>Ga0208644_1002217_pt1 | contig 15655 bp, 14 predicted proteins | sample VirMetDEL_Nov_18_FD_184517 | JGI IMG/M metagenome (GOLD analysis project Ga0208644, IMG submission 184517) | Aqueous microbial communities from the Delaware River and Bay under freshwater to marine salinity gradient to study organic matter... | ecosystem: Environmental > Aquatic > Marine >... | reverse complement strand
CCTTGATTGTATCCAGGGCTTCCACCGCCATAGAATCCAGCCTCGCCCATTGCGTAATTCGTTACGCCCATTGCTGCGCCTTGAACTGCATTTACAATATTACCACGGCCCTCTGACCTAGCATACCCAAGCTGCTGCTCAAGAGCCATTCTATATTGTCTTCTATTGGCTGCGTCCTCTCTCATCAATCCAGCCATCTGTTGATTGCCAGCGGTGAGTGCGCTCATTCCCCTTTGTCTGGCAGCAATATTCATAGAAGCAAGGCCAAGCCCAGTCTGAACCGTTCCCATAGCACCAAGCCTAGATGCAGCGGAAGACATTTGCCCTCCGCTTATATCTTGAAAATATCTTTGACTTTTTCTTACGTCAAGGGCGTTTTGCTGTCTTGCCAAATCAATAGACTGCTGGCTTATGCCTCTTTCGTATTGCTGCCTAGCAATGTCAATATTTTCTCTGAGAGGTCCAGCTGCCTCAAGAACTGACGGCATCTTTTCTTTTTTCAATCCAGCCAGCTCAAGTTTTGATTTTCTCATCTGACGAGCACCAATCGAGGCTCCTAGAATTGATGAGATACCTTGTGCTGCTACCATCTTTCCTGCTGAAGTTGCCAAAAACGCTGCTATTGCTGGTATCATATATTACAAATATAATTAATTTTACTGAGTATACAATCTGCTATTTGGCCTAAACTTGACGATTGCGTTTATTAGCTTTTGGCTATCGTTTGCTGAGTTTAAAGATATCTTTATCTTCAGCCACTTGCCAAATAGTCTAGAGGTGTCGCCATTGTTAAAGCCAGTGGTATTGCTTTCGTTTTTAATTGTGCTATACCACAAGTCCTCACGAGCCTCAAAGTCACTTAAATCTAGATATGAAACATAGTTTGCCCCAAGAGAGTTTTTTGAACTGGTTGTAAAGAATATGCCAGATGGCTGCTTATCGCTTACAACTTGAATAGCTTCAAATATTTTTGAAACATTCGTGTCATAGTTCATTACCATTGTCAAGTTTGGGTTAAACTTATAAGAATAGTATGTGCTCTCATTCCCGGCATCATGTAGGTATATCTTGTTCTGGTTACTTGGATCTACTGAGAAAAATGTATTTCTATATTTTAAGTAAATGTTTGGATAATAAGAGTGGAAGGAAACAAACCCATCCTTTACCTCATCATACGCAACAGTAAAATTATACTGACCCTCATCTCCTGGCTTTCTATACTTGAATGTAAAAATAGCCTCAGAATATTTATCGTTCCATACGCCATGAATACCGAGGCCAGTAAGGTGGTAAAGGTCTTCAGCATTATACTTTGCGTTGTTTGTCATGAACGAGACAAAGCCACGATCGCTAATAACTCTTGTGCCGTCAGCCCCAAGCCTTACTATTTTTTGCAAGTTATCATTAACCCAATAAAACGTATCCTTACCGTTTGACCCAGACCCCTTCACATGAGACCACTTCTTATTCATGCCTATCGAGGTAAGCTCTTGACCCGGTATTCCCAATATAGAGCCAGCGCCAACCACAATGTCGGCCCCGTTGCTGGCGTTAACCAAACTTCCGTCTCTAAAGTACTGTCTTTGTACAGATCTATCTTGCCATGTATAGAAATTTGAGCTCAATACTTCGTGATGCCGTATCGGGCCGTTTGTAATGTCAAGATCAGCAAAATCAAGTGGCTTAAATATTCTATAATCGTCTCTAGTAGACCCTATGAATTTTTTCGCTGACCACACAATTCTGCTTGGTAACTCTCCAGTATAATCGGAATCTTCTTCCTTATATCCCCTTTCTGTTATACTATTGTCCACATGGTTATAAGAGCTATTGTAGTGAAGCTGTCTACTTACCTCTGGCCATTGCTCTAGCCAGTAAAACAAGCCAGATCCAATACTGCCAGACTCAAGTGTTGAAGACAGCGTAGACGTACCAGACAAGAACCAATATCGCCCGGCATATTCTTTATCGAGATATTGCGGGAATTGATACCCCTCCCCAGTAAACGTCAAGTCGTGTGGAACTATATAGGCCATTTGTATATTTCCCACGTTTTGAGAATAAAGTGATATGCCGTAGCCACCGCCCCACAGACCATTAGCAGAGTGTGGCATTCGGACAAGGGCCATGTGAGACGCTTGAATAAATGAATCTCCCCCAAACACAGATATCGAATCTATGGTTCCGTTCTGACCTGGGTCTAGAACGTACATATGCCCCGTGCTTTGATATTCTGTAAGCTCTTTGCTAGATGGATACTTTTTATTGCCACCAAGGTCCCTAAATATCTGGCCATACCACATTCCGTTGTCTGCAATTGCAGTATTGCCATGAGCTGTGTTATTAATCCTAAATAACTCACAAGATGCATTTACAGACTGCATATACCCAGAATAGTCAAATGAGTTCTCTACTACCAATCCACCCATTGTGGCATTATTGCCCTCGTTAAGGTGCTGGTGTTCTAAAACATTAAACGATGTATATTCCTCGGTTGTAGCGCCAAAGTAACCGCCATATTCTCTATAGTGAGATGTATTTGATCCGTCTGCGTGTCTCTGAGATGAATTAGAGGAATAACCCGAAAAGGTTCCATATAAGTTTGGAGCTGCCGCTAACCTTATCTCGTCCTTAGAAAGGTCCGGAGAATAAGACGTAACGCCATACTTTAAATCCGGGCTATAGAAAAACAATATATTTGACCTGTCTGCCGTTCCAGTTCCACCGCATGTTGAATTGAAAGAGAAAAGCGTAGGGGCTCCACCAACAGTCCCGTAACCCAATGATAGATTCTGGGCCGTTCCAGATATATAGCCAGCAGATCCAGCTAACGGCTGAGCAACCCCAGAAAGAGACCCGTTTGTGTATCCAAAGAATGGGTAAACGGGAACTGTTGGGTGTCTTTTTTCTGTAACTAGGCTTGTGTCAGCGGCAGCATAAAAAATGCCAGTAGCAATAACCTCTGGGATTCTTTCACTTCTAACAAACCTAAATGCCGCTATAGCGTCTCTTACCTTTTGTCCGAGGCCCGGAATCACATAATCAAGATTTACATTATGAAAGTCAACGTAATAGTGCTTTGTGTAGTTCAAGGAGGAGTCTTGAAGGTTTATGTCCACACCGGTTGATGATGTAATCCTTCTATTGCCAACGACATTAGAAGACGCTAAATCAATTCTAATATCGTCAACCCAATACGGAAGAGACCATTTGCTAGATGACTTCCACATAACCTGCACCCCAAATCTATACGTTTCGTTATATATGTATGAAGACCTGTTTAAGACATTCTCTGGATCCACATACTCATTAAAGGTGTGGTCTGTATATGACTTCCTTGGGGATGCAAGATTATTAAATGAGTGCCCAATGCTATCAATAAAACCCTGCTCGATTGAGTGAGTTATGGATTCTGCCCATGATGTCAAGTCATAGTCTACGTGCTCAACAAGGTTGCTAAGAACAACCCGGTTTTCAAAAATCCTAATGTTCTCAGCTGACTTGTACTTAGATGTAATTGCAATTAATTCCTCGTTAGATATTGGAATACTATCTTGGCCAAGATCGCTGTGCACCACGTCAATTTCAGTCTGGAACTCACCAAGGACATATCTTTGAACAACTTTAGATGTAAACGAAAGCCTTCCATACTCAAGGACCACTAACTCAAAATACTTATAAACACCAGGAGTTATATTTTTAACAGTAAGCGAAACGCTTTTAGACGTAAGTGTCCCTTCATCGTCTCCGACAATTTCACTAGGTATGCTAACGTCTTTAGAGTATATGTTTACCGGGTTTGTTGGGTACATGAAGTCTGTTGCAGAAAGCGAGTCTGTTAAAAAACGACCTGTATACCTTTTGTTGCCAGCAGATATATTTCCACCAGCACTTAATACGCTAATATTGTCAAAGTATGCAGCTGGCGCTTGAACAAAAAGATTTGACTCGATGTCTATGGTTTGCAAATCGTATTTACCGCCATTAGAAAAAAGCATTCCATCTGTTGTCCCAAGCAGCGTTTCGTCAACATACATTGCCCTTGGTACGTTGTTGCCGTCTGTCCAATAAAGATTTACCGTATTTGAAACTTTTTCAATTTGAGGATCTATTCTTCTTTCCTTGTTAAATCCAAGCTTCTTTGACTTTATTAGCCTTGTATATGTAAAAGTGGCACCATTGTCAGTTGTAGACATTATGCCAATTTCAGAAATATACGAAGTACCAACAACATCTACATCTTCGCTTGCGAGCCAAACAAACAAATTAGACTCATATTCTATAGACCCGATTACACGATACGAACCAGATGGAGAAACGTATTCCTCAATAAGCCTAAATGAGCAAAGTTCAGATTGCGTATTGTGTACATTGAAAATATAGTCTGTGTCTAATGTGGTTGTTACATCAAAATATGCTGAGTATGTTCCTGTTGAGAACAATCCACCAATGGTCAACAATCCACCATACGCTGTATTTGAAAGTGCGTTCAAGTACCCCTGAAGTGTACTTGCGTATGTAGATAGGTTTGTTGTAGATATCGACAATCCAGTGTTTGAGAACACGGATCCAGACGAGTTTTCTAAATATAGGCTACCGCTATTGGACGCAACAGCTCCGCTAGCAATAGAAGAAACATCAATATAAACCCTATATTTTTTGGACGTATTTGAGTAATTTGGGATTGTAGTTTTTAGCGAATTTCCAATAACCCCCATAACGCCACCAAAATTAGACCCATCAGTTTGACGGTGTCTAATATCGTTTGCATCCTCATAGTTACCTCTTCCAATATATGCTGGATCGGTATCTTTATCTATTGAACCAGATGGTGTTACTCTTACTTGCATTATGTATTAGCCAATTTCTGTGTTTGATATTCTCTCTGGAATGACTGCATTACATATGCAGGGTACTCCTTAGCATATCTACGGGTATACTTCCACCCAATGTACGCAACAAGCATTCTTTCCCAGTCTTCAGGAATAACAACATTTCCATCGGCATCTTCATTTAGCGCCAAGAACCAAACATCGTATTTGGCTCCATCTTCTTTTGGCTCTTTGAAGATGATGTAATTATCTTGAACATAATAATCAATGTCTGGGCAAAGCTTTGCCTGGTTTGATTTATCTTGATTGCATTGATAAACATAATCTAACTTAAACCAGCACTCTGGAAGTTCAATTTTATCGTTATATACCTCAAGCCTTCTGTGGATTTGCTTGTACTTCTTTCTTGTCTTATGAGACCGAATGGCTTGGTATGTTAAGACCTTAAACCACAAGGCATTGTTTTCATAAGAAACCCCAAGCTCCTCAGACGCTGCTGCTATGACATCTGTTATTTTCATTATCTACCTACCATTTGTTGGTTGTTCTTGTCTTGGCTATCAGGTATATAATCTGGAGCCACACGCATTAATCTCACGACATCTAAGCCGACCATCTCAACAATCTCCTTCTTAATAACAGCGTCAACCGGATAGGCATCGGTGTCAACTCTATAGCCAGGGACATCTGTTGGGACGTTAAACATTCCTCTAATTTGAATTTTTTCAATTTTCAAATTATTGTATACAATGATCTTTGCCTTGTTCTGTTCTAATTGTTTCCAATCCCAATAAATGTCATTACCGGATCTAAACAAAGAGTGCATGGTTAGTGTTGTGAATCCGTTTTTTCTAGCACGATTAAATACCTTTATCCCGTTTGCGTGCCCAACATAAACAAAACCATCTTCATGACCCGTAACAGTAATTGGCGATGGGCAATCAAAGTAAACGGCCCCACACTCCTTGTCACGGTCAACAAAATTAGAATCTACTGTCTGGACCCAAGAGTCATTAATAAAGCGCCCGTTCTTTGAGATGTAATTAGAAATAATAATACCACGAGCAGAGTGAATCTTGTTCTCGAGGTACTCATCGTCAAAACGAGACTCGTCATTTCCAAGTCCAGCCGATAGGTCTTTTCTAATTTCGTCAACTATATCTTTTAGTAGGATCATGGGTTCTCAATAATTGTCTCTTGCGAGCTCCTTTTGTTTTGGTAGTCTCGTGTCTCGGTGGCTACGCTGTACACGCATTCATCCAGTAGCCTATACAAAAACTTTTGTGTATAGTAATCAAGAATATCAATAACACCGTCTGTTACATCTATGTCGTGTGGAGGCAATACCATATAGTCCATTACAATGCTGTACGGGGCTGGATCACAAATAAGCTCTCTGTTTGTTCCAGTTGTGTTTGTCTGGTATTTTGGAGTTTCCTTTCTAGCAGCGCTCAATGATCCCTTTTTTCTATCAGAAAAAGCTGGGCTAGCCTCGTATGTTCTGATTAGGTATACTGGGCTTGATGCCGAGGCCGAATCAAGAAAAAAACTATTTCCAGATGTTTTTAACACTAGGTATTCTGTCCCAGAACCATCCTGTGCGCTATTAACTATATCTCCCTTTCTAAGCAAGTGTCTGCTTGAAACATACTCACCAGAAAGAGATCCGCTAGAAAAAACAATGCTATCAGAGTACTTAAAAGCTACACGAAACAAATGCAAATAATCAGATGGTAGCGTTGCCTTGCCGGATGCAACACTAACGCCAACATCGTTTTTTATCATTTCTATTAACTCGTCATATTCTTTCTGAGTATCTAGATTAGAATACAACTTATCGCACAGGCGATACATAGCCTCTTTAACAAGTCTATTTGCTTTAGAGCTGTCAAGATACTGAGAGTATGCTTTGTCATACTTTTGCTGCAATTGGCTATAAAACTCTGCACCTGTCATATATACAAATATAACGAAAAAAGGGCAGAATAAATATCCTGCCCTTTCAAACACTATGAACGTAAATTAATCCGTTGCCTTAGATCTTGCCTGTCTTTTCTTTAGGGCATCTGTAGCTGGAATTAAGTTCTTTATTTCGTCTGGAAGATCAAGTGGGTCAATCTTCTCAGTTTTTCCATTCTTGTCAATTTTGTCAACCTCTGGTTTTACATAATTTTCAAAAACATCGTTGTCGGCCAGAAGGAATGATACAACCTCATCTATGCTAGTTCCTGCATTTCTGCCAGCGATTTTGTATACAGATCCCTCCTTTTTAATCGTTCCATACACAACGGCCTTGTTTGCATAAACGGTGGCTGTTTTTTCTTTGCCCCTAATTGACAGATAGTCATGCACAAGATCCATGTCCTCAATTGCATATCCATCTAAATCAATTCCAATCAAATTTACAAAAACTTCCTTGTCTGACATTTCACGTGGGTCGTATCCAAGAGCAAACGTCAAGTCTCTTCTTTGCTGCTCAGTCATTGCAATTATCTGTGCAACGCACTCAATCTCCTCAATTAAGAAATTATACTGATATGCAATAATTTCGTCTTTGATTTCTAGCTCAAACTCAGTCATCACTAAGTTTTTATTTTCATACCCATCAGTTTCCACTAGTGGGTGATTTTTCCAAAAGTCAATGATCATTTGATCCTTGAAATCATCTTGATCATAGGTTAATTCTAATGGCATTCCGTTTTCAAAAACGTGGCTGAATACACGATCTTTATCTTCTAGCGTGTTTACAACCTTCTTGCCTCCTCCGATAAGAAATACTTCCTTATCGTTTCTTTTGTCCATGTAAGATCCAACTACGGAAATATTTCCGTTTTGTCTACGTGGAACAATTCTGAATTTTTGTCTCATTTTATAATTATTAATTTTTATACAGTTTAGATAAAAATGAAGGCCACCCGAAGATGACCTCCATTTTGGGGGTTAGTGATTAAGACAACTTAGCCAAGTACTCACGAACTTGAGCCAAAGCAGCGTTAATGTCGCTAACAGTAGCGCCAGAAACATCGGCAATGTCCAAAGCTTTCAAGCTGTTCTCAAGATCTGTAGTAGATACAGTGCTCTCGATATAGAACTTGATAACGTCAGTTCCGCCATAGATAATAGAATCTGCGGTACGAACGTCTTCGTAAGCCATTTCCAAGATGTCATAATTGCTACCAGCAACAGCTCCAGTGATGTCAAAAGCAACCAAATCAGCACCGGTTACTCCAACGGGAGCAACACCAGCTGTTCCAGTTGCAATGGCCTGGTTTCCACCATCGTCCTTAACCTCAGCAATGCTGAAGATGGTATAAGGAGCAGTAGCGGTCAAGGTCAAAACACCAGAAGAGTTAGTGGCTACGATCTCAAAAGGCAAGGCGTTAACCTGGTTCTTCAAAGAAGCAGCAACAGTAGTTACGGTATCAGCACCAGTGATAGTGTGAGATACGATTTGAGACAAAACGTCTGTCAAAGCATCGTTCTTGCCACCCAAATCTTGAACCAACTGGAAAGAAACTACGTTACCAGCAGTCAAAGTACCGCTAATAGTAACAGTAGATACCTGTGCAGTTCCAGCAGAATAAGCAGCCAAAGAGGCTTTCTTGATTCCGTTGTAATTCAATTTTACGTCACCACCATAAACACCAGCGATAGTTAAAACACCATCACTCAATCCACCTGTCAAAGTTGCGCCTGATTGTACAATAAAGTTTTTCATTTTCTAGATTTTTTTAAATTAATTAGGAAGCGAATTCAATCAGACCCATGCGATCGGCAATGCAATGCAAACCACAGTCAGACAGCATATGGAACTCAACAGAATCAACATCACTAGTACCCAAAGAAGCCATAGAGCTTCCAGCGATGGCAGCCTTAACGCTAGAAGCGTCAGAGCTATCCAAGCCGATCATACCGGGAACGTAGTTAGCGATCAATTCATCATTGTTGAAGTGATACTTCTGCAAGGGGCTCAAGTTACCAGAACCATCAGCAGCAGGAACAGGGGTCAAGTCCATGAAGTAGATGCTGTTAGACATCTTGGGCTTACCATTGATTGAAGACAATTCGCCACGGAACATCTCGTCATCCAACAAGGCCCAGCGAACAAAGGTAATGTTCATGCCAGCATAGCTGTACTGCATTACATTCAAGCCTTGAACAGAAGCACCACCGAAGGTGTTCTGGCTACCAGCGTACTGAATGTACTGACCCAACAAGGTCTGCAAGCGAGCCATAGCAGCGCTACCCATCAAAGCAACCAAGTTACGACCGTTATCAGCAGAAACACGAACCATGTTCTCCAAGAAGTCGTTAAAGGTGGCCTGGGTCAACTCACCTGTCAAAGGCAAGTAAGTACCGCCCTTATTGATGATAGACCAACGCACACCGCCAGTAGTGTAATACTCACCATCAGAACCCTGGTGGATGCCACGCTCAGAAAAAGCGTATTTGTATTCCAATTGCTTAGCGAAGGCTTTCAAAGCCAAATCATCATAAGAACGCCACCAGAAATCACCGTTCCACTTAACGTAAGAAGAAACACGATCTCTACGGCTCTGACGGCTGCTCTCACGAGTTACAGCAGTCAAGGCGTAATCTACATCGGGAGTGTAGTTCAAAACACTCTTACCACGGCTATCACGGTTAGCAGAAGCATCAAACAGACGCTTAGCGTTGTGACCAGCAGCAAAGTGAGAGCTAGTGAAAGCACCAACAGTAACAGGCTCCAAATAGATCTTGTTTCCAGCTACATCAACGCTAGTAACACGACCTTGAACCATGTTCTTATCAGCAACGATATCACCTACACGGAAGTTTCCAGCTTTAGAAACTACAACCTCACCGGTAGAAGCAATATTGCTATTGCCGGTAACAGGAGCGAAAACGCCCAAGTTACCCAAAGAAGAAACCTCAACTTTAGGGTTAGGGGTGGAAATTGAAGGAGCCAATTTCGCAGAAAGTTGAGTCAATACGTTGTACCCATAATCTTGTGCATAAACCATCTGCATCTTGTTGGGCAACTGCAAGCCTTTCAACAGCAAAGACTGTGACAAAGGCAAGTTAGTAATAGTTGACATTTTTTAATTTTATTTAAGTTCAAATAATTGATTAAAGGCTTCTTGTGCAGCCTCAAGTCCAGAGCCAACGGAACGTCCACCATAAGTATTATTTTTACTTGGGTTAGAAACTTCTTTAATTACTTGTTCCTTTCCCATGTTTTTGGCTTTCGTCACATTAGCTTTGACCAAATCTTTTCCGTATTTCAGCCACAAAGCAACGGAATACGCTTTTTCTACATCTAGCGAACCATCTTCATTCTGTAGTGTAAACTCTTTCTGTAGGTAACTTGTTAGGTCTTTAGACATTTCGTCTGTAACCTTAAGCCCATAGATTTCGTTGTCAACAATTTTCTGACGGTAGCTTTCCATAGAATGGCTTAACTGTTCAATAGCCTTTTGGCTCTGCTCTTCGCTTGCTTTGAAATTTGATGTCAATTGTTTCAATTTCTCATCGTTTTCCTGATTGAAGCGGTTTGTAAAACCTTCGACTAGTTGTTTCTTTTGAAAAATAGAGGAGTTTTCAAACTCGTAAATTGCGTTTGTTAAATCCTCACCATCAAGACCGTAGAACTTCTCAAGACCCTTCTTGACAATTTCTTTTTCGTCCATCTTGGAATAATCCTGTACTGTATACTCATTAACGAAGTCTTGAAGAGATTTGCCACTCTTCTTGTATTCTCTAATTAGTTCAATATCTGGGTCTTCCTCTATCTTTTGCTCTGTTTTTTTAGTTTCACTAGCAACCGTCTCGTTTTTAACTGGTTCTGGTTGCTTGTCTTCTGAGTCCCACCATGCAGCCTCAACAGTCTCGTTTTTCTCCTCAACTGCCTCAACCTTGGCTGGCTCTGCCACAGGCTCTTGGGCCTTAACTGGCTCTGCCTCTACAACAGGGGCAGCATTAGTGATAATGTCTTCGCCATTGTTAACGTCCTGCAAGTTTGGTTTTGCAGAGTTAAGCTCGTTGACGATTTCACTCAAAAAGTTTTTATCTTCCATTTTGTACAAATTTAGTTAATATTTATATCTTAAGCTAATTGTTGTTGCATTTCATTTGGAGGCATTTGCTGTTGTTGGTTTGCTAGTTGTGGATTTTGCTTCAACTCCTCCCTGTAATTCTTATTATCTTCTCTGAACGCCTCTATTTGTTGTTGCTGTTGCTGTTGCTGTTGCATTTGTGCCATCATAAGCATTTGCTGCATCTGCTGTTGCTTCTCTTGCTCTCTCTTCTTCTTCTTAAGAGTATACTCAAGCTCATTTATCAACTCGGTGTAATTACTGCTTTGCTCAATCTTCAAGTATTCTACCATGTCAATAATGCCATTCTGCATAGCAGCCTGAGCTTGCATCAGAATTCTCTCTCTTCCAGCTTCATCGATAAAGTCCTTGACCTTGATGTATGCGTTAAGTTCTTCAAACTGAAAATCTTTCGTAATCTTCACCCACTCACGACCCCTTTCTGTCAATACTGGAATCTCATTGTCATCGCTATCCATCAAAGAGATCTTATACTGATTAATAGCAAATGACATATGCTTCTCAATAAAACGAATAAAACCTTGATACAGATAAGATGTTCCTAAGTTAGACTGTGCAATTGTTCCAGCTTGTGTCTTAGCGCCCAAGTATCCTTGCTGCTGACCCATTGCTACCTTCGGAACATTTACAATCTCTTCCATGATCCTTTCCTCTTCCATTCGCAAATTGACAAGCAATTGTACGTTTGAATCAAGAGTCATGTCCACCACCTCTACCAGACGGGACTCAGATCCGGGTACGTAATCTTCTCCAGTAGCTGATCCGTCCGTAATATGAATACCCATTCTCTCGAAATCAGAGATAACGTCTTTGGCTTCTGATGATCCAAGTTTTTGTTTGTTGATAATATAGACCTTGCCTTTTGAGCGAGTCATCATTTTTGTGATCTCGTTTGTGATAAAGTCAATACGATCTTGGTGTTTATGAAGTCTAGATACAATGCTTCTGTTCTCACCCATTACCATATTTGGCATAAAGATTTGAATAGGCATTTCAACGTCTCCTGGATTATCATGCTTGCGTACAATATTAGTAGCCTCACCAGTCTCTACAATGTATTTATTGCCAATCAATATACCTTTATGAACGGTCTTTGTCCAATACTGACCTTTTCTTTGCTTCTTAATTCTAGCGTAGTGGGTATTTCCAAACTTATCGCTTGTTTTTTCATACCCAAGATCCTTCATGCCTATCCAGTATCCCTCTACAATTGCCAGTGTTGGTATATTGTTATATGTAAAAGCCCATGTTGTTGCATATGGGTGTGTGGTTAGATCTAGCAATTGGTAAAGGTTATTGGAGGTCAGAGACCCAATCTCTTTGATTTCCTCCGCTGTTAAATAATCTTGGTATCTTTCGATAATATCTGCCGTTGATAACCAATTGATTTCTCCGACAAACCGCATCTCAGATAAGTAGTCGTCATCATGCGATCTATCAATGATCATGTTTTGTGGCAGAACTACATCAAAGTATTGCTTTCCATTCTCAATCCTATTCTTGATTCCACAGTATCCACCCAGAAGTACATACAAGAATGCCTGTTTGTATTTGTTTAAGAAGTCATTTCTGAGTAAGATGTCCTTTGCCAATTGCATGGCAACAATCTCAGATCTCTCCTTGTAGTCCTCTTCCATGTAACGAAGGAGCTCTTCTGGGGTTTCAAATTCCTTGTTTTGCCCAGTAGCGTCCATCTTCATTCCGGCAGATGCCATGATTTCAAAGAATTCTGGCATATCGAACTTGAGCATTTCAAGCTCCATGATATCCGTTTTCTTGTTTTTAGCTGCCTTTGAAGTAGCTCTAACGCTTGGATCAATATTTTCGATCAATTTTATTGCATTTCCGATCATAAAATCAATCAGAGCAGTAATCTTCTGTCCATTGATCCAAACTGTCGGCAAATCGCAATTATTTTGATCCTGGGTGGTATAATAGTAGTCTTTATTGTATTGCCGTCCCAGATAATATGTAAAAAGGCGTACAATTTCATCAATAGGATTCTCAGCGTCCTCTGTTCTGCGAATTCTATTTGTCCTATCATTTCTCTTATTGAAATGAGACATAATGAATTCAAGATTTTGTTTGTACCAATCCCGGTTCTTTTTTTCCTCAGATACGAACTGAGAAGGCTGGTGCTTGAACTGATAACCCATTAATTACAAATATAGTTAAAAAAAACAAATTTATTATAGGTTAATTTTTGTTTATTGCCTATACTGAGGATGTGTCTAAGAACTTGGAAATTTATTACTCTAGATCCTCTCTTAGGGCATACCCCCCTTTCCCCCCTTTCACAAAAAAGCGTGAACATTGGGAAAAAAGGAGCGACTAAGAGATGATCTGTTGTAATTTTATTACTCCGTCACCTCGGAACCCATGAAGAATTACCCCCATTACGCAATCCGGGTCCGATGCAAATGTACAAAACAAAACGATTATTCCAAATCGTCTGTATGATAAAATTCTGGACGAAGTATTCTCAAGTAAAATTCTATGTACTCGTCACCACGGCTAACGTCTTTCTTTTCAACAAGTAAGCGGTAGATATACTTATCATTGAAATCGTACTTTTTTTGTAGGATGTCAACAAATGGCTTGATAACATTGTCAATATCGCTTGCCTTGTTTGAAAAACCAACCTCTATGAATAGCTCTAGTGGCTGCTTATCAAAGTCGATGGCAATATCAGGCAACATCATCAATAGCAGTTCTTCATACTTTTTGTATTTGTCTGTCTTGAATTTTCTTCCTTGCCATGCCTCGTTGACCGATAACGGCTTAACGAGCAGCTTTTCTGAAAATAAAAGGATACTTCGTTTTGGTGATTTCTTCATTTGCTGATAAATCTGTGAATAGTAAAATTTCTATTGGGACTCCGTAGAACATAGATACAATAGCAGCGTATCTCATATTAGTCAGAAGGCTTCTGTACTTTATGAATTTCTCGTATCCTAAGGGGATAGTAGCCCCAACGTACTCCTTTACATTGTTTACGCTTGGTAGCGTTTTGTGTATCTTGCCTAGCAGGTCGATATTTCGATGAAATGTTAAGCTGATGCTTCTTAGCTCGTCTTCCATGTATATATCGTAAAACATACCACGGATCTCGCTGATCTTGCTTTGTTCAACAATGTATGGTAAACCTTGTTTTTTTATTTCAAGGATTTGTCTTTCAAGATCGTCTACGGTCATATATCAAGAGCGTCAATAAATTTTCTGTTTTGCTCAATGTGCTTTTTAACCTCACGCATCACGATCAGTATCTTCTGGTGGTTGCTTAAGCTTTTACCAGACATGATATTATATACATCATACTTGTTAACGTCATACACATCCACGGCCTCAACAATGCGAGCCATGTCACCTCTCTTCAATTGTCTCTTCAGTTTTTTGATTTTGTCTCTGAGTTCATCATTCATGGTAACAAATTTACAAAAAAGTATTGCACGTTACAAATTGTCGTATATATTTGCATATGGCTTTATCACAATTACAGGATGGAGCAAGTAAGATTTACTTGACTATCCGAGAAGGCAAGGTAGCTCGCAAAGATGGCGAGAATTGGGTTCTTTACAACAGTGTATCTGGAAAGATTGAAGAAATTGGTACACGTGAGAACAAGTTTGGTGAGCAGGAATGCTTTATCGTTTTAAACGATATGGGAGAGCGCTATCAGCTTCAATTGAAGTTGGCTAGTTCTTATTTCCGTGCATTTGCTTCCATGGCAAACAATATTGACGCAAACTCTGCCGTTGAGTTTGTGCCGGTATTAAAAGAGGAAAACGGCAAGAAAAATGTAGGTTTGATTCTTATGCAAGGCGGTTCAGCCGTAAAGTGGGCTCACACAAAGAGCAATCCGAACGGAATGCCCGAGCCCGAGGTTATGACCAAGAAGAGCGGAGAAAAAATCTACGATTGGTCCGAGAGAGATGCATTTCTTATCGACCGTGTCAATGAGCTCAATTCAAAGATTGGGGTTCAGAAACCAGTAGAAGAGAAAGAAGTAGAGGACGATTTGCCATTCTAAGTAATGAAGGTAGCAAATAAGAGTCTAGCCAATCAAATTGCAGACCATGTGCAGCCAAAGCACATGAAGCACTACGGAAACGAGCAGACTAGTATTGTTCGTCAAAGCAGTGTGAAAAGTGCTGTAGAGTTAATGTCATCAATTATATCTTGCGAGGGATTCAAGGACAAGGAGCAAACAATCAAAGACACTCTTGAAATCGCACAACGCATTGAAGAATGGGTTACAAGATCGTAAAGATAGACAAGGAAAGCCAGCCAGAGGATTGGTTGGCTTTCCGCTCTGGCGGTATTGGCGGTTCTGAGATTGGAACGCTAATGGGTGTTAACCCATGGAAGAGCGCTATTGAGTTATTTTACCAAAAGGTCGGTTTATTTGACAGTAAGGTTGACTACAATATGCCCATGTTCATGGGTAATGTATTGGAGCCAATTGTTGCAGATCTCTTTGAGTATTGGGACGATGGGGATAATCTGATTACAAATCACGTTACCGGGATCCGCCAAAGGAAGTTGCAGGAGATTACTGGTTATGTATTGAATGACGAGTACCCTAATTTATTCTTTAGTCCAGACCGATTGATTTCTAAAAGACCTGTACAGAGAAAGGATAAACTGATTCGCAAGAACATTGAGGGTATCGTAGAGATCAAGACAATATCGAATTGGAGTGCAAAGCAGTGGGTTGGTGGGCTACCC
>Ga0208644_1002215_pt1 | contig 15659 bp, 9 predicted proteins | sample VirMetDEL_Nov_18_FD_184517 | JGI IMG/M metagenome (GOLD analysis project Ga0208644, IMG submission 184517) | Aqueous microbial communities from the Delaware River and Bay under freshwater to marine salinity gradient to study organic matter... | ecosystem: Environmental > Aquatic > Marine >... | reverse complement strand
AGGTGTTTAATGGCAAATACTAGAGGAATTTTTACATTAAGATATATTCTAGAGGAAAAAATACCTTTTGATGAATGGGTCTCCCTTGACGATGTATGGTTTGACTATGATCCAGTTCCAATAGGTTATGATACTGGATACTTTGGTGGTGGATTTCTAGATAATGTTGGCGGAATAACAACAATGGATAAGGTCACTTATTCGTCTGATACCACAGCAGAAGTTCCTGGTGCCGCATTAAGTGCTGCTCGTTATGCTCTTGCCGCAACAGGAAACTCAACACATGGATACTTTGGTGGTGGTCAAAAATATCCAGGTAGAACCAATCACACTACAATGGATAAGGTCACTTATTCATCAGATATCACTGCAGCAGTACCAGGAGCAAACTTAAGTGTTGCTCGTTATCATATTGCTGCAACAGGAAACTCAACAGCAGGATATTTTGGTGGTGGTGCTCCTGGTCCTAATGTAAGATCAACAATGGATAAGGTCACTTATTCAACCGATACCACTGCAGCAGTTCCTGGTGCAAACTTGAGTGCTGCTCGTTATATGGCTACCGCAACAGGAAAATCTGATGCTGGTTACTTTGGTGGTGGTCGTCCTGGTACAGTAGCAACAATGGATAAGGTCACTTATTCGACTGATACTACTGCCGAAGTTCCTGGTGCTGCATTAAGTGTTGCTCGTTATGGTGCCGCCGCAACAGGAAACTCAACGGCAGGTTACTTTGGTGGTGGTGGTCTTCCTCTTAGATCAATAATGGATAAGTTGACTTATTCATCAGAGACCACTGCAGAAGTTCCTGGTGCCGCATTAAGTGCTGCTCGTGGTTATACTCTTGGTGCAACAGGTAACTCAACATCAGGATACTTTGGTGGTGGTTTTTTCTACACAGTGGTAATGGATAAGACTACTTATTCAACTGATACTACTGCAGCAGTTCCTGGAGCAAACTTAAGTGTTGCTCGTTATGGTGTTGCTGCATCAAGTGCTAGAGCCAATGCACTTCCTACCACGTCTCCAGCTCCAGAATCAACAAGATTCAGTGATGGTAGAACTGAGTTTAATCGTAGCGGTTACTTTGGTGGTGGTGCTGCTCCTTCTGCAGTATCAACAATGGATAAGACTACTTATTCAACTGATACTACTGCAGCAGTACCAGGAGCAGCATTAAGTGTTGCTCGTTTTGGTGTAGGAGCAACAGGAAACTCAACGGCAGGATACTTTGGTGGTGGCTCTCCAGTTCCTGGAACAGCAACAATGGATAAGGTCACTTATTCATCTGATACCACTGCTGCTGTTCCAGGAGCATTTTTAACTGCTGCTCGTCGTTATCTAGCAGCAACAGGAAACTCAACCGCAGGATACTTTGGTGGTGGTTTTCCATCATATTCAACAATGGATAAGGTCACTTATTCGTCTGATACCACAGCAGCAGTTCCTGGTGCCGCATTAAGTGTTGGTCGTCGTGGTTTAGCAGCAACAGGAAACTCAACTGACGGATACTTTGGTGGTGGTGATCCTGGTCCATATTCAACAATGGATAAGTTGACTTATTCATCAGACACCACTGCTGAAGTTCCAGGAGCAGCATTAAGTATTCCTCGTCGTTATCTTGGTGCAACAGGAAACTCTGAAGCAGGATACTTTGGTGGTGGTAGAACTCCCTCCAATAGTTATACGCCAACAATGGATAAGGTCACTTATTCGACTGATACAACTGCAGAAGTTCCTGGTGCCGCATTAAGTGCTGGTCGTGGTTATCTAGCAGCAACAGGAAACTCAACCACTGGATACTTTGGTGGTGGACATCCTGGTCCATTTTCAACAATGGATAAGTTAACTTACTCTACTGACACCACTGCAGAAGTTCCTGGTGCTGCATTAAGTATTGCTCGTTATGGTGTCGCCGGAGCAAGTTATCTAGCAAATGCACTTCCAGCAGCACCAGTTCCTACAGATGCACCAAGACCAGCAGCAACACCAACATCTCAAACTGCTCTGACTTATTATACTGGTCCAGTATCATCTTTAGGAAATAATGGATACTTTGGTGGTGGTCAAACTTCTGGTCCAGTATCAACAATGGATAAGGTCACTTATTCATCAGACACGACTGCCGCAGTTCCTGGAGCAAACTTAAGTGTTGCTCGTCGTGAGCTAGCAGCAACAGGAAACTCAACAGCAGGATACTTTGGTGGTGGTACTTTTCCTGTTACAGCAGCAATGGATAAGGTCACTTATGCGTCTGATACCACAGCAGCAGTTCCTGGAGCAAACTTAAGTGTTGCTCGTCGTCAGTTAGCAGCAACAGGAAACTCAACCGCAGGATACTTTGGTGGTGGTCAAACTTCTGGTCCATTATCAACAATGGATAAGGTCACTTATTCGACTGATACCACTGCCGAAGTTCCTGGTGCCGCATTAAGTGTTGGTCGTCGTGAGCTAGCAGCAACAGGAAACTCCACACACGGATACTTTGGTGGTGGTACTTTTCCTCTTACAGCAACAATGGATAAGGTCACTTATTCGACTGATACCACCGCAGAAGTTCCTGGTGCCGCGTTAAGTGTTGCTCGTAGGGAGCATGGTGCAACAGGAAACTCAACCGCAGGATACTTTGGTGGTGGATATACTACTGGTGCTTCATCATCAATGGATAAGGTCACTTATTCAACAGATACTACCGCAGAAGTTCCTGGTGCCGCATTAAGTGTTGCTCGTGGTTTTCTAGCAGCAACAGGAGATTCAACCGCAGGATACTTTGGTGGTGGTCAAAATCCTCCTATAGCATCAATGGATAAGGTCACTTATTCGACTGATACCACAGCAGCACTTCCTTCTAGTTCCAACTTAAGTGTTGCTCGTAGGGAGCATGGTGCATCAAGTCCTCTAGCAAATGCACTTCCTGGTTCTGCTCAGGTTCAAGGTTCTGCTCCCATTGTCGTATAATTAGTGTTATAATAAACAAAAACTTGATATGAAACGAAGCATTGTTGTAATTGATGATTTTTATTCGAATCCTGATGAAATTCGTCAGGTAGCACTTACGGCAGAATATCCAGAACCAGAGAACGGATACACATATCCTGGTAGAAATTCCAAGGGTAATTATTATCCAGAATCATTGCATAAAAAATTTGAAACCGTTCTGAATAGGAAGTTAACTCCTGCTGGTTTGAATGGATACTTCAGACTTTCTCTCGAATCCGATCCATATCGTCAAGATGTTCATGTTGATCCTAACTGGGAGTTCGGTGCCGTATGTTATCTAAACACACCAGACCAGTGTATAGATGAAGGTGGTACGTCTTTCTGGATTCATAATAAGACCAGTATGGAGAACTGTCCCACTCATCCAAAACTTGCAAAGCACTATGGTTATCCATCAGAGAAAGAAGCATGGTGGACAACAGTGTATGGAGAAGGACTGGATAGAACTAAGTGGACTAGATATTTGCTTTCTCCGATGAAGTATAATAGAATAGTAATCTTCAGAACAAATCTGTGGCACTCACATAATTTTAACTTTGGCGATAGTCTTGAGAACGGTCGTTTAGTTCAATTGTTTTTCTTTAATCCTACTGACTGGAATTTTGATGAATAAAACTTATTATTTTATGGCAGGTCTTCCTAGGTCTGGAAGCACATTACTGAAAAGTCTTTTGAATCAAAATCCAGAAGTTCATACGGAACCAGTCAGTCCAGTAATGGAACTGATGTATTGGAACGATCATTATTTTACGGACAGTGAACAGTATCTTGGTTATCCAAAACCAAAATCGGCATATAAGGTAGTCTCAAGTGTTATTGATGACTACTATTTTGATGTTGAGAAACCGATTATTATTGATCACTGTCGTGCCTGGAGTAATAATATTGAAAGAATCAAAACGTATATTACACCAGAACCAAAGATTATTTGTCCAGTAAGAAATATTGTAGAGGTATTGACTTCTTTCATTACGATGGTCCGTAGAAATTCGGATCAAGTATCTTTTATTGATCAGCATCTGATTGAAAAAGGACTACCAATCAATGATGATAATCGGTGTCACTATCTGATGAGTAAAGATGGTATTGTGGAGCAGGCACTGTGGGCTCAGTCTCAGGCATTTATTCGTGGGGACGATAAAAAATATTTACTAATGGTTGAGTATGATGATTTAATCAACTCTCCACAGCAAACAATGAATAAGATTTATGATTTTCTTGGTGTAGAGTCTTATTCACATTGTTTTGATAAGATTGACAATGTTCATCGTGAGAACGATGATCAATGGTATTTGAAAGATATGCATCATGTTCGTTCTAAATTGGAGAAAAAATCACATAATCCAGAAAGTGTTTTAAGTGATAGTATTCTAAATAAGTATAATAACTTGGAATATTGGAAGTATTCCGATCATAAGTATTTTTAAGAAATGTCTGATACAAGAGGTGTTTTTAGTTTAAGAACCATTGTAAAGAAAAAAATATTAAGTGATTGGGTCGAATTAAATGATGTTTGGGTAAGTCCTTCTCCTTTTTTATCAGACCCACCAAACACTGGGTATTTTGGTGGTGGTGCTCCTGCTCCTTACTATTCAACAATGGATAAGGTCACTTATTCGACTGATACCACTGCCGAAGTTCCTGGTGCCGCATTAAGTGTTGCCCGTATATACGGTCTTGCCGCAACAGGGTCTTCTACAGCAGGATACTTTGGTGGTGGTGTTGATGCTGATAGTAGTGCTTCAGTAGCAACAATGGATAAGGTCACTTATTCATCAGACACAACAGCAGCACTTCCTTCTGGTGCCAACTTAAGTGTTGCTCGTCGTTATCTAGCAGCAACAGGAAACTCAACAGCAGGATACTTTGGTGGTGGTTCTTCTTCTGGAGCAATAATGGATAAGGTCACTTATTCATCAGACACCACAGCAGCAGTTCCAGGTGCAAACTTAAGTGTTGGTCGTCATTTTCTAGCAGCAACAGGAAACTCTGAAGCAGGATACTTTGGTGGTGGTTATCCTCATCCTGGATATTCAACAATGGATAAGGTAACTTATTCGTCAGATACAACAGCAGCAGTTCCTGGTGCAGCATTGAGTGGTGCTCGTTATCAAATTGCTGGTGCAACAGGAAACTCAACGGCAGGATACTTTGGTGGTGGTCGTATTGCTAGTGGTACAGTATCGACAATGGATAAGGTCACTTATTCGACTGATACGACAGCAGTAGTTCCAGGTGCCGCATTAAGTGTTGCTCGTTATAGTGCTGCTGCAACAGGAAACTCTGAAGCAGGTTATTTTGGTGGCGGTGCTTCTGGTACATTTTCAACAATGGATAAGTTGACTTATTCAACAGATACCACAGCAGCAGTTCCTGGTGCGGCATTAAGTGTTGCTCGTCATAGTTTAGCAGCATCAAGTGCCAGAGCAAATGCATTACCAGGACCCGCCATAAATCCCGCACCAGCAGCACCAGCAGTCAGATTTACTGATTCAACTTCAACTGGACCAAACACTGGATACTTTGGTGGTGGTGATCCTGGTCCATATTCAACAATGGATAAGGTCACTTATTCGACTGATACCACTGCCGAAGTTCCTGGTGCCGCATTAAGTGTTGGTCGATATGCTGTAACAGCAACAGGAAACTCAACTGACGGTTACTTTGGTGGTGGTTTTACTCCTGGTCCAAATTTTTATTCAACAATGGATAAGGTCACTTATTCATCTGATACAACAGCAGCAGTTCCTGGTGCCGCATTAAGTGGTGCTCGTTATTTTGTAGCAGCAACAGGAAACTCTGAAGCAGGATATTTTGGTGGTGGTGGTCCTGGTTTCGTTGCAACAATGGATAAGGTCACTTATTCGACTGACACAACAGCAGAAGTTCCTGGTGCCGCATTAAGTGTTGGTCGATATGGTGCTGGTGCAACAGGAAACTCAACTGACGGATACTTTGGTGGTGGTGCTGGGAATGGTGTTAGCTATTCAACAATGGATAAGGTCACTTATTCAACTGATACGACTGCTGCTGTTCCAGGAGCAGCATTAAGTGTTGCTCGTAATCGTCTTGGTGCAACAGGTAACTCAACTGCAGGATATTTTGGTGGTGGTGCTCTTACCTATTCAACAATGGATAAGTTGACTTATTCTACTGATACCACTGCCGAAGTTCCTGGTGCCGCATTAAGTGTTGGTCGATATGGTGTAACAGCAACAGGAAACTCAACAGCAGGTTACTTTGGTGGTGGTTATTATCCTAGTGTATCAACAATGGATAAGTTGACTTATTCTACTGATACCACTGCCGAAGTTCCTGGTGCAGCATTAAGTGTTGCTCGTAATCGTCTTGGTGCATCAAGCGCCAGAGCAAACGCACTTCCCCAACCACCAGCAGCAACACCGACTCCACAGACAGTACCTTTTCCAAACACTGGATACTTTGGTGGTGGTTCTCCTGGTCCTTTATCAACAATGGATAAGGTAACTTATTCAACTGATACCACCGCAGAAGTTCCTGGTGCAGCATTAAGTGTTGCTCGTTATTATTTGACCGCAACAGGAAACTCAACAGCAGGATATTTTGGTGGTGGATATGATGGTTCTAATAATAGATCAACAATGGAGAAGGTCACTTATTCAGGTGACACAACTGCAGAAGTTCCTGGTGCCGCATTAAGTATTGCTCGTTATCTACTTGGTGCAACAGGAAACTCAACTGCCGGATACTTTGGCGGTGGATGGTCTGATAATAGTTCATCGACAATGGATAAGTTAACTTATTCATCTGATACCACTGCAGCAGTTCCAGGAGCCGCATTAAGTACTGCTCGTTATAGTCATGCTGCAACAGGAAACTCTGATGCAGGATACTTTGCTGGCAATATTGGTGGTCCAGATGCTCTGATGGATAAGTTGACTTATTCGACCGATACCACAGCAGCACTTCCTTCTAGTGCCAACTTAAGTATTGGTCGTCGTTACCTAGTAGCAACAGGAAACTCTGAAGCAGGATACTTTGGTGGTGGTGGTCCTGGTCCTGTTATATATTCGACAATGGATAAGATCACTTATTCGACTGATACCACAGCAGAAGTTCCTGGTGCCGCATTAAGTGTTGCTCGTCATAACGGTGCTGGAACAGGAAACTCAACAGCAGGATACTTTGGTGGTGGTTATGATGGTTCTGGTAGACGTTCAACAATGGATAAGTTGACTTATTCATCTGATACCACAGCAGAAGTTCCTGGTGCCGCATTAAGTGGTGCTCGTTCTGGTCTTGCTGCATCAAGTGCCAGAGCCAATGCACTTCCTGGTTCGGCTCCCGTTGTCGTATAATTAGTGCTATAATAAAGAAAAAACTGATATGACTTTAATGATTGGTCTCCCCTGTGCGGGAGGCATTGTGAGTGAAAAAACAACTCTTGGTCTTTTTAATTTAGGAAAAGCACTCGTCAGAAACAATATCGACCACGGACTCTTGACTCTGACGAATTCTTCTTTGATTACACAGGCAAGGTCCAAAGTTGCTAATTTTTTCATTAACAATACACAACACGACTATCTGTTCTTTTTAGATAGTGATATTGGATTTAATCCAGAAGATGTGCTAAAATTACTAGCACATCAAGTACCGATTGTTTCTGGTGCCTATCCAATGAAGATTATTCCAGAAAGATACTGCGTCGATGTTGTTCAACCAGAACAAAGACACGGAGATCTTTTAAAAATTAATGGAAACGGAATGGGATTTGTATTGATTCATCGTCAAGTTTTTCTGGACATTGCAAGAGCAAATCCTGGTCTTAAATATATTCCGTCAGATTATCATTCTGATACTCTACACACAGAAAAAGAATTAAATAACTCTTATCACTTCTTTTTGGAACATCCTAGTGAAAATGGTTTTATGTCTGAAGATAAGGCATTTTTTCACAGAGCAAAACAAGTTGGATATGATGTTTGGTTAGACACTGCAATTAAACTTAATCACACTGGTTATCACATTTATCAAGGATAATATTATGGCATCTCAAATTACGGGTGGAACAGAGAAGTGTTATGTTCGTTTGGCAGAACATTATCAGTTTCCAGATAATGTTTTTGTTTCTCATATTCCAGACGAACTGATAAAGTCTCAGTGCCAATACAAGATCCTTTGGGCTCATCATGCATTTGATCAACCTATCTTTCTAAACTTCGATCACAATATTGTGGATCATATTGTTTCTCCATCCGAATGGAATAAGGAACAATTTATGAAGTATCACAAGGTTCCAGAACACAAGATCACTGTGATACCCGTTGGAATTTATGATATCTTCACTCATTCCAGCAAAAAAACCAAGACAATGATTTATACTTCGATTCCTTATAAGGGATTAGAAGTTCTGTCAAGAGTTATTCCTTTGATTCGTCAGAGGCATCCAGACGTTAAATTCAAGATCTTCTCATCAATGTCCTTGTATGGTCCGATGAATGATCCGTACATTGAATTATACGAACATCTAAAAAAGATGCCGAATGTTGAGTACTCAAATGCGGTTACACAGGAAGAACTAGTAAAGCACTATCAAGAATCGGCATTCTTCGTTCATCCTAATACCTGGGAGGAAACGTTCTGTCAGTGTATGTGTGAGGCAATGCGATGTGGTGCATACCCAATTATTACAAATATTGGAGCACTTGCAGAAGTTGCTGGTAATAAAAATGCCACAGTTGTTCCGATTGAGGGAGAACAAACTTCCAAAGGATGGAAAGTAAGTGATAACTTTATCTATCAGTTTGCCGATGCCTGCTGTATGGCACTTGATTATTATGATAAGGAACCAAAGTTCTATCAGGAAGTATCAAAGGTTATTTCTGATTACATTGCCGATAAGTATGATTGGAAAAAGATTGCCGTACAGTGGAAGGAACTGATAACAAACATTCAGGAGAACAAAATTTCGGCACCCGTATACTATTGTATGATTAATACACATAGTACTGAAAAATACACGGATCTTGCAATTAGTACGTTCTTTAAGAATACACAACTCAAAGATAATGATAGGTTCTTCTTGGTTGATAATGATGGTAAGTATAAACTGAAGCAGAATTTTAGTGATATTACGGTTGTATCGAATAATCAACCAAGATGCTTTGCAAAAAATATGAACCACGTGATGAAACTTGCCTTCCTTGATAAGGCAGATTTCATTGGTTTGAGTAATGATGTTGTTTACACAGAAAATTGGAATAAGAACTTTGGATCCTCAAAGTATGTTTCTGTTCCTTTGTGTAATCAAATGTTTACTGGAGAATATGGAAGTCTAAAAATCAATTCCGTAATGGATCTTGAGGACTTTGACGGGAAGGAGGAAGAATTGAATGCCTTTGCAAGAAGTATTGATCCTCAAAAACTTAAGGGAAATCCTTCTTTGATTGCATTCTATTGTTTCCATATACCACACGAAATTATTTCTAGAGTAGGATTCCTTGATGAAGAATTCCCACACGGTGGAGAGGATACTGACTATCGTCTGAGAGCATCTCAATTAGGATATGAAGTCCGTGTAAATAGGTCTTCTTATCTGCTACACTTCTGTGGTAAATCTGCCTGGAGAAGTGGAGAGGACAAACAAAAAACTCTGGAAAGAGAACAGCAGTGCTATAATCACTTCTCTAAGAAATGGGGAAGAGAATTGGCAGATAAACTTTTAACGGTAAGTTCGGTATAAATTATGTCTATTATTTTAGGATTAAATTTCGGACACGACGGTTCCGTATGTCTTGTCAAAGATGGTAAGTTAGAGTTTGCCATAACAACAGAGAGACTTACGAAGGTTAAAAAACAACACGGATTTACTGATGAAGTGATTCGTCACGTTTTAGAATCCACTAATACTAAGTTGGATGACATAGATTGTGTCGCAACAAATGACTTCAAGCAAGAAGTCTTTGGTAATGAATACCTTGTAGACACCTTTAATGTTCTTGGGAAAGAAATAAAGACCTATATTATTTCTCACCATATGGCACACTGTGCTTCTGCATATTACACAAGCCCATTTAAGCAAGCACACTGTTTTAGTATGGATTGTAGTATGGGTAAACTGGAGGCAAATTCTTTGATTGCCTATGGAGAAGGAAATAAGATTACGGCAGAGTATTGTCCTGGAGAGATGGTTGGTGTACTGTATGGTGAAGTGACCGAAAAACTTGGATTGGGTCCTGCACTTCATAAGGCAGGAACCACAATGGGTCTGGCATCATACGGAACACCATTTAATTTTGATTATCAATCATATACTGATGATATCAAACATAAGATGAATGTTGCCGCATCCGTTCAGAATCTATTTGAGAATAAAGTACTGAATATTCTTAATGGTATGGAACAAAGGTCTGATAATCTTTGTCTTTCTGGTGGTTCTTTCCTGAACTGTAATGCGAACTCAAAAGTCGTAAAACATTCCAAGTTTAAGAATTTCCACCACTTCCCTGCCTGTGGAGATGATGGAACTGCGGTTGGTTCTGCACTCTATGTCGCACATAATATTCTCGGAGAATCGAGATATAATTACGAAACTCAAGACTTGTGCTATACTGGTAGAGAGAATCAAGTTAAAACACCAGACTATGAATACATAGCAAAACAGATTGCCGATGGAAAGATCATTGGATTCTTCCAAGGTAGATCTGAATTTGGTCCTAGAGCACTGGGTAATCGTTCTATTCTTGCCGACCCAAGAAACTTTCATAACAGAGAGTTGATTAATCACGTTGTCAAGAATCGTGAATGGTTCAGACCCTTTGCACCAGTCGTTTTAGAAGAGTTCTATCAAGACTGGTTTGACTTTCCAATTCCGAGTCCATATATGCTTTATACCGCACAGGTAAAACAACCAGAAAAAATCCCAGCAGTTACTCACGTTGATGGGTCTGCAAGATTCCAAACGGTCAATGAAAAAACAAATAAGCACTACTATGGAATTATCAAGGAGTTCGGAAGATTGACTGGCGTTCCAGTTTTACTCAACACGAGTCTAAATGGAAACGGTCAACCAATACTTGAGACCGAAGAAGATGCAAAAGAGTTTTTTAAGAACTCAAATTTGGATCTAATGGTTATCAACGGAACCATTTTAGGGCACTCATAAAGTCCCTATATACTACTGTTACAACGTCAAAATTATTGATAAAAAAAGTTATGACTAACGAACAAAGTGCATTGACTTACACTCCGATCAACGCAGAACAAGCAGTCACTGATGATGATTATCTCCTTCAGGCATCTAAGAATGTTTTTGCCTGGGAAGAGAGTGATAAGGAAATGGCACAGGGAAGAACTAACTTCCAGATCGAAAAGTTTATCGGACTGAATACTCACAATATCTCAGTATCGTTCGAGCACATCCTGAAAGAGCGCCGTTCAATGGCAGCAGGATATATGTTTAAGCTCATTGAAATGAAGGAAAGGGTTCGTGAGTTTGAGTACAAGTGGAAGGACGTTGAGGATAAGACTCAACCAATCCTGTGGGATCGTGGTGGTCCTGAGAGTGGTAAAAAACTGTGCTGGTATGACCTGGAGCACCTTGAATTGACTCATTATCTGAGAGGTAGTGAGATGGAAATTCGTGATCGTCTGCATCAAATGCAGCATCTTGACAAAATGCTGGAGAAACTGGTAGAAAGAAATGGTGGAAAAGCACCTACCAGAGAACAATTCTTGGAAGAGAACCAAGAGTACTGGGATACTCGTCTTGCCGAGCAGGCACTTGATGACCTGATGGCATCTCAGACTGGTATTTCTGGTGCCAACCTGCAGGCAATGCGTCGTGCTTCTGCTCCTTCTATTGTTGATGAGCGTAACCAGTTCAAGGAAGGTTATCTGCCAATGGATAAACTTCTCCAACCACAAGGAAGACTTGAATTTATCAATGATCTTCAGAGCAAGGTGATGAGAGGTTATGAGAAACTGACTGGAACCGATCTTGGTTATGGTGCAGCACTCAAACCAGCAGAAGAGCAAAAGAAAATTTCTGGAAACATTACTGAAGAATGATCGAACAAATTATTGTTGTTGATAACCTTTATGAAATAGCACACATGTTTCATAAAGGTTTTTATGAAGATCAGTGCGTGATTACCGATGAGACTGTTGAAAAACTTTCTCAGATCATCGGTAATCCTATTGAAATTATATCGGCAACGAATGAAACTGGAAGTCTTCCTGGTGTTGTAGCACACTTGAGTTGTGACTGGATTGCTGTGATTTATTTGACTCTACCTTTAGAAGCATTCGGTGAGTTTGGTTTAAAGTTTTATTCTCATTTAGCAACTGGTCTTGAAACATTTCCGACTCAAGATGAAATGAAAAAGTATCAGATTAATGAAAATGAACTTGAAAAAATCTTTGATTCTGATTTGAGTTTGTGGAAAGAATACGCAAACATTCCAGTTAAGTATAATCGAATGGTTTTGTTTCGTGGGAATCGGTGGCACTCTTATCAAAATAAACTAAATAACTCTATGCTTTATCAAAAGATAATAATAAGAAATGTCTGATACAAGAGGAGTTTTTAGATTACTGGATGTTGTTGAGAACAAGATAGAAGATACTTGGGTTGCTTTGAGTGATGTTTGGGTGTCTCCTAGTCCTTTTCTAGTAACTGAACCAAACACTGGATACTTTGGTGGTGGAGTTGCTCCTGGTCCAAATTTATTTTCAACAATGGATAAGGTTTCTTATTCATCAGACACTACAGCAGCAGTACCAGGGGCATCGTTAAGTGCTGCTCGTTATTATATAGCGGCAACAGGAAACTCAACAGCAGGATACTTTGGTGGTGGTACAAGTCCTGGTGGTGCATTTTCAACAATGGATAAGATCACTTATTCGACTGATACTACAGCAGCAGTTCCAGGAGCAGCATTTAGTGCTGCCCGTTATCGTTTCGCAGCAACAGGAAACTCAACCGCAGGATACTTTGGTGGTGGTGTTCCTACATCATCGTTAATGGATAAGGTCACTTATTCAACTGATACAACAGCAGCAGTTCCAGGAGCCGAATTAAGTGTTGCTCGTCGAGGACCTACCGCAACAGGAAACTCTGAAGCAGGATACTTTGGTGGTGGTTTTACTCCTGGTCCAAATTTATATTCAACAATGGATAAGGTCACTTATTCATCAGACACCACAGCAGCAGTTCCAGGAGCAGCATTAAGTTTAGCAAGACAAGGATTATCAGCAACAGGAAACTCAACAGCAGGATACTTTGGTGGTGGATATAGTGTTAGTAGTACTGTATCAACAATGGATAAGGTCACTTATTCATCAGACACCACAGTAGCAGTTCCTGGTGCATTCTTAAGTGGTGTTCGTTATAGTATGGGAGCAACAGGAAACTCAACAGCAGGATACTTTGGTGGTGGTACAAGTGTTCCTGGTATCCATTCAACAATGGATAAGGTCACTTATTCATCAGACACGACTGCTGCTGTTCCAGGAGCAGCATTAACTGTTGCTCGTTATCGTCTTGCTGCTACTAGCGCCAGAGCAAACGCATTACCAGAGACTGTAATAAATCCCGCACCAGCAGCACCAGCAGTCAGATTTACTGATGGTGCTCCATCAACACCAAACACTGGATACTTTGGTGGTGGTGCTCTTTCTTTTCCTTCTCCAGTTTCAACAATGGATAAGGTCACCTATGCGTCTGATACCACTGCAGCAGTACCTGGTGCAGCATTAAGTGTTGGTCGTCAAAGAGTTGCTGCAACAGGAAACTCAACCCATGGATACTTTGGTGGTGGTGAAACTAGTCCAACATATTCAACAATGGATAAGTTAACTTATTCGACTGATACCACAGCAGAAGTTCCTGGTGCAGCATTAAGTGTTGCTCGTATTCTACTTGGTGCAACAGGAAACTCAACAGCAGGTTACTTTGGTGGAGGTGTTTCTCGTTCAACAATGGATAAGGTCACTTATTCAACTGATACTACAGCAGAAGTTCCAGGTGCAGCATTAAGTGTTGCACGTTATAGTATGGGAGCAACAGGAAACTCAACTGCCGGATACTTTGGTGGTGGATCTGATGGTCTTAATAATAGATCAACAATGGATAAGACCACTTATTCAACTGATACCACTGCCGAAGTTCCTGGTGCAGCATTAAGTGTTGCTCGTTTTGGTTTAGCAGCAACAGGAAACTCAACTGTCGGTTATTTTGGTGGTGGTGCTAATCCTAACTATTCAACAATGGATAAGGTCACTTATTCATCAGAGACCACTGCCGAAGTTCCTGGTGCCGCATTAAGTGTTGCTCGTGGTTTTTTTGCAGCAACAGGAAACTCAACTGACGGATACTTTGGTGGTGGTTTTCCTGGTCCATTTTCAACAATGGATAAGGTAACTTATTCGACCGATACTACTGCTGAAGTTCCTGGTGCAGCATTAAGTGATGCTCGTTTTTATATGGCTGCATCAAGTGCCAGAGCAAACGCATTGCCCGTCACAGAACCACCAGCAGCAACACCGACTCCACAGACGGTTACTGTTACGACAACAACACCAAACACTGGATACTTTGGTGGTGGTTCTCCTGGTCCCTTTTCAACAATGGATAAGGTCACTTATTCGACTGATACCACTGCCGAAGTTCCTGGTGCCGCATTAAGTGTTGCTCGTGGTGGTTTAGCAGCAACAGGAAACTCAACAGCAGGATACTTTGGTGGTGCTGCTCCTGTTTATTCAACAATGGATAAGGTTACTTATGCGTCTGATACCACAGCAGCAGTTCCAGGAGCAAACTTAACTGTTGGTCGTCAACAGTTGGCAGCAACAGGAAACTCAACAGCAGGATACTTTGGTGGTGGTCTTGATGGTGGTTCTAATAACTATTCAACAATGGATAAGGTCACTTATTCATCAGACACGACAGCAGAAGTTCCTGGAGCAGCATTAAGTGATGCTCGTCGTGGTTTAGCAGCAACAGGAAACTCAACCACAGGATACTTTGGTGGTGGATCTGTTTTTCCAAATCCATTCTCAACAATGGATAAGGTTACTTATGCGTCTGATACGACAGCAGCAGTTCCAGGAGCAGCATTAAGTGCTGCTCGTTATCTTTTTACTGCAACAGGAAACTCAACAGCAGGATACTTTGGTGGTGGTCTTCCTGGTGGTCATTCAACAATGGAAAAGGTCACTTATTCAACAGACACAACAGCAGAAGTTCCTGGTGCCGCATTAAGTATTGTCCGCAGAAGTTTAGCAGCAACAGGAAACTCTGAAGCAGGATACTTTGGTGGTGGTCTTCCTGGTGGTCATTCAACAATGGATAAGTTAACTTATTCAACTGATACAACAGCAGAAGTTCCTGGAGCAGCATTAAGTGATGCTCGTTCTAATCTAGCAGCATCAAGCGCCAGAGCAAACGGATTACCAACATCTTCTACATCATCTACCCCAGTTATCGTATAATAATTCAAAAATTATGATTGAAAATCCTCTTTCTTATGTTCTGATTCGTCCAAATGTAATCAATGAATACGGTATTCAAGAACTCGTTCAACACATAGAATCTTCATCAAAAACTGATCTTTCTGTTTTTGACCCTCATAAGTCAAATGAAACGGGTGGAAAAGAATGGATAGTCAATAAAGAAGTTC
>Ga0208644_1002214_pt1 | contig 15666 bp, 25 predicted proteins | sample VirMetDEL_Nov_18_FD_184517 | JGI IMG/M metagenome (GOLD analysis project Ga0208644, IMG submission 184517) | Aqueous microbial communities from the Delaware River and Bay under freshwater to marine salinity gradient to study organic matter... | ecosystem: Environmental > Aquatic > Marine >... | reverse complement strand
TTAGTTCGAAGCCCTTTGAACCATGATCCGAAATTCATATTAATACATTTGCAACAAAATTAATCATTTAATAAAAAAGAAAGCCCGACTAAAATAATCGAGCTTTTTAAGTGCCTTTCATTGTAAAGAGTTAATCCTTACAATCTATTTTCAAGTTCTTGTTTTACTGCATGTAATTTTCCCAACTCCTCTACAATCATTAGTTTTTCAAGATACAAGTGTTCGTGAAGTATTGACTTTATAACCTTTTCAAAAACTTCAATCTTTTCATTTACTGTTATTAAGGCGTGTCTTATTGCCTCGTTTTTTAATTCAGGATATAAGTCTATGTTTTTAATCCTAAACTCTTCATCTTCTGCAATCCTTAAATGTTCTTCCGCCAACCTATCAGCCTCTTTTTTAATCTCTTCTTCGCTCATTTCAATTCCCTCGCCATTTCTTGTTTTGCAATCATGTCCAACCTCTTATCCCAACATACTGAGCACAGCCACTTCCATTTCCCTCCTATCATGGAGTAGAAGACTCTTGCGAATGTTGAGCCTCCTTTATTTCCACAAATGTCACAGGTGTCTTTATGTTCTTTTGCGCTCATTTCAATTCCTCCTTTAGTTCGTTTATTCTTGATTCAAAACCAAATAATATGTCTGGAGGAAGATATTCACTCGGAAACTTCTCCATTTCTTCAATCAACGCTTCTTGAATCGCTCTCTTGGTTACTTCGGTGTGGGCTTTTGCTTGTTCCGCAATGTCTTCCATGTCCTCTACTCGGATTCCTGAATGTTCTTCGTGAGCATCTTGTATTTCCTTCTCTGTCATGCTTTCTTGTTTTTAATTTCTAAACTAACTCGGATCGAGTTCCTAAGTCTTGGGTCTGAATTAAATCGCTTTATCAACTCTCGGAGGACTTCGCTTGAATTGGAATTAACTTTCTCTGAATTGTCCTTAAACTGATTAAAAGACTCGCTTTCTATCCTGAATTTTGGTGTAATATCTTTCATTGTGGGTACAATATTAAGAAACTGTACCCACATAGCCAAATTTATTCACGAACAATATTCATTTTATACCAAGAAACCGCATACCGTATGGAATCAAGAGCGTGATTGTACTTGTCTATCGGAGTGTTTTCCTTGACCGCCCACTCGTAATTATTCAGCTCGTGTTCAATATCGGGTGAGTTACAGACCACTATTGAGTAACCTTGTAGCCATGTTATCCCTTTGAGTATCGAGCCTTTACCCTTCCATGCTCCGTATGCTTCGTGGTTGTCCATTCTCAGCTCGTGAATGTTTCCAGGGACCGCACTATCGCAAACGATTACCTGACCGACCCTAACGTTATCGCTTACGGCCTTTCTCCACTTTATTAGCTCGGTTTGATATACCTTCTGCCTGACGTAGATTTGTTTTGTCGGTTCGTCTATTCCAACCTCTATCAAGCTAAAAGGGTCTGTAAATCCCCAATCCAACCCATGAATGATAGTCAACTCTTTATCTTCGGGCCATTGTCCAGACCTCCAATTTTTATAGATTGCTCCTTCTTTTCTCGCTCGTTTACCTAGTCCGAAAACGTCCCACATGTAACGGTTAGCCGTTCCTTGCTCTACATTCTCAGGGTTTGAAGGGTCATAGCTTAATATCTTATTTTTTTGGTTCTCAGGAATGCTAGGATTGTCTAAGAACGTCGTCCTCAAAAAGTCTACATTGTGTCGAGGTATTACACTATTGTAAATCCAATGCTCTGTAACTTCTGGATTGTAATCCATTATGAAGAACTCGCTGCAACGCATTTCTGCTTGATCGAATATCTTTTGGTCTACATGGATTGCCTCATTCAACCAGAGTATATCACAACCAGCACCCATAAATTTACTCGGCTTGTCGGCCCCAATTAAATGAATCTGATTACCAAATAGTCTAAACGTACTACGCTCTTGAACGTCTGCAAACGGGCTAATTAATCCGAAGTCAGGAAATCGTTTATTAAAGTCGAGGTAAAGAGTTGTTTTAAATGAATGATAAGTCTCCCGAATTATATTAATCGTCTTGCCGTTGTTCTTTGAGCAGTAGTAAGGTATAAAGTCAACTACGCTCCAAGTCTTACCGGACCTGGAAGAACCCTCTAAAACTACTCCGTTCTTTTCAGGGTCTTTGTAGCTCTTGAATATTTGTCTAAGGTTCGGGTTGATCTTCCTCATTCCCTTCCGTTAGTTCCTTCGGATATAAGTCCTCGATTGTTTTCCTTTGGGCTTCGAGGTTAACGTCTCGAACGTCTCTAAGACCTAAATCTCTAGCTATAATCATTGGTTGGAAGAGTCCAGCAGTGGCCCCTTCAAACTTTTGGTTCCTGATTATTTGCCTTATATGCGTTGTAATTGCAACAAAGTCTTTTCTTTCTTCATACAAATTAAACCCAGTATGAGTAATACCCAAGTGAATATAAAGCCCCTCCATTGTGTAAGGTCTTTGCTTCTTTACGGTGTCTTTAGTGTGAGAATCTCGGTATTTTACTATTTCTTCAACCTCGAAAGGATTGTCGTCGACGTATTGAAAATAGTCCGTTGCGGCTTCCCAAAGTTCTTCGGGTGTTTCGTATTGCTTTAGTCTTCCGTCTCGGAATCTTAGCTTGTAGTATTCGTTTCCTTTAGGTGCTCCCATTACTTTATAGTTTTACACCGTCTTACGGTAGTTTTGACTCCTTGTTTTCCGAAGTATTCTCCTTTTTCCTCGTGAGAGTTATTCGGGTTTTCCTCGCATAGCTTCTCTACTTTTATCGAGCCTTCGCTTCTGCTCGCTCCGTCGTCGAATTGATAGCTCAGGTATGTAGTACACTCATAGCACTTTTGCTCTGGTTCTTTTTTGCACCCGATAATCGAGGCTAACATAGTGAAGAACAAAGCCACAAATAAGACAAAGTTTATTCTTCTATTAATTTCTGCTTTTGCTTTTTCTATTGTTTCCATGACTACAAATTTACGTTTTTAAAATAGTTTCAGTTCTTTGTTTTGCTCTATTGCGTTTCTATGATTTCTCTCATTAAGCAAAAAGTATGATTCTTTTAGCTCTATTGATATAGATTTTCGGCCCATTTTTAATGCTTGATAACCCTCAGAACCAATTCCTCCAAATGGACTAAATACAACGTCTCCAGGATTGCTATAAAGGTGGATTATCCTTTCTATTGTATCGAGTTGTAACGGGCATATGTGCTTTTCGTCGTTTCCGTCTCTTGCGGATCTATAATTCAATGTCCTAGAGTAGTCAACGTCATACCAAACTGGACTAGCATACTTTTGCCACAAATCAACTGGTAAATAGTCTTTTCTACTTGGGTCTTTATCTTGGTGAGTTATTGGGTTTTCGTTTTCACCTTCATTTCTAAAAAATAAAACATAATCTGGAATACCTACTCTACTCATTGAGCTATCTTTTTTTATGGTTTTATGCAGTAATCCAAGAGCTTTAGTTCTTTGCATTTCTGTGACTGGGTTCTTCCATATTGTTGTTTTAGCGTGATAAATAAACCCTTGATCTGAGAACCATTTTATAAGCATTCCTGAGAAGTCTCTCAATCCGATAAATCCCTCCTTTCCTTTTTGTATTGGTAAATCCATACAATGTACCGCACATATTCTACCTGGTTTAAGCACTCTTTTAAGCTCTGGTATTAAAAATTTAAAATGTTTCTCAAACTCTTGATAGTCTTTTACATTACCCATATCCTCTGGTTTATCTGAGTAAACGTAAAGCTCTGCGAATGGAGGGCTAAATACAACTAAATCCGCTTCATTTTCTTTTAAATCCTTTGTTTTTTGAACGCAATCTCCATTTATTACTTTGTAGTCTTTTGTTGTCATAATTTTTCTTTTTGTTTCTTTGTTTTTGTTTAATCTAAAATCTGTATTTGCTGAATAAAGGCTCATGTTGTGGATCATAGCTTTATGCTTTTCTTCCTTTGTTAGTATTGTTTTTCTTACATTCATTTGACTTTCTGGTATAATTATATGAACTTTTACAGTATTTTTTTGACCAAACCTATATGAACGTCTAACTGCCTGATAAAAAGCCTCGAATTTAAAATCATAAGAAGCAAATATCATATTATGGCATTGTTGATAATTCATACCAAATGAAGCTATCGATGTTTTCGTTATTAAATTTTGATATTCCTCGTCAGCAAACCCAACTAAATTATCGGCTTTTATTTCTGGCTTATCTGAACCTTGAACATTTCTGGAGTTCTCAATTTCTTTTTTTAGTAGGTCTGTTTCTGCATTTTGCAAACCCCATATAATGAATTGTTCTTTTGAATCTCCTATTATTTCCTTTACTTTAGAAACTCGATCAACTAGCGACCTTCTTAAATCCTTATTTAAATCAGTAGCCGATACTACGGCCTCACTGAATAAAGTTCCAGTATTATTTTCTACCGTTATAATATGCTCGATATATTCAATTTCGGGCAAATCATACCCATCCATTTCAAATCCTAGTGTCTTTGGGTTATCTACTGAAATAGACCAAGTACATACATATTTCCAGAAGTCGTCAGTAGCGTGTTTTCTTAATCTCCATTTTGAGGTTTCGCCTCCGTCGTGAACAAAGAACATAGCCAACATTTCTAAGTAACTCATAGCACCTAAAAATTGAGAATGTTGCCCTAATTCCATATGATCATTTGGTGAGGGAGTAGCCGTACAAGCTAATTTATATGGCGTGTTTTTGAATGTTTCAATTATCATGCTCGACATTTTACCGTCTCTACCTTTTAGAATACTCGATTCGTCTAAAACAACTCCTGAAAACTGACTACAATCAATGTTTTTTAATTGCTCATAGTTTTTTATAAATATTCCTTCTAATGAATTTTCAGGATTTAAAATATCAACATTTAACTCTTCAACTTTAATACCAAATTTAGAACCCTCCTTTATTGTCTGAGGAACTACGGCTAATGGCGCAAGTATTAATACTGGTTTATTTGTTCTTAAATAAACTTGATTAGCCCATTCAAGTTGCATTAAGGTTTTACCTAATCCACAATCCGCAAATATTGCAAACCTCCCTTTTCTTATTGCTATTTGAACGATATACTTTTGAAAATCGAATAGATTATTATTCAACTCTTCTTGGTCTATTTCAAATCCTGATTCAATAATAGACTTCTTCTTTTTCGATAAAAATTCTTGATAGTTCATGTTCATGTTTTTGTTTCTTGGTACAAAGATATTTATTTATTGATACAATCCTAACTTTTTATTTATTTCTCGCCTTAGTTCTATTCTTTCTCGGTTCGATAGTCGTTTTTCCTCTTTAATTAGCATTTTAACGGCTTCTCTTGCGTTTTTTATAGCTTCCTTTAGTTCTTCCTTAGTCGCTTTTAGTTCGGGGCTTAAAATCGGTAATTTGTATTTTATCTCATATTTAACACTTTCTCCAAATGTTTTGTCGAGTCCTTTTTCATAGTTCAAAAGGTTTCCAGATAGATAAGAATTGCACTTCTCGCACTGCCGAAAGATATTCAAAAGGTTAAACCTCAAAGCTGGATTAGACCCAACCGAATGAAAGTGACCTCCGTTTACTTTTCCTTCTTTGGTTCCGCATGATATACATTCTTGGTCGTGGTCAATTCTCCTTGCTATCTCATTAACCAATATTTGTAAATCCTTTTTGTAACTCGATAAACTTTTGATCGCTTCTTTCATTCGGGCTTTTTTTTGCCTCCAGGAAGCTGCTCGTTTCTTCTCTTGCTGCTCTTTGGCGTAGAGTATCGAGCAATCGAATGAGCAACATTGCTGAAGTGGTCGAACTGGATCGAACTCAGACTTGCAGTATTTACATTTCTTTGGGTTCATTCTCAAAATTTTCTATTCTCAAAAGTAGTTCTACTCGGTATAAATTCTAATTCTATCGTCGAGAGGCTTCCGTTCCTATGTTTGGCAATTTCCAACTCGGCTAGTCCTTCGGTGCTTTCTCCTGTTTCGTCGGAGGTTATTCCGTAGTATTCAGGTCGATATAAAAACATTACCATATCTGCGTCTTGCTCTATGCTTCCTGAGTCTCTCAAATCGCTTAAAACTGGTTTCTTTGCGCCTCCCCTTTGTTCGACGGCTCTACTCAACTGACTTAATACTATGATCGGAATATTCAACTCCTTTGCAATCATTTTCAACTTTCCACTTATTAACCCTACTTCATGGTTTTGAGAATGGCTCTTGACTCCCGAAGTCATTAGCTGCAAGTAGTCTATCACAATCAATCGAATGTTTTTTTCTCGCTTTAGCTTCGAGGCTTTAGAATAAAAGTCGGATATACTTATTCCTCCAGTATCGTCTATGCTTAAAGGCTGACTTGCTAAATGATCGACCCAACCTTCAAACGCTTTTAAATCCTCTCCCCTAATTCCCTCTCTCGCTATTTTGGATAATGGTATTCCTGATTCTTGACTTACTACCCTTTGAAATAATTGTTCTGCGCTCATTTCCAAACTAAAGAAAGCCGTAGGAATATTATGATTTATTGAAGGTCTTGCCCATAGATTCAAAGCAAGTGAAGTCTTACCCATTCCTGGCCTTGCTGCCAAAATAATCAAATCGCTATCTTGCCAGCCTCCAGTAACTTTGTCCAAGTATCCAAAGCCCGAAGGAATACCGCTCAATCCTTTCTCGTTCTGAATTATCTTCTCATTCTTTGCCAGTACGTTTTTCGCTATGCTCTGAGTGCTTTTTACTTCTCCTTTAACGATTAGATTGTTTATCGTGTTTAAAGTCGTTTCGGCCTTTCCTAATAAGTCCAATGAATCTATTTCGTAATCGTCTGCCTGAATTAGTAGTTCGTTGCCTGACTTTCGGATCTCTTTTCTTATCCAGCGTTGGTGAAGGATACGGATATGAGTTTCGAGCTGCCAACTTCCATTAATACCATTTGTAAGACTTGCCACGTCCATAACCGTAACCACATGGAATAAGTTTCGGTTTTTGATTTCCTCAGAAATAGTAAGAATATCATGATTGTCGCCTTTTTTGTAAAGGTCTAAAATGATTTGAATAATCGTTTTGGCTTTATTGTCCTCGAAAATATCAACGCTCAGTAAATTTATAACGTCCTCCAGAGCCTCTGCGTCTATCACTATCGCACCTAGTACCGCCTTTTCTATTTCCTCGATCATGATATTACCTCCCCGAATTGGTCTATTACCTGACCTTGCTCATTATATCCTTTTGCCTTTCGCTTTACTGGTCCCGTTGCCGTTTGTTTGTTTTCGTCCTTGAACCAGACCCCAATCATTTTTTGCTTCCAGTTTTTAACCTGATTGCCTTTGGAGTCTTTCCATTTTGCCGCCTCGTAATAGTCAAAGGCTTTCTTTGCTGATTGTATGGAATAACCTTTCTCGATAAAGTAGGATTTCACTTCTTCAAAAGAAGGAGGTGTAAATTCCTTTATATTCTCTTTATCTTTAATATTTAGTTTCTCTTTAGTTGGTTTTTTCGTTGCGTTCTGATTACCTAAAGCCTTTGATATTTTTCCACCATTTGAAGCACCAGTAATTATACCTAACCTAGCTGATACAGAAGGTATTAAGATTTCAACTTCTTCAAATGTTTGGTCAAAGTTTGGGCAAACTATGAGCAAACTTTCGTCTAACTTTGCTATAAGTGTCGCCAAACTTCTGGCATTAAGTTGTTGAATCCGTGCAAAAGTCTTGCATTTTAAAGTTATTTTGTCTGAGTTTTGAATGTAACATTCGTCGATCAACTCTCTATAAAAACCCTTTTCTTTTAAAGTAAGTTCCTGAACATTCATATTTGAACGCCAATCTTTAGGGTAAAAAGTGTATCCTAATTGCTTAGCCATTACAATAAATTTAATTGGTTTTTTACTTTAGGCTTATCTTTAGTGTTGTTTTGGCTCATTGTAATTAGTTGTAAATTACTCAAGTTGTTATTAAGTGGGTTATTATCGATATGATCGACTACAATATGTCTAGTACCGTCATATACATGACCTAAATAAGTTATTGCCATTAATGAATGAACTCGTTTAGTGTTCTTGTTCTTGTGTTTATAAAGTGTTACTTGGGGATAATTTCTTCTTTTTACTCCACTCATGTGATGATTAATAATTTTTAGTTTACCCTTTATTTTTCCCCTAACTCTACCAAATGTAGATATTTGATACTTCCCGTTATAATTTGGTATGTCTTTCCAAGTTTCCATAGTGTACTGTTTTGAAAATAAAAAACCCCAATAAAAACTCAGAACCACCACAGTCTGAATCCTTATCAGGGTTATTTAAAAATGTTATTTGTTCTAAAGTGGTGGTAAACATGATTCAAATATAATCAAAAAGGCATATCGTCGTCCTCTATTACTTTACTTTTTTTTGGTTCCTCCTGACTTTCGGGTTTCGCCTTGCCTCCTGATAAGTTTCTAATCTCCTGAATTATGAACTCATGCGAAGCCCTTTTCTCTCCGTCCTTCTCGTATTCTCTTTGTTGATATGTAGCCTCGACGGTTACCATACTGCCCTTTGAATAGTACTTTTGAATAACGTCAACTAATCCGGGCCGAAAGCACGTTAAATTAACCCACGTTGTCCTCTCTTGCCATTCTCGATCTTTGTCTTTGTAGTTATCGGATACCGCTAATGATAGCTTGACCATTTGCTTGTCCATTCCGAAACTGATAATTTCTGGGTCTTTACCCAACCTTCCTAAAAATCTGCAATTATTATTTATTGCCATAGCTTATTAATTTTTTGATAAATGTAAAAAAACTTCTCTCCCTTTTCCTAACCCTCCGATTGTGTCGAAGGTATATCTGCCTTGCTTGTTCCTCAGTTAGCAACTCGCTCAGCTTGTCGCACCAGTATCTACTTGACTTCATATTCTTTAGATTAGCAAATACTCCAAGTACCCTCACTCCTTCCATAGACCCCCTCTCTGCGTTCTTCGCATTGTTTTAGGTGTCCTTCATTGGTCAGGTTGGATATTGATCGTCTAACGCTTGTTAAAGGTACTTGTTCCTTGAATAACATTCTCCAGACTTGGCTCGGAGTGTAATTTATTCTCGGAGTTTGTTTGAAAAAATGAAGGATTAACTTGTCTTGACTCGTTGCCTTGTTCCGGTACATTTCGAGTTGCTCTCCTTTCTCGCCTAAAGTATTAAAATAGCTCATGTTTCTCTGCGTTTTTTGTTTCTGATTTTAATAATTGTTTTCTTAACCTATCGGCCTTCTCTTGCTCTTTGCTCGGGCTCTTTTTAATATTCCACCTTATCCTTTGCATTTTGCTCAATTTGATTAACGTATCTATCGTCGTCTATTTTGCTCATAATACAAGGAGCTGCTAAGTACTGACCTCGCACTCTTAATATTCCTTCAAATAGTCTTATTTCGGCCTCAATTCTCAAAGCCTTTGAAGTCGTGAAGAAAACAAAGTTGTCTGCTCTATGATTGTTTCTTTTCTGGAACTCTAAATAGTTTCTGAGTTCTTGAATGTAGCTTCGGATCTCTGATATTTGCATTACTTCAATAGTTTTTTAAGTTCAACTTCTGCCATTCTTACTCTCTCGGTTAAGAAATCTTTGTCTTCTTTCGGAATTGTAAACTCCCATGTATTAAGGTTCTCGAATGTCCCCTCTTCAACTAAGTGAGGAAGTTCCTCGTCCGTCGCCCAACCTAACCAAGCTAACTTATTCTGGTCCCCGTCGTAATTCTCGGCCATGTCTCGAATACCGTCCAACTCATATTGGAAAGGACAATAAACCACAAACAAAGCCTCGTCTAAGCCAGTCAATATAGCATTTGATACCAACTGCCAATAGTACTCGGGTTTCTCGGCCTTAAATACCTCTATGCTCCTAGAGTCGATTATATCCACCAACTCACAAAAAGACTTCATTGTAAAAGGGCATTTAATGTCTCCGCTTACTTTATGGGATACAATATCAGGCGCACCAGTCCAAAGTAGCTCAGGGTGCTTGTATCGAGTTTTGGACTCTAATTTTAAATCCATAGGCAACAAGTCAAACGCTCGTTTCTCAACCAACTTGCCCCACATTGTAGGACGGCTGCCATGCTCGTTACTTAACTCCCTTTGTAGTCTAATCTCGTAAGACTTCTCTTTAATGTATTTAATTCCAGGAGCTGAAAACTCTTTGTTTCCAGTTCCTTTTTTTACGAGTTGATAAATACTACTGCTGCTAAATGTTCCTTCTCTATTCATGTTTTTAAGTTTTGTTTCTGAACCAAATATAAAAATAATTTCTAAACTTAGTACAAAGTTTTATAACTTCTTCAAGTTCCGAAGAACCTTATCATAAGAGTTGACTTCCTTCTCGTTGATTATTCGATCCAAGTCGGATAAATCTTTTGCAGATAACTTGTCTGACTTTTCAAGATATAGTTCTTGGATTTCTTCAAGCTTTTCTTCTGGAGTCTTTCTCGTCGATTTGTAGACCACTTGATCGGCTCGGTTAATGTCTCGCCCGAATATCTTACCTAAATGCTCCGTAGCGTCTTTTATAGCGTATGACTTTGCTGCTGGGAGGGCTTTCATTACAGAATCTTGTTTTATGGCCCCTAAGTCAGCCGCAGAAGCTCCTTTATCGGTTTGGATACCTACCGCCCCAAGTCCGTCGTGAAACTCCCAAGAACCGTTTATAGGGTTCAAATAATGGAGTCGAACATGACAACTCACCGAATTAAACAACTGAGAGTAATTAATCACCTCAACTCTCCATTGAATGAATAGGGTATCAAGTAACCATTCTATGCGCTCGATTGGAATGTAGTTCACATTCTTTGCGAAAGGGTGCTTCTTAACCCACTTGTCAGACGGGTTAGTGTTCAGGATTAATTTTAGGTTCTCCTGGTTCTTCCTTAACTCAGGGTTCTGCTCGATTTCTGATAGTGTGATATTACTCATGATTCAAATGATTTTGCTATTGTTTCCAACTTAGTAGTTATGTCCTCGTCAACGCCTCGAAGCTGCAATACATTTGCTACTCTTGTCTCCTTTTCTTTGTACTCAGGATATCGCTCCATGAAGTACGGAACCAGTCGATAAACTGGTATCTTGGCCTTTGCCATTAGTACTCTGCTTTTTAAATCCATGTTTATCTATTTAAATTGTTTTCGATTTGCTCTATTAAAAACTCGTCATTGATTTGCTCTTCTACATAGTTGATTCCGTCGTCGTAAACCATGTAATAAGTAACGCTTTTCTCCTCGGTTAAAGTTTCGCTCATGTGAACGTCAGAATGATACTGCTCGTAGTCTTCCAACTCATAAACTACTTTATAGTCGAAGTCGGCAACTTCCGAATCCTCAAAGCAATCCAATACGATTTGACCTAGTTTGATTTGTTCAAGTGGAAATATCCACTCTAGAGTTATTCTAAATGATAGCGTTCCAGTTATTGTTTCTTTTCTCATGTTTTCTAAATTATTTCTGGACCAAAGATAAAATAATATTTCTTAGTACAAAGATTTTATACTAATTATTTTCTATAAAAAGAAAAAGCCCCGAATAAACGAGGCTCTTAACTTAGAAACAATCCCTCTGGCGAGAGAAAAACATGAGTCTTACAAAGATAGGTAATCTTTCCAGGCTTGGTTCGTGTCGCCACGATAACCAATCGAATTTAATAAGGCGGTAAATTTACCCTTGTCGCCTTTCTTCGACCTCTTAAAAAGGCCCGAAGCAATGTCTATCTTTTTATTTCCTGATCGAAATAGCATTACAACGTAACGTTAACACTTCTTAAATTAGTATCGTCGTACCCATTTGTAGCACTTGCTATCCTAAGTTGACAAATGTTACCAGCAGTTTGAGCAGTAAAAGTAAAAGCGTAAGTTCCAGCTGGATCTTCCGTCATTGTCGCAATCGTTACCGTCGAAGTAGTAGTCTCGTTGTATATCTCGAAGTCTGTACTAGCCAAGTTCGTCACAACTTTAGGATTTGCAACCGAACCAAATAACGTAGTTACTTTCATTGTGAACCCAGTAGTTGAAGCTGCCGAAGAAGTACCATACAAATCAACAAGACCATTGTAATCTAACCAATCAACGTCAGAAGCGAAATCAGAATATAACAACATTCCAATATCTGAGTCCTTTACGCTTGACTTCCATTGAAAGCCCAACTGGATATAAGCAACCTCTTGGTCTTTAGTATCAACCGTTCTAACGTCCCAAGTAGCGGTATCTATTCTTATTGGTGAAAGGTAACCACTAACGCTCTTGTCTCCGATTAAATTACCTTGTGCATCTACTATATAAGCTCCAACCTCTGCGCAGCCATATCCTTCGATTTGACCAGCATAATCAGCACCCAATAACAAAAGTTGACCGGTAAATGTTTTTTCACCATCTCGAACCTTGATATTTTTACCACTTGGAAAACTTTGAATAATCGGATCGGCTCTCTCATTGGTAACATTCTCCATTAAAGGTAGAGGATAAAACCTCGCCTTGTCGTCGGAGTTGTTAATCAGAGCAAGGATCTGAGTATTAGTAGGAATTGAACTAGTATCAATACGATTTAACGCATTTGAACTATTGTAGATTGGTACTATTATCAAACGTCTTGCAACGTCTTGAATCGGCATACACCCAAGAGTACCGCTATTTTTTAGAGTAACCGAACATTCGCAAACTGGCATAACTTAAAGATTTTTAAATATTAATACAAAAGTAGTTTTTTTTTAAGAACGATTGAAGGAATTATCAAAACTACTATCAAAAGCCCCTCCAGCAACCTCTGGAATAACAACCGTAGGACAAACCAAATTAATTTTAATCGGTAAATCTATCTCTAGTTCTATTCCTGATAGCATTTTATTTAATACGTTTTTCTCACTTCCAGCCGTTGTCGAGTTTCCTCCCGTTGTAAACTTGGCATGATTGGTCCGGCCCGAAATACTAACTGGCAAACCAGTCCTTTTGTGTCTTTTCAACTGAAAATAGAACTCGGTTATCAAATTACCCATAGGTATAATAACTTGCTCGTAGTGGTCTTCTGTTTCGTAGTCCTGGAAGTTGGCCGTATTCATAAAGAATAGCCGAATGGTTCCTTCGGTTTCAAATATGCTCAACTTATTAGTCGGTACTCGTCTCGGTAGTAATTCGAATAACCATATTAACGGCATGATTGCAGTTGATTGTTTTTTGCTTAGTTCGTCCGTAACGGCCTTTAATTTACCATGAATAAACGTAGGGTTAGGTAGTGTATAAGTACCCGTTACAATAGCCTCAGAATGAATAGGCTCTCCGTCTGCGTCTGCTGGAATCTCGAACTCTACATACTCATTTAAAGAGAATGAGTAAACTCGATATGAATAGCCAGACAAAGTGACTACCATATTTTTTGCTAGGTATTGAGTGTTTTGGGTGTAGCAACGGTATCGAGAGTTTGTCAAACGAACTGCAAATACATTTAGCTTTAAATCTAAATCAGTAATGACCTCTTTTATAAGCGTTGCGACTTCCATTATATCGGTGAAATAGGATCTAACATTTGACCAGCAAAATCAGGATAGTCAGTCGAATTGTCAATTAAATAGCATTGTAGATTAGTTGTATTGTCAACGGCTCTATTATAAATTATTTCTCCTTTTTTTATCAATCCTTCTGGAGTACTTGCTTCGGTTAAAATCCCTTGATTGCCTCCAGATTGATTGATTACCGTCTGGCCTGAAGTATATTCGAAATAAACAAAGTATTTAAGAATCTCTTTAAGACCTATATTCGAGTAGGTAGTATCTCCTTCAACAAAGTAGAAAGGGTTAAATATAGTCACATACTTAGCCGTTTGAGGAACCCCATTCACTAAGTCGGCAATGAATAAGTCTCCAAGAGTCTTACCCATAACTTTATAAATGTATCTCTTCTCGTTGTCAGTTGTTAAATAGGTAGTCAGGTCGATTATAGTATTTGAGTCTTGTGCTATTCGTGTAAGCCCTGATTCAAAGTCTGTTGTTGCAAGTATCATAATATCACAAAAGTAGTTATTTTGTTAGCATTAAATAACCGAATAAAATACCGGACCCAATAGCAACCCCTATCAATGTTATTTTAGAGAGTTTTTGTTTCCGTTGTAATCGTGTAATCTCTTGGTTCCTTTCCCTTATTTGATCGAGATAGTAATGTTTTTCGTCGAGGTAAATTGAGTCTTTAAGTTGGTAACGTGTAACCGCTTCTTTGTAGTTGTTTATCTGGCTCGATTGTATGGAGATAGTTCTGTCCTTCGATATTAGCAAGGTATCACAAGCTAACGCTTTTAATTGACTGACTCTAATCGATTGCAGTTCTTTGGTCGTGAATTGCGCTCTTAATGAGCTTGACCAAAGAATCAGAATCGTTATTCTTATAAACGTCTTGAATGTCATTGTTTAAATTAATGTAGACTTTCTTTTCAAAAGTATCTATTTTATTCTTTTCGATTTCGAGTTCTTCGTTAATTAATAGAATTGAATCAATGTAGATATTTTGCTCGGTAATTAATGAGTCGTAAAACTTGGACTTACTTTCAAACTCAGTATTAACCTCAGTCGGCAACCATAGATAAAATACTACCGTAAGACCAACCCCGATTAAAAAGGATATTAAATTACTTCTCCAGGTGCTTGTATCGTATCCTTCCATGTTCTCGGTATGCTTTTAATACTTCGCCTCTGTTTAGATTTTCTTTGTAGCTTACATGAACCCAATCAGGCTCGGAGCCATTTCCGAACTCCCAAATGAGTTGATCGAACTCTATATTGTCTCGAATGAAATAAAAGATTTCCGAGTTCTTGACCCCTCCAAACATATCAGCGTCCAAGTCCAAAGCCTCACCTTTAGAATGTTGGCTCGTTAAACTTCCTCCAATTATCCTATTTAGGTCTTTGCTTCTGTATCCTGAGCTTATTCCTATTGGTACTCCGAAGCTTTCTCTAATCGGCTGAAATACCCTCTCTGCTAATAATACAAGGTTGTCTAAATGTTCTTCGGTCGGGTTATTGTCTAGGCCGTTTTTAATAGCCGTATTTGATTTGGTTACTTCTTTAAGCGTGAGGTTCTTTGATAGTCTCATTGTTTCAAAGGTTTTCTTAAATCAGGATTCAAAGCAAGTACATTTTCAAGTTCAATCTTTAAGGCGTGTATTTCTTGCTTCATTTCTTTCTGTTCCTCAAGTACTTGTTCGAGTAAAGCGTTATTCCTTAGAAGGGCTGCAAGTGCTTTGTTCTTGTCGGGTTCGCTCTTGTTCTTATATTCGGTATTTTCTTTCACTTGTTGCTGAATTAAATGTAGTTTGACAAACATGGTTATAAGAGCAACAAACCCACTGAGTAAACCCGTTCCAACTACACCAACTAACGCACTTATGACTTCTGGATTATTCACTTGCTTTCTTTATATACTTTTTCTCGATACCTCTCCATGCTTTGAATAATGAAATCGAGGAAAGTCCAGCCATATAGTTTGTTCCTCCATTATACCAACCGAAAGTAATTTCTATTCCCATGATTGTATTACCGTCTAAAACTGCCCATAAATAAGGTGAATAAATAGCCCATGCAACCGCAATACAAGAAGCAAGAAGCACGTCTCCCATTCGAGTTGAAAAGTCGTAACCTTTCTCATTAGAAGCGTATTTAACAACCTCTAAGGTAAAAGCACCAAAC
>Ga0208644_1002211_pt1 | contig 15680 bp, 29 predicted proteins | sample VirMetDEL_Nov_18_FD_184517 | JGI IMG/M metagenome (GOLD analysis project Ga0208644, IMG submission 184517) | Aqueous microbial communities from the Delaware River and Bay under freshwater to marine salinity gradient to study organic matter... | ecosystem: Environmental > Aquatic > Marine >... | reverse complement strand
GGCATCCGATCGGCGACCGGGCAGGCACCCGCATCGGACGCATCCTTGACGCCATCGGCTGGCCGGCGGGCGACCGTGCGATCTCCACCGGCTCCACCGTCCTCGGCACGTTTACGTCATCCCAGTCGGCCCTTGCCGCCTGCCAGGCATGTTCGGTCGCCGAACAAGGCTTGTTGTTCGTCAGCGGCGACGGGCAGATCACGTTCCGTGACCGGCAGTGGCAGATGACGAACTCGTCGTCGATCACCGCACAGGCCACCCTTGGGGACAATGCCGGTGAGACAAACTATTCGGACATCGAGATCGACGGCAACCACCTCGAGAACATCCGCAACGTGATCACCGTGTCGTACGGCGCCGGGCAGGTCGTCGTCAAGGACGCCACGTCGGTCACCGCCTACGGCGAACAGTCCGACTCGGTCGCAGCGCAAGCGTTGCCGAACGAGGCCGGCTACGTCGCACGCCAGCTCGGCGCCGCACGGCTCCGACTCCGCAAGGACCCGGCGACCCGCATCCCTCGTGTCGAACTGAAGCCACGCCGGGCGACGTCGACGTTCCTGCCGACCGTCCTCGGCCTTGAACTGGGGGAGCGGGTCACCGTGAACCGTCGCCCGACCGGCGGCACCGGCTCGTTCTCGCAGGCCTGCATCATCCAAGGCATCCAGCACACCATCAGCACAGACAACTGGGTGACCGTGCTGTATCTGGCGCCGGTGCAGTGGGCAGCGTATTCGGCGGCTCCGTACCTGACGCTCGGCGATGCCACCTACGGACGCATCGGCGCAGCAGCCGGCAACAAGATCCCCTACTAGGAGGCGGACATGCCCGACGCAGGGCTCGCAGACGGCTCGGTATTGACGAGCGCCAACTACGACACCTATCTGCGCCAGCAGGTCGTCGCCCAGGTCACCTCGGGCACACGACCGACCGGTGTCGAAGGCCGGCTCGTCACCGAAACCGACACCGACCGCATCGTCTGCTACGACGGCACCAACTGGGTGCGTGTCGGCAACTACGGTTCGGCCGGTCGCAGCGGCGTGCAGCTCGCCCGCTTCGCCACCCAGTCGATCCCGACCGGCACCAGCACGTTCACTGCCGTGTCGTGGGATGTCGAGACGACCGACACTGACGGCTACATCGCCGCGACGTCGGACACCATCACGATCCCGACCGGTCTCGGCGGTCTGTACGCGATCTCGGCCGTCATCTCGTGGGCATCGACGCCGGGAACGAACTCGACGATCGAGGTGTACGTCAACGGCACAACGTCGTGGCGGCATCCGATCGGCGCTGCGACACAGATGACGACGTGCGCCGTGTCGGTCATCGTCCCGGTTGCTGCCGCACAAACCGTTCAGATCCGTCTGTCGCAGGGTTCGGGCGGAGCGATCAACGTCACCGGAAACCTTGAGATGTGGAGGCTGTCAGCATGATCGAGTTCCCGCCCGTGGAAATGCCCGCCGATCTGACCGGCGAGAAGAACGGCCGGCTCGGACCGTGCCACCTGCAGTCGGTCTGGTTCGAGGGCGTCGGCCACCTGTCGCTGCACCCGCTCGCCGCACGTGCATGGAACGCCATGGCCGTCGTGTGCTTCGCCGAAACCAAGGCGCAGCTCTCAACCACCGGCACCTACCGCACGTTCGACCAACAGCAGCAACTGTTCCTCGACCGGTACACGCCGTCCTATCTGCCGGTCCGCAACGTGCTCACGTCGCAACGGATCTACGACGGCAAGCGCTGGTATCTGCGCCGAGGCATGTCGCCAGCGGCAGTGCCTGGCACGTCGAACCATGGTTGGGCGTTGGCGAACGACATCGCCATTTGCAAGTCGATCTACGACCCGCTCGCCAAGGCATGGGTCAAGAAGATCATCGGCATCACCGCTGACGCCAAGGCGTGGCAGTGGGTGCAGGACAATGCCATGTCGTTCGGGTTTGGCTGGGAGGGCGCACGGCCCGGTATGCCCGGCTGGGAACCGTGGCACCTTCGCTACTGGGCCGGCGATCGTGTGCCGCAGCGCGTCAAGGACGTCGAGGCCTACCTTGCGGCGGCCAAGCCGTGATTGCGTTGGACGCTGCGACCGGCACCGTCCTCGCCGCCGTCATCCCGGTGGTCATCATCCAAGCCGTCCAGCTGTGGCAGGGCCGCAAAGTGCGCCAACAGACACGCCAGACAGCCGAGCAGTACAAGCCGAACGGTGGCTCGTCGCTTCGGGATGCTGTCGACCGTGTCGAAACGGCGGTACGGCGACTGCATGACCGTCATGACCGTCTCGCCGAACGGATCACCCTCATTGAGGACCACGTCACCCGACCGAAGGAGGGCCGCTGATGGCCGTCATCACCCAAGCACCGGCAACCGTCAACATCGTCGCTGTTGCCGGTGACGACCTGACGGTCACGCTCGGCATCACCGAGAACGGCGCCGACTACTCGTGGACCGGCGTCACCATCACCACCGGCATCTCGTCAGGTGGCTCGCTGGTCGCTACCAACTGGACTACCGCAACACCCACCGACGGCGTCCTGGTGCTGTCACTTACCGACACGCAGACCACCACACTGGGGGCAGCGACCTACCAATGGTTCTGTCAGTTCACCAAGTCCGGCTCGACCCGTTCGTTGATCGCCGGAACCCTGTCGGTCATGGAGTCCGGTTGGCCCGGCACGTCGTCCTCGTCGGCAACCGTGGCCTCAACCTCAATCGCCGTGACCGGACAGATCACCGGCGCGCAGGGCCAATGGGATACGGCGCAGACGCTGAACACACAGACCGGTACGTCGTACAGCCTGCTCGCATCAGACGCCGGGAAACTGGTCACCTTGTCGAACGCTTCGGCCATCACGCTCACCGTGCCGTCCGGCCTCGGTCTCGCCACCGGTCAGCGCATCGACCTCGCTCAGCTCGGCGCCGGCCAAGTCACGGTCACAGCGTCAGGCACGACGATCAACTCGACGCCCGGTCTCAAGTTGCGGGCGCAGTATTCGGCGGCGTCGCTGATCGTGACCGGCACGAACACGTTCCTGCTGGTTGGTGACCTCAGTGCCTAGCACCGTCGGGATTGTCGCCTCGGGCGAGGACGTGCTGAACGATGCCGTGTTCTGGATCGACGCCGGCCGGTCATCCGTCTCAAACGGTGCGCTCACCAACTTGGGCACCGGCGGCTCGGCGATCAACGCCGTGTTCGGCAACACGACCGGCGTCGACTCGTTCGACCCGGCGCTGCTCTCCCACACCGGCACCAACTACCTGTACCTGCCGGGTATGGCCGGGAACTATGCGAGCACGCCTGACTCCCCAGCGGTGTCTGTGACGGGCGACATTGAAATTATCGTCCGTGTGGCACTGGATGACTGGACGCCTGCGACAGCGCAGGTGCTCGTCGGCAAGTTCGCAGGTGCGGGCAACATCTCGTACAACGTGAACGTCCAGACGCCGGGAAACATTCAGATTTCTACTTCAACGGACGGAACCGCTACGTCAGTAGCGACTAGTGATGCTGTCCCCCCGTTTGTGAATGGGACTGCTTATTGGGTGCGAGTCACCCGTGCATCGGCATCGGGCAACATCAACTTCTACTATGCCGCCGATCAACCGGTTGAGCCGACGACGTGGACTCAACTCGGGACACAGCGGAGCAACACGGCAGGGGCGATCTTTGACTCCACGGCAGTTCAGGAAATCGGCTCTATCAACGCTGGTGCCTCCGCGCCCGCTGCTGGCAAGTTCTACCGTGCGATCGTCCGCAACGGCATCGGCGGCACCACCGTGTTTGACGCCGACTTCACAACCGGCATCACCAGCGGCGCACAGACCACGTTCACGGAGTCGTCGGCGAATGCCGCCACGGTCACGATCAACCGAGCCACCTCGGGCCGCAAGTCGGTCGCCGTCACCCGACCGATCCTGCTGTTCGGCACCGACGACTACCTCGAGGTTGCCGACAACGACCTGCTCGACTTCGGTGCCAGCGACTCGTTCACGGCAATCGTGATCGTTCGGCAGTGGGCTACCGCTCCAAGTTTTTCAAGATACATCGACAAAAAAAACGGCGGCGGCACTGGGGTTGGCTGGGATCTGACTACCAACGGGACGGCATCTCAACCAGCGTTTTTTATCGGCGACAGCATCAACGGTGCGAACAGAACGGGCAGCGTTGTCACGGCAGGAACACTCAACGTGTTTGTTGGCGTGCTGAATAGGGCAGCGCAAACCATGGCAGCCTTCACCAACAACACCTCATCGGCAACCACTTCCACAACGTCAGTCGGGTCACTTACCAATGCACTACCGATGAGGGTAGGTATCGCCGCCAACATCGCGTCCTCTGCTGCCGACATGGAACTGGTGGCCGCAGCCGTATGGCGTCGAGCGCTGAACGCCAACGAGATCGCCACCATCGTCAACCGCTACACCTAGGAGACACCGTGAGCCACCTGTTCGGTTCCGACGGACGCGCCAGCGCGCTCCGCACCCTGCTGCGCGCCGCCGTGGTCATCGCCACCGCGTTCGGCCTCAAGCTCACCGCCGACCAGGTCGCCGCCGTGCAGCTCGGCATCGAGGCCGTCCTGCAGTTCGGCCGATCCTGGTACACGAAAGGCAGCTGATCATGGCGTTGGGGGACACGCTCAAGAACGAAGCCGCACGCAACTACCGAATGCGCTGCGCGCTCGCCGTCCTGCTTGAACGGCTTGACGACGACGACGCCACTGCGTTGCGCGACGCACTGGCCGAACCGCAGGCGTTCACGAACGGCCAGATCGAGCGGGCGCTCGCCGCCGAAGGCCACGGCCACATCAAGTCGTACACGATCATGCGGCACCGCAACGGAAGTTGTTCGTGTGGCTCTCGGTGACGCCCTCACCAACGAGCAGCAACCGAACCGGCTGACCGTCATCGGCAAAATTGCCGACCTGCTCGACCGCAACGGCATCGACCCGGACGACATCGGCAAGGTGCACCGGGTCAACGTCTGGCAGGGCTTCCACAAGGACGACAACGGCGAAGCACAGGTCGTCGACCTTGTCGGTGTCACGTTGTCGCCGCACTGGGCGGAAGGCCCGCAATGGCCGGTGATCCAACCCGGCCCACAGGTTCGACTGCAGCCCCGCAAGATCAAGCCGGCTCGGGCCGACGGCTGGCACGACGCAATGATCCTGCCCGACATGCAGGTCGGCTACTACCGGTCGCGTGCCGGCGACCTCGAGCCAATCCATGACGAGGAAGCAATCGCCGTTGCCCTCGCCATCACGGCCGACATCAACCCGACGCTCGTCATCCTCGTCGGCGACAACCTCGACGGCGCCGAACTCGGCAAGTACCGCACCAGCCCGGCCTACCAGCAGACCACGCAGGCAGCGATCGACCGACTCGCCACCTTGTGCGCCGAGTTGCGCCACGCAGCACCGAACGCACGCATCGTCTGGCTCGCAGGCAACCACGAAGAACGGCTACCTCGCTACCTGCTCGACAACGCCGTGGCAGCGTTCGGTCTCCGCAAAGGCAACGCACCCGACTCGTGGCCGGTGCTGTCGTTGCCCTATCTGGCGCGCATGGACGAACACGACATCGAGTTTGTGCCCGGCTACCCGGCCTCGGCGTTCTGGATCAACGACCGGCTCCGAGTCATTCACGGCGACAAGGTCGCCAGCGGTGGCAGCACCGCCCACAAGTACCTCGGCAACGAGAAGGTGTCGGTCATCTACGGCCACATCCACCGTCGCGAGTACGCCGCACGCACACGTGAGGACCGTGACGGGCCTAAGGAAATCATGGCTGCATCACCTGGCTGCCTCGCCACCATCAACGGCGCCGTGCCCTCCACCAAGGGCGGCCTCGACCTCGACGGCCGGCCGATGACACGCGTCGAGGACTGGCAGCAAGGCATCGGCGTCGTCACCTACCAAGAAGGCGACGGCATGTTTGCCTACCACAACATCGCAATCCACGACGGCTGGGCCATGTGGGCCGGCAAGGAATACAGGGCATGAGCAAGCACCCGGTGAAGTTGACCAACGTCGAGGCGAACCAGTTGGCGTCGCTCATCGCCGCCGTCGCCCGGCCACGCTCGCACGACGAGGTCCGTGCCGTCGACCATTGGCTGCAACGGTTGACCGTGAAGCCGTGAAACGCCGGCCGGTGTGGATTCGTTGGCACGATGCAGCGCATGTGGCGCCAGGGGAGTGGGTCAACGAGCTGGCCGACACCGGCGTGACTGTCCACACCGTTGGGGTGTTGATCGGCAAGACGAAACGGCACCTCGTCATCGCTCACTCGTGCGACGACGCCGGGAACGTGACCGGCGTGTTCTCGATCCCGAGGACGGCTGTTGAGGACTGGGGCGACCTGTCCGACTAGATCGCAGCATCCGCCTGCTGCTGAGCGCGCACCCCTCGCCGGGCCCTCCAACGGCGAGGGGTGTTGACGCTTTTTGGGGCGGTTTCGTGTAACGCCGTGTAACGATTGTCGTTACACGAACTCAACGCACCACCGTTTACCTGCGGTTCCGCGATTTTCTGAAACGCAAAACACCTGATAACCGTGCCTCTCAAGGTGGCGGCACGGGTTCGAATCCCGTACGGGCTGCAAACAAAACCCCTGCTCAGACCACAAATCTGAGCAGGGGTTCTTTGTTTTTCACCCCGAGGCGTGTAACGCGTGTAACGCCAGTCGCTCTTGACGGTTCCGTACAACGAGGCAAGGATGCCGCGATGCATCTGCAGCAACTGCCCTCTGGCAAGTGGCGTGTCATCGTCCAGCACGCCGGCCGGAAACGCACCGGGACCGCCCTCACCCGTTCCGGGGCGCAGCAGGTCGGTGCAGAACTGTTGCTAGAGATGGGCGCACAGACGGTTGTGAAGACGATGTCGGTGCGAGAACTTGCCGCCAACTGGCTGACCTCGGCGGACATCTCGGCGTCCTACCGGGTCGATGCCAGGCGGGTCATCGACCTCATGCCCGACACGTTCGGACAGCGTGCCGTTGTCGACGTCACTCCGTCGATCATCGAAGGCCTGTACCGGCAACTCGCCCGCGACGGCTGGACCGTGAACCGTGTGCGCCGCCTCCACGCCGTGCTGTCATCGGCATGGACGATGGCCCGCCGCTACGAATGGGCGACCGTCAACCCGTTCACCGCTGCCAAGCGACCCTCGGAACCGAAACGGCAGATGGACCCGCCGACCGTCGACCAGGTGGTGCGGTTCCTCGAGGCGGTCGACGGCTCGTTCGGTCTGTTCATCGAGATCGCCGCCGCGACGGGCGCCCGCCGAGGTGAGGTGTGCGCCTTGAAATGGGACGACATCCAGCCCGACTCGATCGTGATCCGCCGGTCGATCACGCAGGTGCCCGGCGAACTCATCGTCACCGACGGCAAGACGGGCGCAAAGGGCCACCGTGTCGTGGCCATCACCGACGAGCTGGTGGACGCACTGCGAGCGCATCGACGGCACCAGGTCGAGTTGGCGCTCGCTGCCGGCCTGTCCGCTCCGGTGTGGCTGTTCTCGCACGACGCCGGTGTCACGCCGTGGCGACCGGACTACGTGAGCCGCGAGTTCCGACGGCTGCGGGGCCGGCTTGGACTACCTGACCACATCCGTCTGCACGACCTGCGCCACTTCGTCGCCACGCAGCTGCTCGCTGCTGGCATCCCGCTGAAGACCGTGTCGGAACGCCTCGGCCATCGTCAGGTGTCGACCACCTCGGATCGCTACGGGCATTACGTGCCGGCCAGTGACCGGGCCGCTGCCGAGGTGATGGCCGGGCTCCGTCGGGCGAAATGAATACCGTATACTTTTCGGTCCATTGTTTACACCGTTTCAAGATGCGTCCATAATCGCCCGCCATGGCCGAGCATCAGCGGGGGGGGGGGGCGTCAGGGCAACCGTCGCGCACCCCTTCGGTACGGTGATCTCCAGCCGTAGTCGCCAGGAGGAGCCGCAGTGAACACCGTCGAGTTCGAGGAACTGATGCAAGCCAAGTTGGGCCGCATTGAGGACATCACTCGTCGGCTGGTCGGCCTCGTCAGCGAGCGTGAAGGTCGGCGATCGCCTGACCCTGTGACAGCAACTGATCGGCAAGTTGGCTGACGGTCTGCTGCAACTGCAGCACCTTGGCCTCAAGGTCGGCGAACCGTTGATCGTTCGTCTTGCTGTCGACGTCAATCTGCAGGATCTCCAACAGCTTGGCGATGTTCCTCATCGACGGGGCAGAACGGCCGGTCTCCCACTGGGTGACACTGGCGCTTGAGATGCCCAATGCCTCGGCAATCATGCGTTGCGTGAGGCCCAACTCAAGGCGTCGCTGCCGTAGCGCGTCGCCAGTGATCGGTAGTTCCTCCTGCACCGCGCCACCCTACTCCAGCGCTACAGGTTCCGCCACAGACGAAAGTAATGACTTGTAAGTACAAAGGAAGTGTGCCTAAAGTACTCGGCATGAACCAACCGAAAGCCACAGCGGCGGAGCTGCTGGCCTCGGCAGTGGTACTGACCACTACCGAAGTCGCCACCGTTCTCCGTCTCACCTACGTCAAGGGCGCCCGCAAGGGACAGCCGAAACGCAAGATGGTGATCGACCTCGTTGATCGTGGACTGCTCAGTCCGATCGACCCGAGCGAACCGTCATGGCGTTGGCGCTTCTCGACGGCGTCCGTCAACCGCTACCTCGGGCAGGTGGCAGCGTGATGGACACACTCATCGGCGCCTTCATGATGTTCGGCCTCCTTGGCATCGTCTTCGGCTTCGGCGCATGGATCGCCGACAACCACGGCGACTGGCTGGAGCGCATCCCCGGAATGCCCCAGGGGCGTGACTGATGCGCCGCCTCCTTCTCGCCGCTGCTCTCATCACGGGCACCCTCGTGCCGGCTCAGGCCGACGCCGCCGCAGGCCGCTGCCGCAGCTACGAACCCCTTCTCGCCGCCTTGGCCCCTCGAGGCGGCTGGAACATCCCGAAGATGTCCCGGACCATGCACCGTGAGTCGCGCTGCACGCCCTACGTGCGTTCCCGCAGCCGTGACTCGGGACTGCTGCAGATCAACGACGTCAACCTGCCGTACCTGTCGTCGAAGATGGGCCGGCAGATCACGCCGGCGGCACTGATGGACCCGACCACCAACGTTCAGGCCGCAGCGCTGCTGTGCCAGTACGCCCGCAAGGCATGGGGCTCGTGCTACACGCCCTGGCGAGGCGGAGCCTGATGATCGCCGACGACGTGACGCCGCCACACGCACAGGGCGCTGACGACCGTCTCGGCCAGGCGGGCACCGGTCCCCTACTGCCGGTGCCCGCCGACCATCGCCGCACCACGCTCGACGCGCTCGACGCGGCGCTCCAGCACGTCACCGACATCGTGCTCGGCACTGTGACGCAGAACGAAGGGCACAGCGCGGCGCAGCTGGTGCGCGACAACATCGACGTCATCACCGACGCCATCTGGGCGGCACACCACTACCGCTGTCTCGGCCACCGCCCGATCGACGGCGACCCGGCATGGCATCAGATCACGAGCTGGGTACAGAACGAAGTTGTGCAGGCCGGCGATCTCGTCGTGAAGCGGGTCATCCTGTGACCGCCCGCCAACTCGCCCGCCTCGACGGCACCAACTGCATCTGGGTCGTCACACACCAGCGCCCTGATGGCGTTTACCGGTTGGAGAACGAACGCACCTGGTGCCTCGCCGAACCGAAGTTCGTCACGATCATCGCCGGCGCCCGCCACAGCGACCCAGACACGTCGCACGCCGCTGCTGCCGCACAGACCGTGACCAAGGTGCGGGCGATGCACAACGTCGTCATGTGCATCCTCGAGCAAGGCCCGGCGACCGACTTTGACCTCGCCCGCAAGGCGTCGCTCATGTTGAAGCGGGCCGTCAAGCAGACCTCGATCGGTGTGCGCCGCAAGGAACTGGAACGGCTCGGCCTTGTCTGTGACTCCGGCCGTCGAGGCGTGTCCGACACCGGCACGAGCTGCGTGATGTGGATGCTGACCAACGCAGGCCGGCAGGCGGCAGCCGCATGAGCCTGCACCCGTCGCTCAGTCGCAAGCCGCCGGTGCCGTCGCACGAGTTCTGCCACGTCGTCTGCTGCAACCACGAACACCTGACGCTGTGCGGCCACATCGACGACCAGGACGCCGTCGATGACGTCGACGAGGACACACCGCTGTGCGTCGTCTGCGCCGAACTGGAGCCGACCGAGTTCTGCCCGGCTCGAGAGACGTGCCCGGCGTGACACGCATCGAACGAGAACTGCTTCGCATCCTGCGCGAAGCACACCACCGCCTCGACTGCCGAGGCATCACCCGTTACCCGAAGCCATACCTGGAGGAACAACATGGCGACCAACCCGAGCGAACTGCTGGCCTCGATACCGAGCCGGCACGCGCAACCTGACCCCAAGACGCTGGCGACCGTCCCGAAGGGCGGCGTCAACCTGGTTTACATGGGTCACGCCGAGGTCACCTTGGCGCTCATCGACATCGACCCGCTGTGGACGTGGGAACCGCTCGCCTACGACACGACCACCGGCGGCCCGCTCATCTCGACACAGGGCAACCGGCTCGTCATGTGGGGCAAGGTCACCGTCCACGGCAAGACGATCATCGGCGTCGGCACCTGCGAGGCCCGCAAGGGTGAACCCGAGAAGGAACTCGTCGGCGACATGATCCGCAACGCCGCCATGCGTTTCGGCATCGGCACCAAGCTCTGGTCGAAGGCCGTCGACGAGCCCCAGCAGAGCGCCAGCCCGCTGCGTGAGCACCGCATTATCCCCGACCAAGCGATCGCACTGTTCGAACGCTGCAAGGCCGCACCCGACGCCGTCAAGGAGGAGCTGCGTGCCACCGCCGAGAAGGCCGGCCGCAAGATCGGCGTTCAGTCGTTCGTCGAGGACACCGAGTTCGCCCGCACCATCCGAGACATCCTCGAACGAAAGGCCGCAGCATGAGCGACAACACCATCACCATCGCCGGGAACATGACCGCCGACCCGGTCATCCGGTTCAGCGGCGCCGGCAAGGCCATCCTGTCGGGCAGCGTTGCCGTGAACCGTCGCTGGCAGCAGAACGGCGAATGGACCGAGCAGGTCTCGTTCATCGGCTGGAAGGCGTTCGGTCAGATCGCCGAGAACATCGCCGCCAGCTGCGTCAAGGGTACTCGCGTGCTGCTGACCGGCCGGCTCGAGACCGGCGAGTACACCGACAAGGCCGGCGTGGAGCGCAAGACGGTCGACATCATCGTCGACGACTTCGGGACGTCGTTGAAGTTCGCCACCGTCCAGGTCGAGCGGACAGTACGGGACAGTGCGGGACACAAGTCGGCGCTCGACATCGAGGAGCCGTTCTGATGACCCGTGCCCCGGTCGACTGGGACGGCGAGTCGTACTGCACTAACGCGTGCGGCAACCCGGCCACGCACCGCCGCATCCTTGCCATCTCATCCGAAGGCGAGGACATCTACGACCTCGTCTGCTGCCAGTGCGCGCTGGAGGCCGTCGATGCGTGACTACGGCCCTCGACGTCGTCAGCGTCGCTGCCGAGCCTGCGGGATCTACATCGGCGCCCACGAGACACCGTGGATCGCAGTCTCGATCACCGGCGAGGAATCCGCCTGGCATCCCGGCTGCAACGAGAACGGCTACCGGCGGGGCGACCGATGACGATCAGCCAGGCCGACTTCGACCGCAACGGATGGCGTGAACGCGCCAACTGCAAGGGCATCAACCCGAACCTGTTCCACCCCGAACGAGGCGCGACCACCAGAGACATCGACGCCGCCAAGGTCGTGTGCTCGGGCTGCGCCGTCCGCCAGGAGTGCCTTGACTACGCGCTCGACAACTACGAGACGATCGGCATCTGGGGCGGCACCAGCGAACGGGAACGCCGGCGCATCCGACACCGCCGCTTCACCGAGCAACGCATGATCGAGGTGCGTCCGGCATGAACGGCCCGATCAAGCTCATCATCCCCGGCCTGCCCGCACCACAGGGCTCCAAGACCCGGATGCCGAACGGCGCCCTCGTCGAGTCGTCCTCGGCGACTGGCCGGGCCAAGTTCAACGACTGGCGCACCGCCGTCGCTGTCGCCGCGTGGCACGCCTACGACGAACACGGCTGCATCGACTGGCCGGCCGTGTCGCTCGAGGTGCTGTTCCGGTTCCCGATGCCGAAGTCGAGGCCGGCAAGCGCACGACAGGCCGGCTCGCTCTGGAAGGTCTCGACACCCTACCTGGACAAGTTGGTACGGGCCCTCGGCGACGGGCTGGTGCGTGGCGGGCTGCTCCCGGACGACGACCGCATCTGCTGGATCACCGCCCGCAAGGTCGAGGTCCACAACTCGTGGACCGGAGCCTCAGTCACCATCAACGACGCCAACCGACCGATCGAGGTCGACCTGTGATCGCCAACGACCTCGAAGCACTGATCGACCGCATCGCACTCGCCTGCTGGTCCCATGAACTCCGTGAACCCTGCGAACTGCAGATCAAGGACGTCGAGGTGCTGCTGCGGGCCTTCCAGCTCGAACGGATGATGACCGACATCCTTTACGCCTGCGTCCTCGGCAAGGCCAACGGCCCACAGATCGCCCACGCCATCCGCCTGTACAACGAAACGAGGAACCCATGACGTGGTTCAAGATCGACGACGACTTCTTCTTCCACCCGAAGGTGATCGCCGCAGGCAACTCGGCCATCGGCCTGTTCGTCCGCTGCGGCTCATGGGCGTCGAACCACCTCACCGACGGCTTCATCCCGGACAAGGTGATCGAGATGTTCGGCAACGACGCCGACATCACCCGCCTCATCGAGGTCGGACTGCTGGAGGAGACCGATGGCGACGGCTACCTCATGCCGGCGTTCCTCGACTACAACCCCTCAGCCGACGAAGTGAAGGCCACCAGGGCGGCATCGGCCGAACGGCAACGCCAGTCCCGAGGCCGGCGTTCCGACGACCCGGAGGATGTCACGCGTGACTCAAATGTGACAGACGACGATGTCACGCGTGAGTCACGCGTGAGTCACGACGATGTCACGCGTGAGTCACGCGTGAGTCACAAAGATGTCACGCGTGACTCACGCGTGAGTCACAGCGCCCCGACCCGACCCGACCCGACCCATATAAAACCACCACCACCGCGCAACACGCAGCCTGTGGATAAGGTGGTGGTGGCGGCATCGAAGAAGATCATCGAGATCAACCCGCCCTCCACGGCGCCGAAGAAACGGCACGCCTACCTCGCAGCGATGCAACGCCGGCTCCGAGCCGAACACCCCGACATCGTCGACCTCCTGCACGCCCAGCGCCTCGAGGACGTCATCGCCGAGATCGTGCGCCGCGAGACCGAACCCGAGGTCGTCGAGCTGCACACCGGGCCACCGCCACCGACACACGACCCCGACTGCGAGCACTGTGCCGGCTCCGGCTGGCGCACCGTCGACCACGACGCCCTGACCGTCGGCCGATGCGACTGCGCGCCGCCTGCCTGGGCGACCGTGACGGAACTGCGAGCGCCGGCATGAGCGACGAACAGCCCGACATGGCCGCCCAACTCCAAGCCGCACGAAAGGTGATCGTCGTCCTGCATGGGCGTGCAGAGCGCTGGGAAGCGGAGAACGGACAGCTGCGAGAACAGATCGACGTGCTCAAGATCGAACTGGCCCAGGCACGCACCGGCCGGGCCCTGCTCGAGGTCGAGCGGTTGCAAGCCGAGAACGACGAGCTGCGTCGCCGACTGGCCGAAGGGTTCGCCACCAGCGTCGTGATCGACGTCAGCCACGAGGACGCCGCCCGCAAGTTGCGCCAGGTGATGCGAACCATCGAAGCCTTGACCGAAGGGACCGAGCAATGACCAAGCCCAACGCCGACCTCGACAAAGCCGGCTGGACCCTGCAAGCCATCGTGGCGATCCAGTTGACCGCAGCGCTCGAGCACGTGCACCGTGAACTCGCAGCCCTCGACGGCTTCGGCTCAGGTACACCCGAGGTGTCCGTCCGGGCGTCATCAGACCTGACCGGCCCGGAACGGTACGCCGATGCACGCTGGACACTCACGTCGGCACGTGAGGACCTGCGTGACGCCAAGGCCGACGTGCTGCGAGCCATCAGGGAACTGAACGAGATGTGCAACGCAGTGATCAGGCTGCGTGCACCGAAGGTCGTGGTGAAGCCCGAGGACGCCAAGAAGGACCTGTGCTGCTCGCACCAGTCGGGCAAGCACGCCGTCATCGAGTGGGGTGACCCGTTGTGCATGTTCACCGCCCAGAAGTCGGGCCTGTGCCAACGGCATTACATGGCGTGGTATCGCGCTCGGGTACGTGACGGCATCGACGTCAGCAAGGATCACGAACCGGTGTAACCGACCATCCTTGCTTTGTAACCGGACAGGGTGGTAAACACCCTACGTTGCGACCCGTGGGCGAAAGCCTGCGGGTTGTTGCGTTGTGAGGTGACCATGCCTGGACGTTCTCGAGCCCACTACAGCGGCGACTATCAACGGCGGGCTCGACTCGTACGGTTGGCTGCGTACGCCAATTCGGAAACACGCTGCTGGCGATGCGGACGCACGCTCGCAGAGCATGGACACAAAGCCCGTTGGGACGCCGGCCACATCCGTGACGGCGACCCGACAAGCCCCTTGGCGCCCGAGGCAAGCAGTTGCAACCGCTCGGCCGGGGCCACGGCGGGCAACCAACGTCGTCGTGGGCTGGAAACAACTAGGCAATGGTGATCCAACAGCAAGAGGTAACGACGTGCCCGCAATACGGACACAGGCAAGTCACGCTTATCTGCGGGCCGCCCGGCAGTGGCAAGTCAACACTGGCCCGCCAACTGCACAACCACGTTCTTGAACTTGAATCCATCACAGCGGAAACGTGGCGGCTCCGCCTGAAGTTATTTGGACGGGCCTGCTACCGCATCGGGCGCGACCCGCTCGCTCAGGCCGCAGTGGTGCGAGGGGCACCAACACAGGCCGAGCGAGAACATCACGCCAAACTCTGCAAGCCATCCAAAATAATCGTTCTCTTGACGCCTGCCGATGTCTGCCATCGGCGAGTTGCCGAGCGCAACCGTCCATCAGTTGAGAACGAACACGCAGCCATCGACGCATGGTGGCGGGCATGGAACGCTGAACACGTTGAAGATCTGGAGACGACTAGGACGTGGTGACGGTGGTCAGCCTGGCTGAGGCCGCCGAACTTCACAACAAGTTTGACGTCGTGATCAGCGCTGGACCACGACCAAGCGAAGTCAGGTGGGGTCACCCTCGTCACTTGGTTCGCACCTTCTACGACGTGACTGACTTGGCTACTCAAGGAGCTGTCACGCAGGCGGACGTAAAGGCGATGCTCACGTTTGCGCAGCCGAACCAGTCAGTGCTGGTTCACTGCCATCGCGGTGAGAGTCGATCGACAGCTGTAGCCATCGGGCTGTTGGTGCAGGCTGGCGATACGCCAACCGCCGCCGTTGAGCAATTGCGATCAGCGCATCCACGTGGAAGACAGTTCATCCCAAATCCACTGGTGCTGGGATACGTCGAGCACGTCCTCGGTTGCCTTGGCCTAGTTGCCGCCGTGGCAAAGGTTGTTCCGACAGCGGGCGCGCTGTTGCCGATGAGCACGACACGTCAGTGGTAGCGACGCCGCTTGCATGACCATGCGGGTTTTTGCATACGAACCCAGACGCAGACGAC
>Ga0208644_1002203_pt1 | contig 15727 bp, 14 predicted proteins | sample VirMetDEL_Nov_18_FD_184517 | JGI IMG/M metagenome (GOLD analysis project Ga0208644, IMG submission 184517) | Aqueous microbial communities from the Delaware River and Bay under freshwater to marine salinity gradient to study organic matter... | ecosystem: Environmental > Aquatic > Marine >... | reverse complement strand
TTTTGGATCTTTCAGTAGGCCAATTGTTCTGAAATCATTGTCTGTAGATATTTCTCCGTTTTCATTATTAGAAAATTTAACACTTATACCCATCCTAGTAGCAAATAATTCAGATTCAGCGTCGTATCCATGACCACCTTTGGGAGAATATATTACACGAAGATCAGCTTGATTTATCGAATTTGTTGTCTTTGCTATAAGATTAACATACACATTAGCTGAAGCTAAAAAATAATCTTTACCTTTATTCAGTATCTCAATTTTATAAACGGAGTTAGATGCAGTTGAATTGATCAAAGCTCTTGCTTCTGCGTTTACAGTTTGTCTTCCATCACCAGTGATGATTATCTCTGGTGAGATCTCAAAATCACTTGTAGTAGGAGTAGTAGTAAATGGTTCATCTATGATAGCAACATAATAACCATTGACTTGCGAATACTGTGTAATCTTTCTGTATTGTCCGATACCATCACCTGATGTAATCTTTAAAATACATCCTTCATAAAAATCTGTATTAGATGCAGCGTTTGAAGAGGTAATTCTGTATTGTGTTGAGACACCATTAAATCTTACATCTGATGCTGTGAATGTACCGCTTAGGTAATTGTTGTAATCTCTTCCGCCGGACACAATTTTGATTACATCTATTTCACCATTAATAGCATTTGCTGAAACGTTTGCATCTGGAATAACTGGTATATAATCAATAGTAGCAAACTTATTAAATGTAGTTTCATCGATTTGATACATGTATTTCCAAACATAGCCATCAGCGGTTTCATAATATGAGTCATCTGCTGCAGTCGCACTGAATATGGGTTGGCTAGTAGAATTTGCACCTTCTTTATTATATAAACATTTGAATACGTAATATGTGCCGCCTTCTTTTGATAAAACAAAGAAAGACTTATCTTTTAGATTTTTATCTAAGCTATCATACATATTATAAACTGTACCGGTAGTCCAGTTATGACGTTGCACTAAAGCTTTTACATCATTTGAAGTGACTTGTTTAGCCAAAACCATTTCATCATAAACACGAGTAGTAAGTGATTCTATATCAGTATTAGGAGCATCTATAGTATTGTCACCTAATAAGTACTGAGTTGGTTTACCTGCAAAAGCATAATAGATTGTATTTGCAGGTTCGGTTATCGACTCTACAAATTGGCGTATTTGATGAAGTTTAAATTCAGTAGTTACTAACTTATTTGCCATCTTAATCTCTTTTAAACCGTGTTATGTATGCCGTGACCGTTTTCATTAGGCAATGGATTTACTATGTTTATAATTGAAGAACCATTAGCAGTTAAAGAAAGCTTAAATCCTGTGCTATTTGCATAAGCTACGTAATAATTACTATTATTACCTAAACCAGTATAAGATCCAACGCTAAATGTGGCACCAGTGCTCAATGAGTTTGCAATTGCCGCAGTTATAGTTGGAGATACTGTTCCTGTGTAATCTTTTCCATAATTTAAAACTTGTACAGATGTTATATTTCCAGATGAATTAGAAACAAATATTGCTGTTGCTTCAGTACCATCGCTTCCAGTAATATTTATTATATTATTAACTGATGAATTATAATAAGAACCAGGAGTGACAACCGATATGGTTTTAATTCCGTTTACTGGTGAATCTGTTTGTATCTCATTATTACCGGTGTCAACAGTATATGTGATTAAATCTCCATTTGCAAAATCATGATTAGCAATTCTTATAAAGTTTTCAGCAACATCTACATTTGCTGTTGGATTAAATGTAACTCTTATATCTAATTTTCTAGAAGCTGTTATTAGTTGTTCGTTATCGCTTTCAATTTCTACAGCAGGGAACATTCGTGTTCCCGCTACATGTAAAACTTTCTTAAGCATCTGTGAATACCTTTCAAAAGGTACTCTGCTTATAATTTGATAAGAATAATCTTGATAGAAATCATTGTCATGCAAGTATTTATCTCTACTTAAGAAACCCTTTGTGTTTTGATAAAATCCGCTGCCTTCTCCTTGTTTAATATTAGATCCTTTAGCTAAGCCTATAGATGCATTAGGATCTTCTTCGTTCTGAAAAGACATGATGTCAGCAGGTTCATATGCAAATCCTGAATCTATAACTTTTAGAGTCTTCACTGAACCGTTAGCTGTTACTACGTTAGCTTCAACAACACTATTTAAACCTGAGAACGTTAAGTCTTCTACTGCATCTATAACTTTTACAATATATTGTGATGACTCACCCTGTATGTAAACTTCTGAGGAAGGATCAGGATCATTGAACATCGTAAGACGTTTAACTCTAATCGTATCACTATCAATTATTTCTGTGATTGATCCAAATTTTTGATAGTTTCCATTATCGATATACTGTGTACTTAATGACGCAGTTGGTGTTAACACAATCTTTGCACCGCCTTGTGTTAAGCTTAACCCAAACGCAGTGTTGTTAGCTTCAACTACGTAATATGAAGTATTATTTGCAAGCCCACCAACTAAATCATTTCCAGTTTTTGTTATGTACACCACCGTATCATTATTACTGAATGGGTGAGCGTGCATATAGATATAAGATGATATCACGTTAGCAGATGATCCATCGAATGCTTTTCTGTTGGTAAACAATATGTTTTCACTTCTTGTGAATCTAGACGTATCACCGTCGATTGTCACTATGTAATCATATCTTTTATGACCAGCGACTACTGGTTCGATGATTGTCACAAATGGATCAAGAGTGTAGTCATCACCTGGATTCACTAAACCTAAAGCGCTGATTGTTCCTATAGTGAATTGCTCTTTAGTCAACATAGTACTAATAGAGAAGTTGGTTAAGTTACCAGATGGCTTAGCTGGAAATCCATAAGAATTAGATGCAGATAAAGCGGTGTTACTGCTTCCGTTTAATATTATGCTTAAGTAAGGTGCACCATAGATATTGAATCCACCTATAAAATCAGTGTTAAGAATGACTGTTTCTTCATCATCTAAACTAGTTATACGTATATCTGCTAATGAACCTTCTCCTGCTAGATCTAAAGTAGCTTCTGTATAAGCAGCGAATGAATGACCATTTTCATCAGATCCGGGAGATATTGGTACGGTAGTACCGTTTGCATATGCAACTGTAATACCAGAAGAATTACCAACCCCAACATAATAAACAGTATTATTACTTAATAAATCTATTCGTGTGTTATCAGCTGCAACATTATAAACTATAGCTTGACCATTCACAAATGGAGGATTATCTAATGTTATAAAATGATTAGTTGCGTTTACATCATTGCTTGCATTGAATGAAATGACGTTTGATGTTACACTATAAACATATAACTTATTATCAAAATCAAATGGTGATCCTAGGTTTGAACTTCCAGCAAAATTATTTCCACCAGAAACTACCGCCGTAAATGAATGACCATTTTCAGTTAATCCTTTGGTTAATGATATAACATTTCCAGATGGATCAGTTGATAGTTGTATTCCTGAAGTATTAGCTAGTCTTGCGTAGTATACTAATCCAGAGGTTAATCCAGTTAGCGGTGTATTTCCTGTGTTTGATGTGTATCTAATAGCTTGTGCGTTTATAAATCCGCTATCAGGCAATGAAATAAAGTCTAAATCTACATCAACATCGGTGTTTGCGTTAAAGTAAACTGGATCTGCTGTATTAACAATCCTAACTGTAGGTGCTTCAATGTAACCGCTTCCACCGTTCAATATGTTTATACTAGAAACGCTGCTATTAGCATAGGTTACAACTAAACCAACCGCGCCTGTGCCGGTATCTGAACCAAAAGTTACTAGTTCTCCGTTTGAGTATCCTTGCCCAATGTTGCTTACAGTAACAGAGACAACTGACGTTTCTTGCGAATCATAAATTCCAATGTTAGTCGAGTATGATTGGAGATTTGAATTAGAACCAGTTGCTCTACCATACACACGCTGAGAAGCTATAAATGTTCCTTGTGTGTTTGTAACAAATACTTCGTTCTTTCCACCTTCTTCACTGACGGTTTGAACTATTGCTGTAGCCCATTCGCCTAAAGAAGAATTCTGTTGATATATTTCCTCACCAACTTTTGGTAAAACACCACCAACTACATCAGATAAAGTAAGAAGATTATTACTAGACACTCCCATGATATTAGCAGATGATGTCTTATCTACTTTTACAGCAATATTCGCAGAGATAGTATTACCATCATTATAAAGTGTGTTTCCCGCTGCAGGAAGTGTTCCAGATATAACTGACAAATACATATTGCCAGTAGTTCCATTAGCTGTTATCTGTATTATCTTCGATATACTAGTAATGTTAGCGCTTTCATAAGTATAGAGTGTATCATTAGCTGCTAAAGTACCACCGGTAAGAGTATCAAAATTTACATTTGCTTTAGGTTGAATTAAAGAATTGAATCTTGTGAATGGCTTTTCCAAGTTGCCTGAAGAAGCTATCACTTCATCGAGAAGTAATGCTTTATCTGATATTATTATTTTAGGAGAAGTAGTATATCCCCAACCACCATCGAGCAGAGTAAATTCTACTTGTCCGGTTGTATTGATGATAGATGTTACTAGTGCTTTTCCATTAAATCCAGTATTTGAAAATAATTTTACTACATCTCCAACAACATAATCTGAAGCACCTGTTATGACTTCAAGCTCGTTTAAAGAACCAATCATCTTTGGAGCTTTTCTTGGATCGGTAGTTCCAGAATGGATTACGGTTTCACCATATTGAAAAGTTCCACGAGTGTTTGTTATATAAAAAACATGAATCTCTTTTGCTATCTTTATTTCATTTCCTTCTGCATCAACTTGATTATTGATTTTCTTTTTGATAGCGTAGTTTTCAACAAAAGCAGTGGCTCCACTTACTATTCCAGTAATTTGTTTTCCTTCAAAATCTGGATTGTAAACTGTAGAAGTTACTTCTAGATATTCAGGTATTTTCCAAGTGTTATCAGATAACTTAAATACATCATCACCTGGATAATAGACTTTTGCTGGTTGAGCATAAACCAGTTTGAAAAATAAATCTATTGAGCGTTCAGTTCCTTTAGATCTATAGAAATCTAAAGCATTTTTAACTAAGAGTCTTTTATTTGTGGCTGTATCAAACTGTACGTTCTTTAATGTTTCTTCTTTAAAATATACAATGAAATCGTCTACTGTTTGATCAATATCTCTGTATTCTAATAATCTTCTTGCATGATATAAAGCATTATTAGATTGCTCCATCCATTCATAATATGACTTTATTAAAGCTACAAATTGAGGACCTTCATCACGATAAAACGCAGGAAACTGCGATTGGATTAAAGGAGAAATATAAGGAGTTATGTCTTTCACTCGTATTACTCTCTCTCAGCAATTACAGTTATTCTAACATCTTGATCTCTAATAGAAAGAATGGTTCTCAGTTCAGATAGAATGTCTTTAGTCTTGGTTCTAGCATAAATTTTGATAAATTCACCTGTATAAGAATCAATTTTTAATTTGCTTATAATTAAACTTCCAGTGCCATAATCAACACTACCGATTCTAACAACATCAGTATGCTGATTGTTTTCATCAGTCTTCAATTGTAAATTACCCAATCCATCATCTTCTATGATAACTGTTTTACCACCAACGACGAAAGGACTTGATGACACAGAACTTAAATAGTTTGATGGGTGGACTGTTTGAAGATTAGCAAAATCATCTTCTAAAGCTTGTTGAAAATCTATTGTGTAATCAGTTTCGAATCCAAGTTCAGGGATTAGTGTTCTTATTACTCTAATTGTGGTATCATTGCTTATGATGCTACGATCAGTATCATCGATCGTTGTTACTAAGTTAGAATATCTAAACTTAACATTGAAATCATCAATATAAGTATCATTAAAATTACGTATAGAATTTAAAACAGCATCTTTAATAGATTCTGTATTGAGAGCAGTTAAGTTAATATTATAGCGAACCGTAGTTTCCACATCTAGATACATGAAATCTGGATCGATGAATATTGGGTCTATCGAAAGCGATGCTCTGGGTTTTATAAAGTTATAATATTGTTGTTTTCTAATATCAGGAACACCATCGACATTCTTCAAGTCTACAGCGATATAAACTTTACCAAACTGAGGAGGATCTAATTCTTCTCCACCAAAAACTGAAACCGCATTTATCTCCGGGAAATATAGCTTCAATAAGTTTTCATAATCTTCAGCTGTAACTGCTCTTTCTTGTGTAGTGAAGTATCTAGGTGCATTGAATTTAATTGATTCCAGTGATTCACTGATAGAACCTTGTTGCGCGCTGGTGATGGTTGTGACTGTAACATTTGAAAAGCCACCTATAGCTCCGTCAGCTTTAAACTTCATAGCACCATTTGGAAGTTCACCTTTAGTTGCTCTATATTCACATACGACTACTGCGTTATCACCAGGTTTTCTTCCTATAACACCATCACCAAATAAAATTTCGTATCTCTCGTTCTCAGCACCTTGTATGAAATACACTTGAGAATTTGATTGCTTATCAAACAAAGAATTTGCACGCAAGTAAGTTAAAACATCAGCGCCATTATTCTCTAAAACTAACACAGTTAATGAATCAGTGTCTATCGTTGGATTAGACAACACAAACCTTTGAGTAGAATCACTGTAGTTGACATTGAAAGTATCGGTTACATACTGTCCTTCATATATAGTGATTTCATCGGATACGAATGTGCTATTGGATCCACTAATAAGAATAGCAGAATCTGTTGAGAACGTATAGCTGTTGGACCCTACACGACTTGTAAATGTAGTTCCTTTTGGAATAGTTATAGTAGCAACTGTTCCGTTAGTTTCAACAGAAATTTCTACATTAGCTCTAGCAGATTTAAATGATCTTGGAACGTAATTTAATTCTTTTGCCCTAGATATTACGCTTTCTCTTAGCTGAGCGCTATCAAGAAACATTTCATTGCCTATCATGTTCAAGTAGAAAGCATTCATGTAAGTATTATAAGATAAAATATCTAGTAATACATTAAGATTACTTCCTTCAAAATCATAATCTTTAAATGAGTTCTGTGCTTTTAGATAATCTTTAAAATTATTTTTTAAAGAATTGAAATCTAAATTTACTAAGTTTATATTAGTTGTATTAGCCATTATCTTACTCTATAAAGAGGGATGTTAATCGTCGTAACGTTTTCGGCAGACGTAATGTAAAAAGATATAGTAATTAAATATGAATTATTATCTGGATCTCCACTTGCAATTACGTCTAATAAATTTGCTCTAGGTTCGTAATTTTCTATTGTTTCTTTGATTTCGTTTACTATATCAACTTCTGTTTGCGGGCTTATTGGCTCAAATAGAAGTCTTTGGATATTAGAACCAATTTCTGGTTGAAACAATCTTTCGTATTTATTTGTAAACAAAAGGTTCTTTATGGAGCTAATAACGGCTTCTTCATTTTTATATGTAACTATTTGACCGTTGTCGGGATGTGCATTGATATTGACTAGAAAATCGGAGTAAAGATCTTCATTTCTTGGTCTTCTTGCAGTATATCTGTCTGCTACTTTCGGTAATGCCATATCTGCTTCTTATGTTTATTTTGTTATTTATCCGCCAACGAATACATCACCACTTCCGCTAGATGACGCAGGAGCACAATGGGCACCACCAAGAGGAGGGCATAACTTGTCAGGCGCAGCCGAATTGCCTACTATAACTACCAATTTTCCATTAATATAAACTTTATTACAAGCTGCTTTTAAATTTCCGGCACCATGGCTATTAGGATCTTGATCTACTGATACCAATAACCCATTTGCAAAAACAGTACCTTGCCCGGACACGACTGTAGTCGCGCCGCATGCTCTACTATCAGTGTCTCTATGAATTTTTTTTGCCATTATGGATTCAACTGTATGTCAGGTTTGCCAATCAATGTCATAGTTCCTCCCGATTGAATCTTACATGTTCCACCCACTTGCATTTCGAAATTTTTATCAACTTCCATCAACACATTACCTACTACATGAACATGAACGTTACCTTGCACATGTACTTCATCGTTTTGAGCATGAATGACAAAATTGTTTCCCGTAACTTTAGTCACAGTTCTTCCATCTGCACTTATCTCAACATACGTTCCTGATTTGTGATAGATGTGGATCCGTTCAGCATCTTTGGTATCATCTATCTCTATGACGTGCCCTGAGATCGTCCTTTTAACTTTATTCTGTGGATACAGCGCCGCATAAGTTGAAGGTGGCTCAGGCCCCATAAGAGGTTTATTCTCCCATTGATTAACTTCTCTAGCAAGAGGAGAGACGTCATGTAATTTTGGATCATTATTTTTAATGCTAGGCATTGTTCCAAATAACACAGGAGTTTTTGCAGTTGGGCCATCAGCAAAAAAACCATAAACAAAACTTCCAACTAAAATTCCAGTTGGTGAAACCCCTACTTCTCCAAATTCTGGTTGCTGATAACTTGCGCTTGTAATAGGAAGTAATGGCGCTGCCCAAGGAAGATCTTCATCCTCAAAGCTATCATGAAATCCTCTTATTCTAATTTGTACCTGGCCTAACATATCAGGATCCATCACGTTAACCACTTCAGCAAAGAACCAAACAAATGGTATATCACCAGTAAATCTATTGTTATTCATTATGCTCCTCTTCTCGTTTCACCGTACGTTCCTTTTATCAATTCCATAGAATTCAAATATCTATGCTTCGCTTGAAGCTTATGAAACATATGACGTATAGACGATATTAAGTATTCACCGGAAACATAAGAAGATACTTCATTTAACTTAGTTCCTTTTGGTTTTGTTTGACCATCGATTGTAGGAACTTGGCACTGAATCCTATATCCAGCAGACAACATGCTATCACCCCAAGTCATTATTCTTAGTATATTTTGCGTCAACAATTCAACAAACGCTTTATTAAAACCAATTTTATCTACTAAAAAATCATCCGGGTTTTTTGAAGTATTGACTATGAAATTGGTTACAGCTGGCATTTGCCCATATTCATTTTCAAAACTAGCTGTATTTATTTTTGATGTTTTTCCTGGAAATTTAAAATTTTGAAACTCTTTTGATAAATCAAACGTGTTTGTTTGATAACTCCGTGTTCTCAAATCTAAACTAGTAGTTACATTTTTGAGTGCACCTTCTTGAACCATTTTTGCAGTCGACTGCTGTGTCATATGATTATAAGCTAATATATTTCTAATAGTAATATTTTTAGCGTTTTGTCTAACATCAGTATCAAAGAAAAATTCTGCGTCTTTTATTTTTCCATCTTCTCTTTCAAATAAAAATTCAATCGGGGCAAATATAAATCCTAACTTGTTTTCAAAAAAACAATATGAAGAAGATCTATACTTGATCGATACAGCTCTTCTTCTAAGATAATCTATACTTTGAAAAGGTTTCATTTGAATCAAATCAAGGTCTTGCACACCTTTTGTGTTTCCACCAGGATATATTATAACATCTTTTTGTGTAGTTATAATGTCAGTCATTATATATTTTATATATTCATCTATTCTCTTCTGTCTCATAGAAGTAGTGAATAGTTGTTTAGAGTTGTCTAGTATTTCTTTAGAGCAAAGAACTAAATCATACGTGGAATATTGTGCGTTTTGTTCTGGCTGTACGTTATTGATATCGGTGATAAGAAGATCGAACGTTCTAGATGGTAAGTTTGGATCGTTTTTGAATTTAAGAATAATCTTACACTTTTCAGCAACAATAGGATAAGATTCTCGTAGATTGATACCATCAACTATTTGAATTAAACCAGTTATGACTGGGCTTTTGATTGATTCAAAAATGTTTATGGTTTCAAATTGGTCAAGCAAATTGTATGGACGTTTTTTACCGCTTAAATCAACTAACTCAAGTTTTTCTATAACGACATCACCGGCTTCAAAGCTTTTTTTAGACGCCATTTAGAATATCTCTTTAAAAGAAGAGTAAACATCTTGAACCACATTTTTATTGAGAATCTTTATATTTTTCTTCTGTTCATTCAATTCATTTTCATAATCAAACGCTGTTACTGGAGAAAAATACACTTCTTCATTTGGAGACATACTTCCTGTGGCTCCACCGAATGCATTAAAGACTAAATTGGCAGAAGTTATTTCTGCGTTAGCGAGTGATTGATCTCCACTAATATATCCAGATTGAATTATGTCATCACTCTCATCAACAAATCCAGAAATGTGTTGAAGAGTTATAACCGATGAATTACTAAAAGTAATGAAGCCAGATGATTCTCCTTGAATTACTTTTTCACCCAGAATAAATTCAGTATTTCCTACTAGGGTAACATCAAATGTAATGATTCTATTGGTGGAGACAATTGTATTTTCTTTTATTCTTTCATACCCTATGACGTTATTGTCAAAGTTTATATTGGCAACCCAGTATCTTTTAGTTTCTTCAGGCAAAGCATTATATCCACTTTCATTTATAAATGAATCGTCTTGATCATAGTTGTTTCTATAAAATAGAATTTTTTGATATGCGTTTCTTAAAGAACCATATTTTTTTGTTATGAATTTATCAAAGTCTTGTTGTGATAACGCTACATCATAATAAGGATCAACTACTTCATTGAAAAGATGAAGCAACCAAACGTCTTCTGAATCATCGTAGTAATCATAAGCTAAGTTTTCATATCTAAAATCACCAGCAGACTCTTTTTGAACATATGGATAAAAAGTTTCAGCACTTTGTTTGAATTTATCTCCAAATTTAATTCTAGTTAGAATGTTTCTAACGTAGTTATTAGAGTAACTTATAACTGGTAGATTTGTAAAATATTTCATGGGATATTACTATTCTTTTGAATCTGCTTTTTCGAAGTTAGCAATGTTATTAATAATGTCTAGTGCTTGACCTTCTTTAGTACTCGCATCTCCTTTAAAATCATTAGAAGTAATTATTTCTATCTCTTGATACAAAAAACTAAATGCGATAAACGTAGGAGCATTTGTTCTTTTGAAAAAAGATGGACCGTTCGGTGTGTAATTGATATTAAGAGCTGTAATTAATCCTAGCTTGTATATAGGAGTAGTATCTTCAGCAAGACCATGAATTTCTGCTTGAACCATGTGTGGATAGTCCATAACATTGCCTGCTCCAGCTGAAATAGCAGGCAAAATCAATTTTTTCATGCTTGTAAGGACTTCTTTCAAACGAATACTATCTTGTTCAGATTTTGGTGTAAACAACCAACTAAATTCAATAGCAGGTCTTAAATCTACACCGTTAAAAAACACGGATATGTGAGGGTTGGGGATAGTCCCTAGATATTGTCCTGCAAGATTTCCAATAGCCTCACCTGTAGCAGATTGTGATATCTTTTCTTTGACAGCAGATCCTAAAAGTCCAATGGCGTCTTTTGCATATTGATCTCTTGATGTGCTTCCTTCCCCAGTCACTTCACTGAATAAGTTTTCTCCTATTGGAATAGCAGCTCCTATAGTTTTTAAAGCGGTAGGCGCAACATCAACTGTGAACTGCTCAGATAGATTTCTAGGAATTGGCAAATGAACTGTTAAAACACCTCTTGCCTTTGATTTTTCAAATGTAGTAGGTCTAACATACTTATAAAATCTGAGAGTAAAGAACTCATTTCTTAAATTATCAGTCGGGTATGCTAAAGTGCTATCAGAGTCTTTATCCGCAAATACTTGAGAAGGATCGGCCGCACCCTTGAAAAGTTGAGATCTTTCAGTGAACAGATTGCCAGAAAATCTACTTACGTTTTGGCCGAGCGCATTTGAAAGACTATCTGCTTTGGACGAAATGAAATTTTTTAATCCAGGTAATGATAATCCTGCATTAGACAAAGAGCTGCTTAATCCAGATACAGATTTACCTAATCCTGAAGACGCTAATGACCCTATACTTTTTCCAACATCGCTTTGGAAACTAAGTGTATCTAATGGGTTTGCCATCTATGATCCTTTTAAAAGTATTTATAAATAGATTTATGAGTTATAAAGGCTATTTCAAACCAAAGTATCCAAAAAAATACAAGGGAAATCCTACTAACATTATTTATAGGTCTCTCTATGAACTCAAATTAATGAGTTATTTAGATAAAAATTCTAATGTATTAGAATGGGCTAGTGAAGAATTCTTTATCCCATATAAATCACCTATAGATGGTAAAGTGCATAGGTATTTTCCAGATTTCTGGATAAAAAAAGTAAATAAAGAAGGCTTAACAGAAGTAATCGTGATCGAAGTCAAGCCTCAAAAACAAACGGTGCCTCCTACTCCTCAAAAAAATATAACCAAACGATATTTATATGAAGTTCACACGTGGGGAGTCAATCAAGCAAAGTGGGAAGCAGCCAATAAATATTGTGCTAATAAAAGCTGGAAGTTCTTAATAGCAACAGAGAAAGAACTAGGAATAATAGTATAATGGTTAAAAAAAGAGATGTTTATAAAGATCTTCTGGAGCAAAGTAGACTACAGTCATTTGACACATATGCAAAATCAAAGAATTGGTTTAGAAGCAAAGCTGAGTCCATTAATAGAGGATCATTATCAGTTGTTACCACTATAGATGAGCGAGAACATGTATCAGGCATAAGAAGTTTGCGAGAAATTGGTAAATTATTTTTATTTAATTATAATCCTAAAACTAAAGAATCTTTACCATATTACGATACATTTCCAATCGTATTTCCTTTTAATATAACCAAAACCGGGTTTTTAGGATTAAATTTACATTATTTACCACCACCTTATCGAGCGGTTCTTATGGATAACTTATATATGTTAGCTAACACTAATGATTTCGCTAAAGACTCTACGAGATTAGCTAAGTTAACATACAACTATTTGAATTCTCAAAAAAATTTAAAATATTTTGCACCATGTGTTAAATCGTATCTAAACTCACACATTAGATCTAAGATAGCTTTCATTCCCGCAAAAGAATGGGAATTAGCGTTGTTTCTACCATTACAAAGATTCCAAAAGCAGTCAGAAGGACAAGTTTGGAAAGATAGTATACAAGCAATAAAGAAAAGGAAATAGAAAGATGGCGAGCGTCTTAGATTCTATAACTGGTAAATTGGGATCAATTATTGGTCTCAATGGAACGATGCCGCAAAGAAAAACAAGTGGATTTTCTATAGAAGAATTCAAGTCTACATTAAATCAATATGATGGTGTTCTTCCTATTAATTTATTTTTAGTCACCATGCATCCTTCCATTGATGCTGGATCATTTGGTTCTTTCTTTAGAACAACTCAAGGTCCTAGAACACTTTCTTTCTTTACTATGAAAGCTGATTTGCCAGGAATAGACATATCCGTCGATGAAAATATACCATTTGGTATCGGTCCCATAGAAAGATTTCCTCACGCTGCTGTATACGGTGATATTGATCTCATGTTCATTGGAGATGGTGCTGGATATATAATATCTATGTTTCATAGATGGCTATCATCTATAGTAGAATTTCAGACAAATAGCGATGGTGCTCCTCCAGGAACAGACTTCTATAAAGTTGGATATCGTAATGAATATACGTGCACACTTGAGATATCTGTGTATAATACTTTATCAGATAAAATTCTGTTCTATAGATTAGCGGATGCTTTCCCATACAGATTATCTCAAGTTCCATTACAGTGGGCAAGCACAAACGATTTCATGACATTTAATGTAAGTTTTTACTATAAATCTTGGTTGTCACAGCAATTAGCGCCATCTGAGGGAGTAACAACCGGTCTTTCTTTTGTTCAAAAATTAATTAAAGCTGGAACAATAGCACAAACATTATCAACACTAAAGAAACCTCAAGGAGTCGCGGACGCTATAAACATCGTGAATAACGCAAATATAGTTGCAACTGGATTGGGTGGAATTTTCAAATAATATAGGAGTATATAATGGCTTTACCTAAAATACAAACACCAATGTTCTTTATTAAGATTCCTTCTTCGCAGAAAGAATTTAAATTTCGTCCTTTTCTTGTTAAAGAAGAAAAGCTATTGTTGATGGCGCAACAATCAGATGATGCTGAAGAAATATTGGCATTAACTCAAATAATTAATAACTGTTGTTTAGATGATATTAATGTGGAAAACCTTACTACTTTCGATATCGAATACATATTTTTAAAATTAAGAGCGAGATCAGTCAACAACATTGTGCATCTAAGATATAGAGATACAGAAGATGATAAGATTTATGAATTTGATTTGAATATAGATGAAATAGAAGTTGTTTTTAATGAAAATCATACAAACAAAATCCAAATAAACGATGAAGTTGGTATAGTACTCAAGTATCCTAGTATGACTGTAGGAGAAAAGATTGCCAAAGTTACATCAGAAAATGATTTATTGAACAAGATTCTAGTTAGTTGTATAGATGTTATCTATGATAAACAAAAAGTTTATCCAGCTAAAGATAGTACAGAGGAAGAATTAATAGAGTTTATTGAGAATTTAGATACTAAGACGTTTAAAAAGATAGAACAATTTTTCACAACGATGCCTAAGTTATATCATGAAATTAAGTATCAGAATTCATTAGGAAATGATCGCACAATTAAATTGAGTACATTAAAAGATTTTTTTACGTAGGGCTGAGTCATAACAATCTTAAAAACTACTATATGACAGTTTTTGCATTGGCTCAGCACCACAAATATTCTATTACCGAAATAGATGAAATGATACCGTTTGAGAGGGATATATATGTTGAAATGCTTCTACAATATCTTAAAGAAGAAAAAGAAAGAAGAGAGAAACCATAAAGATGTCAAATCAAGACACAATAGATCTAAATGGCGATGGGAATATAAGTAAAGTGGAAGAACAAATAACAGAAGATAGATTCAAAAACAGAAGAAGAATGGCATGGATGGCTATGGTTTCTATGACCATCTACACAGCTATTCTGTTAACACCAATCATTGAAACAACGAGAATCAAAGCTTTAGAAAATATTTTAGATATGTTTTACATAGCCATGGCATCTATAGTAGGTGCGTACATGGGATTTGCAACCTGGGCTAGAAAGAAGTAAGAAGATAAACATGCTTCAAATATCATCTAAAGCAATAGAGTTACTTTCTAAAAAGCTAGAGTTAAATTATAAAGAAAAAGATGTTCTTAAGAATGAATTTTTTAATAAAAATATAGATGCAGTTAAAGACGATGGTAATGATTTAAAAAATGAAAAGAAAAATGATGGATTTTTAAGTAGACTATCATCATTATTTGATTTTGCTAAATCTGAAAAGTCTATTCTAAACGATATACTATCATCATTTATATCTATAAACAAATCATTTAGTAATGTAATTGCATTGCTGATGGGAGGAGAAGTAACTGCTCCAGAAGAACTCGTTCAAGATGCAGTGAAAATAGGAGATGATTCAAAGGACAAAAAAAGAAGTAAAAAGAAAAGCAGTGGTATATTAGAAGCTGTAGGATTAACGTTATTTGCGTTTTCTCCCGCAATCATTGATTATCTAAAAGAATTAGCAAGTGATCCAGAAAAAATAAAAGAAACGCTATCAAAAGCATTTGATTGGATCACCAATGATCTACCTAATTTCTTCAGAAATGATTTATTACCTATTATAAACGGGTTCCTTGATACTGAGATCATAGGAAGTATCAAGGGAATGGATATTTTAAAGTCAGTTGGAATAGCTACTGTATTATATGCC
>Ga0208644_1002202_pt1 | contig 15731 bp, 31 predicted proteins | sample VirMetDEL_Nov_18_FD_184517 | JGI IMG/M metagenome (GOLD analysis project Ga0208644, IMG submission 184517) | Aqueous microbial communities from the Delaware River and Bay under freshwater to marine salinity gradient to study organic matter... | ecosystem: Environmental > Aquatic > Marine >... | reverse complement strand
GGAAGCCTTTAATCGCTTCATAGACCATTTGTTCAAGTTTGGTAGTGTCAACTACTTGAGCCGCTTCGTGGCTAGTTACAGGGTCTTCTTTTCTAACCAACTTAAATGGTGGAGAGCCAAAGAACTTTTCTACTTGTCCACCAAACCATGTTTTATCTAATGTCATCATTCACTCCTATCATTATTAAAAAGGGGTACTCGCTGCGTCCATGTTCGTCCGGCACTTATTTGCCCATGGCATCCGCTTTCCCCCAAAAACTATCAAAATGGCATATCATCATCAAAACTGGTCGCTTTAGACCGCTCTGATGTTTTTGTTTGCTCTTTAGGCGAGAGTGCCAGTCCCATGAACTTGCCACCCTTACCCTCTTTGATCCATGCAGACAACCAATAGTCTTGACCATTGACTGTGATATTGCCTTTGTAATCAGGATGGTTTCCTGTTTCTTTCTTGTCGTTGCGGAAAAGTACTCCGCTATTGTCCCGAACCTGTTTATTGTCCATGTAACACTCCTTTATATGAAGAAAATTCTTTGTGATGCAGATTACATGCTTCCATTGCAACTAAATCTGCTAATTCACGATCTTTAAAATAACCAATGTGCTTATCTTTTCCAGCTACTGTTAATCGCACCCTCCATCTTTGTTCACGTTTAGCCCATCCAACATTCTTATTGCCGCTTGTATTACAAGACTTTATCTTTTGATTCTTTAGGTTTTCAGAATGTGATGCAGCTCGTAGGTTTTCAATCCTATTGTTGGATTTGTTTCCATCAATGTGATCCACTTCTTGTGGGAAATAACCATGATGAAACATAAAGATCAGTCTATGGGTCATGTAACCCTTACCAAATAAACCTATCATTCTGTAGCCATGACTATCTCTACCAGCAATTTGTCCAATAGAAACTCGTCTACCAGTTTGTTTTTTCCAAATAAGATTTCCATCTTCATAATAGAAAGTTTCATGTAACAACTTCTGACAGATTTCCATTAGATTTCCTTCGCTTTCTTTAACGCTGTACGCACTTTGCTTGGCAGAAGTGTCCAGAGGGCAATTTTCTGTTCCCCATCTAGGTTCTGCTCTTCTAATCTCACCCAAGCTGCCTTGGGATCACCCTGTTCGCAAGTAGCAATCAATTCAATTGCTAATTCCTCTAGGTATCTTAATTCCTCTTCAGGAATGTTGTCTGTTGCACCCTGAGTAGGTGTGATAACGACTGATTTACCATCTTCTGGGAGGTCTTCACCAGCATAAATGTAGAGTCCCAAGCCGTGCAGACTTAAAGCCTTTGTCATGCATCGCATGATGGCTGTGTTGACCGCAAACGCATCAGGATTAGGAATTGCTTTGTTTCGGTAGTCCATCACAGGCAATTGGCAGGTCATTGGTTTGCCAAACATGGTCACAGTAACGAATACCATTGCCGTGCCATTGATGTCCATGAAACACTTGTCACCAAACATCTCTACCTTGTAAGTAGCACCAGGATCAGCCTTTAGAGCTTCTGCCCATGCCCACGCCCATGACAGATAAGTAAGGTTGTTCTTCTTTTCTGTGTGAGCATTCACATCTCTTTTCAGTAACGCTTCTATTGACATATTAACTCCTGTAAGTATCAAACTCTTGATTGATTATTTGCTTTTGTTGGTCAAGGTCTAAATCCTTGAACTCAATGAAGTCTGCTTCTTGGCAACAGACTATTTTATTTCCCTTAACTGCCAAACAGTAGGGACAGTATTTGATATCTGAGAACTCTTCTACAAAGAATTGAAATAGCGTTTTCATTAGTGCAACCTATCAAAAGCCATTTCCCACAGAACATCGCTTGCCAGATCGGTGAGGCTATTCAACTCATCTTCTGTTAGTTCTGTCCCATCTTCGTAGCATCCATAAGAGAAGTAGGCATCTGCAAAATCTGGATAATCTCTTGGGTCTACTCCATCTACTTCTAGGTCTACGACCTTTTTTCCATTAAGAATCGGCATATTCACTCCTATTTGTTTATCAAAGTTGTCCGTTTTTGCAATTCGTCCCTGTCGCTGAGATCAACCCACATTGGGCGCAAGTTTCGATGGCATTGCAACTGTTTAACATGATGGACTTCACGCACAAGGTTGCCCAACACCTGTAATGTGCCACACCTTTTTAGCCTTTTTAATAGGGATAAACCCTAATTGACTTGCAAAAAAACAACACTACTATTCCGAGCATGAACTACGAAAACCTTGAAAAACAATGTGCGGAAACCCTACAGGGCTACGCCAATCGCATGGCTAGTGTCTATGTAGATGAGCCAGAGGACTTTACCGCTGCGGTAACTGCTCTGCTCTCCAGAACACTAGAACTTCACCTCAACAGACCCATTAACTTGGAGAATCTATACAAATGACACAAGCCGCCATCATTGATGCACTACAAAACGGCCCTTTAACCTCTCACGAACTGGCAGAAATCACAGGAATGAGCCAGGCAACAGTTATCTCAACTACCAAGAAACTACGCAATCAGAGTAAATTGACTGCCAAACTGGTGAAATCTGGGAAATTCTGGATTAACCAATACACCTTGGAAGAGGATGTACCAAAGCCTAGTCAGACTGTTTTCTGTGGAATCCAGACTCAGGGAATCTTTACCCCTGCTGAGTACCGAGCCATGAAAGCTCAACTGAACAAGTTGTACAAAAGACACGATTTTTCAAAAGACATCACAAATCATCAAAATATTTGATACAATTTTTACACGCGGCTAGGGTAGCTCCCGAAAAGATGATTCTTCACCATCCTGCCACCAGCGTGTCTTGTGAAGTCAACCAAAGAAGTAAGGTTAAACATGGCTACTCTTAGTCTAAAAAAACCACACCCAAAAGTGGTGATTGGCGAAACCCCATTAAAAAATATTCATGGTATGTACGCAGTAATGCGTCAAAGCCGAAATATTAAAAGTATGCGATTTACTTGCATACATGATTCCTTTCTCAGCGCTTTAAAAGAAGCTGACCGATTAGCAAGAGAAAACAATACTGAACGCTATTTAGTTGTTCAAGTTGTTGGTGCTCGAGATTGGGTGGCTTAACATGGCTGGCGATTGGATAAAACTTCAAAAAGACACTCCAGACAAACCAGAAGTTCTTGCAATAGCTGCAAGGATGAATTTAGACCCTGATGCAGTAGTTGGAAAACTAATTCGCATTTGGTCATGGTTTGACACTCACACTATTGATGGTAACGCATCAAGCGTTACTTTTGCGTTACTAGATCGTTTGGCTGGCGTTACAGGGTTTGCTGAACAAATGACTTTTGTTGGTTGGCTTGACCAAAAAGGACACTTACTTACCCTGCCTAACTTTGAGTATCACAATGGTGAAACAGCTAAAAAGAGGGCTTTAGGTAAAAATAGGCAAGAAAAACGCAGAAGCAACGATGAAAGTAACGCAAATAGTAACGCATCAAGCGTGACAAAAGCGTTACCAGAGAAGAGAAGAGAAGAGAAGAGTATTAAAGAAAACAAAGAGGATGCAACTAGCGTTGCCTTTGTTTTGCCAGATTGGGTTCCTAAAGAAACTTGGGAGCAATTTTTGGAAATGAGAAAGCGCATCAAGAAGCCGCCAACTGACTACGCCATCAAACTTCTGATTGACAAATTAAGTCGGTTTAGAAGCAATGGTCAGGACATTAAGTTGGTTTTGGAGAAATCAATCACTTCTGGTTGGCAAGATGTTTTTGAGATCAAAGGAAATCCTGCCGACAACATCAGGACTACAGTTCCACCTTCAAACGAACCAGACCCTGCGCTAACCAAGATTATTGAAGATGCCAAAAAAGCAACGCCTATGCCAGACCATATCAGACAGGCAATGGCTCAACTAAGGAGTAAATCTTGATCCACTATCATGGTTTACCAATAACTCCTGCCACAGTAGCTGTTAAAGCAATTGAAGGTGGTCATGCTTTTGTGTCATATGCTCATTCTGACCAACTTGCATCAGCCATAGAGGTTTGCCAGTCATTCGCAATAGACAATGGAGCATTCTCTGCTTGGAAACAGGGTAAGCCAATTACTGATTGGCAGCCGTTCTACGATTGGTCGCTAGACCTGAAAAAAGTACCTTCTTGTGACTTTGCTGTCATTCCAGATGTAATTGATGGAACAGAAGCAGACAATGATGCTTTGCTTAAAGACTGCCCTTTACCAACTTGGTTTGGCTCTCCAGTTTGGCATATGCACGAATCTTTAGAGCGTCTTGAACAACTAGCCAACACTTATGTTCGGGTATGCATTGGCAGTTCTGGAGATTTTGCAACAGTAGGAACTTCTAAATGGTGGGTAAGAATTGGCCAGGCAATGCGTGTTATTTGTGATGACATGGGTAGACCAGCCTGTAAGTTGCATGGTTTAAGGATGCTAGACCCTGCAATCTTTACCAAACTACCATTTTCATCAGCCGACAGCACCAATATTGGTAGGAATGTTGGTATTGATGTGCATTGGAAGCATGGCAATTATTTGCCGCCTACAAAGGAAGCAAGGGCGCAAATCATGCGTTCTAGGATCGAGGCATTCAATGCCCCATCTAAATGGAATTTTTATCAACCAATGGAACAGGAAACACTTTTATGATTTTTGCTTTAATAACTTATGCCGTGGCAATGACCTTGGCAAACCTTTTAGTGGCTACATTTGGCCCTGCAATCAGTCCTGTTAACGCATTTTTCCTAATTGGACTTGATCTAACATTAAGAGATTGGCTTCATGTTCGCCTGAAAACTTGGCAAATGGGTTGCTTAATTGTCGGCACAGGTGGGCTAACTTATCTACTTAACCCTGCTGCAGGAATGATTGCAGTAGCTTCCGCTATGTCATTTTTGATTGCCGCTTTAGTTGATTGGGCAGTATTTATGAAAACAACAGGATCATGGATTAAACGAGCAAATATCTCAAATACAGCTGGTGCTGCCGTGGATTCTTTGTTATTCCCAACCATAGCATTTGGTGTTTTGATGCCTGAAATCGTGGCACTTCAATTTATTGCCAAAGTATCTGGTGGTGCAATTTGGTCTTTTGTCTTAGAAAAGAAATTTAAGCATGAACTACTTTGAAGCCATGATCCTGTTAGACAAAGTAAAAGATGGAAAGAATGTTCCGCTTTACCTGATAAACAAGGCATTGGAGTTAACTGGTGACTTGGAGTAGGAGAAACATCCAAAGCCCAAGCGATAGGGTTCAACTAGAGCAGTCCGAGGCTAGAGAACTTTATCGTAATTGGGAATGGAATAAGAATCGTGACCTCATCAGGGCAAGACTTGAGAGAGCAGAGAGAATCTATGGAACTGGTGCAAGAGATCGCATAAGGGCGTACATGGCACAAATGAAAGATGGAACTTTAATATGACATTTATGGTGACATTCAAAGTAGATGGCGTACCAGTCCCAAAAGGTCGAGCAAGGTATGTCAAAAGGGGAAACTTTGTCCAAGCCTACACCCCTGAGAAAACAAGAACCTATGAAGCCTTGATTAAAGATGCTTCTAGGCAAGCAATGGGTGGCTCAGAACCTTTAGAAACCCCTGTAAGCCTGTATCTGTACATCAGAGTACCAATCCCCGCATCAGCAACCAAAAAACGCCTACAAGCGATTGCCGATGGATCAGAGAAACCAATAAAGAAGCCCGATGCGTCAAATATTTTGAAATCGGTGGAGGACGGCATGAATGGGGTTGTTTACCATGACGATTCGCAAATCATCAACATTCATGTAACGAAGGTGTTTTCTAGTGAACCAGGTGTTGATATTTGTGTGAAAGAGTGTTTAGAGTAAGGGTAAGTCCCTATTCAAGCATCAATAAAACATTGATAAAGTGTAATTTTTAACAGGAGTAAATATGTCCACATGGGAATTTGACACCACCACAGGTGCAGGTAGTGAAATCGTCACAGTTGTTTATGAGTATGAATCCGACCAAGATTCGACCTATAACGAGTCAATTAAAGAAATCTGGTTCGAGGGTAGAGATGTCATTGGCTTACTGTCTGATGAACAGTTCAAAGAACTAGAAATCGAGGCAGCCATGCGCTTTCAACATCACAAACTTAACTACAAGTTGGAGGATGTATGACCGAAGAGCGAAACGAGGTTCTTGAAGAGGTTGCCAAGGAGTTCGACAAAATGAAGTCCTTGGGTGATACAGCACAGAGTTTTGCATCTTATGTGCGAAACATGAAAACCTGCCCTCCATGTTTGAATACTTGTGAACAAGGCAGAAGGTGTCCTGCGAGGAACAAATGACCAAAGAACGAGAAGCATTGAAGCTGGCGCTGGAGGCGTTGGAGGAGGCTTGGTATCACGTTGGCACATTTCAGCCAACCGAGAAAGCAATAGACCTGTATGACGAGGCAAGAACCGCCATCAAAGAAGCCTTGGCACAACCAGAGCATGGTTGGACATCTGAACGCATTGCAGGGATGTCAAGATTAAAAGATGCTCAGGACAAAAAATTGGCACAGCCCAGCGTTAGCGTTGAGCAGGAGCCTGTGGCGTGGATGTATGAAGTCAATAATGCGCATACTTGTTTGGATTTATTTGAACCGCCTGATGATGCATATGACGAAGGAACTTTGCACCCCCTCTACACCACCCCACCACAGCGTAATCCTCTAACCAGAAAAGAAGTGCTGGCCATCATTGACAAGCACCCAGCAGAAAAGAAAACGGGTCTGCCAATGTTTTACCGCGACCAAGTGCTTGACATTGCCCGAGCCATCGAAGCCGCACACGGCATTAAGGGGGAAGCATGAAAAACTTTATATGTTCATGGTTTCATGGTGGTGGATATATCAAGCGTGATGAATTAGGGCGCATCAATTGGCAATGCAAAAAATGTGGAAGATGGGCAGACCCAGTTGAACTCAAGGAGAAGAACACATGATTGAAGCAATTGGTTGGATGTCAATCGGTGTTTTCTTTGCGCTATTGCCGCAAATATGTGTTGCTTTGTTATCTGCAATTGAAAAACATGAGTCGAAAAAGAACTAAACGCAAACAATGGGCATTGATTAACACGATCACCCATGCAATCGTTGGTGCGTCAATAACCCACAGAGAACGCCTAGACAAGCTCAGATTGATGGAATATTCAGCCCTAGAAGCCTTAACCAAGGGTCAAGGGACTATCCACGATTGGAGAACCCTTGTCGATGTTCTGAACCTATCGGAAACGATGGCTAGGCACAATATCGGAAAAGATGAAGTAATGCCTGTTTGCCAAAAAGCCCAAGATGCATTGCACCAGGCAGCCGAACGCTATCAAAAGACCATGAAAATGGGTTTATCAGGCGAGGGAATCAAAGCAGTCCGAGAGCTTATCGAGTATGCAGACCTCCAACAATCGAGCATTCCGAGGGCAGATTTTGAAAAGTACATCCAAAAAACCAAAGATTACATTAAATCCAATGGAAACCTAGTAGTTGAAATTAAATGACTAAAGACGAAATTTACAAAATGGCACAAAAGGCTAATTTGCCAGCTTGTCACTTAACACACCCCAAAGCACTTGAACGCTTTGCTATCTTAGTTGCCAAACAACAGAGAGAGGAAGACGCAAAACTGGTGGAAAACATGACCCTAGAGTGGCCCGATCAACCAGAATTTGCCCAAGTAGAGAGAACAACTATTCAAGATTGCGCCAAAATTATCCGACAAAGGGTCGTTACCTATGATTGAACAAAAGAAAGACGCACCAGGCAATCCGCCCTACTGGGTATGCACTAAATGCAAATGGGCTTTTCCTGCTTTGCAAGAGGCTAACGAGCATGGCAGAAGATGCGGGAGAGATGAACCAGCCCCAACATATCGGCATTATGAACGGGAAATAACATGAATGAACCAACAAAAGCAATTCAATTTATTATTGATACAGCCCCTTTATATGCGAAGGCTAAGTCTGATCGTATGTTCTTGGAGGAATTCAAGAAATCAAAACACGCACAACTGAAAAGCCTTGCAAAAACTGAAGTACTTGGAAAACAGGACACATTCGCTTATGCACATCCTGAATATGTAGAAATACTTGAAGGAATCAGGGCAGCCGTTGAAATAGAGGAACGATACAGATGGTTGATGACAGCCGCCCAAGCTAAGGTTGAGTGCTGGAGAACCGCCCAGTACTCGGCACGCATGGAACAAAAAGCGACCCAATGAACAACAAACTAAGCGCAAAGGAACGATTGCACCTTGCAAGGGTTAAAAACCTGCCTTGTAGCGTTTGTCAGGCATCAGGGCCAAGCGAAGCACATCACTACAAACAGGGCTTACAGTACACTTGCATTGCCCTCTGTGTTGACTGTCACAGAAACCCGATACTTGGCTGGCATGGGCAAAAACGTGCATGGGCGATCAATAAAATGGATGAAATAGACGCCCTGAATGAAACGATCCGTAAACTATGCGAGCAAATGCCCCATAAAAGCGATAGAAGCCCGTTCTAGGCGTTTTTTAGGGCTTGTCTATACCAACCATGCCTGACGTAAAAAAAGAGCCTAAAGCCCTTAATCGATAGACAAAAGAAAACCCGCACAATGGCGGGTCAGAATCTAGCGTTTTGTAAGTATTCGGAGAATTAGGGCAATAGTGGCATAAATCATCTTAATAAACACAAACGCCCCGTGAATAGTAAGATTCTACATTTTTACCCTCTGGCACATCATCAGGGCGAATCAAATAGAGAGCCGCACCCCTTGGATCGCCTTGGATATAGGGTTTAATTTCTACTTGCGACATAGGCCAACCCAAAAACGCCCATTCACGGGTGTTTCTCATGCCGATAATGTGACCTAATCGCTTTTTCGCGCCTTTTTCAAGGTCTGCGATGGGTGAAAGTTTGCCAGAGTATTCGCTGCGCCAGTAGGGTTTGTTGGTTTTTTCATCGCGTTCGATGCACCCGCCATCAATACCGCATTCTTTTTCATGCCATCGGTGCAAGGTCATACTGATTTTGCGCAGTCTTTCAGCCTCTAAAGCTGTAAAACCTAAACTCATAAGAGTATTTTCTTGCGCTGTAATGCGCTGCTTTTCACGTTTTGTCATTGCCATGTCAACACCTATTGAGTAAACCCTGCGAATTGCAGGCCACAAAACCCTCATACAAGGGCTTTGCAGTCTGAAATTAGGCAGCTTTTTGCTGTACTTGCATAAAATCAGGGTTTAGACCTTGATACGTGCCTGGTTCATTTCTCATTGGCATCACAACAACAACAGCATCATTTTGGTTATTGTGAATTGCGCCAGAATAGTCGCCCCTTTGATGCAATGGGAAAACCTTGCCTTTTTTGGCGCCATAGTACATTGCAAGGGCTTCATTGCCCCTGACAATCAATTCTGGGTCAAAGTAGCTGATTTTTTGTTCTGAAAAGGCATCACGGGTAGGAACAACACGGGAAATGTCAGGATAACGTGCGTCTATTGCTTGGAAACGGGCATTTCCCAATAAATAGTAATCTTTTGCCCCGCCATCTATCGTTTCCAAATCAATAAATTCTGATTTTTTATCAATAGCTTTGATTGTGTCGGCTGGGATAATGATTTGAAACCCGTAAGAACTAGGGGCTTCGCTGACCACAATCGGGCATTGTCCTGCAAATAAAACGTGACCATCGGTTCCATAAACCATTGCAATGTCAGGGTGATTGATTGAAATGCAAACCCCTTGCAAATAGTAACGCAAATCTTTTTTGGCAGCGCAAATGAGGGCAGAACGTAAAACAGAAGTTTTGAGGGTAATTTTCATATGAACACCTATAAAAGAAAAAGAAAAGAAATTATTTGACCAAAACGTCAAAATAAGCCAAAGCCCCTATGCAAAGCAAAGATGCAATGACAAGGGCGGCGAATAGGTCTAAAAGAGTGTTTTTCATGCTATCACCTCTTGTTTTGCTACCAGCTTTTCTGACATGGCAGCCAAACCAAATGCAAAGATTTGGTCATTGTAATCTTCACGATTAAAGGCAAACCAACTCCCGAAGCTGCTATTTGATTTGCTAATTCGGTAAACCTTTCCATTTGAGTAACCAACGTACTCACCCTTGCGAAATGCTGATTTGTCGATGTTGGGATAGTTTTTCATATTGACACCTATTTAGAGCACTTTCCGATTGAAAGTAGGGTAAGAATAGCACCAAAAAAACAAAAAACTATTAGGACAAACCCTAATAAAGTACAATTTCTTTGAATTATTTATCAGATCACCATGCCAAGGCCGTCAACCCCTCAAACCCGTTACTTTCAGAGACAGTTAACAGCCCCTGAGAAAATGATTCTTTTATCGGCTGGTGAGGGTAATTTGATCAAGGGTTTCGCAAACGTGTTAGCCCTCTATCAGGAAGCACACAATCAAGGGTACAGGCCAAGTATGGAAACGGGTTTTTTAAAAATAGTCTCGGAAACAACAAGCAGCCCCAATGAAGATGATCTAGTAAGGGATAGTAAGAGGGAATCAATAGGGAATGGATAGGATAGAACCTTGAACAACATTAGAACAAGTACCCTAGAAAAGGTGCATAAGAATCATTCGCATCTAGCAAACGCAAATGAGAATCATTCGCATTTAGGATCGCTAATGGTAAACCCTGATCTGTATGCCTGGACAGTACTGGACAGATCGACAGTAGGGTAATCCCGAAGTATGGGGGGGAGGGGGTAGTCGGTGGCTTAGGATATTTGTGGTACACCCCCCATTCAGAAAAAACGAAATTGACCATCCAAGGAGGACAAATGGAACAGTTGAAACGAGGCAGAGGACGACCAAAAGGAAGTGTGAAGATGACGATACAGAGGTTTGCTGATAATCCGCCTGCTGTATTGCCTAAGACTGATCACCAGAGGCTCAAGGAGTTGAAGGAGTTGATGATTAGGAGTGGAGGTAAGGATGTTGCTCAGAAGGTGATAGAGATAGCATTGAATGATGACCATCCACATCAATTGGTTGCTTTGAAGATGTGTTTAGACAGGACTCTACCTATTTCTATGTTTGAGAAGGATAAGAGTCAAAGAAGTGCTGTTAGCATCACTATTACTGGGATAGGTGGAGAGCCGACCATAATCAACCCTGAAGAACCAATAGACGTGGAGCCTAAATATGGCTGATTTGAACTTTGCTTTACTGCCATGGCAACAAGAGGTTTTTAGCGACAAAACGAGGTTCAAGGTTGTTGCGGCTGGTCGAAGGTGTGGTAAGAGCCGTATGGCTGCTGTAACGCTCTTGATTGAGGGTTTACGTTGTCCACAGGGTTCGGCTGTGTTGTATGTTAGTCCCACTATGGGACAGTCTAGGCAAATTGTCTGGGACTTGTTGTTAGACCTTGGAAGAGAGGTAATCCAGAGTAGTCATGTGAACAACTTAGATATCACTCTGATAAACGGAGCAAGGATATACGTTCGTGGTGCTGACAGACCAGATACCCTTCGTGGTGTGTCCTTGACCTATGCCGTACTAGATGAGGTAGCCGACATTAAGCCTGAAGCATGGGAACAGGTCATTCGAGCATCTCTATCTGATAAACGAGGAAGAGCCTTGTTCATCGGCACTCCCAAAGGGCGTAATTGGTTCTATGACACCTTTAAATTGGGTGAGAGTGAGGATGATCCTGACTGGAAGAGTTGGCACTTCACTACCGCAGACAACCCTTTGATTGACCAAAAAGAGATTGAATCTGCTAAAAAGACGCTTAGTTCCTTTGCTTTTAAACAGGAATACATGGCAAGCTTTACCAATGCGGGTTCAGACATCTTCAAGGAAGAATGGATTAAATATGGGGTTGAGCCTCAATATGGAAGCTATTACATCGCTGTTGACCTAGCAGGATTTGAAGAGGTTGCCAAACAAGCCGCTAACTCTAAGAAGCGTCTGGATGAGTCCGCTATCTCGATAGTGAAGGTTACGGACGATGGGAAGTGGTTTGTCCAGAAGATTGAGCATGGAAGATGGGATATTCGGGAAACTGCTGCCAAGATATTGATTGCTATTCGGGATTACAGACCTTTGGCAGTAGGGATTGAGAGGGGGGCGCTAAAGAATGCTGTTTTACCCTACCTGAGTGACCTTATGCGAAAAAACAACACCTTTGCGCATATCGTTGATTTGACTCATGGAAATAGAAAAAAAGCAGACAGGATAATCTGGGCTTTACAAGGTCGGTTTGAGCATGGCAGAATTGTGTTAAATTCTGAGGAAGATTGGGATGAGTTCGTAGACCAGTTAATCCTGTTCCCTGCTCAAGGAGTTCACGATGACTTGCCTGACTCCCTTAGTTACATTGACCAACTTGCTGTTACATCTTATATGGAAGAAGATGATAGTGAGGAATGGACACCAGTAGATATTATTTCAGGGGTATAAGAATGGAATTCCAAGAACCCAGCGAGTCTGACAAAGAACTTGTCGCCTTTGTTGTTAACCATTGTGATCGCTGGCGTGATTACCGAGATACCAATTACCTAGATGAATGGCTTGAATACGAGCGTATCTTTACTGGTGAATGGGCTGCTGAAGATAAGACTCGTGATTCCGAGCGTAGTCGAATTGTCACTCCTGCTACTCAACAAGCCGTAGAGACACGCCATGCCGAAATCATGGAGGCTATCTTCGGTCAAGGTGAATTCTTTGACATCCAAGACGATATTCGTGATGTCAACAACAATCCATTAGATGTTGCAGCTATCAAGGCTCAACTCATGGAAGACTTCAAGGTCGATAAGATTCGCAAGTCTATTGACCAGATTGAACTTCTTGCTGAACTCTATGGAACTGGTATCGGTGAGATTGTTGTCAAAACAGAGAAGGTTTATGTTCCTGCAACACAACCTATTCCTGGTCAAGTCGGACAAGCAGCAATTGGTGTCGTAGAAAAAGACCGAATTGCAGTCAAGATTGTTCCTGTTAATCCTCGCAACTTCCTGTTTGACCCTAACGGCACATCTATTGATGACTGTATGGGCGTGGCTATTGAGAAATATGTCTCTATCCACAAGGTTGTTAAAGGTCAAGAAGATGGTATCTATCGCAAGGTAGAAATCGGTACTGACTCTATGGATACAGACTTAGAGCCTACCCAAGAGATTACTCAGTACGAAGACGATAAAGTTAAGTTGTTGACTTACTATGGTCTAGTTCCTAGGGAATACCTTGAGCAACTGGAAAACGAAGATGGTGAAGTAGAAGACTTGTTCCCTGAAGACTCAGTTCAGGACGAGTATTCCGATCTGGTTGAAGCAATTGTTGTGATTGCAAATGATGGCGTTCTTCTGAAAGCAGAAAAGAACCCATACATGATGAAAGACCGCCCAATCCTTGCGTATCAGGACGACACAGTTCCTAATCGCTTATTGGGTCGTGGTACTGTAGAGAAGGCTTACAACTCACAGAAGGCTATTGATGCCCAAGTTCGTAGCCACTTAGACTCTTTGGCGCTGACTACAAGCCCAATGATGGCTATGGATGCTACTCGCTTGCCTCGTGGTGCTAAGTTTGAAGTGCGACCAGGTAAGGCTATCCTGACAAATGGCAATCCTAATGAGATTCTGTTCCCATTCAAGTTTGGCAATACTGATGGCTCTAACCTGACTACTGCTAAAGAGTTTGAGCGTATGCTTTTACAGGCTACTGGTACGCTAGATTCTCAAGGAATGGTGTCTGCTGTATCCCGTGATGCAGGTCAAGGTGGTATTTCGATGGCTGTTGCCTCGATTATTAAGAAATACAAGCGTACATTGGTGAACTTCCAAGAAGACTTCATGATTCCGTTCATCACCAAAGCTGCTTATCGCTATATGCAGTTTGACCCAGAGCGTTATCCTACTGTGGACATGAAGTTTATTCCGACTGCCGCATTGGGAATCATTGCTCGCGAGCATGAACAACAGCAGTTTATCTCTTTGCTCCAGACTCTTGGCCCAAATACTCCTGTTTTGCCAGTCATTCTCAAAGGAATCATGGCGAATTCCTCTCTGTCAAACCGCTATGAGTTGATTGAGATGCTCGATAAGATGTCTCAAGGCGATCCACAAGCACAACAAGCCCAAGCAATGCAACAACAGTTGGCTATGCAACTTGCTCAGGCTCAGATTGCTGTCCAAACGACTCAAGCAAAGCAGAATGAAGCAGAGGCTCAGAAGTTGTTGACAGAGGCTCAGTTGATGCCTATTGAGTTGCAGGCTAAGAGCATGGCGGCTACGACTAAGAATCTGCCAAACGAAGATGCTTTGGCTTCCAAAGAGTTTGATAAGCGAGTCAAGATTGCTGAATTGATGCTTAAAGAAGCAGATATTCAGAACAAGGCTAAGATTGTTGAAAAACAGATGACTAAACAATGAGTCCAGAGCTACAACGTTACTACGAAGAGCGTTTCTCCATGATGTCCACTCAGGGTTGGGTGGATTTAATGGAGGATGTTGACAACATGATTGAACCTTTGAATAATATTTCAACGATTGAAGACGAAAAAAGTCTACAATTTAGAAAAGGTGAGTTATCAATACTTATTTGGCTGAAAAACTTAAAGCAAGTCAGCGAGCGAGCATTTGAGGACTTAAATGAAAAGAATGTATGAATTCGCCTGTGTAAATGGGCATAAAACAGAGAGATTTGTTGATTATGAGGCAACAATTCTCAAATGTGAGTGCGGTGAGGAAACTCATCGTGTTCTATCAGCGCCAGCATTTCGACTAGAAGGTTGGTCTGGCTCTTTCCCAACGGCTTATAGCAAGTTTGGCAAGAGTCATACTGACAAGTTGAAGGCTGAACGCAAAGCCAACTCATAAGCAATTGTGCCGAGTTGAATCTCCTACAACCGAAAACGGCAGGAAAAGGAAATTAGTATGTTGATTGACAACGAACCAGAAGAGTTGAACGAGTTAGAAATCGAAGACCAGAAGGCTCAGCAAAAAGCAGAGCAAAAGAATGAACTTCCTGAGAAATACAGGGATAAAAGTTTAGACGAGATTGTGAAGATGCACCAAGAGGCTGAGAAGCTCATTGGTAAGCAAGCACAAGAAGTTGGCGAAGTACGCAAACTGGCAGATGAACTCATCAAACAGAACCTTAGTTCTAGGCAACAACACACAAAAACGGAAGAGCCTGAAGTAGATTTCTTTGAGAATCCACAGAAGGCAGTTCAACGGACAGTTGATAATCACCCTGACATCCTAGCTGCACGACAAGTGACGCTAGAGATGAAAAAGGCACAGATTCAGCAGAAGTTGGCTCAAGAACATCCCGACTTTGGCGAAATCGCTAAAGATCAGGACTTTGCTAACTGGGTTAAATCTAGCCCTGTTCGATTAAAGTTGTTTGAGCAAGCTGATGCGGGATATGATTACGACTCTGCCAATGAATTGCTGTCTACTTACAAGCAACTTCGTAGCGTGAAGACTAAGCAAGCAAGTGATGCTGGAGAAGCCACTCGCAAGCAGAATCTAAAGGCTGTTGGAGTTGATGTTGGTGGTTCTGGAGAATCTTCTAAGAAGGTTTATCGTAGGGCTGACCTTATTCGGCTGAAAATGCAAGACCCTGCCCGATATGAAGCGCTAAGTGACGAGATCATGCAAGCGTATCAAGAAGGCCGAGTTAAGTAACTTTTTTAATTTTTGGAGATTTAATTATGGCAAATACCGCCTTTTCCCCCACAAATAGTGTAACCACTACATCCGCAGCTAACTTCATTCCAGAGATTTGGAGTGATGA
>Ga0208644_1002199_pt1 | contig 15741 bp, 8 predicted proteins | sample VirMetDEL_Nov_18_FD_184517 | JGI IMG/M metagenome (GOLD analysis project Ga0208644, IMG submission 184517) | Aqueous microbial communities from the Delaware River and Bay under freshwater to marine salinity gradient to study organic matter... | ecosystem: Environmental > Aquatic > Marine >... | reverse complement strand
CGCTCTGCTGCTTCCAGTTACCATCCATTGCAGCGTATGAAGTGTCTCTATTGAGATCATTGTTCCTAGAATCAATGACTGTCTGGAAGGTAACATCTGATAGAGTTGCTTTGTTGGCGAGTGATGCAGAGTCTGCGAAACCATCACCAACTGGCTGCGAGATGACTGCCATACAATCCTTACGAGTAGCAGCGATATCAATGACCTTCCGGTTAAGTGCGTCGTCTGCGTCTCCTGCGATGAGGATACTCACATCAGCAACATCAGGATCGGCGAAGTAAGTGTCCCATGCGTTTTGCTTGTTGGGAGAAGTAACCGAAGTACCATATGCACCACCCTGAAGTGTGTAGGTGTATGGACCAACAATACCCTTGCGTGCGTCTGTGGTTGCTTCGTGTGCGTCACGAGGAACTCTATCGAAGCGAGTCTTGGTGCTTACGAGGGTTCCGCTTGCGTCCAAGTCAGCAGATCCGACTGTAACATCAACACCTAAACTAATTCCAATGGCTCCTATGGCGCCGGCGCTATAATCAGCAGAGGCTCCAGTGAGTCCAGAGAATCCAAAGATACTCTCGAACTCACCGACTCCATCGTCGATCTTGATGTAATCTGAGTTGGCGATTTGATACTTGTAGTAAAGTGCAGTTCCGTTGTCGTCAACTGCGTTGATGATTGAACTCATTCCTTCGTAAAGTTCTAAGACAGAACCACTAGGACCATAAACACCCTTGCGATCAATAACTGCTAATGAAAGTTCATCACCACTAGCACCGAAACGAGCAGCATATGAGGAAGTTGCTGGTCTGAATGTAAATGCGTCAGTGGTTGTTCCTGCGTCATATGTCATACCAGCAGTTACGACTTGAATTTCAAGAGCGCCGTTAACCTGTGCGCCTTCATCCTTTGATCTGAATGTAAAGAATGTTGGTCCACCGGGGTATTCCGCAGTCAAACCAGCAGAACCAGAAGTTGCTCCTGATCCTGCGACGTTTACGACTGTTAGGTTGTTTCCGTACTGTAGGAAGTTATAGCAGGTCCACCAATCGGAGCCATAACGCTCAACGCTTGGAGTACCAAATGTTTCCTGTAGTTCCTTGACACTACTGATTAAAATACGTTCGTTGACTGGTCCCTTGTCGAAACGACCGACAAAGGCAGCGGGTGTGGTAGCGACAAGTGATACGATACCCGAGAAGTCTCGTTCGGTAACGTCTACACTGGGACTTAAAGTAAATGCCATTTTCTGTTCTCCTTAGATACGCTGCGTAATCACTTTATTTATACTTTTACATATTTAGAAAAGACCACTATCATTGGTATTCTGATCAGAATACCATCTATCTTTTCCATCCCAAACGCTGTCTTCTCCACCAGCATCACTAATAAATCCAAAGGGAGACATATCTTCTTCTAATTGTTCTATGTCTTCTTTGTATATATCTGTTCTAACGTCAACGTCTGTGAGGTTCTTGAAATACTCTTGTCGTGTGAGCCACCCAAACAACACTAAACACATCACCAAATCGTCGTGGTGTCCATCATCTGCCTCATATGACTGTTTTTTTGCCACAAACGTGGTGAGTTCTCCCACGATTTCTTGATCTTCTACTAGTAGTTTGTCTTCTTCTATAAGACTCTTCAACACAGAACAGCCTAGTTTCTTGACCACCTGTGATGTCCGAACACCAAACTGAACTGTTCCCTTACCGAAACCACCACTAATGGTCTGTCCCTTTCTGCCTTGGTGGGAACACATCAACACGTTTTCATACTCAAGATCTGAGTACAAAACGTCTGCTACCTGACCACCGATATCGTTGATCTCAATAAGGCAAAATGCGTTATTATACTGCTCTGCTAGTCTCTTAACGACGGTTGGGTAAACCATTGGTGAAATAATGTTGTTTCTAAAGCGTGCTACAACTTTATATGGGGGATTTGTTATGTCAATCACACAGAACGCACTGTAGTCCTTTCCCTGACCTCTGGAGGTATCCACAGTGATCACATAGGTATGTCCCTCTACAGGATCATCATAAACACAAAGTCCATCTGCATTCTTGATCTTAGGCTTCACCCAAGCAAGGGAGTGAATCTTGTGTGAGGATATCAAGGTGTTACTGGAGCCGATGAAGTCACACTCAAACTCTGACTGGAACTGCTGCTCGCTGGTGTTGGCAATGGTTTCATTCATCCATGCCTCATCACGGAGAGGACCGCCTGGATACTTAGGAACCTGAGACCAATGGACCTCGATCGGAATATATTCATTCTTTCCAGACTCTCCCACCTCCTTGATGGCGTGCTTCCAATAATGATAGAACATGTTCAGTCCATTTGGAGTGGATACCATAAGCACCTTTGTGTTCTGTCCAGATGTCACGGTGGGATATACAGAACTAAAGAACTCTTCGGCAATATTATTTGGAACGTGAGCAAATTCGTCAAGGAAGATCATGTTAAACGAACCACCACGAATGGCAGATGATGATGTAGCAGAAGCAAGAACCTTGGATCCATTCTCTAGAATGATAGATCCCTTGTTCCATTCCACAATCCCTTGCTGTAGCCATAGGGGTAGATACTCGTATGCAAGTTTAAGACGAGATAGAATCTCGCGGGAGGTAGCCTGCTTGTTAGCGAGAATACCAACAGTCATTGACTGGTTGAATAAAATGTAGTGGAGAATATAGGATACGATTGTCGTAGACTTACCACTCTGTCTTGGTAGTTTAGCAATCACAAAACGATTATTGTGGACCTTAGAGATTATATCTTCTTGATAATCGTAGAGTTCAAATGGAATCAAACCCTCATCCAGAGAGACAACTTTAACATACTCTTTGATAAAGTAGGTTGGATCTTGGGCACATTTCATGTACTCTTTGACTTGTTCTTTTGTAAAGTTCTGCTCACGCCCCGACTCTTTTAAGTTGGGGTTTCCCAGATAACCACTTTTCTTATCCGTCATCCTTTGGTTCATCCACTATTTCACTAACGATCTTCTTTGTGCTTCTATTGGCATTGATCAGGTTCTGTAACTCTGATGTAGACCCAATGAAGATTGAGTTGTTAGTTGTTTCATTATTTTCAACTTTGGTAACTTCAACATCCTTGACCTTCTTATGAATGTCAATAAGATCCTTGTTCACATCGGCAACAGTCTTGATGAGTTGAGCAACGACTTCATATGCCCGAGGATGCTCACCCTCTTCTGCTACGTTCATAATCCCCTGAATGGCGTCCTTACCGTTGTCGATAAGATCCATTAGGTTCTTTCGTGTAGCAAGATAGTCCTTCTTGAGATCAGGATCCTGAATATCCTTATGATCGACTTTGATCTCGGTTGGTTTTTTCTTTACTATCTCTTTCTTTTCTTTTTCTTCAAAATCCACGCCTAACGCCTTTGCTAGATTTTTGTTGGGATCCATAATAATTCCTATCCATAAGTGGGACCAATGTAGTTCCCGTAAGTATCTATCGCTCCAGTTACGCCGTAGTTTCCTAGTTCATAGTTATACTCATATGTGTCGAAGGTAGAACCTGAAGTATATCCTGAGATACCACCAGAAACACCTGTCTCGAAGAACTCCATAGCACCAGACTTTCCTGTGATATAGTTCCAACTGCGAACATTGGTATCACTAATGAGTTTACCTGTTTTCTCTGGTCCGTAGATATATGTTTTTGCTGTGAAGTCGAATGTTAATAGAATATTTCTACGAGTATCAAAATCACCATCGTAGTCTTCTGCCAAAGTTGTGTCATTAAGAACAATAGGAATATCTACCTTCTTAAATAAATCGGTGAAGTTTACTGTGATGGTAAAATCTGGGGAGAACATTGGAAGAATCTGTTCCATAATCTGGAATCCATCATCCATATTTCTAACCATAGCATACAAAGAAAATGTTATATTATATGGCACTTCTGAATATGAAAATGTAGTATTTCCATTTGTGTCTGTGGCAGTGCAAGTTCGATTTAATCTATTCTTTGCTCTAGTTGGATCATATGATATAGCAGTAATCTCAAAGGACATTCGAGGTAATGTTATTTCTACTGTGGTTTGATTTTCATTGATACTACTAGGCTGATCTAGTCTCATCAAAAACTTTTCTGATGGACCATAAGCAAGAGGAACTCTAATACGATCGATTTGTGTTCCTTCGTTGTTTACACGGCGAATAACAATATTGTCGAATAGACTACCAAATCCAACAACCAGTTTTCTTACCGCAGCGTTATAATAAGTGCTAAACATCAGTAGTTACCCTCCGAGAATGGATCGGTTTCTGAGAAGTCTAACACACCTTGTTTCTCTACACCAAATGTATCGGCATCTCCATCTGGAGTATCTGTTACGACATTTTCTGGTACGACAAGATTTGTTAATGTGCTTCCTGTTAGATAGTATTCTGTACCCGACTTTTCACCTTGAATACTTTGCGTAGCACCGACAACGAATGGAGTTTTACTTATACTAGACACAGTTAACGTGCTTGTATCAAGTGACCAACCAACAATAGTTCCTGTTGATGTGGCTTGTCCTAGTGTTGCTCCTGTGATTCCAGCAGCCTGGAAAACTGTTTCACCCAAGTAGAATCCAGATCCTTCGGTTACTGCGGTGCTTACGGTAAACTCTGTGGCATATTCCTTCGTGTTTGTCATCTCGTCTGGACCACAAACACCAGTATCGAACTTCTCTAGTGAGTATGTGAAAAGTTCTGCTTGAAGTAAATAAGTTTGATTCTTACCTAACTGATAAAATGGATTTTCGTGTTCAACGAAGTTGATTTCAAACAAATAGTTACCAAGAGGGAAGTAAATCAAATCACCTTCCCGTGGTCTTGATAGTGGCTCTAGGTTTCCAACCTCGTCCATAAACCTTCTTCTAGAAACAACCATTTCAACTTTATCTTTAATCTCTAGTCCATACTTTGCTAGAATATCACCTTCACCTTCAAAGCCATCAACGCTCTGTAGATACATTTCGATTTCATAAGTCTTATCAAACTGACTAAGAACATCTTCACCAAATAGTCTGTCCTTCTTCACATACTCTCGGGGAAGATATAGAACATCCATACCCATCGTTTTGATTGCTTCGATGGTTAGGTCTTCCATTAGATTTTGTTCAGTGGAAGTGCTTTTAAAATTGAAGTATGGATTTGTTGCCATTTATTACCCTGTCATGAAGTCGATAGGAAGTTCGTATTGTAATCTGATCTCTTCTTCAAGACGTTCGACCTCTTGCTCTGCTTGCTGGTATATCTCTCCACCCTTGAGACTGACTCCGCCAGGTAACTGAATACCATCATACTTGAGCATGTTCATACCCCACTGCTTCTTCAACAAGGCAGTAAAGTATTTCTTCACCATTCGATCATTGAAAATCTCAGTGAAGGTGTTTGGGTTCAGAGCGGCATACGCTTCAACTACAATATAGTCTCCAACAACCGCATCCGTAGACCAGTCCATATCGATGTGTAGTCTATTTGTAACCTTACTGAAACGTATAGCCTTATCTGGATTGAAGAAGTCATTGATCAGACTATTGTAACGTTTAAAGATATCATAAGAAGCAAGAGGTTCAGAACCTCCACCAAAGGCGTTTCCTGTGTTGATACCAAATACGTCGTTCAATGCCCACTGATAACGAACATCAAACATGTTTGATGAAGAAGATTCCATGCGGAAGATTCTAACCACAGAAACAATATCAGATCCATCAGGTCCATTTCCAGTAGGACCATCAACGGGTGGTAAAGACGTAGTTGAGATATATTCGTTATCGATGTCAGTCTGTGTTATCTGATGTTTAAAGTAACATCGTTCAACACCATCAAAGTGTCGTTCGGTAAAATAATCCAACGCTTCGTCTAGTCGATCTTCTGCCTGCTGGTAATCTACATTGATTTCAACAACAGGCGCACCGAGTTTACGCATGGCATAATCAATCAACTGACTTCTGGATGCGGGTGATGCCATTAAAAAATCTCCTATGTTCTAATGTATGTATAAGAACATAGGAGATCGTTTAGATTTTAGAAAGGTTTACTTTTTGTTTGTATCCAGAGGAGTTCCATTGACTGTCACATTAACACTATCAACATCTTTCATATCCATCTGTTCAATGTAATGTCTTCTAGTAATAGGAGATTTTGCCTCATCTGGTGATGATGGTTCATAGTTGGTAAATCCAGGCATCTTTAGAGGACATGATACCTTCGGATAATCAAGTTTACCATATTCATTTCCATCCGAAACTAACCATGTTTGTTTACGATCACCACACCCACAACCACCGCAAAAACTTTCTTTAGGATTTACCTTACTTTGACGTAGGTATTCACATGGAGGTAGTTCACCTTTACCATGACAAGACAACACACGGAGTTGCTTAGTCTTCTTATCAATCCTATTATTATTGATTCCTCTAGAAGCCATAGCCATAGCAAAGGAACCAACCATTCCTATTCTATCTTTAAGACTTTTCTTTGTTACATCTTTTGCAGGGGCAAACTTTACTTTTTTTTCGTTTGCTTTCTTCTTTGCTTTTTGTTTTTCGATTCGCTTGTTGATGTCATCCTTGGACATAAAGAGACTCCACTAGATAATAAAGGACATTCTGTTTAAGACTTGTTGATTAATACTCAGACTACTATAGTCTACACTACTATTTATACCAGTCAAGATTATTCTTATTTTTTCGGTATGTTGAATCCGATCAGCGTTTGTAATACCGCCAAAGATATATTCAAGTATCTTCTTGACACTAGCAGTATCACCCTCAACTGTATCTATTACATTACTCAGATCGATTGTTTCACAGTACACGGGGTTATCCCCTCTATTTTCAAAGTTACCAACGGCATTAAAGGTAGTATTGTTTAGATTAGTAAATCTAGTTATAGCAATAGTATCAGCCATCTTCTTTACAAAATCATCATAACCTGTTGCTTGAACATTATTGTTTCTGAAACTAAATCTGTTTAATGCAGGGTTTGTATCTGGAATCACTGCACCTGATATACTATCAGGAAGACTTCTAATCTTTCTGTTTGTTTGATTAGGTAATACAAACGAATCAAGAACAGTTGATGCAGTTACACAGTCATCTAGATTAATATAATCAATCGATGGACAAGAAGATAAATCTAAACTAGAAAGAGAACTATTTCTTTGTAGTTGAACTTCAAGTAAGAAAGGCATATTGCTAAAGTCTAAAGTGTTGAAGTTACATCTCTGTGCATAGAATGTTTCCAGTTGTGGATATGATCCTGAGATGCTTGATAGATTTTCATTATATCCTACTCTTAGATCCGCAAGATAAATACTATCATCTGCAAAAGTTAGGCTGCTCAGATTATTGTATGTGACATCTACACTTGTGATATTAGGGTTATTAGATAAGTTTAAAGTAGTAATCTCATTATCGCTCAGTGCAAGTCTTTCTAGTTTTGGACACCCAATAAGACTCAGTTCTTCTGTTAATCCACTTCTTCTAAAATCTAAAGCAGTTAGTTCTGGGAAGATTGCGACCTCGAAGTCAGTTTGTAACTCTTCATAAGAAGAACCTTGGAGTCCTAGTTGTCTTAGTTCATTCATTCCTATAAAGTTAACATACTTAATTTTTCTATTTTCTTCAGGAGGTCCAAATCCACCTGTCCAATAGAAACTAGGATAGTTCAAAATCAATCTAGTGATTGTATCACGGGGTTGATTTGTTTCTAACGTAACACCCTTAATCTCTCGTAATGTTTCTGAAGAGAATGGAATAGTAAATGGTTCTTGTTTATCTACTCTGAAGAAAAGTTGTTGTGAATCTTGAATAACAATATCATCTAAGAACGTTCCAGTTCCGTCTTCCAGAGCAGATACGATAAACGTTGTAAATGGTTCATTGGAATAGTTATACTTTAAATCACCGATGGGTCTACTATCAGTGTATATTTCTTCATTTTCAAACGGGCCACCTATATTGGGTGGATCAATGTAAGTAACCATGATATTCTTTGAGAAGTTTGTTTCATCATAATACGGAATAGCATCTACTGTGGGATCACCACAAGTAGATCCTGCCCATATATCTCGTTCATTTTGTCCGTCTTGTCTTGCAAAAACTCTCAAGGCTGTTTCAGTTGGTGGTTCTTCATCAACAACACACTTACACGAAGCGGTTCCGAGATTTTCTTCTGGAGTTACTGGTTCTAGGAACGCTACCTTACCACAATCTCTGTCTTCACATGAAGTTCCAGGCCCGTGGAAAAATCCTTGCTGTCCTTGACACTCTAGATAAGTTTTACCATCTAAACATGTATTTGCACCGGTGCAACAAGAACCTCGTTCTGTTGGTCTGGTTAATCCTACATCATCACAAGTCTGACAACCAGAATGCCATTCACCGTGAATAAGTTCACAGTCTGGTTTTGTAAAGTTGTCGAGACAGGCGGTTTGTCTGCCTGTATTATACCTGTAGTTAGTTAGACTTCTATCACTACCTGTGCCGTCAACATAAGTACCATCTTTTGTTGTACTGATCTCACATCTTCCTAGAGTGATATCTGAATCAAGATTTACTTCATTTCCACAACTAGGATCTGAACATTTTCTTCCGGGTCTCCACGTTACTTTTAACCTATTATTAATATCATTCTCATTCCAGTTGACGTTATTTTGTGCCTCTAATACTTGTAGATAATAATCACGCCTTCTTTGTAGGGCATTAAAACACTGAAACTCTGTTTTCATGTCACCACACTCTATGTCTGGATTTCTTCCATCAGAAAGTACAGAGTCTTCGAGGCGACAAGAACCTGCTAAATATCTATCACCGATTCCACTTGGTTTAACGGTATCAAATAGTAATCCAGAAGCGGGAGCAGATCGTATATCATCACAATAGATTCCAGGCCACCATTTTCCTTCTAACTGTGAACACTCTTCTGATGTTTTTGATTCGCAAAGATAATGTCCATTTGAGGTTGGATATTGACAACCACCCCACATAGTTGCCTTACTTATATCACCATCAGTTGATGATATAATACCACCGGGACATTCTCCTGCGGTATTAACTAAAGTAACCCATACAGGTTCTTTTGAATATGTTGGACCGGGAGTTCCGTTCCATTTACCTGAAGTTGGTTCACCGCCTACATTTGAATCATAATAGTACTTTTTGGGAGTTGGTCTTGAACATACTAACTGTCCACCACCGAAGTTACCATTTGAATCTCTGTTCTGTTGTTGATCAGGGATTTCTCTTCGTCTTTCCTCTATAAATGTTCCTGTCCTACAATCATAATCGATAGAACAATCTGCATTGATGATCCACTCACCATTATTACGAGTAACACAATCTGCTTCTGTCATTTGACCAATACAAACTCCAGCCCTACAACAAGCACTGGTTTCTGTAATATTATTTAAGTTACCGCAAGGATTGGAGGCACACTGAAGTTCTGTTCCTGTTTGAATACCATCGTGAAATACTCCACCAAGTGAGGCACAATAATCAGAGTTACAAGTGTCGAAGCAAGATCCATCACCGATGCAGCAGGCATATTTTTGATCTTTGATTGAAGATAGTTTTTCTCTTTCTACTTCGGTACAAACTCTACCCTCAAAAAACTCAGCATCAAAATTTTCTTGAGTTATACAATCTGCCTCTAAAATATTGTTAGTGCAACTACTACACGTTTTACATGCTCCGTGTAAGTCTGAGTTTAATGGTGCTGGTGGTTTGATTGCATCACCGCCAGGACATCCTTGAACTTCACATGTAGAATCTTTACCTCTAAAAATACCCAAGTCTCTTTTACAATCAACGTACTTTACATTGTCTTCACAAACAAATGTATTATTAGTTTCATCTACGGTACAACAAGCGCCAACATCGTTGCCGTTTGGTTGAATTGCTTTTGATCTTGTTCTAAACTCTATAGCCATAATCTACCTTTAGATAAATCTCATTTCGTAAACATTGTCTCTTTGTGTAATTAAAATCTTCACATCAGTATTTATTCGTCTAAAATCTCGTCCGCCGGCGGGAAGTCTTGGAATCCCGGGATTGTTGTCAGTAAACGGATTATCCCACTCCGAAGGAACACGGGGATCCTTGATTGCTGGTCCCCACACCTCTGCTGCACGATCCTCACAAACTCCATTTCCTCCACCTGAACTAGCGGTTGAGTTTGAACCCAAACCATTTCCTCCAGTAGCAGGAACTCCTATTGGTGAGGATGCTGGTTGAGTTCCTTGACAACTCGATCCAACTTGATCCGATCCAAAACCTTTGGGTGCTTTTGTTCTGTCGTGAATAAATCGGCAACTACTAAAGACGTATTGTTCACATGGACCATTGGGACAAGTACTAAATACTGGCGGGGGAAGACATTTACAACCCTCACATGCTGTGAGTTCTGATATATCATCTAGAGTTCCTGCTGTTGCTTTCATTGTATTGTCTTTAAACGGATCACATGGTCTACCGTCCTGTTCGCAAATGGTCCGCTTATCGCATTGTCCACATACACTCTCTGCTTCACGAACTGGATCTACACAAGCGGCAGGTTCAGTTGTATTACCATCTACAATATTACACCAATCAGTAATATCGTTCAAATTGTTTGCACAGGCGGATGGGAACCCGCCACCGTCACCACATTGCTCTGTCTTGTGATAGAAAACACCAAGTTCTTCTAGTTTTACTCTATCCTCCATAGGACATGGTTTCGCCTTACATCCGCCAGGATTCTTGCAACAATCTTGCCATCTATAGGGAAGTTCAAGACCTTGTGGAGTGACATAAGGTCTTCCACTTTCTCTTACCTTATGATCCGTTGGATCAAAAACATCGTTAGGATATTGACTTGGTTTATATGGACCACTTCTACCGTCCCAAGGTCGGTTCCAGCCTGGAATGTCACCATCAAAATCACAGTTACTGCAAGTTATTTTAATATCATCCACTATACAGTCTTCACACGAATTCGCATTACTAGCACTGAATACATCGTTGTTAGGACAGAACAGAGTCCAATACATGCAACAACATGCACCAATGAACTTAGTTTTAGGACAACCAGACATAAAGCAAGGATCAGTACTGAACTTCCCCTTACATCCTGTATTAGTGTTTGGGTTATAGGCTGAGTTGTTTCTTGATGCGATGAAAGATCCATCATAGCAGTTACCACCAAAGAAACAGCAAGAACCAGTTAACCAGTCGCTGCGTGGATCTATTCCACCGCCGCCACCTCCGCCGCCGACGCCACCAAAGCCTCCGAATCCTGCGAAGTCAAAACCATCACTATCTCTCTCTGGTTTGATACCATCATCATCATCATCATCATCATCATCACAACCGTCCGGACCTGGCGGTTGTCCAGTTTCTTCACAACAATCCACGGGACCATTACAACCACACCCCGGTGGATCACCACAACAATCATCGCCATCACAACAGTCATTTCCTGCATCCGGATCACAACAAGGACTTCGATTTGGATGTCCAGGCGGACAGTCACAACAATCATCTTCTACACAGTCACAAGGACATTCTCCTGCTTGATAACAACTTACACTTTCGCATTGTGACTCATCACCCATGAACAGTCCACCAACAGCGGAACATTGTTGTGGTGTTATATCATCAATACACTGATCCACACAAAGGCAACATGCTCCTCGATATTCTTTCTGAGGACAACAGATATCACAGTCTTCTACATTTGGTGTCCACTCGCCACTGAATACATCGCATTGAACCTTTGTTGTGATTCCGAAACATTCACCAGAGAACTCGTTGCAGCAAGTACCAAACTCAAAAGGCTGACAAGCGTCAAGACTATTACAAACATCACAAGGAGTTTGTGGTGGTATTACGCTATCTTCAGGAACAAAGTAGCCATTGATGAGATTACAAGAGAGTGCAGTTGCTGGTGTCAAGCAAACAGGTCTTGCCACTGTAGTTAGTGTTCTGCTTCCCTCGCATTGAGAACAGTCGTCAACTATACCGTCAGGACACAAAGACGAGTTATCGGGTAGGTCGTCACCGAATATTTCAATACAATCTCCGTCAGCCAAACAGGACTGACAACATTTTTTCGATGGATTTGTTAAGGCACAAGGGTCGGGGGCATTGGGAAGGTCAACACGGTCGGCACAGCGGACGCCGGCCTGCCATTTTGTTTCATAATCGTCAAGAAAGTTTATCTCTTGACATACACCCGTTTGACAACCATTGGTAGTTTCTACACAAATATAAGTACCGTCTGGCATCCCAACACAACAAGATCCGGTGATCGCCGGACAATATAAACAATCTTCCCCACCGCCAAAGTCTGCACAACAATGTTCCGCATCGCGTTGCTGACCACATTCACTAGTCATACAACTGAATAACCTTCTGAATATAATGTCCTCGATCTCAAGTTGGCCACATCTTGTATCGCCTGGATTTTCTGCACAGAAACAGTTATCGGCTATTGGGTCTCCGTTATCGTCTGTCCGATCGCAAACGCTTTCTATAGTTATATCTCCTACACCAGTGCAACATGCACCCTGTTCGCCCGCACCACAAACATCATCTGTTCTATTTGCACATGCAACATTTAGTTCAAATGATCCTCCATCACCGAGACGATCACAATATTCTTCACTTACAAAATCAACGCAGTTCAAGTTATTACAACAAGAACCCAAGTTACTAGTCTTGAATACATCAACATCCCAGCCATAACCAGTCATTGTTGCATACCAAGTTTCACCGTTATCAATAGACGCTAAGTTTACAATATCAATACCACTAGTGAAAGTTGGTTTTCCTGCGAAGAAAACATTATCAGGGAATGCTATATTTTCTGGTCCGCCTTCTACGACTATGGTGATATTTTTCATTTCACCATAATCAAGACCGTCATCTGCGGCGAGTGAAAGGCCAGGACGTTGCTCGTATGACCAAGTAATACCTGCGATCTGGAAAGGTGCTTGCACCTGAAAGAAGTTGGTATTTGTGATATCTAGATTTATTCTACCCGTAACTGTTTCTATTGAAGTTGTTGCAGAACCACATGTATTAGTACAACACTGAGTTTCAGTATGGTCGCAACCACAAACAGATTTACAACCAATCTGAAATCCATACTCAGGCTTTAGATCGACTTGATCTTCACCACAAGAAGGCATAACAACCATACGAATCTTACCATACCAAGGATCTAAAGTATTCTCAGACTCGAACATGTCTTGGGTGATTCGTAAACAATAAGATGCGGCAGTATATCCTGCAATCTTAAGTGGACCAGCAGTGCAGAAATCTTTGCCTCTGAACTTTGCTCCTATGAAATCATCGTTGGATCTACATCCACTATCATAGATTATGGTTGGGTGTTGACCTTGATCATTATCAGAATCAGATGGACAAGGAATCGGATCGCCTGAATCTGCTACGTTCCAAGTTTGTGGGTGGACATTAGACTCAAAACCATCACCAGAAAAATATCCTTCTGATGCGTTGATGTATGGAGTATTGAAGTTAACAATATCTCGTCTAGTTTCCTCATCACCATATCCTTCATCAGAGAAAGATACAGTTCCCGAAAGAGGATCGTCAAAGTTAATCTCTGTCGCACCCCATAAAGGATATTTAAGTTTCTCTGTTATAGTTGTATTTGGATGTTTTGTTCTTAGTAAAACAATACGATCTTCTTGATTTTCTGTTGTGACACTTATACACAGATTTCCGTATGTGATACCATCACCATCAACGTATCGACATATGGAGGATACATCTAAAATATACTCTCTTAGATTATCATTGCCAAGTTCTCCTACCTTAAACACTTTTCCACAAAAGGCAGAGTCAAACTCATCAGTAACCTCATCGATTACGTTACGGAACTTAACTTTAATAGAATCGCCTGTTCCTGTATTATCACCTGATGCGCCGAAAAATGTACCATATCCACCTTGTGCTTTCCAACGAGGATCTAGGTGTAAGAACTCTCCAGTCGCTCCACGATCTACATAACCACTTGTGATACCACCTGTACCGCCAATATAAATCTCTGTGTCTGTTACATAAAGTTGAAGATCACCACCAGCAGTCAGTCCTCTAAACTGAAAAGTTGTTCCTGTTCCAGGCCCGTCAGATTGACTAACGAAAACTCTCCCAGAGGATCCAATGTTTTCTGCTCCAGCGGTTAGTCCAATATAAGAACCCAAACCATCTGTAGTTGTTTGATTTGTGGGACGATCCTGTTCTCTCGTAGGGAAAGCATTCGGCCCTGTTACGGCATCAATAACTACAAAACTCAAATCCGAAAAAACTAATTTTGCTTTTCCTTGATTATTATTATATGGATATTCATATTCAATCAAGTGTGGTGAGTTTGGTCCGGTATCACCAGTTGGACCTGTATTTCCATCAACACCAATAACTCCGACGGCCTTTACACCTTCGGGTCCAGTTGGTCCTGTTACTGATTGAAATGTACTATATGCCATATAATCCTCTAGTTATGTATATCTGTTATACAGGTATCGTGCCGCAGTCTTTCCCTTCACCAATAGTATCCGGATCTTTGTTCGGCAGACATCCCGAACCGTCGCCGTTATAAGTAAATACACTTCCGATTGGATCATCATGTATTCCATCACAGTTTGAAGTACGAATATAAAACTGGTTATCAGACTGCGTATCATCTTCGGAGCCCGAGAACAACGTACTAAGTTGAACGATGTTGAATTGAATCGGATCGATTGACACAATAAAGTCCTCTGTTACGTCTTGACAACATTTATTTTCATCAGGATCATCATTACACCCACCATTCTCTGTGTACAACTCTGTGATGTCGTCAAAGGGATTCGCACATCCTGTTCCATCTCCTGTACATAAAAGTATTTTAACATCTGGTTTACATGTACCAGAATCTGGGAATAACATAAAACTCTCTTTATCAAATCCTACAAGTGTGTCTGCATCAGGACATACAAACGGTTGACCCCCAGCACTCTCCAGACAGGTGAACGGGGCGAGCGAGGCGGAACTACACTGGCCACAGAAACAACATGCTTCAGTATCGACACAATCTGTACACTCTACGGACCCTTCAGGTGCTTCGCCATTTTCTTGTGGTGATTGAGGACCATCAACAATCACTCCCGGAATACCACAAGTATTACGTAGATAGTTACCATTACAGTTACCTTGTTCTACATATGCACATTTAGTTTCACCGGTGAACGTAGGAAAACAGCACTTCACTAAGATTGGTTCTGGCCGATCTACACATGTTTCACATACAGTCTCTCTCGCACCCCATGTACCATTCAGTGCCTCTTCACAATAAAACCTACCGATATTATATTGACATATTGGAGGTCCAGCCGGATCTGGTCTATGACAGCAGTATCCCCAGCCTTCCTGATTCCTACAAGTTGCATCAACATCACATGATGTGGTCGTTACTGTATTACCAAAACTCTCGGCTGCCGAAGTATTTTGTGGTACTGGGGGGTTATCATTTTCCCCGGGAACAAAGGTTAAACAAAAACCCGCTTCTCCAATAAGCACGGCATCTGAACATTCATACTGTGCATTTTCTGTACTGAATGTACCATCCCTATTTGGACCTAGAGGTATTCCCACACAACATGTAAACTCTTGCGGTTGTTCGCATGGGCTTGATTCACAACTTTCTCCTTGAGCAAAATCTTCTTCATTAATAA
>Ga0208644_1002194_pt1 | contig 15753 bp, 7 predicted proteins | sample VirMetDEL_Nov_18_FD_184517 | JGI IMG/M metagenome (GOLD analysis project Ga0208644, IMG submission 184517) | Aqueous microbial communities from the Delaware River and Bay under freshwater to marine salinity gradient to study organic matter... | ecosystem: Environmental > Aquatic > Marine >... | reverse complement strand
GTATGCAGTTCGAAGACATGCAGCGTAAACGCCAGCAGGCCGCAGATGAACAGACGGCTAAGGCTGTCGGCGGACTCTTCGGTCGCGCGCCCAGCACCGGCAACGCTGGGTTATTCGGATCGATTTATGGAAGTAATCAAGAGCCGACGCTTAGAAGCCTCGGTGTGGCCTAACATTTCTGGAGTCCACCATGGCCGTTGGTGTTGAATATATTCGCGATGTACTGGCGACTTCTCCGACTGGTCCCAGAACGGCTACGGCTTTTCTTGAGGGGCAGACCGAAGCTACGAACATCGCGGCCAATCAGTTGCGCCAGCAGCAAGCCGAACAGGCTATGCGATACGCTGAGATGCAGCAGCCATATGTGATGGCGGGGCTTGAGCGTGCTCGACAGGCCGGGGACTTCCAATTAAAGCTAGCCTATGAGGCGGAAGACCGTGAGCGCAAGAAGCAAGCGGCTAAACCTTTTGGTCCCGGCGGCGCTCCGATGCCGGAAACTTTCTCCGGCACTGGTCTTAGACCGTCAGTGAATGTTCCGCTCACAGCGGCTTCTGCTGCTCCTCCTGGATTGGCTCAAGCTGAAAGTGGCGGACGCACTGACGTTATAAATAAATATGGATATGGCGGTCGGCTCCAGTTTGGTCAGGATAGGCTGAACGACGCGATTGCCGCTGGCATTGCGCCACAGGGTACTACGGTACAGTCGTTTGCGAAAGACCCACGGCTTCAGCAGCAAGTGGAGGCATGGCACTTCAGCGATATTAACAATTATATTGAGAGCCAAGGGCTCGGTAGATACGTTGGGCAGACTGTTGGTGGCGCTGTTGTTACGCCACAGGGTATGGTTGCTGCTGCGCATCTTGGTGGCAAGGCTGGGCTTAAACAGTTTCTTGAGTCAGGCGGTAAGTACGATCCTGCCGATCAGCTTGGCACCACGTTGTCCAGCTATATGAGCCGCTTTGGTGGTGTCGCTGCTCCTAGTCCTATACCATCAATGGTTGGACTTCCTGTTTCGGTAGGCGGTATGCCGATGGCTGCTGCGCAACCTGCTATGCCTGATTGGATAGGGCGGATGCAGGCAAATTTACCGGGAATTGGTAGAGATATCAATGCCTTCGCTATTAGTCAGGCCCCACTGGAAATTGCGGATCGTATTCGTAACGGTATGTACGGGACAGTTTCCGGAACAATAGTGTCTGGGTTACAATCAGGCTTAGATTATCTTTTTACACCAGTAGGTGAAGCGCAGCGTAGACAACAGGCTCGTGATCTGGGGGCACAGGTCGCCAACTGGTTTGAATCACCAGAGGGTAGAGCGGCTGTTCTTGCAAGTCCGCAATCGCTCAATGAAGCGTACCAGAATCCATCGGCGTTTTACCAAAGGTATAAGGGTGCCGCTGCTACAACCGGCGGCACTATGGAAGGGGAGATTGCCGCTCCTAGCACTGCTGGACTTTTACCTCCCGGCGCTATTGCTGGTGCGCCACCGGCTGCGCCTGCTGCTCCCGGCCTTGTCCAACCGGGTAATATTAATCTCAATACGCGGCCTATTGTTAGGAATCCCGATGGGTCTATCAGTACTGTTCGGTCCATGTCGTTTAATGAAGACGGTATGGAAGTTCTCATTCCTACTGTTGCTGCTGATGGTTCAGGTATCCTATCTAATCAGGCGGCTATTGAGCAATACCGTCGTACTGGCCAGCATCTAGGCAAGTTTACTACTCCGCAGGCAGCAGACGCTTACGCTGAACAGTTGCATCAAAGTCAGGCTAAACAATACGGGGCTCAGGGCGCTGGCTTACAAGAGCCTCGCACCACGCTCACTGAAGCAACTTTGGCAGCGCCTCCGGGTACGGCCCCGAAAGGAGTTAGTGATAAAGAACTGATGGAACCGTTGCGGCTAAATGCTGAGATAATGACGCTAAGGACCCAACTTGCCGCTGCAAACGCCGAGTATGAAAGAGCGCAACTTGATCGTGATCGCGCTGGGATGAACGCTGCTGCACAGAAAATCACGGCGCTACAGCCTGTTAGCTATATGCTGACTGGTATGCAGGCGCTCACTGAGTTCAACGCCGGTCGGCCTAAGGCTATTGCTGATATGATGTATCAGCGCACGGGCGGACGTATGCAACTTCAGCCACGTTCTGACGGCAAGTATAATGTATATGACGGTGGCAAGATGACCCGCGAGGGGATATCAAGAGAAGACCTTACTGCACAATTCCGCACGGCGTTCGATCAAGACTATAAAGTGCAGGTATCGAAGGCGATTGAACGGCAGCAAGCGCGCGAAGATGCGCTCTTTAAAGCTAATATAGACTCGTACGTAAAGGCTATGGAAACACGTGGGATATTAGCTAAAGACCTAATGCTTGAAGAAATTAAATCAGGCCTAAAACGGATTAACCAAGATGCGACGGTAACTAAACTGGAAGACGGCAGACTACTCATTAGTCGTGGGGATCGCCCGGTCGCTGTTGTGACATCGGAGCAGGAACTTGATCCGGCGACTGGACAGCCGGTATTCTACGACCCGACTACGAAAGCACAACCCAAAATCATTCCGCGCGTTACCTACTACAATCAGTAAGGAACACCATGGCTGGCCTGACCTCCTACCCCTACAGCAATCTTGAAGTCGGGATGAACATTGCACGGGAACCGCGAAGCGCAACGCAGGCTATGGGTCTTGGTGGGTTGGCTCCGACGACTGCCGACATCGCTGGTTTGCGTGAGCAGGCGCTGTCTTCTATGTATGAGATGGGGCAGGAAGCGATTGCCAATATCCGCCAGCCGCCCGCTCCACAGAACACGATTGCCTATAGCCCTTCGACTCAGAAGTACTGGGTTAATAGCGCACTGGTAGATGCGACCAGCCCTATGGAGTTGGCGCAGAGTGGGTCCCTGTTTAATCAGCCTGCTCGTCCTGCACCTATGGACGTTGCCACTGACTGGCAGCCGACATCAAGAGAAGCCATTGCGCAGCGGGTATCGAACCTGCGGCAGCCGCGTGGGACGCTAGAAAACCTAGGGTTGGGTCTTCGCGGTGCTGCGGAATCCACCATTGGTGGTGTAGGTCGTGGGCTTGAGATCGCTGGCGCTACTGAGTTTGGCCCCGCTGTTGCTGGTGCCGCTGAGCGGACATTTGGGCAATCTAAAGCAGAGCAAGAACGGAGTGCATTGATTGCACAGTCCAACTCCATCTGGGGTAATCTGCGCGACGCTATTATCCAAGGTGTCCCTTCTGCGGTTCCTTCTATTCTTGCAGGTATCGGTGGCTTTGCTGTAGGTGGTCCAGTTGGTGCTGGCCTCGCTGCAGCCGCTACGATTTTTCCACAGGAGCTTAAAGGATTCTACGACTCAGCCGTAAAGAACGGTTATAATGTCAATGATCCTGCCGTTCAGGCAGATATGCTTAAGAGCGCCACGGGTACTACGGTTCTTCAAAGCATCATGCCAGCCATGGCTGGTAGAGGGTTCTCACAGTTCTTCCGTAACGCAGCGCAGCAGGCAGGTGAACAGGCTGCGACTACGGCATTGAGTCGTACAGCCCGCGCAGGCGCTATAGCTGGAGAAGCGACAAAGGAAGGTCTTACTGAAGGCGTGGCTGAAGCTGTCTCTCAGCTTGCTCAGTCTGCAGTGTTTGATCCTGAGTTCCGCCGCCAGCTTAATGCTAGCGATATCAAAGCACTGGCTCCCTATATTGTTGAAAAGTACGGTGAAGATGCGCTTCTTGCTTTCGGTGCAGGCGCGTTCCTTGGCGCAGGTTTCGGTGGCGCAGCCAAGTATATTGAGACACGTCCGGTCGATCTGACCCAGCGTGAAGAACCCGCAGCAGAACCTGCGGCTCCTGCCGAACAGCCATTGGCGCTTCCTCCCCCTGCGCTTCAGCTTGGCTATCGTCCATCTACTGGATTTACCCAGCAGCCGCCTGAAGTTATTTTTGCCCCACCGCCTGTTGGTGAAGCACCGCCCGCAATGCTTGGGCTTCCTGCTCCGGAGACTCCGCTTGCACTTGCGCCACCTACGGCGGCTGGTACACTCGCGCTTCCTGCTCCAGCCGGTTATGTCTCTCCCGGTGGCCGCGCACCTGAAGTTTTACCAATGGGCGGCACAGCGGAGCCGCTTATTCCTGTCTCGACCGAAGGACAGTTTGAACTTTTCCCCGGTATTCCGACGCAGCAAGTTCCTCCGGGGATGCAACGTCTTCAGCGTGGTGCGCCAACCCCTGCGCCTGTCGGTGTTCAGGAAGAGATGGTTCTGACTGGTCAGGCTCCGTTCCTGCGCCGTGGGTTTGCGTCTCAGGCTGAACGTGCCGCCGCTTTCGAAGCGGCTATGCCGACGCCCGCTGCCGCGCCCGAAGGTCCGATGGCTCCTGCCTTGCAGCGTCTCCTTCGGGGACAAGCCTTTGCGGAAGCTGAAGCGCAACGCGCAGCACAGATGGAAGGCGCTCCCACTGCTGCTGAAACAGCGGCTCCTGCTATGCAGGCGCAGGTTGCTGAGACTATGCCAACGGCATTTGATACGGAAGCAGCCGTCACTGGCACAAACAAGATTCAGGATGATGCGCGGCGTAAGACCATCAATATGGTCAATGCGTTGACCGAAGAGCAGCAGACTAATCTGCTTGATAAGCTCTTTGATAACGATATCAATAAACTATACGAGACTGTCCGCAGTGCGCGCGGTCAGGCGACGATTCGTAAACAGATGGCGCAGGCCGCTGGCGTAGAGCAGACTACGTTCGAACAGGCGAAAGCCACACCTACACCACAGGAGGTTCCCAGTGCCACTCAAGTCAGGAAAGTCAAGCAAGACAATCTCCGCAAACGTCCAAGAGATGGTGGACAAGTGGCAGGCGAAGGGGTCGATAGGAACGTCCCGACCCAAGTCCAAGAAGGCGGCGGTGAAACAGGCCGTCGCAATCGCCTTGTCCAAGGCAGGGCGCAGCCGCAAGAAGTAATACCCGCTCCGACTCCTGCGCCAGCGGCTGAGGAGGCCGCTGCTCCACTCCCTTTAGAAGTAGCGGCGGAAGCCGCGCCAAAGCCAAGCGTCCAACCCGCAGTCGCACCAGTGGTGGAGGCAAGGGCTTCCGCCTCAAGTGAACCAACGGTTCCGGTTAGCGACGCACAAGAAGTCAACGATGTCATCGTTGCACTGAACACTAGCGATCCGGGTTCTCAAGACTTTGTTGACAGTCTGGCTACGTTGATTGCGATCTCTCGTGATCCAACGAATAAGGCTGCGCGGGCCAAGGCCAAGGACTACCTTGAGAACGAGTTCAACGATGCGGATCGCATGTCGCTGGCCTATCTGGACGCAGAGTTCATTGCCAAGACCGGGGCGCGTGCGCCTAACGATGATCCACGCGTGATGAACGTGCACCTTGGTACTCTGAATGAACTGCTGGCGCAGGCTGAACGCGGCGTGCCACTGACGCCTAACCAACGCAATCAGGCTATCCGGGCATGGAACGCAGTCAAGGCGAGTGATCCGGTCTACGGCACATACCGTATGGCTGATATTATTAAGCCATCGAATCCAAACTATATTGTCTTCCCGCGCGGTGGGTATTCCCTCAATAGCTGGAACACTGTCACAGGTACAGCCAATCTTGACGGACAGCCTATTCGGCCTATAGCATTGCAGAGTGTGCAACAGGCTGTAACCAAGTTCTTGTCTGGTTTGGCAATCAAACCGAACCTACAGGTGTTTGCTAATCAGGCTGATCTGAAGGCGCGTAATCCTGATCTTTATGCCCGTGCTGCGGCTGCCCGTGAAGCTGGAGATTTCGACTCCGCTGATGCAGCGGGGTACTCCTTTGGTGATGGCGATGTCCTGATCTTTACTGATCGGATCGCTAATGAAGACCATCTTAACTTCGTGCTGGCGCACGAGACGCTTGGGCACTTTGGCCTTCGTGGCATCATGCCCGGTCCCAAGTTCGATGCGCTTATGGAACAGCTATATAACGACAACATCCGTATTCGCAACGCTGTAGACGCCGCCATGGGTGCCCGTGGTATAGGTAAAGCGGAGGCTGTTGAGGAGTATCTGTCTGATTATGCCGCCATTCTCGACACGAGTCTTGTTGTTAAAATATGGAACGCCATCAAAGGATTCCTGAATAAACTCGGAGTCAAGTTTGGTGATGAGGCGACACGGTATTTCCTAGATCAGGCGCGCAGATATGTTCGTGAAGGTAAAGTAGGCGTCACCTTTGACGCTGCTGCGGTGGCTGCTAGGCTGCAGGATATTGAGTCAGGCAACTATACGGGGCGCTTTTCTCCTACTTCTATGCGTAGTGAGAACGAGCAGTTCGCTGATAACATCCGCTTTACTGGAGCGTGGACGACTGATCCGATGGCAGCCATCGCTGCTGCTCGTAGTTACGGGATCAACACACGTGAAGGGTGGGATAAGTTCAAGGCTAAGTTCCTCAGTCTGACTAACTTCCGTGCGCTGCAGAATCCGGGGCTGGAGGCGTTCGAGGCGTTGCTTGACGAGACACGTCAGATCAATAGTTCGATCTTGGTGAGATATAAGGAAGCCTTGGCGACGCTCTATAATGCACCGACTGTGCATAAGAACAACGTATCACAGCTTCTGATTCGGGGTCGTGACATTGCGGTCAACCGGATGCGGGCCAACAAGGACTTGGGTACTGAACCGCTCTATTCGATCTCATCCAAGGGTGAGGTCGTCGCCAATGACGCAGCTATCGAGAGACTGCTCAAACGTGGTATGTTGTCGTTCGATGAAGCCAAGAACGGCGTGACTTATAAGGTCGATACGCTCGGTGCTGATGGCAAGGTAGTCACCACGGAAAAGCGTTTCGCCGGTATCAAGTCTCTGACGCAGGCGCAGTATGACGACTACGTAAAAAGCCGTCGCGCCATTGCCGATGTGGAACTGCAACTTCTTCGCGCCAAGTACGTCAACTTCTTGGGTGATGAGAAGGTATCCAAGAAGGCAATCCGCCGCCTCATCAAGGGTAATAACCTTACGCCCGCCGACAGCAAGTTCGTGGACTCTATCGTTCAGAAGTTCAAGTCTCTCTACACTGAAGGTATAACGACTGACGTTCGCGGATACCCGGTGCTGAGTAAGGACGCTGTCATCCGGAGTAACGAATTTGTCGCTGCTGTTAACGCTGCGCTGATTGGGGATCGTGCAGATCGTAACGACGCAGTGCGCGCGTTCTTCGACAACCAGAAACAGGCAGACGATTTCCTTACTAGACTGACAGACTTCAAGGGTCGTCGCGTCGATATAGACGACAGCAATCGGTTCCTTCTGCAGAACGAAGTCAAGAAGATCGTCTTGTCTGATCTGTCAATGGGCGATGAAGAGAAGCGAGCCAAGCGGTCTATTGCTGCTGGTTACGTTCCCATCATTCGCGAAGGCGCGTTCGAGATGCGCGTCGAGGCGCGTATCGGTGGCAAGCAGGTTTCGCTTACGCCGGAACATCAGCAACTGCTGGTATACTCACAGTTCAGCGGGGCTAACGCTGCCCAGTCTGCGGCGCGCGACTTCAACAAACAGTTCGGGAACCAAGAGTTCGAGACACTTGTCCGTCAGGATGACGGCACGTACGCTACCAAGAAGATCAAACTGGTCGCTACGTTCGGTGACTCGCTTGACGCCGTGGCGTCTGACCCTGCGCTGAATCTGGAGGAGTTCGTCCACGGACTTCGGCTTTTCGGGATCAATCCGACGCCGGATGTTATGGCGAATATTATTGTCACGCTTACACGTACGGGCGAGGCGCTGCGTCGAAAGCTGGAGTTCTCCGGTACGCCGGGTTACGATATCAACTCCGGTGTGTACGCCATGTCGCGTCATATCGAGCAGCGTGCGTCTACTATCGCCAAGACTCTGACCCGCCCGCAGATGCGCGAGCTTATGAACCGCAAGTCGGACTCGTCTGATCTGTGGTTTGGTGATCGTAGCGGTGTAATAAACGCCAAGAAGGCGTTCGATGCGGCCACGACACCGGAAGAGAAAGCCTACGCCAAGCGTGTGCTGGACAAGAAGCTGTTTCAGTTCCGCCAGACAAATCCTGAAGCCGCTGGCTGGGATGGTTCGGCTGACACATTTGCGCAGTTCGACCAAGGTGTAGACCTTGAGCGTGGCAACAGGTTCTATAACGAAGCCTCGCGCACGATGGACTTCCTTGAGAACAACAAGAACGTCACTGAGTCGGACTTTGGTTCGAGCAAATACGCCTCGATCCTCCGTGGATTTACCAGTGTCTTCCAGCTTGGCGGCAGCATCGCGCAAGGCGTGATGAATATGATAAGCCCGTACACCAACTGGATGCCGTACATGGCAAGCTATAACCAGAAGAACGCTTTTGGTGGCGGCTTCTCTCTGGGCAAAGCCAACGCGGCCTATCATCTGGCGCTCAAGCAAGTAGGTCTGAACGGGATCACCAACGCGGCGCTTAATACGGCTGAGTTCTACGATAGCCTTATCGGGAACAAACTGAAGCTGCAGCAGTATGGACTGCAAGAGCATGAGGCTAGGTTCCTCGCTCGCGAAATCCGCGAAGGTAAACTGATTCCGGCGCAGTCCAATGCGCTGATTGCGACGGCTCGTGGACTTGCTACCAACAAGTATATGCTCAAGTTCATGGACGCATATATGGCTCCGTTTAACCTGACGGAGCAAGCGTCGCGTCGCGCTGCAGGTCTGGCTGCATACCGACTGGAGTATGAGCGCCTGCGTACTGCAGGTGTGAAAGAAGAATTGGAGGAACGGGCCAGAGAGTTTGCCGTCAAGTCTCTGGACCTGACGCTTGGCGAATACTCGGTCCTCAACCGTCCCGCTGCGTGGCGCGATGGGGTTACATCGTTCCTCTATATGTACAAGATTTACCCGACGACCACGGTTCAACTACTGCGCAACCTGTCACGTCCGGGGCAGATCGGTATGCTATCCGCCATGTGGCTGCTGGCCGGTGCGGCTGGACTGCCCTTCGCTGAGGATATGGAAGACCTCGTTGATACGATAGCGCAGCAACTGGGCTTTAAGAGTGGGAGTATCCGGGTCGAAGTCGCCAAGCTGATCGATTCTATTTTGCCGGGTATGTCTCCGCTGGTGCTGAAAGGCGCAGTCCATACCTACCTCGGTATTCCGGGCGACTTGGGTTCGCGTCTGGCGCAGGGTGATCTTATCCCTGCCACTGGTATCCTGCTGGCAGGGGCCAAGCCTCTCGAAGAAGTCAAGGACTTGATCGGACCCATGCCGTCTATGGCGTTGGGGATGGCTACCACGGCTGCGGACTTGATCCGTGTGCCGTTCTCTGAGAACAAATCTCTGGAGGATGTCGCCCGCGCATCGCCTGTCACACTCCTTCGTATGCTGGGAGATGCCTCTGCATACCTCAACACGGGAGCCATCGTGGATCGACGTGGGTCCGTGGTCAGTCAGGACATGTCCGCTGGTGCTGTCATTGCTCGCCTCATGGGTTTCTACCCGACTGCTGCGGCTGACCAGTATGAGATGATTAAGTACACCAAGCGGATTGCAGACTATCAGAAAGAGGCGACCACTGGTTTTCGTCAGGCGTGGATCAAAGCCAAGTTGCGGGGCGACAACGCAACTGCTCGCGCCATCGAGAGCAACGTGGACGAGTGGAACTCCACACTCAAGGGGACGGCACTGGAGATCAAGAAGTTCACAGCCAACTCTCAGCGGGCGCTGAACGAAGCCAAGCGTAGTGCAAGTGAACGTGCCCTTAGAGCCGCACCACAGGCGGCTCGTCGGGAACTCGGCCAGTTACCGGAACTGCTGATCGACTAACTCAGTCCGCCTTCAATCACTGTGAGGCCAGACAACTGTGCCTCCGTGATGGCGTTGTCCAGATCGGTCAGGATGCTTTCCAGTCGGTTGTGGTTCAGGTTGATGCCGATGACATACTGCTGACCCAGCTTGATCGAAGTGCCCTTGCCAAGGCACGCCTTCTTGGTGCTGGGTGTAACGTCGATCCCTGCCAGTTCAACATCGCGCATGACGTTACGGAAGTCTGACCCTCTGTTGGCCAGCCAGCGTTTGAAGTGCGCCCGGTCCAGCAGCATCGCGCCTTTATCGAATGGCTTCGAGTGATCCTTACGGAACAGTTCGAACCGGATGCGCACCTCGCCATTGGGGCTATGCGACAAATCCTGCACGGGCTTGCCACCCGCCGTATGCATCATGGTTACAGCCATCTTGGCATGTTCGTTGATATACTCGCAGATCAGATCGAACGTATCGAGCGTATTGTCCTTCACGCTCTGACGCACCGCACCCATCTGTTTCAGGATAACCTCGGTGCAAGCGGTATAATCGAACTGGATCAGACCCCACTCCGTCGCCAGCTTGCCCATCAGGTCAGCCAAGATCAGGCATTGTTCCCAGAAGCGTTCGCTACCTGAGAACTTGCAGTTGTATTGTTTAAGGAAGCGTTCCCGGTGTTCACTAATCAGAAGGCGCAGATGGTCGGGGCCAAGCGCCAATAGCTTCTCGACGATGACCGGACCAACCATACCATAGTGCGTCATGGCGAAGTCGTGTATCCGCTTGCCAGCTTCTGTACTCTTGGTGAATAGCGGGTGCTGGTTGACCGTGATCTCCAGCAAGCGCATCATCTGCGCGTCTGACTCCAGCCCTGATGCGACAAGCATCGTACTCATGGATTTGTTGGATGATGTCACGCATGGCAAACGCCATGTCTTGGATGTCCGCTCCTCTGTCGAACGGGCCAGTCGCGCCTTCTCTTTACCCTGCGATACGTCATAGAGGAAGTCGCCCACCTCCTTGGCCGGAAGCGTTGTCGTCTCGTCGATGGTCATGGGCAGGTTATTATACAGACCCATGCGGGAGTAGAGCGCGTTCTGGGTGAACTTGGATGCGTAGTGTAGCTGGTCCGGGTTGCCCCATACTGACTGCATCAACAACTGGGCGAGTGTTTTACCCGATCCGGTCGGGCCATACAGATTGATGGTTATGCCCTTGATGCCGGTGAACTGGTAGAGCGGGGCCGACATGGATACCATGAGCGCCCAACCTTGTATCCACAGTTTGGCTTTCTCTATGATGGATGAGAACTGTGTGAAGTCTTCGACAGTCCCTGCCTGTGTGTACATATCAGATACGGTGCGGATGGCGGCTTGCGCCACAGCTACATTCTCACAGGTCACAGACCCGTCCGGTTCCCGCTTGAAGATGTTGGAGCCAAGGACGAACTGGGATTCATGTTCCTTCCAGCCCATGGACTGGTACAGGTTCGTCATCGACTTGATCTTGCGGAGTTCGTCCATGTATGCGCGTAGCATGAATTGAAAGTTCTCCGTCTGTTTCTTCGAGTAAAAGACAATACCTTGATCTGCGATGCTGGTAGCGAAGTCTCTGCTACCCGCTGCGAGCAGCGCCTGACGCAGCGTCAGGTCCTGCCAGCCAACGTGCAGCCGCTTCCATTTATAACGTACAGTCTCGTAACCCAGCGTCTCATCCCGACCGTATCCAGTTGGATACAGATCGAACGGACAGATTGCTACGTCTGTCTCATCCATGGAATTGTAGATGCCAGTGGCTGTGCGCTTGAACCCTTTGGGCAGCGGCACGACGGTAGCAACCTCGTCCGGTGCATCCTCAGATAGCTCAACCTCTTTATACTTTACGCCCAGTTGCGCTGGCGTCGTGATCTTATCCTTGAAAGCGCAGTTCTTGCACCCGTCCGGGCGATTGGCTTCGAACCGGGAGCATGTCGCCGGACCCGTGGTAGAGTTGCGCCATTGCTGCAGCTTCTGTAGCGTACGCTCTTCCGAGAAGTCGGGATGCTGACGGCTCCAGCTAATCGCAGTCTCTTCAGGGTTCTGACAATGTGCGGCTACGCCCAGCAAGAGATACCACATGGGTTCGCTGACCTGATCCTGATGGACGGCAGCCCACGCGATCTGCGGACACTTGGCTTCGACGGCTACAGGACTCGACGGCTCGAACTCCTGCTTGACCGCCATCGCTTCGAGCAACCCTGACTTGGGCACACGATGGAGCAGCGGCGCTGGCGCACTGGTATACGCTGACAACGCCTGTCTAATGATCGACACATCGTAGTCTGGCGCATCGACCAGCACACGGACGATCTTGCCACCCTTGGGGTTAACTGTGCCAACGGCTCGCAGCACGCGGGCGCTATCGGCTGGGACGGCTGGGTCTACTTCGAACCCTAACTTCTCAGTCGCCAGCTTCAGCGCATTGGCCAGTGGTTGCCACTCAGCTTTGGATAGTTCACTGGTCAGAACCCAGTAGACATGCAGCCCGTTACCGGACAAGACGACCAGTGGTTTGGGTAGACCCGTCTCGGACAGGAACTTGGTTAACGCGCGAGCGCCATCAACCGGTGTGGCGAATGGTTTCTCAGGACCACAATCTATGTCTAGATATAACGCTTTGAGTTTGTTTACGTTGCTCTGCTTGCGAGCGGATGCGTCATTGAATGAAGCCACGGCGTAGTAGACATTGTGTCCGTGGTTGCTCAGCTTAACACTGGCGTCCGCAAGTTCTTGGATTGTATTGTAAAACTTCTGTCGGGGACGATCACCCGCATTGATGACAATAGAAACAACCGTTCCTTCTGTCGGGAGTACGCGCTGCAGGAAGTCGTGCGTATCCATTAGCCTCTTTCCTAACTTATTGTTATTGCAGAAGGAAAAGGGGGATCACTCCCCCTGAACCAATTATCTTAGTCAGACTATCGCAGTAGCACAAGCAGACGTTGAACTCGCGCACGTTGATCCAGATTACGCACGACTTCATCTGGCCAGTTCCGTTCCTTAACGATTGCCAACAGTCGGCGGATCGTTTTCTTAACGTGCTTCTCGTTGGTAGGCCGCAGGGGTTTTCCCTGCAACCAGTTGTTATAGGTCTGGCGAGACACCTGAAAGATGTCCGCCATGTCAGCCGCAGTCAGCAGCATGTGCCGCCGCAGGATTTCAACCTTGTTGAAATCAACAGGTTTACGCGTCGTCTGCATCAATCTCTCCCAAGAGACTGGCGATTTCATCTGCGATGTCGGCCACAGCCGCTACCGGTTCCGCTTTGGGCACAGCCTTGGGTCTACCTTTCGAAGCGGGAGCCTCCTCCGGTTCTTTCGCCTTGGCTACACCGAACCCACGGATAGGTTTTGCCTCCTCCACGGGTTCCGCCTTAACGGGCGCGGGCTTCGGCTTCTCAATAGCGACCGGCGCGGCGGCTGGAGCAGTAGCCTCACCTGTGATCTCCTTAACCTTGTCCGAACCGAACACACCATCGAGCGCCTCAGCCGCATCCTCATCGATGAACCCTCCGAAGCCAAACACGAGTTTTGGGAATGACGCATCGGTATCAAACGCAAGACGGGTGCGAACAATCTCAGGCGTAAAGCCACGCATCGACAGTTCCTTCTGGTAAACCTTCAGGCTCTTGAGCGCAGCCGGTGTCACTTCCAGAAGGTAGACAGGACCAGACGGATCATCCGCAGCGACGACTGCAAGACGCTTCTTATCCGCGCACGCTTTCGTTTCGGTTCCCATTGGGGTGATCTTGGAACCAAACTGGTTCCACTTGCACGTGGCGCACAGATCGTTCTGCGGGTTTTCGCTATCACCAATAGGTTTGATACCGTCGAGGGAGTAGCAATCGGGCGCAGATGCTTCCGCATTGGGGTCCCACGCCTTGGCGTAGTATGCTTTTGAGAGTCGCGGGTTTGCGCCGACCACGATCACATCGATATGCGTAGACGGCAGCACAGTCTCAGTATCGCCATCCTTGATGCGGAACCGGCTACCCTTGATGGAGATACGCGGGAACGACTCACCACCGCCAAGGCCACCAGCAAGAGACGCAGCAAGAGCAGACTTCTGGCTGATACGGGAAGCAAGGTGGGCAGGAAGCTGGACGTTGGTAGGAATAAGATTGCTCATGTTGTCCTCTTACTTAAGGTTGAGACGCATCTGCGCCTGTGTTGACAGGATTTGGTTGGTTAAATCCTGTATGTCTGTGCAGTAGACCAATGATTCTAGGCCGACTGAATGTCTTATGTTGGGCTGCAGTAGGTATCCGTTTTGTATTTGGTACACCACGAACATGGCTTCTGCTGAGTGTTCTATGAATGAGGGGGGGATTTCCCGTACCGGCGATATCTGCGATATTTTATTCACCGCTCTCTTTCCCATTGCTATGCTTTCTTGGCTGGTTTGCGGACGTTAACGTCCAGTCTGGTGCCGTAGTTGACACCAGCAGGGACACTCTTGTTCAGTTCGATGTATGCCCGCACCGCAGTCTTACTGACGCGACGCTCAAGCATATCGAACGCATCGTTTGTCTTGATGAAGTTCAGCGTGGCATCCCAATCTTCCACGTTCGCAAAGTCCGTGGTTGTCAGGAACGCTGTGCCATGTGGAGTCTTGAAAGACGTAACGCCATCGGCGTCAGCCTTTACCTTGATCCACTTCTCCAGCTTATCCAGTTTGGTTTCGATCTCATCGATCTTATCGTCAGCTTCCTTACGGATGGCTGCCTTTTGGTCGCGCAGTTTCATATAGGCCGCGACGACCTGATCCACATTCACCGTCATTGCCTTATCCTATTATGATTGTTTTTTGATTAAGTCTAACAGAAGCCCTTGCAGCTTCTGCTTGTCACGCAGTCTGGTGTACATCTTATTTTCCAGATCAGTCGCTTCGATATGTATGACATTCGACACATGTCTTTTGCCAATGCGTTCGATGCGACCGTTAGCCTGAACATACTGTTCATTACTCGTTACTGGTCCATACCACACGACGGTGCTTGCTGCTGTCAGCGTAAGTCCGTGCGCCATAGTGGCTGGATGTGCGATCAGAACATGCGGTTGCCTCTCATTTTGAAAGCGATGGAAGATGTCATTACGTTTGTTTGCTGATACGCTACCGTTAACGACACCGACTTCCCAGTGTTTGCCTAACTCACGTTCCAGCATCTCAAGTGTGCCTGTCAGTGGAACGAATACGATAACTTTTTCTCCTGCTTCTTCTATGATCTCCTTCACTACATTGATACGTGGCGAGCAGTCGAGTTCCACATTAGAGTGGTCGTCGTCATATGCTACTCCACAGGAAATCTGCACCAGCTTTTGCATCTTAACAGCTTCGTTGACCGCTGTGATGCTGGCACCTTGTTCATCAACCTCAGTTACGCATTGCTTGAACATCTTCTCGTAGTGCTTACGCTGCTGAGCCGTGAGTTCTACCTTCCTTGTCTGTGTCACTGTGTCTGGCAGATCGAAGCACTCGTCACGTGTGTATCTCACCGATGGTTGCAGTACATGCTGGGCTATCTCTACGCTCTCTGGCCGTGGCATCCACCGATACTGACCCATCTTGACCATAACCTGATCGCGAAAGGCTGTGTACGTCGAAGTGCAGAACGGGCTATCTACCAGTTTCGCAAGCGCCCATGCATCTGTAGGTTCGTTAGGCGTCGGCGTTCCTGTCATTAGCCACAGTCTGGTATCGTGATTGGATAGCATCCACTTCTTCAACACCTTGTATCGTTGCGTGCTTGGGTTCCGGTAGACCGCAGCTTCATCCACGATAACCAAATCGAACATACCGTGGCAGTCATCGCAGATAACAGGGAACCCATCGTGGTTGATGATGTAATAGTCCGCTTCAGTAGCCAGTAGTTTGCGCCTACGTTCGGCGGACCCGTGCAACACAACAGCTTTGCGTTCAGGGAACCCGA
>Ga0208644_1002192_pt1 | contig 15757 bp, 20 predicted proteins | sample VirMetDEL_Nov_18_FD_184517 | JGI IMG/M metagenome (GOLD analysis project Ga0208644, IMG submission 184517) | Aqueous microbial communities from the Delaware River and Bay under freshwater to marine salinity gradient to study organic matter... | ecosystem: Environmental > Aquatic > Marine >... | reverse complement strand
AGTTCATTAGTCCCATTTTATCACTCTTACAATTAATAAAAGGTTCATTTGAAAAAGGCATTTCAACAGAGATATTAACTTGAAGTTCATTAGCGATTTGTTGTATCTTATTTTCAGGCACTCCGTCTTTGTATTGTTCCTCAAGTTTCCGTGCCTTCTTAAGCAAAGTTGAATATCTCCATTTGGTCGTTCTTGATTTTGCTTCGTTCATTTTAGTAGTTGCTAAATTACAAATAGGAAGGAACATACAATTTCTTATGCCCTCTCTAAATGTTTGACTAACCATATTTGCCGTAATATCTAATTGCGGTGTAATGATTACCTTTGCAGGATCGGTAATATTCATTAGTGGAGTTTCTTGGGGACTGTCTCCTTCAAGAAAATAGAATGCCCCTTGTTTAATCCACCACTTATTAAATCCTTTTTCAGGTACAAAAAGTTCTGCTGAATGGACTACTGATCCATTCTTAATAGTGAATACTTTAACCCGACGACCCTTGAATCTCAATAAGAATTGCTTATATTCAAATCCGTTAAGTTGTATTTCAAACTCGTTAAATCGTGGAACAACATTAAACTCCCGTGAATTGCGTTTGACTTTACGGCGAATAGCAATTTGCTCTACTGTTCTCTTCTGTCTTTCTTTCTTAAGTCGTTCTTGTTCTTGGATTCTTTGGCGAATAATATTTCGCCTGACTGTCTCCCTAACTATCCGTTCCCTACGGACTGGAGCATACAATCGTTCAACATATCTATATACCCGTTCGGGCGTAAGGTTTGCTGGTAGTCCCAACTGGCGTCTTGCTTCTGTAATTGTTGAAACACCCAAAAAATCTCTCAACTCTTTTTTTTGTTGGCGATCCATTCTTATAATAGGAAAAGAAAAAAAATCCATTTACTTTAATTATTATACAACATTATTCTTTAAGTCAATTTCCTCAAAGAATAAAATTGTGTCCTGAAGTTCTTAAAAAATATCTGTCCTGAAGATTTTTATTTTTCAACTGGTTCATTAATTTTTTTAATTTGTATATGTCCGTATTTACTTAAGAAACTATTATCTTTTTTTGACTTGTCCTTATCAACTCGTCGTCCTGAATAGATCCTATACACATGATCCTCACTAATATCAAGACCCATTCCTTCTATCATGTCTTTCTTGTTGCAGTATTTCCCTGTATCAAAACTATTTGTCTCCTTGTTAAAGATTGTAATTTCCCATTTGTATCTCTTATAGGATTTGACCCCTGCACCTCGCCCCTTGAATCCTTCTGGTTTCGCATATTTCTTTTTTTCTTCAGGCGAAGACATTATTTATTATAATATAGAAATATTTTATTTTTTAAGTATTTTTTTTTCTTAAGTAATATTAAAAGAATGCCTCAAGATAGATTTTTTGCTACTGACTATGCCTATGGAATTGATAAAGAGAAATCTTTAATAAAAACATTATCAACCCAATTTGGAGATTTAAAAAAGTCCTGCAACCAATATTCTCTATTTGATTTCAGTAATAACGACTGCCTTGTTGAATTAAAAAGTCGTCGCTGTAATCATAACACTTATCCTACAACTATGGTAGGTAATAACAAACTAAACTATGCTAAAAACAATCCTGCAAAAAAGTTTGTATTTGCTTTTAACTTTCAAGACGGATTGTATTATCATGTTGTAGATCCTAAAAAAGATTATATAATTAGAGACGGTGGTGGAAATGGGAGGGCAATTAAACCTTATGTATATATTCCTATTGAAGATCTAACCAAGATATAATTTTCTATTGTCTTCCTTTATTTGTTTTAAACGCTCCGCATATTTTTCCCACCATTCAGTCCCGTAAGCGTTTTTATGAATAGTTTTAATATGAGTATCTATATAGTTCTTTGCTAATTTCTTCCTGCATACAGGACACTCAATTTTACTATTTGCGTATTCCATTATACTATTACTTCATTTTTATTATGAATGTGTTGTAGTTGAGGTGTGTTTGGTTCATTAGAGAGTTCCTCGTTAGTAAGAACTTCTCTATTACATTTATACATACCCCAACAGCAATCTATATTCGTGCAGCGAGATTTCCTGAATGCTGAAAATATCACTCCAACTAAAGCACCTACACTTGCTATTAATCCAAGAATAAAACTTTCGCTAAAACCAGTTGGATTCATTATATAGTATTATCAGGATAATAAATCACGGATACTCTATGAGTTGTTGTAGCACTTGAAGGGGCGTCATAAGCACAAGTTATTTTTACTGTATTCAGTCCAGTCGTTTCAATTTCACTAAATACTAAATTAGGAAAAGGACCTGCCCCTGTTTGATACAACTGTGATTGAACTTTAAACATACCCACCCGTGCAGGATTCTCTTGATTTGTTTGAACCGTGAAAATAATTGGATAATTAGGTCCGGGAATCGTTGAATAAGCATAACATACACCTTTACCTCCATTCCCTAAATTAATTGTGCCTCCTTCAATACCCGTTAGATCTAAAGGTACAGCAGAACTTCCCAATACACCAATAATAGGCATTTGAAGTTCGGCAGTAGTTAGTTTTCCTTTTGTAGTAGTATTACCGCCTATAAACGCATTTGTATTTACAACTATATCCCCTGTAATATCTAAATCTTTAGTTGAAGGAACACTACTTCCAGTCAAAAGTCCGCTACAAGTTATATCACTCAAAATAGTATCATTATTTACCACTAAACTATCCGCTGTCGCTGTTCGTTGTGCGGTTGTAGCACCAGTAGTAGTTTTATTTCCATTCACGGTTGAACCCGCTTCTTTTACAATTGAGTTTTGATTCGTAGTTGCGAGACCAGTTGCAGTTGTAGCACCAGTAATTTCCCCGTTATTTGTAGTTGTTAAAGTATTTGTAGTAAATGTTCCTGAAGTTGCGTCAATACTTCCACAACTTATAGTTCCACTTGAGGATAAAGTAGCACATTCACCAACCCCAATATTTTCAAAACTCCAAGGACCTCCTGCACCATTCCCGTCTAAAGCAGAAATCAAAGGATTAGCGAGTGTTCCAGATCCTAAAGGTTGCCCGTTAATTGTAGAAAAGTTTATTTGACTACAACTCATATTTTTACAACCTAAAATATCAAATCCTCCCAAACTTAAGTCAGCATTTAAAGGATTAACAACACCACTTAAAGGTGGGTTGAGTGTTTTTGCATTTAAAGTTTTACATGTAATAGTTCCAACCGACGCAGATTTTCCAAGCGAAGTCATTATTTAACATAAACAAATATTTTATTAATCTTTGATATACATTACATTAACTCTTACTGGACTTCCAGCAGGTACAGAAGCAATCATTTTAACATATACATTTAATTCTGTCTGTGGTGTGCCGTCTTCAACTCTGTAATAATCCATAGTTGCGTCTGCTCCTACTGAATTGAGTTGAGCGACTGATACAAACAAAGACCCATTTTTAGAAGCATTAGCAACACCAGTTTCAACCTTGATTACTGGGAAGGTTGCAGTTCCCGAATAGCAAGTAATAGATCCCTTTGACCTATTTGTGATATTGATAGTTTGTGTAGGACCTGATAGATCAATTGGAATAGCATAACTTCCAAGATTGGTTGAGGACATTATCAACTGATTACAATTTAAATACCCACCTATACTTCCATTTCCAGTCGCAGAAATACCACCCCCACCTACATAATTACCTACAACCGCTAATCCTCCATTAGCATTTATAGGACCTGATACTGTAAGAGAACCTCCAACCGAATTAGGACCTGTTGTAGCAACAAGACCAGCACAAGTTAAAACTCCGCCAACACCTAAAGTTCCTGTAATTGTTGAAGGACCATTCACAGTTTCATTTCCATTTATAGTTAGACCGCCGTTTGCAGTAAAACCCCCGTCCATAAGCAAAGATCCGCCAATTGTCGTATCCCCTGAAACACTTAAGGTTGTAGCAGACGCTCCACCTGTGCTTGTGATTCCTACACCCTGTACTAAACCAGAAGCAGTCAAAGAATTACACCCAATATCATTTACATTTACGAAGTTTTGACCTCCACCCTCAAGTTCTTCAGTCATAGGATTATTTACAAACCCAGTTGGAATCGGTGGATTGCTTGTGGTAAAATCAATATTCACACATGTTATATTATCAGCATTCGTAATACTATAAGGTCCTCCTGCACCGTCGCAATCCAAATCACTCGTCATAGGATTAGTGATTGGAGCAACACCACCGCCAGTTGGATTTAGTGTTGTGTAATTAACAGTATCGGCATTTAAAATACCTACATAAGCGTCTCTACCAAGCGAAGAAGTCATTATTTAACATAAAGAAATATTTTAATAACAGGCATTTCCAAATGAAGAAAAGGCAAGTGGGCGTTGTAGAAAATCAGCACCATTCTTACCTATTCTTTGTTCTGGAACAAAAGCAATCTTATCTAAACCCGAAAGTGGTTTCGCCTTTACAAGTGTTCCTGTAAAGAGAGTATCTAACCCTTGATTCACCCGTTTATTTGGGAGATCATTTACCGCTTTGCAGGGCAGTTGAATCATATTTGGATTGTGATACATACCAATACTATCTAATGGTGAAGGAATACCCGCCTGTGATAGTCCTTTCCACTTAAAGGGTTTCCCTTGTCGTTTTGCAGTTTGAACTGCGTTTTTGCTCCCCCAATCAGGAGCAGTTAAAGTATAGTGTGCTGGAGAAGCAGGACCGATTTTATCCTTTTGGATTGATTTTAAAGAACGCATATCCTTTACGGGAGGATTCATTTTTTATAATATAAAAACATTTTAATTTTTAGATTATAAAAGTTTCATGAGTTTTTCTATTAAATGTTTTAAATCCTTTAAGTCATTTTCTAATTTTTCTAATTTCTCTTTCTCCATTTTTAATATCTACCAAAGGTTTTTCTTGAGTGAAAGGTTAGAACAGAACTGTAATATCTTTGCCTACACCAGCACGGATCTCGGCAGTTGTTTCGGCAAGAACGAAGGTTTCCGCTGAACCGCTGGATTGGTCCAGAGGGAATACTGCTGGATTACCTGCAGGAGGGATCGCTTGACCCTGTGTTTCGTAGGTCAAACTTGAGTTTATGCCTCTTGAATCTGCACCTGACTTACAACCGACACCATAGCGGGTTGGGTGAGACATACAAGTAATAGCAACGAAGCGACCGTCGTTAAATGATTCACGAGAACTTACCATAGTACCGTCAGCACCCATACCAACCTTATCAACGCCGTAATTTACATTACAGAGGCAACCCATAATATCTTGGAGATACTGGGGGTTTTGGATATTGTTGAAACTTGATCGCTGACGGAAGTTTCCAGCGAGTTTTTGATTCACACCAGCACCCCAAGAGTTAAAGGAACGAAAGCGGAAGGCATTAGCACAGAACACACTTGACCCGACCGCTGCATTTGGAAGATTTAGTGGAACGACACCTGTGGTTTGGTAGTTGCTGTCTCTATGGGTTTGGTACAGTTTATCAATTGAACCGCTTGAGAGTGAATAGCGTGTGGTTTGAGAACCAGTTGTGATATTACCTTGTGAAAAGTTGTAATACTCCTTGTAGTTAAGGGGCAGGTATGAATCCGCCTCAAGACGCTCACGCAACATACGGTTATACGCCATATTTAGAGAGCAAGATTGGACGGTGAAGTAAATGTTATTTACTGTGTAAGACATATTTGCAGCGTTGGCGACCTGTGTAGCATTAGCAAGACCAGTTCCCATAGCAACACCAAATACTTTTGGAACAAGCACAGAGTTAGGGGCAAGTGTAATACGGACTTGCAGTTGCCCGAAAATATCTGTAGCAAGGAAGCGAGTTGAGTGTTCGCCGAGAAACCCAATCCAGTCCTGAACCACGAGTGATTCCGCCTCAACACCAGCAGAACCAGCAGAGGGGGTAGGGTCTGTAGCGTCAATTTCACTACCAGCAACGGCACGATCAACTGTGGAGTTGCGTGGAACTGAACCTTTGCAGAGTTGTTTAAGATTGTAAGCGGTGTTGAACTGGTTAAGACCCTGTGAAACAGCAATCCCATTTAGGGAAGTTTCTACCCGTTGGATTAGAGATTGTGCAGCGTTCTGTGGGAGTTTCGCATACACTTCGTCGGCGACTGGTGCAGCGGGGTTTGCTGGACCAGAGCATACAATATCGTAGTGCATACGGAAACTTTGAAGATCTAACAAACTTGAGGAAGGGAGATTTACCGTTATGATACGACCTGCTTGTGCTGTATCAGCAGAGACACTCTCCAGACGGAAAGTATTAGTGCTGTAATTACTCATGGAATCAACCATATATCTAACATTTTCGGGAATGAAGAGACCCGAAGCGTCCTGCATTTCTTCGTAAGAGAGACCACCTTTATCCATTTTTTATTATATAAAAATATTTTTTTTTCGGCAAAACCTTAAACTTTGGTGAGTGAATCATATTTCGGCATGATATTCTTTGCCTGAAGTTTTCTATCGCTTGGTGGGAGTTCGTCAAAAACCACTTCCCACTTAAAGGACATTTTAAAACTTAATGACCCTTCCTGTGCCTGTCCGTCTGCTACTTCTGGGATAAGTCGTCCTTTGTCGTCTGTAATTGAAAATGCGACCTGTGAAAGTTGAGTTTGGTGAAGAAACATAGTGAAATTATCATTTGTATCTTCAAAATCTACAAACTCGTCGTCTGGATCAAAATACGCCTTCTTAAGTGGTATTCTGGCGAAGATTTGTGTTGGTGTAAGTCCTGACTGATTTGGTAGTCCCTTTTGGAAACCGAATGTTTGATAGTTGCCTGAATGCAGGTCGCTCAAAATATAGATACATTCTAACGAGTTGAGTTGTGCTACGAATGGTGAAATATATGGACCTATCCCTACTGGAGTTGAGGTCGCTGTAGCAAAAGCATTCACAGGAGTAATTCCGTCCCAACCGTCTCGTGTATCTTTAGCACCAAAAATCTCACAGGAATCATTAAAATAACCCTGTTCGCTGACGCCTATTGGTGGTCCTACTGGACTATTTGATTTTACCTGAAAGCAGACGATATAAGCACCAACGGGGAAACCTACAGGACTGATTCGTAGTTTTCGTGTGTTTGGATCATAAGTGCAGGTAGAACCAGCACCATATCCAGCATTTACCAAGGCACTCACTATACCTTCACACAAACTCGCCCCAATTGCAGGAGGACCAACTGCAGAGGGAGTATCAAAACTCATATAGTTTCCCGCTGGAATAATACACTCTGTATATGAAGGACCAGCAGGATCATATACATAAAAAATACCGTTGGTTTGGTTAATGTTGTACCAGTTGCGTCTGCAGTGAAAGGTGCTTAAAGTAATTTTCATTTTTTCATTTGGGGTTATATTAAATGAACTGGAAGGGAAGTTAATTCTTTGAATCTGTCCTTGTTTAGTGTTAATCTCACTATTTAGGAACACGGAACGCTGAAACTTCGTAATCATTTTATTTAATATAACAAAATATTTTTTATTTCTTTGGTTCGTCAAGAGAAACTGTCTTTAATACTATTTCTTCTTTATTCTTTTCTTCTTCTTCTGTGTCTTTAAGTTTTAATTCGCCACTTCTAATCTCCTCGCAGATTTCGTCTCGCTTACTATTTGGAAGACGCAAAATTGTTTCAATCATATACGAATCAAGCATGGGATACTCTTTAACAAGAAAATCTAACTGCTGTTTCTCTAATGGTGTAAGTTCTCTAATGTGTGGGATCTTTTCAATCTCTTCCTTAAGTTCTTCGTTTTCTTTAACAATATCCATTCTTTATATTATATAAATATTTTATTTTTTAAGTAAGTTCTTCAGGAATGATAAAAGTATCAAGATTTTTCCTGAAGGGTGAAGGGTGTGTATCCTTCCTATGAAAATCAATTACCAAAAAGTCAAACTTACTATCCTTGGTCGCCTGATTATGAACCTTCATGAATGTTTCTTTGCTGACCTCTGCTCCACATTCTTCGGCAATATCTTCTAACTCCTTCTGTGATTTTGTGCGACCTATGGCGAGTGAAGTGCAGTTTCCACGGATACAACGACTAATTCCGCCTGATTGTGCCTTGTATGACTGCACGAGGAAAAATAAACTGACTCCTAAAGCACCTCCATTTTGAAATTGAGAATGGTGGCGGTGGTAAATTACCAATTTGTTTAGTTTGCGAATGCCTTTAGTAAATAGTTGAGAACCCATACAATCGTCAAATAGGATCGCACAGCAAGGTTTTCTACCATTCCACTTATGGACTGGAGGTTCAAATGTTCCATTTTTGTAAAACTCTAATAGCATTTCGTCGCTGATATTCCAACTTCCGTCATTTAATTTTCTTGTAAGTTCTTGAAATAATTTTTTCTTTTTTTCATATTCTTCTAAATCGTCTCGTTCTTTGTCTAACTTTTCTTTAATACTATCCAAACAAGTAATATCGTCTGGATCTTCATAAATATCGTCAGGATCTAATTTTAATCTACGCATTAAATCGGCATTTGAAGAAACTGACGGAGAAATAACGAACACCCTATCAAATGGGAATCGCTCCATTAAGTTAATCGTCAGGGTTGTCTTTCCTTGACCTCTGGGTGCGATACAAAGGAAGTTTTGGTGGAGTTTAGGTAAGGGTTCTGCTGTCTCATAGGCAAAAGCATTACCTTTCGGTACTTTAATTTCCATACCCTTTATTTTTACTTCTTTCATTATAATTACTATAACTAAACATTTTCTTCTTCTATTTCTTCCTGTATTTCTTGCTGTGTAAAGTCAAATTGAGGACCTAATCTCGTTTGGGTCTGTCTTCTAATATCTTGCTGGTGTCTAAAGTAAGGGTCAGTTTGAGACATAGCAGTTTCTTCTAATTGTTGTTGTCTTTCTTCTTCCATTTTCTCTTGGAATTGTTCTTGCGTCATAGGTGGAAGTTCTGCCTCGTCATAACCAAATAGTTCCTTTCTAACTTCACTATAATATTCTTCGGGGTCTGCATAATCTTCTTGAAAAGCAGAATAACTTGCGTATCCCGCCTCTTGTGCTATTTGTTCTAAACGCTCTTGTTCTGCTCGTTTTGCTTTTTCTTTTGGTGTGCTTCTTTTGATCGCCCCGACTGCATATTGACCCAGACCAAATAAAGCACCAACCCCAGCACCAAGAGCAACTCCCGCTGGACCACCCAATTCACCCATTTCAGCACCCAGTAAAGCACCCGCACCGATTCCTGTAAGTCCTGTCGCTGCACCTCCAACTGCTCCCGAAGTAATATCACTAATAGATTCAACTGTGTCTCTGTTTGCTCCTGCTTTTTGTAGAGAGTTTGCTACTGCTTTGTTTGTTTCATAACCAGCAACAGCACCAGCACCACCAGCAAGAACGGCGGGAGCAAGGGCAGTTGCGGTAAGTGCCTCTCCACCTAAAGTAGCAATTGCTCCAGCGGTCGCTGCACCACCAAGACCACCTGATAGTGCCTCGTGAGCGTCTCTTCCTGCTCTCATGTTAGGATCTATTATTTCAGCAAGTTTAGCACCAGCAATACCACCCACGACACCAATTCCAAGATTGGCGGGAGACATACTTGCTTTTATTGCGTCTCTTGTGGCGTATGCAGGGGCAAATCGTTCTTGGACTTGTTCGTGAAGTGATAGTAGATTTTCTGCTTCACTTTGAACGAAACCTTCTCTTGCTCCAACTGGTTTATCTAAAAGTTCTTGAACTTCATAATCTTCTAAAAGGAACTCGTCTTTTGGTACGCCTTCTTCAATTGCTCTTTCACTATTTTCAATTAACATATCTGCTTCGGGAACTGTAATATCCCCACCTGCTCTTTCCCACATTTGAAATAGTTTTGATTCGTCGTGAATGCGATTGCTTAATCTCCCATTTTCAATATCAACAGACGAAAAATCTTCCAACCATTCACTTAAGGATTTGCCCTCTTCAACGGCAGTTCGGGCGTCGTGCAGTCCAACCAATTCTGCGTGTCTTACTCCTGCTCTACCCATTTCTTCGGCAAGAACTTCGGGGTTATTAGATCTTCGTATTCCTGTTTGTGAAAAATTGGCGAGATCATGAACCGATAATCCACTTTCAGGATTTAACCATTTTGTTTCCTGCAAAGGCAAAATTGATTTAATTTTAAATGCTGTTGGTTTAAACCCTGCTAAAGCGTCAGTTGGATTTTCAGTTGTGCGAATAATTGTATGATTGTCCCCAGAGTTTAAAGGAACATTTTTGAGGTGTTGAGGTCCTACTGCTGGATTAAAAGTTGTTGTTTTGATTCCTAATTTTTGACCTGTGGTAATTGCTTTTGCTCCACCTAAACTAAAACCTAACAATTCTTCAACAGGACCATATGCTTCATTTGTCGCTAAAACCATATCTTCAGCAGAACGAAATTGTGGTGTAAGTTCTTCTGTTCCGTGAATAATTGCGAGATCGGTTTTCAAATCACTAATATTTTTAAAGTTTGTTCCACGATAAGCAACTTTCGGTATTCCAGTTTCTTTATGTATTAATACTAAACCTTCGCCAGTTGATAGTTCGGGTTCAACTATATATGGTATTCCTTCTTTGTCTAAATATCTTTGTGCCTTATCAAAACCTCTCTGCAATCTATTAATTCGTTGCTCTCTGGTTAGATCAATACGATTCGTGGTTTTACTTTCTAATTCAGCAATTTTACTTGCCTCAAGCATTTTTGCTTTCATTCTTTCGTCGCCAGTTAGTTCTGTATGACTTGCTCTAATTGGACGGGTTGCTGCACCTGCAAGTCCTTTTGGTTTCCTTTGAATACCCGCAGGTGTTTTATCCACAGTCGGGCGGGAGATAGAACGAGAAGGCGGAGGTGGAGGTTCTTTGACTTCCAATTGTTTTTCATGTTGTTTATCGGGATTAATGAATTGTCTTGGTCTTCGTCGGTCAGTAATATTTCTGCGTGGTCTATGACCGAATGCTGGTGCTGACCTATTACCAAAATTAATTGCTTGTAAATCTCTACGATACAAACATTCTTCAGGGTATAAATCACAAAAGGACATTTTATTTAATATAAACTAACATTTTATTATACTTCTTCTTCTTCTTCTTCAATATTTATTTCTTCTTCTAAATCTTGGAGCATTCTATCAACTGTAATATCAACAGCACGGACCTCACTTGGTCTCATTCCTTCTTCCTCTGCAATTCTCGCCTGTTCTCTGCTTGGTCTCCCTGCACCTTCTCGGCGACCACCTCTTCGGGTTGATTCACTACCACCTTCTCGTGGTCTGCCTAATTCTAAAACTTCTCGTAAAGGCAAACCTTCACGAATCATTTGAATACCTTGTGTTAGTTGCCGAAGATCAATTGAACCCATGTCGTAAAGGGCAAGTAGTTCGTTCTCGTCCATACCAGTTCTTTCAACTTCCGCTCGTTCTTCAGTAATACCACTTATATCACTTTCGGTTTCAAAACCATATTCACCGAGAATAGTAGAATCTTCTGTGAAGAAATCAAAAGTATCGCCAACTGTACTGGGAGCGTCGCTGAAGAACAACGCTTCTCTTCGTGGTGCAGGGATTAATTCGCCACCTGAAATTGGATCAATTCGGCGACCTTTAATATCATAATCTTTATACACAGTTTCTTTAAGAGGTGGTGGAACAAGGTTTTTTTCAATTGCCTCAACGGAACAGCAACAGCATTCCAGTTCGCCAGTTTTTTTATTGCGTGTTCTTTTTGATTTAGTTTTTTTACCAAACTCACGGAATAAGATTTGTGCTGATCTATTGACTTCACCTTTAGTTTTAAATCCTGAACGGACTTGCTCTTCTACTGAAAGGACACCACAGCATTTTCGGTAATGACTATCAAAGCGATCTAAATAACTCATTTTTATAATATCTAAATATTTTTTTATTATCTTATATTAATATAAAATGACTTCACTTGGAAAAGAAGCGTATGTCGGGACTCTGCATTATAAGACACTTGATCCGCCTGTTGTAGGTGTTGCTTCTGGTCTTCCAGAAGTGCTAAATACAAATGATACAGCAACAGCAGGTCAGGAAATTAATATGTCCGCAACAGGGGTTATTAGCACCCCTCAAATCAATAAAGCAGGTGATACTCTCCATATTGTAGGTAGAGTTGGTGTTGGAGTAGATCCTGCTGACCCTATAACAGAAGACCTTGAAATTGACGGCAACATTCAAGTTGATACTTCAGGACTCGGCAAGTTGGTATTCTATGATAAATCAGCAGGACACGAACACTGTGAGTTTGACGGCGACGACGACGGAGTTAATGGAGGTCAGGCAGTTATTAAAGTTAAAGAAGACGGCGGTTCAGTCCAAACTGCTCTGGCGATAAGAGAAGACCGCCGTATTGAGTTTGATAAAATTGAGTTCAGGGACTTAAACCCTACAAATCCTATTCTTATAGGAGCAAATACAGATTTAGGACCATACGGGCAAGAAAGCATAGGTATAGGACAAAACAGCGGAACAAGTGGTTCAGGCATTCGGCAAGTATCAATAGGTTTTAATGCTGGTAGAACTAATGGAGGTAGTCGTTGTGTATGTATAGGCGACCAAACAGGAGAAACTAATGCTGGTAATTTTTCAGTCAATATTGGAAATAATGCTGCAGAAGCAGGGTCGGGTAGTGGAGCAGTAGTGATCGGTTGTAATGCTGGAAGAGTACAGGCAGACGATAATTGTATTATCCTGAATGCTACGACGAATAATCTAAACTCTGTTGCAAGTGATAGGTGCTATATCGCCCCACTCCGTCAAAATCAAACAAATACAGACGACGAAGTTGTATGCTGGGATAATGACGGAGGCACTTTTGAATTAACCCACTGCCGTCTCAAACCGAGTATAACCCAGATTAACGCCTCCCCGGGAGGGTCTTACTCTGCTTCTGCCTCAACTAAAACTATATCAATTATCCGTTGGACTCCGGGTTCTCCGGGGACTTTTGTTTATAACCTACCGAATGTTTTTTCTATAGACCAAGGACAAAGGTTCATTATTAAGAGTTTTACAACTGACCCTACCCAGACAGTAGAAATTAGACCTGCGACAGGTCAATTGATAGACGGATCTAATACTCCTCTACAACTTACCGCCTCGGCAAGAAGCACAGCAGGAGGAGGTGGTAGTTGTGTAGAACTGGTAGAGTATAGTAATCAGTGGTTTATTATCGCTGCATACAATCAAACTGTCTAATCTTAAGTCAGGTCAGTCAAAAATATTTTCTTAAGTTATTATAAAATGACTGAACCGACAGAAGAAATTATTGTTGAAAAAAAAATTAAAGAAAAAAAACCACGAACCGAAGCACAATTGGCGATACTTGCGGAGGCAAGAAAAAAAGCACTTGAAGTTCGTAAGGCGAATGCTGAACTACGAGCAAAGGAGAAAGCAATTGCTAAAGCAGAGAAGGAAAAAGAGATTACTGCACGAAGAAAGAAAGTTGAGGCATACAATAAAGAACCTGAACCCGAACCCGAAGTTGAATATCATGATCCTCCAGTAGAGAAAAAAGTGGTTAAGAAAAAAAAGAAAAAAGTTGTAGTCGTGGAAGAGAGTGAATCTTCAAGCGAAGAAGAGGAAGTTGTTGTAGTAAAAAAACCAAAAAAGAAAGTCGTGCAGGAACAAAAACCACAATTTACACAAGAACAACTCCGTCAAAGGGCAAAGGCACAGCAAAATTATAATAAACTTTATCGTCAAATGAACGGAGGTCTGTGTTAAATAAATAATCTTTACTTATTACAAATGACTAATAAAGAAGAGTGGAACAAACGACACGGATTTCCAAAAGACCAATCTAATTCCAAACAGGATATTAGCAGGGTTAGTAAGATCCCCATGAAGATATTAGACGAAGTATATGATAGAGGTATAGGTGCTTATAAAACTGCATATACCTCTGTTCGTGAGAAAGGAACTTATAAAAAAGGAACTAATGCTCCACCAAGTAAAAAATTATCAAAAGAACAGTGGGCGTTTGCCCGTGTTTATAGTTTCGTAAATAAACTGGAAGGTAAAAGAAAATTAAATCACGACGAAGATTTAGCAAAAAAAATTAAAAAGTAATATTAACTATGGGTAATTATATCAGCAGAGAAGAAATAGAACACTTCCAACCTCGTTATAACTATAAGAGTGTTGTGCAGGGGAAAACCATAAAAAAAATATCAGTTGATAATAAAGAATGTGGTTGCTTGGAATCACCAAAAGCGATAAACCAGAGAAAAGAATGAAGGCGACATTCTGCAAATGTGAAAAGAAAAATGCGTGTAAGGGAACGAATCACAAAGTCGTTCATTTCGGGCAGAAAGGAGGATCTACCTTTATAGATCACGGAGACGAAGAAAAGAAAAAGAATTATTTAGCAAGACATAAGGTAAATGAAGATTGGTCCAACGAAACTTCGGCGGGTGCTTTAAGCAGGTGGATTCTTTGGAATAAAAAAACCTTATCAGCAAGTATCGCAGATTTTAAAAAAAGATTTAATTTATAAACTAATTAATAAATGAATTATCTTCAGGAATTACCTTTTGACCTTCAGGAAGTAATCGGGTTCAAAGTACATAAACTTTATATGTATGATTTGGCGGAAGAATTAGAGGAGTTTGTTGAGGATTGGAATTGGAGAAAGGAGAATAATTTGGGGGACGATTTTGCAGATTGGGATACAGATATGACGAGTGATACGGAAGACACAAATAGTTTATATAGTTTTACAGAAAGCGAAAATTAATCACTTACTTTATTTAATAAACTTAAAGAATTATTTTCTATATTAAATAAAAGAAGAAATGGAGACGACAATTCAAGAAGTTATTAACCACAAGAAACTCTCGGGTGATAAACTTGATAAGGAATGGAATAAACTTATGAAGTATAAATCAGTTGAGGATAAATGTTCTTTTGTGGGGAACAATATTATTTATCACTATTGTTTGGAACACCTGATTAAATGTCGTCGTAATAAGAAGAAATCTTTGGTAGAGATTTTTGAAGATCCAAAACTAAAAGAACAACTTTGGGAACAAACTGAACGCCGAAATACAGGAGTTCAGGGACGGAGAGGAACTGTGCCTAATCGTATGTTTGAATGTTGGAGAGTGAATCACGGTGCTATTGTATTCTTCAAACCTTACGAAGCGATTAAAATGTATAAGAGATATGGAGCGACAAAGGTTCTTGATCCTACTGCAGGTTGGGGAGGTCGTGCTTTGGGTGCTGTGAATTGCGGAATTGAATATACTGGTATTGATACGAATATTGAACTTAAACCAGCATACGATAAAATGTTTGAAGGTCGTGATAATATTAAAATGATTTGGGAAAGTTGCCTTGAGGTAGATTTTTCTAAATTGGATTTTGACTTTGTTTTGACTTCACCTCCATATGTAAATGTAGAGGAATACGAGCATATGACCTTGTGGAAGAATGACGACGACTTCTATAAGGATTTCTTAATTCCCTTGATTGATAAGTGCCGTAAATATTGTAAAGGACGAGTGTGTTTCAACATTAGTCCGCAAATGTATAAGAAACTAATGAAGTATAAATATGACGAACCTATTGATAGTCATGTTCTAAAGGAACATAAAAACGGAAACAATACTGATATGATCTATGTATGGTAAAGTAAGCAACATTAAGTTTTTTTAATAAAAAACGAAAACTTAAAAAATCTTTAAGTTCGGGATTTCTTAAGTTTTTTTGAGATTTGTGGGATTTTG
>Ga0208644_1002184_pt1 | contig 15788 bp, 15 predicted proteins | sample VirMetDEL_Nov_18_FD_184517 | JGI IMG/M metagenome (GOLD analysis project Ga0208644, IMG submission 184517) | Aqueous microbial communities from the Delaware River and Bay under freshwater to marine salinity gradient to study organic matter... | ecosystem: Environmental > Aquatic > Marine >... | reverse complement strand
CTTGCCTTTGTCATAGCCCGATAGGGATGGCATGTCCGCAGCGTCTCCGATGTTGATGACCACGTCGGGCTTAACGTCTGCGATAAGTTCTCCAAGCCAGTCAGCTCTCTTGTTGTGGTGTGCGTAGTGTGCATGTTGATCGGGAATTACTAGGTGAGTAGTCAACGCTTTTTGGTCTTTCGTTTCTTCTTCTTCTTAGGTGGGACAATCCATCCGGTCCAGGGACCTCTTAAATATTTCGAGGCTCTTTCCAAGAGCTCGGGATCGCGGTGTCTACCGACGACTCTGTGGTTGCAATTTCCACAGAGTAGTCCCCGGATTTCACCTGTTGAATGGTCATGGTCCACATGAGGTTGTCTGGGGAGGTCATCAAAAGACCTTGTACAAACGGGACAAGTTCCTCTTTGGTTAGACCAGAGCAGCTTAAATTGTTGTTCCGTGATTCCGTATACACGCTTTAAATAGCTTTCTCTCGCAGTCATGGCCTCACAAAGAGGCTATAGAAAAGGTAGAACACTAACGGTAAACCTAGGAGTAGGCCTAGTACGTACTTAAAACTTGTGAACAATCTCGCCATGCCTGTTCACTTCAGGGACCTTCGGTTCTTTCACAACCTCGGTCAAAAAGGTTGGCCCTGTAGAGTAGATAAACGTACGAAGACCCTCCCAGCAGTCATGCTTGAAGGGGCAGTAGGAGCATCCGACAGCAAGCTTACGATTGCCGGACTTTCCTTCCGGCTCATCCGGGTAGCACTTTTCCGGAGGCGGTTCCGGGAGCGCAAGGACCGAACGCTTGTGTTCCACGAGCTGGTCATAGTCAGTGTCGTCCTTTGGGTAAGTGTCGAGGGTAATCTTTCCGAGTGTCTTGTCGATCACCAGAAAAGAAGCAACGTCTCGTTCCGTTGCATCTGGAGACCCAGCAAGATAAGAGCCCAACTGATTAAGATAACCGAAAGGGTCGTCAGACCGAAGGCCATTGGACTCAAACTTCCTAAAGCTATAAGAACTCGCAGACTTGCAGTCGACAACACGCCCATCAATAACCGCATCACGGTGGCCCTTTACTCCATTGATTTCGATTTCGTCTTGCTGTCCTTGAACATCATGCCCAGCTTCCTTTGCCAGGAACAGAAGGAGTTCTTCGAGGATATCTCCAAAGAGGAACTTGATTCTTGCCTCTGGGGGGAGGGGCTCGGACTTCTCTGGGGCGTTGACTGTAAACCAGAGCTTTCGGTCTGGAGTCCCGAGATTTGATAAACGTAGTGATGGTTGTCCTCGGGACTCAGAGGCTCGGTTAGCGATGTGCTGTCCCAGCTTGAGTCCGAAGTCCCGAACCAGGTCAGGGTCTGGGTTCCAATCGTCTCGCCTGAAGAGATCGTATATGTCGGCAACTAGGGTCTCAATCGATTTGGTAGTCAAGAATGTATCCTACTGCGAAGTACTTATGTCGGACCCTTGGGTCTCGGGATTCAATGAACTGATCTGCTTTTTCTTTTGTAGAAAAGACTCGAGCAATCGGACAATCCCAAGTGTCTACACAGACAACAAAGACTTCTTTTTCGTCAGACTTCAACGTACTCGATTCCATTTATCTGGAAGATCTCTTTTGCAGTTTCTAGGGATTGTCGTAGGCCCAGATTGTAATCACCAAGACCAGGACTAACGACACGGCTAAGGCCACTTGCAGCGATAAGCTTCGCACACTCGGCACAAGGAGATAGAGGGTTAACATAAATCGTCAGCCCATTGACTGGACGTTGTGCATTTAGGATTGCGTTGACTTCAGCATGAATGACCAGGGAGTACTTTTTAGGTCTGTCGTTGAGCCATTCAGGATGATCTGGGGTAGAAGGCGGAAAGCCGTTGAACCCTAAGGAGACAACATGCTTTCCGTCAGCGATGACTGCACCAACCTTAGTTGATGGATCCTTCGACCAGCCAGCTACGTGAGTAGCCAGCTGGAGGAAGCGATGGTCCCACTTAGAAGGGAACAGCAGGACGTTCGCCCTTGACCCTTACCCCACCACCACCGGGGGCCTTATCAGGCGGCAGGAATCCTGCGCTGTCAAAGCCAGAACCCTCGGGGTTGTACTCCACAAGTTCCTCTACACGGAGAGACTCGAGTCGGTGGCCCTTGCCCTTCATGGTGTCGTAGACAGAGACCTTCACGGTGATCTCCGAGCCGTTACCGACAAGACCATCGAACTCGGTGTTGTCAGCGTTGAAGACCTTCGGAGGACCGAACTCAACGATCTCCTTCTTGATCATCTTCTCGTGGGGTCGACGGAAGACGTAGTACTTGCCGTCCTCGTCGGTCTTGGGTTCAAGCTGGAGCCCGGAGTCATCGAAGGCCTTCTGGGAGGCATCGTTGAGATACAGGTTCAACTTGTAGTTGCCGTACTTTTCATCCGGCTTACGCACCATGGCCCACTTGGTCTTGCCACGGAGATACACGTACTTGGTAGACATTCAGGTAGATACTTTCAGTTTCGAGTTTGGTTTCCAGGGAATACGATTACGTTTTCAGGGAGTGTATCGAATTCCGGCTCTGGTTCTTTCTCTTGTTTCAGAGCTCCGTCAGGGATCTCATAAAGTTCTTGGATTTCATCGATCTCTACAGCACTTACTTGGTCTTTCAGTTGTTCCTTGAGTTTACTGATGGCTTCTTCGGGGGTGTTCCCGGGGAAGGTCGCTACTGCCTGGGAGGGCTCCAGGAAGGAGAAAATAATCTGGTAGACTTTAATGGGTTCAACTCTTGAATGTTCGAAGAATCCATTCTGCGAACAAAATCAATTCTTCTGGTGTTGCATCTAGCTTCATACTATTGGCTTTCCTACTGATAACTTGAATGTTGTCAGGAGTGTAGCCTTTAGTATTATCAATACGGTCTAATGAAGCGGCGTAACGAGTCTTAGGTTGGAAAGGTATTTTAAAAACAGGGCAAGTGTCTGGTACATAGATATCGTTTTCAGTTAAGGTATTCTCTATACCTTGTTTCATTCTTCGGCGGGAGTCCCAAAGCATTCTTCGGGCGATGTTTTTATCGTAAGCAAATCGATTATAGTCGATCCACTTTTCTTTATTCTTTTCGTAATAAGAGATTAGTGAGTCTCGTTCCATGTCAGGCCGATAGACAACTGCTTACTCGAGTTGATGATACTACCGGCCAAGGGGCAATTGAGTTTCAGCTCTTCGCCTACTTCTCGGATGGCGTCTGCTTGGACTTCGGCTATGTACTTAGCTAGCTCGAAGTCGTCGATGGTCTCTGTCTGCCATTCGTCATGAACATAATTTACTTGCCAATAAGGTATTCGTTCTTTGTCTAGCTTGTGACGCCAGAGGACATTGGCCTTCTTCATGACAATAGACTCGCCACATTGAAGGTATCCGGCTAGCATTAGATGTTCATTATCACACAGAACTAGGCGTTTGTCAAGTCCTTTGAAGTAACCTTTCTGAGCATCCTTCGGAATTACTTTGTTCTTCAAAGTATAGAGCCCGGGATAGCTTTCGAGGAAGTTCTCACAGGCTACCTTAGCCTCCTCGTAAGAGCAGCCAAGGATCTGGGCAATTTTGCCGATCCCTGCCCCGAGCAGCCAGGCGTAGATGAACGTCTTGGCGTCGTCCCTGGTGCGGCAGATGTTCCTGCCGAGGGCGTTCTGGTTCAGGGTATGGGCGTCAGTTCCGGCCTCCTTGTCTCCACGGACCAGAGCTTCCGTGAACACGGGGTCGTTCATGTAGTGAGCTAGGATCCTCAACTGGATCCCGTCAGCATCAACACCAACCAGCAGCCGTCCCTTGGGTACGGTCCACAGGGACCGCATCTCGTGGGCGTATGGCGTCTCCCCTGAAGGAACGTTTGCCATATTCGGATCGGAGTGGGACATCCGTTGTGTCCAGGCTCCGATATGGTTGAAGTTCCCGTGGATGCGTCCAGAAGGCTCACGGAAGGCTGTGATCCATGTCTGTAGGGTAGAGCGGCGTGAGGCCAGCAGGAGCCGCTCTACGAGCTTCTGAGCGGCTTTACGGGAAGAGATAGCGAGTCGCAGATTCTCGGTAACGTTCGAACCAGCCCAAATACCCGTTGCACATGGCACAGAGCAGTCCACGTACGCGTCCTGTGGAGTGACAGTGATCAACCACAAGTGGCTTGTCGTCTCCACAAATTTTGCAGCATCCGTGCTGTTCGGAAAACATTCGGCGATAGTCTTCGAGACCAATCCCGTAATTACGTCGTAGCTGTTTGTCTCGATGATACTCTTTGTTTCGATGGTAATGTTCTCGTGCAGCGGCTCGTTTGCGTTCTGCGTTGTCGAGATAATATCTTTTATCGAATTCAGTACGTGCTGTGGAATTTTTATACGGCAATGATTATACCAATCTTCTAAGTGTTCTACTGTAGGTAGCGTGCTTAAATTATTTTCAGAGACCTTCCACCCATAGACCTGGTAGTCCTTGAGCTTATCTTCGAGAACCTTCCTGCGGTCTTTGTCCTTGCACCACCTGAGCTCTCGCTCTGCTTCGAGATGACCTTTCGTTTTTTCGAAAGGTTTCCAGCCCGCAGAGTTAAGCCGTTCAACGATTTGCTTTGGACTGCCTGGGTTAAATGGTTCAAACTCGATAAGCGTAAACGACGAACCAATCGAATATGGGGAGAGATCGGGTACATCCAGCCATCGAAAGTCCACACGCGAGATAGTTCCGTGTTTTGTAGCCCGAGGCGTAACTGTACGTAGCTCAACGATCCTGGGAGCGAACGCTCCGACCAGCTCCTCATCGAGGGCCACCACCCTTTGGTCGATTTCTCGGTAGAGGTTTTTTGCTTTCTCGATATCAAAGGCGAATCCGTTGTCCTGCATGTCACGACAAATCCAAGCAATGTCGTGTTCAAGTCGAAGGGCGTCCCTCCAGTCAGGGGAGTAGACGTAGGGTTTGAACTTCTGGAATAGCTTAAGGGTGACTGCTGTGTCTTGGATGCAGTAGTCCTCGAGCTCCTGGGACCAGCGGGAGAAGTCCTTGAAGTTTGACTTTTTGCAGCCTAACCGCTGGCCCCAGGCTTCCAGACCGTGTCCACCCTCGATGCCGTAGTTAAGGAGCCGGGATACGACAATCGTGTCGACAACAGTCTTGGGATCTACTGAAAGCCCCGTAATTTTACGAAGCACAGGGAGGTCAAAGGAGATCACGTTGTGACCTACCCAGGCAGTAACTCCCTTGGAGAACTCCGTAAAATCACGAGGGTTTTCATGGAGGTTTCTAAAGACATGGGTTTTGTTTGTGTCGATCTCCTTAAGGACACATACCCATATCTTTTGGGGATCTATAAGACCCTCTGTTTCAATATCTACGACAACAAACAAACTTCAGTCAGTACCTTCAGTGATCCCATGGAATACAAGGAGAATATACCACGGAAATATGTAGATTGTCAAGGAGAAAATTCCTGACTCTGTGTGAGAGAGTGCTCCGTGTGCAATTGAACCTGTGAGCCCTCGATCCTTGCTACAGGATGCAGACTCTGACAGTTCAGGTTGCACAAAAAGCACAACAAAATCAGGAATTTCTTAGTGGCGTATTCACTTCACACGAGGGTGGTAGGACCTTCAGGATCAGTGAGTTACAGGAGTTTTGAGGTTCAGTTGAACCTGGGGGGATTAGCTCAGCGGGAGAGCGAACGCTTCACACGCGTTAGGTCACTGGTTCGATCCCAGTATCCCCCACCACTACTCAAGGGCAAAGGCTGAGGTCGAGAGTTCATGAGGCCCGTGACCATCCCAGATACCGTAAGCTAGGTGATTATTAGCCCCGCCGTACCGTACGAAACGCCCGACAAAGTTTGTACTGGTACATCGGATACGCATTCCTGGCTTGAGATCTGTATGGATATCGAACGGCTTCAGGGCCTCGAGTGTCGAGTGAGGCAACGGTATCCGCTGGGCAGCAAAAGACTTAAACGACACGATGACACCTCTCTGCCTGATCACAGGTACCGTCTTCAAAGTACAGCCAATAGCTGTTGCCCCATCGACGGACAGCACGGACGGTCCTTGTACCGAAGTAATACGACCTGACCTGGTCTCCGATGTGGTATCCAGAGGCTGAGCGTCTCTTCTTCTTAAGCTTCAGTACCCGGATTGAATGAGGCAGAGGTGCCTTCGATCTAATGAAGTCTGCGAAGCTCATCGAATGGGCTCCAGAGAAAGGTCTTGGATATACCAAGCGCCGTTTTGACTTCTGCGGCCATTCTGTTCCCAATAGCCGTGGACGATATTCGGTTCAGACTCATCGAAATATTGGGGCCAAACAGTCGTGTTAGGAAAAGACTTCCAATAGTACGGCACGTTTAGCTTGAATCTTTTAAGCTCTTCTTTTGGAATCAGGCTATGTCTGAGTGGGTGGGTAGCCTTGATATACTTATTGAAACTCACAGCTCTAGGGCTCCTGCTGCTTTCCGAAGGTATGTAGGTGAGAACCTGGCGTAGACACGCCTGGTGATTGCTGGGTTACTGTGTCCAAGGTACTGAGCGATCTCCTCCATCCCTATGCCAGACTCTGCCATCCACACAGCAGCAGAATGCCGAAACACATGAGGCGAAACAAACGGCACTTGAGCTCGTACTGCTGCTGCTTTGATGCCTTTCGAGACAGATAGAACTCGGGCACTGGCGTACTCGATAACGTAATCGGTGGTGCGGCTGGCAGAGGCTTCCTGTAGGGCTGCAAGAAGGGTGTCGTTGATCGGCACCAACGCCCTCCCCTTGCGATAGCCAAGGGGTGTGTCTCCAGCAAGATCAATTGTCCGTCGTTCAAGGTCTACTTGACTCCACTTGAGATCCAGAAGAGCGCCACGACGTGCCCCAGTAGCGATAGCAAGGGTGGCGAACAAACGAAGGTGAGCAAAAGCACAAGCATCGAGGAAGGCACGTACCTGGTCCTTGGTTAGGTAGGATGTCTTTGGTGGTGATCGTGTAGGCAGAGGAATCCAAGGGGCGTCTGGAATCATCTGGCGTTTCTTTGCCCAGTTCAGAGTCATTCGGAGGTGGTTGAGCTCACCATGGATTGTCCCTGAAGACTTACTGGACCGACTTTGGATGTAGTCTTTGACAAGCTCTTCCGTCACCTGGGAGGCCCGTAGGTGGCCGAAGTGGGGAAGGACGACCTTCTCTGTCCACTTCATATTTGATGCCAGCCTGCGGCCTTCTAAAGCTGTCTTACGGGCCTCCCACAGATCCCTGATTGTTAGTCCAGCCTCACGCCTCCGAAGGTCAAGGGTTCGCTTGAACTCTGAGAATCGTCGTTCAGCCTCGGCGGGATCGCTCGTACCGAGACTGCGGCGGATTGGCTGATCATTCTCTCGCCAGTATACGGCGAACTTTCCACGGTATTTGACGAGCTCCATTCGTTGTCCCGTTCGTACGCTTCGATGTCTTCCAGGCGGAACCTGGTTGTCTTAGGGGAGAACCGAACCGAACGAAGACGTCCTTGGTTGACGAGGTCGTAGACGGTTCGTGTGGAGACTCGCCATCTCTTGGCGACTTCTTTGACAGTAAGCATCAGGATTTCTTGGAGGAATTTTCTGGGAGGTTATAGTTAAGCTTTAGAAGAGCTGAGCGTGGCGTTGGCGATTTCGCGGGCGTGGTCAATTTCTTCCCAATCCCCACCCCAATCGTTATTCTTAATTGCGGCAATCTTTTCCAGCGCCGCCCTAAGCCGCTCTATTTCGTTAGCGGCTGCGTACAGGTCATCTTCAAGCTCGTTACTTTCAATTGCCGCGTGCTTGAGAAGCCGTTCCACTATATCACCCATCCCGGCCTCCTGTAGGTGGTAGATCGATTGATTGTTCTGATGTTTCGCTGATCATGAACGTGTTCATGTCAAAGAAGAGCTTACTGGTAGGTCCTGTACGGGCACCAAATCTGTTCTTTCGGATTGTAAGATACGTGGTGTTCCGTTCGTCTTCTGAAGGAGCTTGCTGATTCCTGGAAAGTTCAACCCAGAGGTCAGCGATCTTCGAGATATTCCTGGAGCCTCGAGTCTTGCCTTCGTCATTGACGTGGGAGACAAAGATCAAAGCGAAGTCCAGTTCCTCGACCATCATCGCCAGTCGGGTGGAGATGTAGTCCAGGGCCTTGCGCTCATCGTCTTCCCCCAGACCAGAGACAACCATAGTAATGTGGTCCAGAAAGACGTACTTGCAGCCGCAACTAGCAACCAGAAAACGAATAGTGTCGAGGATGATATTGGGGTCAGAAGAACCAAAGTGACTGTAGATATGCAGGCGCTCGTCACGCCCAATAAGCTTCCGAAGAGAAGACTTAACAGCATCAGCATCTACTGAGGATCCTGGAAGATGGACTGGAGTTTCGAGTTCATATCCCGCAAGGCCCTGAAGCGCTCGTCCTTTTGACTCTTCGAGATGGATGATTCCGATATTTTCTTCAGTAGTCCGGAGAAGATGATGTTCAATAGCTCGAATGATTTCAGTTTTTCCGATGCCTTCCATAGCTGTGAATAGTACTGTTTCTCCAGTTCGGATACCATAAGTCATCTCTTGAAGTTTGCTGAAGGGGTAAGGGACGCCTTCTTTGACGCCCTGGTTGTCAATGATTTCGTCAAACTCAGTGAGCTGACTGATGATGCCTTCGGGGACGAAGCGTTTGGAGTTCCACCAGGTTTTTTGGAAGATCTTGGACTGGTCAGCTTGGAGGTAGCTGTTTGCGTCCTTCAGACGAGGGTCTAGCTTGACGTGGTAGATTTTGTTGAAGTCAAAGAGCTGGGCGATTTCGTGGGTAGCACGCTGTCCAGGCTCGTCAGCGTCAAGAGCTAGATAGATACGCTCAAAGGAGTTGAGATATTCGCGCTCTCGATTGCAATCTGCTCTTGCAGACGACGCAGAGCGGACTGAGACAACAGCACACCCGGACCCAAGCATTTCGTATACGGCAAGGGCATCAAACTCACCTTCTGTGATGGTGATGTATCGATTGGAGCCTGCTGGGAATCGTTCTTTGCCGAAAAGGGTTGCATTCGACATATCTCCCATGGACCGGAACTGCTTGTCCGGTAGTGAGCGGATCTTTGTTGCGCCATTGGCGTAGCCAAATCCGATAGCTACTGGTTCTCCGGTGTCATTGACCTTAGTTAGGACATCGAAGAATCTCATTGTGGATTCTGAGATTCCACGCATTGGTACGAATTGGTACGAATACGAGGAATCAGTTGAAGGGCTACCGTTATGATAGGAAGCCTCTACTACTTGGTTGTCTGACATTTCGACGTTCTGAAAATCCTTAGAGCAGCTAAAACAAAAACCATGACCATCGGAATAAACTGCAAATGCGTCACTCGATTGGCCGCACGGGCAAGGTTGATGGCTCTTCGTAATCTTCGACTTCATCGAGTTCATCGAGAGTTTCTACTTCTCCTTCTTCTTCGTCATGGTCAGCTGGATAGGTTGACTTGATGACGTTGTAGCATTCGTCACACTGGTACTCGTTGAAGTCATTTCGCCATCGAACACGTGAGAATGTAGATCGATTGATGAAAGGGGTTGTACTCGAATAGTGACCTTCCATGTGGTCACATACTGAACATCTAGCCAATACTTATACTCAAACGTGGTACTTCCATTGAATGGACGGGGCCATCTGTGAAGTAGATTTGGACTGTTGTGTTTTTACGATCTCGATCAACTACAATGCATTTTCGTCCATTTAGTTGATGGAGTGGTTGAAGTGTACTTGGTTGGTTAATCCAACCTCGGTATATCTTCATGCGGCGTTACTCTGGTTCTCGTACTTCTTCATGAAATTGTAGTACGGTTTCTTGTTGTTGTTAGCGATCAGGAGATCACAGTCGATCAGTCGATCCATACGATTGTGCCAGTACGAACCAAGATTGAGCCACATATAGGCGTAGATCTGCTTGGTCGTACCCTTGGAATCAACGATCCCTTGGATAGCTGTACGGATGCGCTTCGTTTGCATGGTGTTGGCGTAGAGCCAATCAAGCTCACGAACAGTCTCTGGGGAAACCATGTAGACTTCCCCGTAAATCGGCGCAGCACGCTCCTTGTCCGACGAGATCATAGCAATCGCCTGAGGGATCACTGAGGTCGTACGGTAAAGACGGACATACGCCTTTGTGTAACCTACCGCAAGCGGTACGTAGTCAGCGAGGTGCTTGTCGCGGGCGAAGCCAGACTTCAGTCCGTCGTAGACGAAGACGTAGTGTCCGGTCTTCTGTGCCAGGGCTGGGTAGTCCGGGCACGATGTCAGGTACTCCATCGGCGTACCAATGAGGTCATCGAGTTTGTCCTCGATGTTCTCTTCGTCTTCTTCGGTGAGTTCGAGGACACCGAGGGTAGGTCCGAATCCGGTCAGAGACATGTTCATCAGGCTGCTTCCTTCTTCTCGGCCATATCCTGACGATAGAGTTCGTGAAGGAGATCCATCAGGAGCAGAGCTGCGGCATGAGGCGTCTGAAGGATCAACGCTTCGATCTCATCGACAGTGAAGACGTTCAACTCGGAGAGGTCACCGATACCGGCTAGTTCCACGAATGTCGTTCGGTTGGTGGGGGCAACGTGGTCAGCCCATCCCAACTTCTTCCGTTTAGCTTCAGACAAGGCATACCCCAGGAGTTTGGATTCAAGACGGGTTTCTTCTTCCCGATCCGTTTTGAAGAGGTCCCGAAAGGGCACCGGGTCATCCGGATCTTTCACGTCCTTCGGCGGGGGTAACGCACAGACGTTTGTGTCCTTGGCCTTCGCTTCGGCATCTGCCGTCCGGCGCTTTTCGGCCTCTCTGCGTATATCCTCGGTCGAGATCACCACCTTGTAGTCCTGGTTTTGGGTGTCCCAGCAGACGATGTCGCCCTTGTGGTTGCGCCAGGTATTACCCGCTTCAGTGTGCTCAGCAGTGACCTCATCAATGTACGTATCGAGAACGTCTTCGTCGGAGTTCCAGTTCGATCCGTAGTAGGAGGTACCGTAGCTGGAAGAACTGGAATGGTAGTATCCTGACGACTTCGACGACGTTCGCCAGGAAGCCTGAAAGGAGTATTCGTTTGACGACCACCACCCGTCATGAACGTAGCCCTTACCACCAGCTACGATGTAGTTTGCGTTGTTGTCGTAAAGGACGAAGTACCCGTTACCGGAGTACTCTTCCATGATGTCGGAGAGCAGCGGTGAATTCAGGAGGTCCTTTCCGAGCTGGGCGTAGAACATCTCAAGCAAGGGGCTGACGATGGTCTCGCAGAATTCCCTGGTGTCTGACCTTGTGGAGTCACCAAAGCGGGACAACGTCCCGTTATGCATGAATTCTACCTGGCAGTCAGGCTTGCTGAGGACTGTGAAGGGGTGAGTGTTCTCGAGGTTCTTGGTGCCCTTGGTAGAGAACCGAAGATGGATGAACTGGGGGTAGTCGATGTGGGTCTGGATGACCTTGTAGACATCGTCTACGTTGTTCCCCTTCGGGTCGTAGTTCTTGTAGGAAAGGAGCTCTTCTTCCTTAATGACTGTGACTCCCCAGCCATCGGGATTGACCTTACAAGCTGCTGCGATCTTGTCGTAGGGCAGCTGAATGCCTGGTTTCTTGACGATAATGACGCACATTCTGTGATCCTTAAGCTGCGAATGCGTTACGGGTGTAACGAGACTCGATTGTCCGATCCATTTCGGCCAGACGTGAGCGGTTGGATTGGACTAACTTGAGTTTCTGAGTCTCCTTATCGAGGACGTATGTCCGTTTGCGACCTTTGTTCAGAGCAGAGATGTGCATGTTGTTGAGCTGGATGTTCGACTTGTTGATCAACTGAAGCACCGTCTCCGGATCGGTTTTGTTGAAGACGACGTTCCAGATCTCACAAGAGGCCATCAACACGTCCATGTTCTTGCAACGTGCGAAGTATTCCTTGAGCACGCTGTAGCGATTTGGATGTGTCTTCGAGAGCCAGGACATGAACCGTTCGGCAGACAGAGTGTTCATGTTGTGTTCTCCCCTCGTGAAGGACAGAACAGCATCAACGAACTCCAGGTTCTTCACGAGCTCAGCGAAGGAAGCGATCCCTCGGAACATCCTGATCTCGATAGTCGCAGGCTTGCCGAAGTTCATGATCCCACGAAGGCCGGACTGGTGGCGTTCGCATTCCTTGTAGGCACGAACCTTGGACAGATGACTAGGGAACGTACAGATCGGGGTGTACGAAGCCATTGCGTTGTACGACCCACGTTCAGAGACGTAGACCAGGAAGTCCCGGTTGGCGGGGTTGGTGTAGAACCACGTCATGTTCCGGATGTGCTTTTTGTCGTCGAAAGCCTTGCGGTCGATGTGGACGTGCATTCCGTTATTCGTGTCTTTGCTGGTGTCGAAACGGGAGTAGTCGATCTGCTTGAACCAGTGTGCCCAGTGACGCTTGTGGGCCTTCATGGACATCGGGATAGTGACGAGCTCTGCCTTGTGTCGCTTGGTGCCGGTGATCGAACCGTCCTGCTTGGCAATGAAGAACGGCTGATGCTGGGCATCGATGATCTGCTTGATGTCGTAGTCGAAGGAAGACTCGAGCTCGATGCCGTAGAGAACTGGTTTGTGCTCGTTAGGCTCGACGAGAGGCCAGTCGATAAGCCCGCAGGGGTTCGTAGAGTAGTTCAAGATCTCGTACAAAGGATCTCGGTAGTTCTTGGAGACTTTCACCGAGGATATCAAGGAGAAGTAGTAGCCGTTGTCGATGTCGGTGTCAGAGTAGTCAGTTGAGACAGTGAAGTTCGAGTCTTGAATCGAAGACCAGAAAGCCCTGAGGTGTCGATGTGTCCGTCCTTGGTGGTTGTAGTTGAGAGTCCCGTTCACGAACTGCTGGAGCAGTAATGTGATGTTGTGGTGGACCCAGGAATCGCCGCAGTTGTACTTTTTGTCAGCGTGTTCGTTGAAGTACTGGAGGTAGGGAATCGAGGCTGCTTCAATAGCATCTCGGAATTCTTCGTCGTTCCTGAAAGTCTTCAGGGTATCAGACGTTCCGATCCCCTTGAGTTGAAGAGCCGAGCAGTTGTTCGAACGTTGCTGGTTGAAAACAAAGAACGTCCAGGATCGTTGCCCAGGACGACCACTTTGATAACGGAGGAAGTGGAACATCCACATCAGGTCGTCGGGGATACAGTTGACGAGATCCCTGAACCCCTGGCCGTCGTTTTCACGATACGTCGGATGGTACTGGCAGACTTCAGGTGCAAAAGACGCGAGGTTCTTGGCGATATTGTCCTTCGTGTAGACCGCCTTGAGAAGGGCCAGCTGGTCAGAGACACGGAAATGCCGTTCGCCATTGACGACAGGCAGGAACGTCTTGTTGACGTTCGGGTCAAACAACGACGCCCAGGTCGTGTACGTGCGGAGGTTGTTGAATTCAGGATTGTCGGGGAACTGAAAGTACATAGTCTTTGACCTTCTCTAGATTGGACGGGATACTCAGGGACGGACAGAGGTTCAATTCACACACGACGTACTGAGGGTCGTGGTCGAGGTTCACGAGGACATCGAGACCAGCAAGGTCGATGTTCTTGAAGAAGTCTTGGTTGTTTTGGATCTGATCGTAAACGTCAGTGTGACGCAGACGGTTCAAAGACCAGTCAGTGACTGTAACGAAGGTAGCACCACAGGCATGGTTCCAGGGTGCTTCTTGGGGAGTTGCTTCAGGGACTCGTTTCAGAAGGGTGATCAGCGGGTTGCCCCGGACGATCAGTATCCGGTATTCGTGATCTTTCGGATAAAGTTCCGATATGTATTCTGTCGTTGGATTCCAGGATCCTGACTGGGCTTCTTCGAGACTGATCGTTCGATACTCCCGGCCCCCGGAGTGACGGAGCGGTCGTACAACAAACTTTCTATTTCCTGTATGTCCCTCCAGATTTGGTCGACTTCCGACATAGACATTCGGTATGGGATATCCCATGTCTGAGAGGCTGAACCTCTGCTCGGCCTTTGTCGCTGAAGCGAAGCGTCGGATTCGGGAGTATCCCGAGTTGGCATTGTAGTCTCCGAGAAGGTGCGGTTCTGGGTAGGTCAAGAAGAAGTCATGCTCCCAAGACAGCAGACGACGAGAACGACCTGGGTACCGAACCATTCGTTCAGCGCCGAGAGCTGTCTTGAGAGCAAGCGGAGTTGTCCTGATTCCAGCAGGACGGACGATATAGCGGATCATTTTGACCTTTGAACTTGAGCAGTTTTTATACGGTTACGGGATGACCTTTGGGGATTACTGTTTGTTACTATTGCTAGTAACTCCAGACTTACCTTACTCGCGAATTACCGGCTTCCTACGGACTTGCTCAGGTCAGATTGGATTGTTGGGATCTCGTGGATTATCGGGGTTGATGATAGGAAGGTGTTTTGCGCCCTAGAAGCCCTGGGCCGAAAAGGAAGGGTGGGCAGTTTTGTTTGTTTAGAGGATGCTTGCCCAGGCACCCTGTCTCTATGGTCTTCTTCGATTTGAGTAGTATTGCGTTTGAGTGATATGCATTTGATGACCTTTACTTGTGACGTGCTCCAGCCCGACAAGTAAGGTGAGCAGTTTCACGACTTGCTCAGGTCTGTACCCCTCTAGCGGGGATCAGGCAGCGTGGCGAGCCTTGAGCGCTTCACGGCGCTTCATGATCTCGTTCACGACGTCTTCAGCAGGAGCCGAACCCATAGCCTTGGGCAGCGGCTTCTCGCTTGTCGTAGGCTTCCAGTCCTCGCGGCAGATCTCGCGATACAGACGGGAGAAGGTGTTGAACAACCCGGTGAGCCAGTCGAACTGGGTCTGGTTGACGCCGAGCCAGTACAGCGCCTTGATCGACGCTTCTTCCTTTGGGTCGAAGTCGTCGGCGTACACGACCTTCTCGGACTTCTCGAGACGATCCTTGACGCAGTCGATCATGCGCTTCTTGCCGGTGGGCTTGCCGGAGTCGTCCTTGAGGTCGATGAAGATCGGCCCGTTCAGCTGACGATTGAGGTACGTCAGATTGTGGATCAGGAAGAACTTGAAGTTCTTTTCTTCCATCGATGCCGCCGTGTGACCGGAGTCACCAGCCTCGCCCTCGCCGTAGCCGAAGCGTCCCTGCTCGTCGAGAGCCTGGAAGTACGGATCGGCAAGTTCCTTCATGCCGCGAGCCACGGGGTCAGTCGAGAGACCGTCCTTGGCAGCAAGTTGGCGCTGACGCACGGGCTTCGTGGCGTTCTCGGGGATCGTGTTACCGAGGTCAGCGAGGATGCGACGATCAGCCTGCTTCTCGGTGTTGAGGTTCTGTGCTTTACCCATTTGCTTTCTCCATCCGTTCTGAAGTTTAAGGTTGAGAGAGAGTAGGAGAAGTTTAAGTAGAGACATCATTTCCACCTGATCCTCTATTTGACTTCTCCTTTTTACATTCCGCCACAGGCGCACGGCCTGAGACGGATGCAAGGAGGCTCCGCCCGAGGGGCCCCGCTCCGCAGGGGATACGGGTGGATGCCTTGCATCCTAGGCGAAGGTTGTGCGCACTTTAATGGTCGTTCTTGATTTGTTCTCCTTGAATGAGGACTTTAATCCTGTCGATGGACAGTTGCAGAGCATCATGATGTTCTTGGGATTCTGTGTGAGTTTGCATTTCTATGAGTACTGCCAGGGCTCCTTGTAGTTGGATGTATGGCTGTAAAGGCATTTGAAACCTTGAGGTTTTAGCTGTCAAGGGATGACGAGGTACTATTTGAAGTTGCAGCATTGTGTGGCCTTTCTCTCGATGTTGTGATTTGACGGGGATGTACAGATTTGGTAGGTGAT
>Ga0208644_1002183_pt1 | contig 15792 bp, 12 predicted proteins | sample VirMetDEL_Nov_18_FD_184517 | JGI IMG/M metagenome (GOLD analysis project Ga0208644, IMG submission 184517) | Aqueous microbial communities from the Delaware River and Bay under freshwater to marine salinity gradient to study organic matter... | ecosystem: Environmental > Aquatic > Marine >... | reverse complement strand
CAAGTACTGTTACTCCGACGCCAAGTAATACTCCGACAAGTTCAGTAACACCGACTCCGTCAGTAACTACTACTCCAAGTAATACTCCGACAAGTTCAGTAACACCGACTCCGTCAGTAACTACTACACCATCAAATACACCAACTAGCACGGTAACACCGACTCCGTCAGTAACTACTACTCCAAGTAATACTCCGACAAGTTCAGTAACACCGACTCCGTCAGTAACTACGACCCCAACTCCTACTCCAACCGGCACACCAACAACTACTCCAACCAATACACCTACAAATACTCAAACACCAACTCAAACCGCAACAAGTACGCCAACTCAAACTCCTACAAATACTCAAACGCCAACAAGTACTACAACGAGTACTCCAACAAGTACACCAACAAGTACTCCTACTCAGACCCCAACAAATACTCAAACACCAACCCAAACCTCGACAAGTACGCCAACACCAACCCCAACAAATACTCAAACACCGACTCCAACAATAACACCAACAATAACACCAACACCAAGTATAACACCAACAATAAGTGTGACTCCGAGTAATACACCTACGGTAACTCCATCACCAACTCAGGCTATTGTACCAACAGACCCAACATTACAATTCCAATATAGAGCTGATTATGTAACGTTGGGTGGTGATGACTTTATTAAACCACCATCAACAACATCTGGTGGAACAATAACACAATGGTTAGACCAATCCTCTCAAGGTCATAATGCGAACTTAATTGGTGGTGGTTCTACCTCTCCTGAATGGTGGAGCAATGTCCAAAATGGACTGGGTGCCCTTAAATTTGATGGAGTAAATGATGGATTAAGTGTAAATCCGTTCCCTGATTTACAATCTAATACAGGTGCAACTATAATACTTGTTGTTAAATCAATAAATGCGTCTGCAACACAACAATATTCACAAGGTGGTGAAGACGGAAATACAGGTATTAGAGAAGGATTTATTAGACAATCAGGTGGTACATATAATGTTGCATTTGCAAATGGTTTAGCAACAGGTGGTTCTGTAAATACAAATCCACATATTTTAACATTGAAATTTGATGGAACCCAAACAGGAAATGCAAATAGATTAGAATTTAGAATTGATAGTACGGGACAAACATTAACATTCTTGACAAATGTTGGTACAAATATTAGTTCATTAATTAACTATATGTTCTTAGGTGTTTCATATACAAGTGTAGCGGCTGGTAGTCCACAATATTATTATAGTGGATATATGATGGAAGCTTTATTATATAGTAGAGCATTATCTTCAAGTGAGATGTACGCCACTGAACGTTACTTAAAGAATAAATGGGGAATATAATTATTTAGATAATAAGTGGTTTAATTATATATAATATTTATAATAAATGGATTTTTACATAAGACAAAATAGTGAATTACCAATCCTTAAGATGAAAGTTGTTAAGGATGGAAGAACTGATGCGTGGAAAGTGTTTGATGCGGATTTAGATAACGCAACAATAAGATTTTCCATGAAGGAAGAATCAACAGGTATTCCAAAAATTTTAATGAATAATGCCTACATTGTTGAAAAAACAAAAAGTAATCCTGATTCCACAACAGAATATTACATATATTATAAATGGACTTCTCGTGATACCAAAAGAGCGGGTAGGTATGTTGGAGAATTTTCCGTAATTAATTCAATGGGAGAATTAATTGCCCCAATTAGGGAAGTTTTATATATCAATATCATTTGACAATCTAACTTTGCCATTTTATATTTAATTCAAATGTCCAAGAGTAATCTCACTAATGGTGGGAGCTAATGTCTCAGACGGTAAAATTATTTATTATGGTATCACAAGAAGAAATTGAACAGTTCCTATTGGGTGAAGACCCGGAAAAATACATCGTAGCATTAGAATACGATTACCAAACATCCAAAATTTTTAAAATTATTCAAGATTCTGAAAAAGGTAAATTAATCAAACCCGATAACTTTATTCCGTTTGCCTGGGTTGGTGATTTACACGATAAAAACTTTTATAAAGGTAACAAATACGCACAAAAACAGGCAATGACCGACTTTGGTATTCTAATTGAAAAGTTAGAAACTCATGGAGACCCCCGTCTTGAAAATGGTCTTAGGTTTTTAGTTAAAACAACAAAGACATACCAACATCTTATTAATTTTTTTAAACAAGGAGGTATTGACCCCTGGGACAGAAATAATACTGATGTTATACAAGTATTACCACCCGTAGAACAATACCTTGTTCAAAAACAAAAACGATTGTTTAAAGGGTTTGAAGAATATGATGATGTTCACCGTTTTGTATTTGACATCGAGACCACAGGTCTTTCTCCGGAAGATAATAGTATCTTCCTTATTGGAATGAAAGACAATCGTGGTTTTGTTCATCTGTTATCTGCAGAGAATGAAGAAGAAGAAAAACAAATGATTATCGATTTCTTCTATACTATTGATTATTTAAAACCAAGTTTGATAGGTGGTTATAACTCAGCGTTCTTTGACTTTCCATTTATTCTTCGTAGAGCTGAAATTCTTGGTTTAAATACTAAAGAGATTGTTAAGACATTAAATCCCGAATCATCCATTCGTCAAAAAGAGGGTATGTTAAAACTTGCTAACGAAATGGAACCATACACACAAACCATGATGTGGGGATATAATATTGTAGATATTGCACATGCTGTTCGTAGAGCTCAAGCAATCAATTCAGACATTAAAAGTTGGGGGTTGAAGTATATTACACAGTATATTGGTGCAGAAAAAGAAAACCGAGTATATGTTCAAGGGGACAAAATTGGTAAGACTTATTTTGAAGGTAAGCAATATTATTTTAATCCTGAGTCTGGTGGGTATCGTGAAGTTGGGTCAAAAGGAACTGAAAACCTTATGAATAGATTTCCGGGTAAGTTTGAGATGGTCGATGGTAAATACATTATCCAAAGATACTTGGATGACGACTTGTATGAAACTATGGTTGTGGATGATGAGTTTAATCAGGCTAATTTTTTATTGGCTAAGTTAGTACCCACAACATATGAACGACTTTCAACAATGGGAACCGCAACATTGTGGAAAATGATTATGAGTTCATGGTCTTATAAACATAGTTTAGCAATTCCAATGAAAGGTATAAAAAGACCGTTTACTGGTGGTCTATCTCGTTTATTGCAGGTAGGATACTCAACAGATGTATTAAAACTTGACTATTCATCACTATACCCATCTATTCAGTTGGTACATGATGTGTTTCCTAAATGTGATGTAACCGGTGCAATGAAAAGTATGTTGAAGTATTTTCGTGATACTCGTATAAAATATAAAAAATTGGCTGAAAAACATTCAAAGACAGACCCAAAACTTTCATCACAATATAATCGTAAACAATTACCGATTAAAATCTTTATTAACGCATTCTTCGGTTCTTTGTCGGCACCACAAGTATTTCCCTGGGGTGATATGGATATGGGAGAACAGATTACTTGTACAGGACGACAATACCTTCGTCAGATGATTATGTGGTTTATGCAGCGAGGATACCAACCTTTGGTTATGGACACGGACGGTGTTAACTTTGCGGTTCCTGAAGAAAGATATACCTACAAATATATTGGTAAGGGTAATAATGGTTTGGTGACTGAAGGGTATGAATATGTTGGAACCGAGGCTGATGTTGCAGAGTATAACGATTTGTTTATGAGGGGTGAAATGGGATTAGATACTGACGGTCAATGGCCAGCAACTATTAATGTTGCGCGTAAAAACTATGCACTTCTAACGGATAAAGGTAAAGTTAAGCTTACTGGTAATACAATTAAATCTAAAAAATTACAAACCTATGTTGCTGAGTTTTTGGATAGTGGGTTGAGGCTTCTTTTGGATGGTAGAGGTTCTGAGTTTTTAGAATCATACTATCAATATGTTGATGATTTGTTTAATTTAAAAATTCCTATTTCTAAAATTGCAAATAAAGCACGTGTAAAACAAAGTATTGATGATTATAAGAGACATATTACAAAAAGAACAAAATCGGGTTCTTTAATGTCTCGTCAAGCACATATGGAATTGGTAGTTAAAGAAAATATACCTGTCGGGTTGGGTGATACAATTTATTATATAAATAATGGGACAAGAAAATCACATGGTGATGTTCAAAAAAAAGGTGATGAGGTTACTTTAAATTGTTATTTGGTGAATGAAAAAGAAATTACCGAAAATCCTGATATGTTAGGTGAATATAATGTTCCTCGTTATATTTCGGCTTTTAATAAAAGAATTGAACCATTGTTAGTAGTTTTTTCTCCTGAAATTCGTGATGAAATTCTTATTGAAGACCCTAATAAACGACCATTTTTTACAAAATCACAAACTCAATTAGTTAGAGGATATCCACGTAGGGATGGTGACCAAGATACTTTAGATGAAGTATTAACTTTATCAGATTCCGAAATTGCTTATTGGAGACATGTTGGTGTTGACCCATTTTATATGTATGTTGATGATACTTTAAACATGGTAGACAACAATTACGTTCTTAAAAATAAAAACATAATGAATGATTCTTCATATATACCAAAAACAACAATACCAAAAGAAGAGTTATATGATGTAGATGAAGAAGGAAACTATATCTATTCTATGGAGTATTAAGAATTTTTTAATCCATCTGAGGATAAAACATACCAAACATCTCCAATATTTTTTAACTCAACAGATGCAAATTTGTTTAAAATTAATTCATCATATTCAGTATCAAAAGATTGTGGAGAATCAATGACTAAATTTGTTAATGATTTAATTATGATATGGGTTGTTTCGTTATGATTTAAAGTTATTTTAACTAAATCATTTTCATTTTGTCCTGCATAATTTCTAACAACTAAAACTTTTTCATTTTTTGTTGTGTAATTTGGTAATGAGATTACCGCACTGTCTGATGTTCTAAATATTGACATGATTATATTACGTAAAATTGTCTTGGGAATGCTCTGTATTGGAGCGATTTATTTAATTGTTCGGCAACATTAGCTTCTCTTTCCATCATTTTTTCAGGACGGAGTCTTTCTAATCTTGCCGTTAACTCTTCCATTAGTTTAGATTTTTCATCTTTTGCTTCGGTTAGTAAAGAATCGTATTCTAACGTAACTTCAGAATCTGGCGTTTTTAAATTACCACTAAATTTACCTCTAACTCTACCTAAAGTTTCTTTAACGTATGCGGTAAACCATCTACGAACCCAAGTTCTTGCGGGAGAATTCAGTTCAATCCAACTCATTTCATCGATTGGAATATCCGATGGTAATCTTACTATGTCTGGATTTGCAGCCAAACAAGCTTCTCTATCGTCAGTATCATAATACCAATACCAACATCTATATTCGTTAAATTGTATGTTACCAAAATCAAATTTACCACCAGGTGTATTCATTAAATGAAGAGCTTTTTTTCCGTCAGGTAATGCCGTTATTCTATATGTAAGTTCACCCGAAATAATTCTTCTTTTAATATTAATATCTTGCATTCTAAGAAGTATATCAAAAGCTGGTGTTATAAAATAGTTACCTTGTGTTCCCATTTGTGAAAAACCTGCAGCTCCACCTAGTCCTATACCGCCAAATCCACCAAATCCACCCATAAATGGGTCAAAGAATGCAGCATCTAATTCGGCTCTTGAAAACCACAGTAATTCATTCACTTCACGTCCTGCGGGAATTTCATAAATTTGTTGTCCTGGTACTAAATCAACATAATCTTTTTTAAGAACCCAATCACCACCAGCTTGTAAACCAACTATTTTAGAATATGCGTACGTATATTGAGTTTCCCAATCTAAAGAACGTGTTGTAAAAGCTCTTGTTAGGGATTGTTCATCTAAATTTAAACCATATAAAGAGGTCCATTGGTTTTCAATTAACCAATCATTAACATACTGAGCATAATCTTGAATGGATAATTCCAATAAAGAATCCATCATTTCATCTTCAATTTCTACACTTCTAATTGGTGCACCTAAAAGGTGTTTAATACGAGTGTACAATTTACTTCTATCTGGTTCTACTATGATATTAGTTATTGCCATGGACTTTTATTTTATAAATATCAATTAAAATGTAATTTTTTAATTAATTCTATCATCAGAATTGAAGACATATCTACCATCTATAATTTCTGCATTATTTTTAAAAACTACAGTTCCATTTTTATCATTATGAAATACCAAGTAGTCAGTTTTATATGGTTTAACATTACCACTACCATAAACTGTTACCTTACCATCATTTTCTTTGATATCATTAAATGGTTTTATTTGCATTGTTTTATTACCTTCAGGTGTAACTACATATGCATCGATTCCACCTAACATATCATCAACATCCCCTAATTCTCCAACTTTATATACTTCTTCTGTACCAAAAATATCTTTAAGATTAACAACAGCATTTATTTCTCTTTTGTCCCCAAATTTATTTGACCTATCTAAACCCGACATTATTGTTTGAAAAGTACTAGATTCAGGATTAAAAATTCGATATCTTAATTCTGTCATATATCTTACTAATCTATCTGTTTCGGATAATTGTTGATTTTCATCTAATCCAATAAAGTTAATTGGGTTTATTCCAACTTTTTTAAGATATAGGTTTATATCATTAACTAATGTGCAAAAAGCTGTGTAGTTTGTATTCAATTTATTAATAACCGAACGACCTGGTTGTTCGTAATCGTAAACCCCTGACATTTGTCCCTGTGCGTATTCGTTTTTTTCAAACCAATAATCAGAAAATACTTCTTTTAAGATATCCATAATTGCAAACATGAATTTCTTTTTTACTTGTGGATTACGGTTGAACACCATTCTATAAGTATTAACTTGTTTTGAGTTACATCCAGCAGATACACCTTCATGTATTACCTGTTGAATAAATTTACCTTCTTTTATTTTGTCTTTTGTTCTACCTAAATATAGTTTATTCACAAAGGGCCAATTCACCACTTTCCAAAAGTTTTCAATATATTCATCTCGCCTATTTCGATATTTTAGATAGTATGCGTGTTCCCATAAATCCAAACCAAGTATTGGGTATCCACCATATTTTATGGTATTCATTAGAGGATTATCCTGATTAGAGGTGGTCATAATTTTTAATTTATCATTATTAGTTACGACCAACCAAACCCAACCTGAACCAAATTTTGATTTGGCTTTTTTCTCAAATTCTTTTTTAAAGTCTTCATATGTTCCAAAATCTTCTTTAATCTTTCTTAAGATTGGTCCATAAACACGAGTATTTTTTGGTGTTAGCATTTTCCAAAACAATGCGTGGTTAAAGGCACCTCCGGCATTATCTTTAATACTATTATTGAACCTATTGATTCCTTTTACGATTTGTTCTAAATCTAAATCAGTTCCTTTTTTATTTTCGATAGCTTTGTTTAATTTGTCTACATACCCCTTGTAATGTTTATTATAGTGTACATACATTGTCTCTTTGTCGATAAATGCATCCAAGGCAGAATAGGAGTATGGTAATTTTTCAATACCAATTTTTTTCATTTCTAATAAAATTTGTTTGCGTGTTAATTCTGTTGTAGATTCTTCAACGGTTACTTTTTCTACAACATTTTTGTTGATTTCTTCTTCGAGTTGTTTAACTCTTTCTTGTAATTTCCTAAAACTCATTTAAAGGTTTTACATATAAATAACTCTTAGGTGTAAAAAAATTAAAGTCTTCTTTGTGAAATTTCATTTAATATTTCTTCTAAGGTGTCACCCTTTCCTTCGTTATCACCCATAACAGTTTCAAATATATTTTTCTTTTTTGACAATATGTCGTAGATAACACCTTCGATTGTATTTTCAAAAATTGGGTAGAAAACAGATACGTTTGATTTTTGTCCGTATCTATAGGCTCGGTCTTCTGCCTGTGCGTGGTCAGAAGGTACGAATGATAGGTCGTTCATGATTACAGCTTCTGCGGCGGTTAATGTAATACCCACGCCAGCGGCTTTTAGGTTACCCACAAAAACTTTTATCTTTTCATTTTCTTGGAATTGGTCCACAGAATATTGACGTGCAGGTTTTGACATACTACCGTCAAGTGTTACTGCAGACTTACCAAAATGTTCTTTAATCATATTCAATGTGTTGGTAAAGTTTGTAAATATGATAACTTTTTTTCCTTGTTCAATAATGTTTTCTGCAAGTTCACAAGTTTCTTTTACTTTATTTTCCGCAATAACTTGTCTTACTTTCATTAACTTTGAAAATTGAACGGTTAAAGATGAGGATTCATCAGATTGCTCATACCAATCATAGTATTCACCCATAAGTTGTTCGTAATCTTTGGATTTTAATCTTAGATATACGGGAGTTATAATTTTATCGGGTAAATCTAAAATATCTTCTTTTAATCTTCTAAGTACGTGAGTTTTAGTACGGTCTCTTAACTCTTCAAGATTATCCGCCCCTTGAACATTCCATACTTTTCGTTTACCTACAGTGAACTGATACCCGTTACAATATCTTTTTACATATGCCATCCAATTGTAGGCAACAGGACTATCAACTAAATTTAAAAGGTTGTAATAGTTCATTGGTCGAGAGGTCATTGGTGTTCCTGTTAACAACCACACTCTACCTACTTTTCTACAAATGTCGTTTACAATTTTTGTTCTTTGTGCTTGTGAGTTTTGAATATAGTGTGCCTCATCAACAACAACTAAATCAAAACCTTCATTTAATATTGTTGATTCTTCGGGTGTCTTTGGGTCATAAAAGTTTTTTAGAATATCATAATTGATAATCATGTAATCTGCGCTTTCCCAATTTTTACCTTCTATTATTGAAATAGACTTATCAGTATAATTTTGTATCTCCCTCATCCAGTTAATTTTTAAAGATGCGGGACATATAATTAAGACCTTTTCTGATTTTGATTCAAGGGATGCGATAACGGTTGATGTGGTTTTTCCCAAACCCATATCATCTGCCAAAATATATTTATCATTTGCTACTAATTTTTCTATAGCTTCTTTTTGATGTGATAATGGAGGACGATTAGAGTAGTTATCATAGTTAATTTCTATTTTATTTTCTTTTTTACCGATGATGGCTGCTTTTGGTAACCAAAAATCGTATAACTCTTCAGATTCAAATAGTTTTCCCCAAATGTGAAAGGCTTTGTCTTTTTCTACTAAAAGTTTTTCTATATAAATTTTTTCAGGTTCTTTTGTTAAAAGCTTATCTTCCATCATTCGTTTTGCAAAATATGAATCTAATGGAACCCATTTTCTTGCTAATTTTGGGACAACATTTTTATAGTTGTTTATATAATCAGCTTGAGCTCTTGTTATCTTAAAATTTTTAGAATTACTATGTTTCTTTTTTATTGCAAGAATATAGTTATTAAAACCTTCGTATTCTTCAAGTATACGAATGGCTTTAACTTCAGGTATTTTTGATAATGTTTCAAAGTTTTCTTGCATGATACAAATAAATTTAAATATAATCAAAAACTAAATATTTATCAATATATGGCACAGAGAAGAGTACCGATAACGCGTTTGAACAAGTTTTTTGGCTCCGAAGACTTTAATCTCGAAATAGAAATGGGTCGAGAATGGTTGAACGGGGACATGAACTTTACTCTTATATTATATAGTGTTGATACACAGAAAACCGTTAAAGACGATGTTTATGGTGAAGTAAGTTCAGACGGAGTTCAATTTAGTGCCCCTGTTGAATTTAATGCTTTGGTAAAGATTGAGGCACCATCAAACGATTATATTAATGGAAGTAGGTTACTACAAAATGAACCAGGTAATTTAATATTCTCTGTCTATACAAAAGAATTAGATGAAAAAGCTATTGATATTAAGTTAGGAGATTACATTGGGTATTGGATTCGTGAAAACGAAATTAAATATTATTCTGTTATTGATGCGGCAACTCCTGACTATGATAATAAACATACATACGGTGGATATAGAAGTTTTTATTACACTTATACTGCAACACCTGTATCTGAAAATGAATTTAGAGGTATATAATGGCATTCCCAAAACAAATAAAAAAATATCTACCACTTACTCCTGAAAAACAATTATTAGCGAGAAGAGAACAACTTTTGGAATATATTCAAAAGGATGGAACTTATTTACCAAAAGGAATTTTACATGCAGACCTCGATAGGGGTATGTTAGATTTTGTTCGTGATGAGCTTGAATGTATCGTTGATGGAAAAAAGGTCCATAATATAGATTTGATAATAACCTTACAAAATTGGGCACAATTTTCTCAAACTTGGAACATGGAAGATTTAAATGGTAATGTTCAATTACCGTTTATAACAACAGTTCGTCAACCTGAGGTACCATATGGAAGTAATCCATCACTACAATATACAATACCAAACCGAAAAGAATTTTTATATGCTCAAGTTCCAACTTGGGATGGAACAAGAAAAGGTATGGACATTTATAAAATACCCCAACCGGTTCCTGTAGATATAACCTATGATGTAAAAATTGTGTGTAATAGAATGAGAGAGCTAAACCAATTTAACAAAATTATTCTACAAAAGTTTAGTTCTCGTCAGTCTTATACATTTATTAAAGGACATTATGTCCCAATCATTCTAAACACTGTTTCAGATAATTCAGTAACGGAAGTAAATAAAAGAAAATTTTATGTCCAAAATTATAATTTCACTATGTTAGGGTTTTTAATGGACGAAGAAGAATTTCAAATTTCACCCGCAATTACAAGGGCTCTTACTATGTTTGAAGTTGAAACAAGAAAGGGGTCACGAAAAGCAACACAATACCCATCAAGACCCGATAACTTTGATTTAGATATTATTTTTAGTGAGTCTCAAACTGAAAAAATTGAAACTTTTAGATATACGGTAGATTTATCAGTAAATACAACAACTAATGTTACTTCTTATGATGTATTCATTAATGGGAATTATGTTGGTGAAGATTTATCAACCATTCAGATAACTGACGGTGATTTGGTAAAGATTGTAATTACAAAGTCTGATGGTAGTAAATCGTCTTCTATTAATACTACAGCTTATATAAAGTAATTATTCACCATATATATCTTTCTTTTTCTTACATTTTTCAAAAATTAATTTTTCCAAAAACTTATACATTTTTAAACCATTGTCTTCACAATAGGTTTTTAATACCTCATGTGCTTCTTTTGATATTTTTAAGTTTTTGATGTCATTCATAATTAAGGGGCAGAAAAAAGGCAGAATAATTTCTTCCTAATAATAAATATTCCGTTTAAGTAAATGTATTTTGTAATTTTTCTAAATATTTATCTAAAAAATAAATCTAAAAGAAATAACAAGTTAAATGGCAACATCAAACAAAGTATTCGTTTCTCCTGGTGTATATACCTCTGAAAGAGACCTAAGTTTCGTAGCTCAGAGTGTAGGTGTTACTACATTAGGTATCGTTGGTGAAACCCTTCAGGGACCAGCATTCGAACCAATTTTCATCACAAATTTTGATGAATTTCAAACGTATTTCGGTCCAACATCACCGGAAAAATTTGTAAACACACAAATTCCTAAATATGAGGCTGCGTATATCGCTAAAGCATATTTACAACAGTCAAATCAATTATTCGTAACAAGAGTGTTGGGTCTTAATGGTTACGACGCGGGTCCATCATGGTCCATAACAACAATCGCAAATGTTGACACTTCAACAGTTGGAGCGACTGGTGATACAGGTCCTCAATTACTTAAATTTACTGCAACAACAGGTGGTACGGTTACTATTACATCAGTACCGGCTAAATTGAGTTCTTATTTTACTGTACCATATACAACATTTAATGGTGGAAGCTCATCTATACGTGCAGATTTCCAAAGTTATATTTTAACCACTATTTTAAACACTAATTCTTCAGGTGGTACTTCATATTTCTGGGGTACTGTAAGTGATACAACTTTTGATAGTGTAACAGGTGCAACACCAAACGCATCAACTCGTTACAGTGCATATACCGAAACATATGGAGTATCAGGAGTTACTGAGTCAACTGCGGACTTTACAAGTCCAAATGATGACCCCTGGTATTATTCATTATTTACTAATAACAGTGGGGCATATTTTGGATTTGGATTTGGGGCAGCATTTACTGATGTAACTTCAACAGGTGTTGGTTCATACTCAGGAGAAATGGAGGTTTACTATACAAATTATTCAGGAACTTCATATACTGATTATGATGATGTTGTAATTGCAACTCTTCGTTCACGTGGTGTTACAACAGACAATTCAGGAGGTCCTGTTTATACTGTAACAGGTACTAGTGATGTTCAATTAGTTACAACAGGAGCATATTCAGGTATTTCTAAAAACCCTAAATTAACATTCCAAGTTTCAGGTGTTACAAGTGGTGGAGAAGATTTCACATTTGACACATCGTTTGATAGTTCTGCAACCAATTATATTAGTAAGGTATTTGGTAAAGGTAACTTTACAAAACCAAGAACCGAAGTACCTATTTTCTTAGAGGAAGTATTCCAAACAACATTAAATTACTCATATAATAATGGATATATTAGAGGTATTAATTCTAGTTTGATATCTTTACCTGAGGCAAGAGGATTAGATACTACATCTATTGGTTGGTATTTAAATAGTTTCCAAACACCTTCTACACCTTATGTTGTTTCAGAACTTCGTGGTAATACGGTTTACAGATTGTTTAAATTTATCTTAATCTCTGATGGTAGTGCTGCTAACAGACAAGTTAAGGTTTCTATTGCTAATATGCAATTCAGTAACGGTACGTTTGATATTATTGTTCGTGATTTCTTTGACACAGATGCTAATCCTATTGTATTGGAAACATTTACAAATTGTGTTATGAGTCCAGCACAAAATTCATACGTAGCTCAAAGAATTGGTACCGCAAACGGTGAATATGAATTAAAGTCAAGATTCATTATGTTAGAAATGGATGAGGACCATCCTGTAGATGCTCTTCCTTGTGGATTTGAAGGTTATGATTTCAGAGAGTACTCAGGAGCTAAAAACCCATTCCCTGTATATAAGACAGAATATTATGTACCAGGTCAAATCATTTATAACCCACCATTTGGAACAACAACAGGTGCTGATAATGTTATAAGAAGTTCTGGTGATAGAGTTAGAAGAACATATTTAGGTTTTTCTTCAACTGTCGGTATAGATGGAGATTTCTTCGAATACAAGGGTCTACAAGTACCTTTATCGTGTGATAGTGACGGTACTGCTTGGCCAGTATTGACAAAAGGTTTCCACATGGACTCAGGAGCTACCGTTGTTGCAATATCTGGTGGTTATACATCTTCAGGTACATCGGCGTTTGATTGTGGTGTAGCATCATTCCAATCAGACCCACAAAGTCCTACAAACCCATATTACCAATTGGCGGCTAGAAAGTTCACTTTATTGGCTCAAGGAGGATTTGATGGTTGGGATATCTATAGAGAATATAGAACAAACGGTGATACATTCTCATTAGGAAATACAGGTTTCTTAAAAGGTAACTGCTCAACATCTATAACATATCCTACTTCAACAGGTTGGGGTTACTTCAAACCTATTACAGGTCCTAACCAACAACAATGGGCAAATACTGACTACTACGCATATTTGTGGGGTCAATCAACATTCGCAAATCCTGAGGCTGTAAACATTAATGTATTTACAACACCAGGTATTGATTTTGTTAATAACGCGGCGTTAGTGAATGATGCAATTGATATTATTGAAACAGACAGAGCTGATTCTATCTATATTATGACGGCACCTGACTATGATGTATATTCACCAAATACTGCAGATTTTGAAACTCAGTTTATTTATCCTGAACAATTAGTTGATTTATTAGACGATTCGGGTATTGATTCTAACTATACTGCAACTTATTACCCCTGGATTTTAACAAGAGATTCATCTAACAATACACAAATTTATCTTCCACCAACGTGTGAAGTGGTTAGAAACTTGGCGTTGACTGATAATATTGCTTTCCCCTGGTTCGCATCTGCGGGTTATACAAGAGGTATTGTAAATGCTGTTAAAGCACGTAAGAAGTTAACACAAGACGATAGAGATACACTTTACAAAGATAGAATTAACCCAATTGCAACATTCTCAGATGTAGGTACTGTAATTTGGGGTAATAAAACTCTTCAAATTAAACAATCTGCACTTGACAGAATTAACGTAAGAAGATTGTTGTTACAAGCTCGTAAGTTGATTTCAGCAGTTGCAGTTAGATTGTTATTTGAACAAAATGACGAGAAAGTAAGACAACAGTTCTTGGATTCAGTTAACCCAATCTTAGATTCAATTCGTAGAGATAGAGGTTTGATTGACTTCCGTGTAACTGTGTCAAACTCACCTGAGGATTTAGATTCAAATACTTTAACAGGTAAGATTTATCTAAAACCAACAAGAGCTCTTGAATTCATTGACATCGAATTCTTGATTACTCCTACAGGTGCATCATTTGAAAATATCTAATATAGATACTTAATTTAAATAAGGGGGAGCGAAGGTTCCCCCTTTATAGCCTTAAAAACAAAAAAATGGAATTCACAAAAAAAAATCTAAATGAAGCATTAAATGTGGAAAACACAGGAAAAAAAACATTTTCTAAAAAACCACAAAGTATTGTTATTTCTGAAGAACAATTAGAAAGATTAATTCAAAAGGTCACTAAAAATAAAAAATGAATCTAAAGCAAATCATTAAAGAGTACGCTGAAGAAAAACAACTTCGTGAAGGTTTTGACGAAGAAGGTCAACCTGACTTAAAATACTATGCTTTTGACTGGGATGATAATATCGTAACAATGCCTACGCGTATTATATTATCTACTGAAAACGGTGATGAAGTTGGTATGAGTACTGAAGATTTTGCTGAATACCGTGAAAGTATCGGTAAAGAACCATTTGATTATAAAGGTAAAAAGATTGTTGGATACGCTGAAAACCCATATCGTAATTTTGGTGTTTCAGGAGATAAAGCATTTATTGTGGATGCAATGTTAGCAAAACCAGGTCCATCGTGGAATGATTTTGTTGAAGCAATAAATGGGGGGTCCATTTTTTCTATTATCACCGCAAGAGGTCACAACCCTAAAACACTTCGTGAGGCGGTTTACAATATGATTGTTACTGACCACAATGGTATCAGTAAGAATGAATTATTAAATAATTTAAAAAGATATCGTGATTATTTTGATGAAACAAAAATGAGTGACAAAGAAATGATTGATTTTTATTTGGATTTGGCAAAGTTTCATCCTGTAACTTATGGTGAGGGTAGTGCTGCCAATCCTGAAGAAGGTAAGATTGTTGCTTTAAGAAACTTTCTTTCGTATGTCAAAAATATGGCACAAGAGCTTGGGGAGAAGGCTTACTTTAAAAATGACATTAAAAACAATTTTGTACCTATGATTGGATTTTCTGATGATGATGCTAGAAATATTGAAAAAATAAAAGATTTTCTAGATGCAGAAGATAAAGATAAACTAGTTAAAACATATTTAACAAAAGGAGGAGAAAAACAAGAAGTATAAATTATTTCAGTAAATCTGGGCACATACTATGTGTAATTGATTTATAAAATAAAGTAAATAGAAAAATTTTTCAAACTCATAATATTTATAAGAAATAAACAAAAGAAAAAATTTAAAACCAAAATACTATGGCAGACTTATTAATGAAAATGCCCACACCGTATGAACCAA
>Ga0208644_1002177_pt1 | contig 15806 bp, 16 predicted proteins | sample VirMetDEL_Nov_18_FD_184517 | JGI IMG/M metagenome (GOLD analysis project Ga0208644, IMG submission 184517) | Aqueous microbial communities from the Delaware River and Bay under freshwater to marine salinity gradient to study organic matter... | ecosystem: Environmental > Aquatic > Marine >... | reverse complement strand
TGATGACGCACCCTGAGCAAACTAGAAAATATGGGCTGGAAATGGAAAAAATGCGCCTTGGCATGGAAAACGAAAAAGCAAGACTTGCACAACTGCATAAATATGAGGATGGAATTATAGACCAGCCATTTTTAACTCCAGACACCGTAAAGGGAGATTAATGCGGAGTTTAATAGTGATACCCAGCAGAAAAGGTAGCACAAGACTGCCAAACAAGCCAATGATAGAGTTTGGGGGAAAAACTTTAGTCAGGAGGGTCTGGGACCAAGCCGTGCTTACCCAGATGGACGTGATTGTGGCTACTGACTCTGAAGAGATCAAGGGTCACGTCGAGTCATTTGGGGGCACTTGTTATATGACATCCCGCAACCATAGATGTGGAACAGATAGGGTTAGAGAGGCTACAGCCCTACACGGAGTGGATGGATATGAAGCTATCATCAACCTTCAGGGAGACTTACCGTTCATTAGCCCTAAGCAAATACTTGAATCTACGATACCACTTGTTCACGGTTTCGATGTGGGGACTCTAGTTTGTCAAATGGAAGATTCAGAAAAGGCCAACAAAAACTGCGTAAAGGCTATATGTAGCAAAAGCAAAGGCGAACCTGTACTTTCTTGTCATTGGTTTTTAAGGGCTTCTTTAGGATATGGATATCGTCACGCTGGAATCTATTCATTTTGGCCAGAAGTTTTGGAAAGACCCCTTGCCCCTAGCGAGCATGAAGCAATAGAGGATCTTGAGCAGTTAAGATTTCTAGAGGAAGGCTATTCAATTGGTGCTTGTTTGACTCAAAATATACCAATGGAAATTAATGTGGCAGAAGATATAGTGCCAGAAGAGGTAAAGAAGTGGGATGAAAACTTCTTTAGAAACTATTCTGGTTTTTTTTGCAGCGGAAGCGGGGCAGTATAGATGAGCGATATAAAAAAAGAAAAAAATATTTTATATATTGGCAGTGGAAATTCGGCAACTCTTGCAAAAAATCTAGACTTAGATAAGTATACTGTCTGCTGCGTAAATAATGCTTGGAAGCTCTTTGAGGGTCAATACTTTGACTACTGGATTCATAGTGGCGATTTTCCAAACGAGAATAGACCCAAGAAGGGCCAGATAAAGTTTAAAGATGAGATTAGTTATACTCAGTATAAAGTTTCTTCTGAGGAATTTACAAAAAAGATAGGGTCAAAGTGTACTTCCCCACAACATTATCTAGGATATACGATATTCTTTTTAGGTTTGTATTGGATAATAAACACTTTAAATCCCGAAAAAATTAGTCTTCTTGGCTTTGATCACGACTATAATATGGATAAAGTAAAAAAGTGGAATGAAGACAATAGGCCAAATCCACAAAATCATTACAACAAAGAAAAAGATCAAACGATTGCAGACTGGTCTAACATTTTCTTCGCAGGAATGGATAATGATTTTTTTTACGGTCACGGAACGCCAGATCCTCTTAGACTTGGGGAGGAGCACTTAATACAAAAGTTTGATCAAGCAATAAAATTTACCAAACAGTTAAATATAAAACTCGTCAACCTTTCATCAGTGGAATCAAAAATAAATAAGGTAGAAAAGGAATCTATTTGATGATCAATTTACCGAGTCATTTAGGCGGTCACGCAAATATAACCCATTTAGACGAGTCTACGCTAGACTACCTGATAGATAAATATAACGTTAAAAGTATGTATGATGTAGGATGTAGCGTAGGCGGCATGGTACAACTAGCACAGAAAAAAGGAGTCCAATCAACTGGCATTGACGGAGATTTTACACTGAAGCACCCAGATGAAATAAATGTTATTCTACATGATTTCACAACTGGATCATTAAATATTCCAGAAGTAGATCTATCTTGGTCAGTTGAATTTTTAGAACATGTACATGAAAAATACATGGATAACTACTTTTCTGTATTTAGCGTAAGTCGTATTGTTTTCTGTACCTTTTCCACAACTACCCGTGGACATCATCATGTCAACGTTAAGAATCAAGAATACTGGGATTCCAAATTTAATGATTACGGATTTAACAAGGATATAGAATCGACAAATCATATTAGAAAAAATAGTAGTATGAAGAGAAACTTCGTAAGAGATACAGGAACTATATTTATCAACAGGAAGTATCTATGAAACTAGAAATAGGATGCGGAAGTACTCCAAGAAAAACCGGATACCATACATGTGATATAAGATGTTTATCAAATATTAATTTCTGCTGTAATGCTATAGACTTAGATAAGCACATTGAAGAAAATACTGTTACTCATATATATGCAAGACATTTTATGGAGCATTTAACATTCTATGAGGCAGATTTATTTTTAAATGTTTTGTATAAAATACTAAAACCACAAGGCGAGATTGAAATTATAGTTCCTAATATGACATTTCACATTAATCAATGGATAAATAAGAGAAACGATAAAAAACAATTTCAACACGCAAAGGCTGGCTTTTGGGGCTGGCAAAGAGGAAAAGATGAAAATTACTGGGATGTTCATAAATCTGGATACGATAAGGAAACGATTCAGGAATTAATATCTAAACATAAATTTATTAATTTCAAATCACGGAACTCTGAAGACAATCCGCATCTACACGTTTTTTTCTATAAGGAATAGCAGAAGTGAATAAGCAAGGTAAGATATGGGGAAATACTCGTGAGATATTTACTCGCAACAACGTATCCATACATAGAATAGAAATCAAAAAAGATTCATGTTGTTCAAAGCATTACCACCAGCATAAGCATAACATATTTTATGTTGAATCTGGTAAAATACTAATACAGGAATGGAAGACGGAATATGATCTCGTTGATGAAACAATACTTGAGTTTGGAGAAACGTGCTCTGTTCCACCTATGAATAATCATAGATTCGTTGGGTTAGAAGATAGCGTTGTTTATGAGATATACTTTATAGAATTAGATAATAATGACATTATAAGAGAAGACACCGGAAGGGAAAAGATATGAAGGCAATTATATTTGGAATCACAGGACAAGACGGTAGCCATCTCGCAGAGCTTTTACTCTCGAAAGGATATCAGGTAGTTGGGGTATCCCGGCGAGTAAGTACTGACAATACGCAGCGTATCAAGCACCTGTTTGGTACAGATGGCTTTGAATTGGCATCTGGTGATATTACTGATTACCATAGCGTAATGAACATTTTAAGGGGAAACGGTGAAGTTGATGAGGTCTATAACCTAGCAGCGCAATCACACGTAGCTGTATCGTTTAAGCAGCCAGCCTTAACATGGGATATAACAGGCAAGGGATGTTTAAATATTTTACAGTCATTAGTTGACCTTAATATGATCAGCACAAGATTTTATCAAGCTAGTTCCAGTGAAATGTTTGGTAAGAATTATGATATCAAATTAGAACCTAAAGAAGATCCATCTGAACAGTTTAGCGAAACGAAGTATCAAAACGAAGACACCAAATTTATGCCACAAAGTCCATACGCTATTGCTAAATGCGCTGCCCACCATATGACAAGACTGTTTCGTGAAGGATATGGGCTACACGCTAGCTCTGGTATTTTATTCAACCATGAGGGTCCGCGTAGAGGCGAATCATTTGTCACCCGTAAGATTACAAAATGGATTGGGGAATTTGTTAGGTGGCATCAAAAAAATCCTACTGTATTTGAAAATTGTCAATTAACAGAATATGAAAATCTTGATACAGACTATATTTATACCGAAGGTAAAAGTGGGCCTAAATTTCCAAAGCTACGTCTAGGTAATTTAGAAGCATTCCGAGATTGGGGGTATGCAGGAGATTATGTGGAAGCCATGTGGATGATGTTACAACAGGACGCTCCTGATGATTACGTCATTTGCACAGGTGAAACTCATACGATTCGAGAGTTCCTAGACGTAGCATTTTCACATATAGGTATCAGTGATTGGTCAAGTTATGTAGTACAAGATCCAGAATTTTATAGACCAGCCGAAGTAGATTACCTACGAGGAGATTGCTCAAAGGCAAACAATCAACTAGGATGGACTATTAAAACTTCATTTAAAGATCTTGTAAAACTAATGGTTGATCACGATATTAACCATAATGAAAATATATAAATTAAAACTATCTTTATTACTAGTTATACATAGGTTAAAACGATATGACCTTGGAAGATATAACTACGACACACCAATAATATTCGTGGAAGCAAAAGATCCAGACGGAGCGTGTCACGCCGCTGTCTATGGACTTTTTGAGGTCATGTATAAACAGGATAGTTCAATAGAAACTAAATTATTGTTTAGAGACTTAGCATACGACATAAGAGTTATTAAGGTTTACAACCCATGAGAAAAAGAAATTTTGATGATCCAATTTACAAAGACTGGAGATTGTCAGTATACAAAAGAGATAAGTTTACTTGTCAGATGCCGGGTTGTAAATCTAAAAGACAAATACAGGCCCATCATATTAGAAAATGGTCAACAGCCTCTGCTTTAAGGTATGATTTAGATAATGGCATAACGTTATGTAGACAATGCCATGATAGTATTAGTAAATCAGAAGAATATTATGAGGCGTTGTTTATAGATATAGTCAGGAGTAAAAAATGACATTCAAAAATGCTCCACCGTTCACTGTAATAAAAGACACCAGAGAGCAGGATGGATACACCTTCCTAAAAGAAAAAACTAGAGGCTTTGAGTGTCTCGGCATGATTAACAAGAAACTGGATACTGGAGATTACAGCTTACTAGGATTTGAAGATAAGATATGCATAGAAAGAAAAGCAAGCACATCAGAGCTTGCAAACAATCTCGGAAAAGATAAATACAGATTTCTTAAAGAGATTGAGAGAATGAGGGCGTTTCCACATAAGTTTATAATCCTTGAATTTACACTTGAAGATCTTATGAATTTTCCAGAAGGGGCCGGTATACCACAGGAAAATTTGAACTCAATAAAAATTACAAATAAATATATGGTCAAGATGTTAATGGAGTTTCAACTATATGATAATATCCATGTGTTATTCTGTGGAAATAGGAAAAATGCTAAACTTACTACGACTAGTATTCTTAAAAGAATAAACGAAATGTATACGGTTGGGAGAAAAATATGAGTAAAATCTACCAGCTAGAGGATATTCACAACCACGGTATAGATGTAGAAAATAGAATAGTATATGTAAATTCTGAAAGTGAACATGAAGGAGAAGAGTCAGGTGTAGACTACAAGATGGCAAGAACTTTTATGAGAAATATGGATTATTTGAATACAATAAGCAATAAGTTAATCAATGTAAAAATGATGAACTGGGGAGGCGACTGGAATTATGGTATGGCAATGTATGATGTTATAGCTAATTCAAAGTCACAAGTAAACTGCACATCATACGCACACGCGAGATCTATGAGTTCTATTATACCGCAAGCCGCTAAAGTAAGATATATATCGCAACATGCAGATTTTATGGTTCACTACGGAACCTATGGAGATGGTGGTGATTTTAGGCAGGTTATTAATGGTGCTAAATTTTCACAAAAGTCAATAGATGTTATGATTGGAATCTACGCAGGCAGATGCGTAAACGGCGAGTATTTTTGCAATAAAGGCATGGACTACCAAAAGACGTTTAACTTTATTAAAAAACAGATAGAAAAACTCACAGATTGGTGGATGACGGCGGAAGAAGCAGTTTACTATGGCTTTATGGATAAGGTTGTTTAATGTCTCAAATACTTAAAGATATCAACGAAGCGTGGTTGGGTATATCTGTTAATGACGATAACTTATTCAACCCTATGGAAATACTTGACCCAAATGACGATGACTACCATTTAAAACTCACTTGGTTAATGACTCGCCCAGAGTATTTTTCATTTCTTTGTAAACAGATATTTAATATTCAGATTTTACCATCACAGGCTTTAATTTTACAAGAACTTTGGAATAGAAAATTTCCAATGCTTATCGCAAGCCGTGGATTTGGTAAATCTTTTATGTTATCATTGTACTCAATGCTAAGAGCATTATTAATACCAAAGAGAAAAGTAGTCGTTGTTGGTGCAGCGTTCAGACAGTCAAAAGTTCTATTTGAATACATGGAAACAATCTGGAATAATTCTCCAATATTGCGTGATATTTGCGATAGTGACAGCGGACCACGTAGAGATGTTGACCGCTGCGTTATGAGGATTAATGAGAGTAGGGTCACATGCTTACCACTCGGTGACGGACAAAAGATTAGAGGTCAGCGCGCTAATGATATTATCAGTGACGAATTTGCGTCCATACCTCGTGATATTTTTGAAACGGTTGTTGCGGGATTCGCGGCAGTAAGTTCCGACCCTATTGAAAATGTCAAAAAGATAGCTTCTAAAAAGAAAGCGGTTGAACTCGGCATTGAAATAGACGAGGACGAAAAAGACGTTGTTAAAAATAAAGATAACCAGATTATTCTATCCGGTACGGCCTATTATGACTTTAATCACTTTGCCACGTATTGGAAAAAATGGAAATCTATAATTAAGAGTAGTGGTAGTAGAGAAAGGTTAAGAGAGGTGTTTGGGGGTGAAGATCCTCCTGTAGATTTTGACTGGAGAGAATACTCAGTCATTCGTATACCCTACGAGCTTCTACCAGATGGCTTTATGGACGCCGCACAGGTAGCCAGATCGAAGGCAACCGTCCATGCTGGAATATATCAGATGGAGTTCGGAGCGTGCTTCACACGCGATTCTCAGGGCTTCTTCAAGAGGTCTCTTATAGAGACATGTGTCTGCAACGAAGAGAACGCTATAAGAGACTCTAAAGATGATATTATTATCTATGAAGCTAGACTCATGGGCGATAAGAATAAAAAATATGTATTTGGTGTTGACCCAGCATCTGAAGTAGATAATTTCAGTATAGTAGTAATGGAGTTATCAGAAGATCACAAGCGTATTGTATATTGCTGGACAACAACTAGAGATGAACACAAAGAACGTGTCAAAAAGGGGTATTCTACTGAAAAAGATTTCTACGCATACTGCGCCAGAAAAATTAGAGATCTTATGAGGCTATTTCCATGTGTTCATATTGCTATGGATGCACAAGGTGGAGGTATAGCTGTTATGGAATCCTTACACGATACGGATAAGATACAAGACGGAGAACAGCCAATATGGCCAGTTATAGATGATGATAAACCTAAAGATACAGACGGTGAACGAGGTTTACATATTCTAGAAATGTGTCAATTTGCTAAACATGAATGGCTAGCAGAAGCTAATCATGGATTACGTAAAGACTTTGAGGATAAAAATACCCTGTTTCCGCGTTTTGACTCTATTAGTTTAGCTGCCTCAAACGCGGAGGATGGGCTAAAAGGTAGAATGTTTGATACCCTAGAAGAATGTGTTATGGAAATAGAGGAACTAAAAGATGAACTAGCCATGATACAAATGACTCAGACGCCAGCCGGTAGGGATAAATGGGACACTCCAGAAATTATCGTTGCCGCCGGTAAAAAAAGTAAGATGCGTAAGGACCGCTATTCAGCATTATTGATGGCTAATATGGCCGCTAGAACAATTAACAGGACTCCAACGCAGGCTGAGTATCAATTTTACGGTGGCTTTGCTACCATAAGAGACTCTAAAGATAAGAACGAAGATATGTATACAAGTGGCCCTTCTTGGTTCACTGATGGAATGAGCAACGTTTACTAAAAGTTGTGTATAGTATAATGAGTATTGCATTCCAATTACATTCTAATTAAGGATCTAAAGATGACCCAGCAGTTCACAGTTACATGGGACGATAATGATAAGAGCAGCAAAGCACAGGCTATGGACTTGTATGCATCTGCTGGAGACCAATATACTGGAGTGACAAAATCTACAGCATCTCACTATAGAGATTTTAGAGATATTGAACCTAATAAGTCGGTACGGCCCGGTTTTACACGATACGATTATGATGCTTTTAGACCCGACGAACAAATTCCACGCCGACAAAAACGACTCATAAAGATGTGCATGGATGCATACGATAAGGTTGGAATTATTAGAAATGTTATTGATTTAATGGGTGACTTTGGTAGTCAAGGAATTGATATTATACATGAAAATAAAAGCGTAGAAACTTTCTACAAGCAATGGTTTAAGAAGGTAGACGGAAAAGAAAGATCAGAAAGGTTCTTAAATAATCTTTACAGAACTGGCAATGTTATTATATATCGGAGTACAGCTAAAATTACTCCAGCCGTAACAAAATACATCAAATCTATGGCGGCTGATATTAAAGTTAACGTTCCTAAGTTTGAAGATAAAACTATACCGTGGCGTTATAATTTCTTTAATCCCGTATCAGTTGACGCAAAAGATGGAAAATTAAACATTCTATTTGGCAGAAAAGACTACCAAATTACTTCTACATCATTTATTGATAACTTTAGAGATGGAACAATACCAGCACAGTTTCTAGATACATTACCGCCAGATGTTAAAAACAAGATTAAAAATGGCGAACAGAAAATTCCATTAGATCCAGAAAGATTATCTCTATTCTTCTATAAAAAAGACGACTGGATGGAATGGGCGAACCCCATGATTTATGCCATTCTAGACGATATTATCATGCTAGAAAAAATGAGACTTGCAGACCTATCAGCACTAGATGGGGCAATATCTAATATTAGACTATGGACTCTTGGTAATCTTGAATATAAAATTTTGCCAACAAAAGCAGGAATTAATAAATTAAGAGATGTGCTGTCAAGTAACGCTGGCGGTGGAACTATGGAGCTTGTTTGGGGTCCAGAACTTACTTATACAGAATCAAATAGCCAAGTATATAAGTTCTTAGGATCTGAAAAATATACATCAGTACTTAATAGTATTTATGCTGGACTTGGTGTTCCTCCAACACTAACAGGGCTAGCTGGCAATGGCGGCGGCTTTACAAATAATTTTATATCACTAAAAACTCTTGTAGAGAGACTACAATATGGAAGAGAGTTGCTAGCCAAGTTCTGGGAAAAAGAAATAGAAATTGTAAGACAGGCTATGGGATTTAGAAAACCTGCCTATATACAGTTTGATCAAATGAGTCTATCAGATGAAGCTACTGAGAAAAATCTTTTAATTCAGTTAGCAGATAGAGATATCATAAGCCATGAGACTGTTCTACAGAGGTTTAAGGAAATTCCTTCAATCGAAAAAATTAGACTTAAACGTGAACAAAAAGATAGAACAAATGACTCTTATCCTGATAAAGCCGGTCCATTTCATAACCCAAATCATAAACAAGAAATGCAGAAGATAGAAAGACAGGGTGACATAAATCAGAAGCTACAACAAGATAAGGAACAGAACAAACCTGTCAATCCAAATGGAAGACCTCCACTTAAACAAGATGAAGGACCACGTAAAAAGCGTACTGAAACACCAAAATCCAAGCCAGGGGTTGCAGAGCTAATCGTTTGGTCACAAGATGCTTTTGATAAGATATCAGAAGTTACGACTACTGCCTTTTTAGGTTTTAAAAATAAAGCAAACATGAGAAAACTTACAAAGTCTGAGGTTGCTGAACTAGAAAGTGTAAAGTTAGATATACTCACCAATACAAAGCTCATGTCTGATGTTAGTGAAGAGTCTATATACAACACTCTTAAAGCAAACAAGAAAGCCCCACAGGAATTTCTAAACACTCTTAAATCCCTCAAAATTAGCACATCTAGCATGTCAATAGATGAATACAAAAAGAAGGCCGTTAGCACGTTTGTAGAGCTAATTATGGAGGATAAAATCTAGAATTTTCAACAATTTATTTTTTTTGTGTATAATTCATAGAGGTTATAAACTATGAAAGAAATAAACATATTCCAAAGAGAAATTTCAGACGGCATTGGCGAACTCGTCAAGAGCACCGCTAGCGTTGCCTATTGTTCACAGGCTGAAATTAAAGGTAAGGAAGACAACCTAGAAAATGCTATGGCAAACATATCCGATACTGAAATATTGGATAAGGTTATAGCCGAAAACAAAGATCAGATAGACCTGTATTATCTAGAGTCAGTTCTTGTATCTACTGGATGGAATAAAAATGACGATGTGTTTATGACAGAAGCTACATGGGAAGCTAGAAACACACCAGAAGATAAACAATTTAACTTTATGCACGATGAAAATGACATCATCGGACATATCACTGGATCTTATGTCCTCTCAAAAGACGGCAAAAGAGTAGAGACAGATGGTATGCCTGAAGATTTTGATATTATCACTCAAGCAGTTTTATACAATAGCTGGACAAATGAGGATAATAGAGACAGGATGCAGAAAATCATTTCCGAAATCGAAGAAGGAAAATGGTATGTATCTATGGAATGTCTCTTTGCAGGATTTGATTATGCCTTGATAGATAAAGATGGTCAGGCAAAAATTTTAGCAAGAGACGAGCAGTCGGCATTTCTTACTAAGCATCTTAGAGCATATGGCGGAACTGGCGAATATGAAGGCTATAAGATTGGCCGAGCATTAAAAAATATAGCATTTTCAGGTAAAGGCTTAGTAGCAAAACCTGCAAATCCTAGAAGTGTAATCATCAATAAAAACTCAAGTAAGGCTTTTGTTTTAGATGATAATTCTCGTTCTCTAAATATAGGAGATTTTACAATGTCAGATGTTTCAGTACTAGAGAAGCGGATTGCTGAACTAAAAACAGCACTTGCTTCGACAGAACAAGAAAACAAAGAAATCAAGGCTAAGATCGAAGAAGCAAAAGACAAAGAATTTGCTTCTCAGGTTGAAGCATTTGAAGCGTCCATCGAAGAAAAGCAAGGCACCATTGCTGAGCTAGAAGAGTCTGTTAAGTCAACACAGGCTCGCGTTGCCGAGCTAGAAGATGCTCTAAAGGCATCTCAGACCGAACTAGCCGCAGCCATGAAGAACATGGATGAAATGAAGAAGAAAGAAAAGATGGAGAAAAGAAAGGCCGCTCTAACTGAAGCCGGTCTAGACGAAGAAGAAACAGAAGCTACCCTTGCTTCACTTGAAGCACTAGAAGATGACGCTTTTGATTCAGTCGTTGCCGTAATGAAAAAGAAAGCGGTAATGAAGGACGACAAGAAAGAAGACGAAGGGGCTATGAAGCCTAAAGCTGAAGAAACAGAAGCAGAAGAAGTTGAAGCTACTGCTGAAGTTTTTGAAGAAGTAGAAACTTCAGAGGCAACACTCGTAGAACCAGCAACAGATGAAGCTGACGAGCTAGAATCAACTCGTGCTTCACTATCTAACTGGATTTCAGAAAATATTCTTAGTAAGTAAATCCAAACTCTAAATAGGAGATATAACAATGGCTCTTAAAGCAGATAGAATCGAAGAATCTACAGATATCAGCTTTTTTTACAATGAAGGTACTGCCACTCGTGGCGGCGTAGTTGTTCTTGATGCGGCTAATGCGTCAGGTGCAGCTATGGATCAGGGCGCTAATAAGGTTAAGTATGCAACCGTGGCATCAGATGATGTCCCAGTTGGAATTCTTTTAAACGATGTTGTTAACAAGGATCTTACCCGAACCCATCTTAATCAGTATAAAGATGAAGTTCAAAAGGGTGGGAAGGTTACAGTTCTTACTCGTGGTCAGGTTACCACAAACAGCATTGATTCGGTTACAGTAGCCGCTGGCGAACTAGCATATGCTTCAAGTGGCACAGCAGGTAACTTGACAAATGTTTCAGCAGTTGGTTCAGCCCATGCTGTTGGACGTTTCCTTTCGGCTAAAGATGGTGATGGATATGCTAAAGTCTCTGTAAACCTTCCAAACTTCGGCTAATATAAACTTTAAATAGGAGATATAACAATGTCATTCACAGAACGTCCTAGTGACGAATTTATCGCACTACTCAGAAAATCTGGTGATAACGATATTAATGTCGCAACAGCGGCTCAGCGAGAGTTTGCTAAGGCTCTTGAACTTCCTCTTCGTAAGGGTGTTCTAGTCGGCAATATTCTTGGTGATATTTTCGAGACTATCAATGTTGAACCCGGTGCTTCAACAGAGTATCCTCTCGATCTTATTTCTCCGGGACTAGAAGGTGAGCACGTTGCTTACACTAATCCGGGTCACGGTAGAATTCCTGAGCGATCAGTTGAATCTGATTACGTCATGATTCCTACCTATGCTATTACCTCTTCAATTGACTACTTGCTACGATATGCTCGTGAAGCCCGTTGGGATATCGCGGCTCGTGCCATGCAGGCAATGGAAGCTGGCTTTGTTAAGAAGATGAACGATGACGGCTGGCAGACAATTCTTGCTGCTGCTACTGATCGTAACATCTTGGTTTATGATGGCGATGCGACTGCTGGCATGTTCAGCAAGAGACTCGTTTCTCTCATGCAAACTGTTATGCGACGAAATGGCGGCGGAAACACTGGTTCTGCTAATCGTGGTCGCCTAACAGATCTCTATGTTTCACCTGAAGCACTAGAAGATGTACGTAACTGGGGTCTAGATCAGATTGATGAAGTTACACGTAGAGAAATCTACACAGCTTCTGAAGGTGGTGCTCCAATTACTCGAATCTTTGGTGTCAACCTCCACGATCTCGATGAGCTTGGTGAAGGTCAGCAGTACCAGACCTTCTTCACAGCGGCTGATGGACTTGCTGGTGCTGTTCAGACAAGCGACCTTGAATTGGTTGTTGGTCTTGATCAGTCAACCCGTGACAGCTTCGTTATGCCAATGAAGCAAGCTCTACAGGTATTTGAAGATCCTGCCCTTCACCGTCAGCAGCGAGCAGGCTACTACGGATGGGCTGAACTTGGATTTGGTGTCCTAGATAACCGTCGAGTTATCCTTGGCTCCTTCTAAGTTATAGAGATTTTTAATAAGAAGAGTCGTTATCAGTTATCTGGTAGCGGCTCTTTTTTTGTGTATAATACTCTGTATAAACCAACATTAGGACTTTTTAAGGAGTCAATAAATGGCCGCTTTATCAGATTATCTTGAGTCTGGTTTGTTAAATCATGTGTTTAGGGGGGCAGATTTTCCAAAGCCTTCAGCTATAGCAATTGCCCTCACCAGTGGTGTCCCGCAAGATTCACACACTGGAGCTACAATTCCAGAAATCCCACAGACTATTAACGGCTCTGGAACTGGATATGCTAGAATTGTACTAAATGATACATCAGTAAGTGGAAATGAATATTGGTCATTTTCTGATGACGATTTCGCCGCTGGAAGTGGATTGATTAAAAATGCAGCTAATAGAGCGTTTGAATCGGCCCTATTAGACTGGGGATGGGTTAGTGGAATTGCAATACTTGATAGCGGCGTATATGGTTCTGGCAACCTATTAATGCACGCACAGCTAGACAATCCTAGAATTATTTATATGGGCGATAGCGTAGTCTTTAATGAAGACACACTTCAAATTAGCTTTAAATAGTAGGAATAAAAAATGAAATTAACCAAAAACGATTTCATTACTCAGTTGAATTCGTTGATACCAGATAATGGTACTCAGCAAATTTCTCCGCTAGATCTTAGAATTGTAATCAGAGATACTGCTGATTCTACGGTTAATTTCTTAAATGGTCAAAATTTAAATACTGCTAATTTTTCTACACCTGAAGTAACATCTACACGCGCAGGTATAGACGCTTTATCAAAATATAATCTCCCCGGATATGTCACTTCTGGGAATAGCGCTTTTGGATATCAATCCTTACATAGTAATTATCACGGACTCGATAATACGGCTGTAGGTGCATTTTCTCTTGGTTGTAACTTATACGGAAATTATAACGTTGGGGTTGGTTATACAGCACTAGGAGGCAACGTTGCCGGATCTGGCAATATTGGAATTGGCAGTCATACATTACAGTCAAACAAAAATGGTGATTTTAATATCGCCATCGGGCACGGGGCTGGATATTATATAGGTAATTATCCGGGATCTCTTGGTGTAAATAGCTATAAACTTTATATAGCATCCGTTCCAGTGACATCTGAAGATTTATGTGAGATCGAGGCTGGAGTTGGTCCAGCCCCACTTGTTTATGGAGACTTGAAAGATTTAAGATTTGGTATAGCAACAAAGACGCTACATGACTTTGGAACCTTACAGGTGTCTGGAGATATTGCCCCAACGCAAGATGAACAATTTAATTTAGGTAATGATCAATACAGATGGGCGTCTGTTAATGATTTGATTCACTTTTCTGGAAATAAAATCGGTATTGGAACAAATGCACCGTCTGGTTCTGAAGGTCTTGTTACAGTTAATGGAAGTATAGTACCATCTCAATACGGTGCGTATACTCTTGGAAACGCCAATCTTGCTTGGGACGGATTCTTTAATGATATCACTGTTAGTGGTGCAGCTACCATAACAGACCTTGAATATATCACAAAAGAACAATGGATATATGAAGCTCTTACATTACATCTTGGCGCAAGCGGTGGCGTTTGGGAGGGTAGTGGAGTATTTACTGGTGAACCATACGGCCCAATACGTGGTTATCTAGATGATGGCGGCGCTGACGGTGCTGGGTTTATACTTCACACTAGCGGATCAGATTATCAGCGTGACTATAAATTCATATATAAATCTCCGGATCAATCGCTTACATGCCTTGAATCTGACGACGCATTTTCACGAGGTAGATGGCAGTCCAATATTTCTATAGAAATTCAAAATGGCCGACATCTACAAACAGATAGAATTATTGCAGATGATTCACTTTCGTTAGTATCCAGAAGTGGCTGTTATGGATTATTTATTAATACAGACCACTCTGACAGTGGTAACAAAGTTTACATAGGCCCAGAATCATATATTGGAACATATAATTATTCATCAGATATTAATCTTTACGGCACGCCGTCTGGTTCTAATTTTGATGTATCGACTATATCTTTAGAATCTGGAGTTTCCGTATCACACAGATTGTTAAGTAGGGGTAGACTTCCTACTCCACGAGGATTTGAATTATCTTATAAAGATGATGCAGATTCAGATACTGATAGATTTACTATTTCAAGATATTCTAGTTCGGGAGCAAAATTTGAACCGTTTATTGTTAAGTACAATGGAAGTATTGGTTTTTCTAATGTTTTATATGACGGAACTCCAAATCTACCAAAAACTAATTTTCATGTAGATGCAGGCTTAGATTGTGACGCTAGATTTTCAACACGATTCTCATCTCAAAAATCAAGAATACAACTAACATACGGAGTTGAGCGTAACGCTGGTGTAGAATTATGTTACAAACAGGATGTCTTTGATATATCGCTGTTAAAACCAAGTGGAGATACAGGTGCCGCAAGTGGCACAATGTCTATTTCTAGTACAGGCGTTGTTATCGGTTATACACAATGGGAATATGCCTCTCGAATATCTACTCCCGCAACACCGCTTGTTATTTCTCACGCCTCAGCAAATAGTGGCACAATATCTCTTAAAGAGCAAGCGTCATCTCCAAGTAATATTGCAGGATTTGGTAGTATCTTTGTAAAGCCGTATGTTCAAGACGGACAAGAACAATCTTTATACTTTAGAGACGATGCAAATAACGAATTTAATCTTATACAGAATCCAAATGACTCAAATAGTAACCTTGTCTATATAGATTCAGCAGGCAATACATTTGCTGGAATCTCTTCTCCGGCTACTAGACCTCCAGTCGCAGGAACTTTCAATAATACTGCTTATGGATATCTTGCGTCAAGCGGTAATAATGGTGGAGACTCTAACTCTGCTTTTGGATCTTTAGCTCTATATAAAAATACTACCGGTAGCAACAATGTTGCAATT
>Ga0208644_1002176_pt1 | contig 15807 bp, 24 predicted proteins | sample VirMetDEL_Nov_18_FD_184517 | JGI IMG/M metagenome (GOLD analysis project Ga0208644, IMG submission 184517) | Aqueous microbial communities from the Delaware River and Bay under freshwater to marine salinity gradient to study organic matter... | ecosystem: Environmental > Aquatic > Marine >... | reverse complement strand
CCCGACAGCGTATCGCCGTATGCATTCAACCATCATTGAAACATCGACGGCATGGGCGTACGCCACCGCAGCCAGCGGCGGCGTGTCTGACGTAACGGCTGCATCGCTCACGGCTTACGCTCGACGCGCCGAGGCCGGCGGATACGACGCGGCGGTGGTCGACGCGTTCGCTGCCACGCTGCCGGCCGACGTGGTGCTGTACCCGTACTGGGTGCCTGTTCTTGCCGACACCATCGCCAGGCGTGAGCGGTGCAGGGTGGTGTCGTTCTCGGTGCCGCGCAGCCACGGGAAGACGCTCCTAGCCGCCCTGCTGGCCGGATGGGTGCTGAGGGACCCCGAGGCTGACCGGCTGGTTGTGAGCGCCGCCACGGCCCTCTCGCAGGCCCGCCTGTCCATGGAGGCCCTAGCCAAGATCCACTGGCCGGCTGACGGCAAGACCACGCCCTGGGCGGCCCGCATGTCGAACAACCAGCCGATGCTCCGCCACGGGAAGGGCAAGATGCTGCCCATCGCCCGGGACGCCAAGCGGGCGGACGGCGTGACCCCGGCGCTGGTGCTGGCCGACGAGGCGGCCCGCCTGCAGGGGGACTACCTCAGCCGGCTGATGACGGCCGCCACCAAGACCGCCGAGGGGCGGCTGCTGATGACCACCACGGCCGATGACGACCTGAGCCTGCCCTGGGCCGGCTGGCGGCAGGAGGCCGAGTCGCAGCTGCTGGCCGGCCGCCTGCGCGAAGACTGGGCGGTCCACCACTGGGCATCCGACGCCGGGGCGGACATTCACGACCCGGTCCAGTGGCGCAAGGCGAATCCGCAGCTGTGGATCGAGGGCGGGCACATCACCGAGGACACCATCAGGTCAGAACTGGCGTTCCTGGGCAGCCGGTCGGACGGCGTCGAGGAGTTCCGCACCCAGCGGCTCAACCTGCCCGGCGGGAGCCTCGCCAGCGTCGGCATCGACGCGGCCGTGCTCGAGGCAGCCCGGTTCGACTGGCGGCTCGAGGACGTGCGCGGGCGTCGCGCCTGGGCGTTCATCGACTTCAGCCTGGGCAGCGTCGTGGGCGCTCGGGCCGATTTGACGAGCGTGGGCGTGGTGGTCGACGGCGGGGAGTTCGGGCTGCTGCGCACCTGGTCGTTCACCTGCGGGGAACTCGGGCATATGAAGCAGCAGCGACCCTGGCTGCACGAACTGGTTCAGCAGGGGCACGTCCACCACAACGACGGGCAGCTAATCGACTTTGACGCCGTCGAGGGCCTGCTGGGACAACTTGGTAGCACCCTGAACCTCGAGGCCGTCGGCGTCGACGAGGTCGGCTGGACGCAGAACTGGGTCCGGCAGGTCATGGTCGACAAACTGAACCTGCCGGTGGAGGCCCGGTCCCAGTCGATCCGGGAGCAGGCGCCCGCCTGGTCGACGTTCGTGGCGCTCATCCGCATGAAGGCGCTCCGCTACCACGACGACCCGGTGCTGCTGCACCAACTGCGCCACGCGACCACCAAGACCTACGACGGGGGGCTGGTCAAACTGCAGAAGCGGGACGGGCAGAACATCGACGCCCTGGTGGCGGCCTGCAACGCGGCCCGCCTGTTCGAGCTGCGCGGGCGCTCCCAGCAGTGGATGCCGCCGTCCGGCGTGATGACCATCTGACGCCACCTAGCGGACGAATCGACAATTTGCGGAATGTGACAGAAAATGTCACACCCGCCTATTGACAGAAAAAGCGCGTACTCAAACTGGGGTAGGCGTGGGATTCTTCTCGCGCCTAGGCAGATACTTCATCGGCGGATTCGACGCCTCGCTGCTCGTTGAGACCTCGAGCACGACTGACGTCGAGGCCCTGCCCGGCGTGCAACGTGCCATCGAGGGCGTTGCGTCGATGCTCGCCAGCACGACCATCTGCGTCTACGACAGCCAAGACCAAGAGGTGCAGCCGGCTGCCCTGAGCCTGATGACGGGCCGGGCGACCGAGATGGTCAACGGATGGGAACTGCGGCGGTGGCTGGTGTCCGACGCCATGACGCAGGGCAACGCCTACGCGTACATCGCTAGGACCTACGCCGGCGAGGCAGCGGAAATCATCCCGCTCGACCGCGGCCGAGTCGTCATCGACTGGGCGTCCAACCCGTTCCGGTACCTGCTCGATGGCCAGCCGGTGCCGTCCAGTGACATCATCCACGTCAAGGGCGGCTACAGCCGGTGGGCGTTCATCGGTGAAAGCCCGCTCGACAAGTGCCGGACGCAGCTGAAACTGGTGGCCGACCTCGACGCCTGGGCGGCCACGATGGCCGCTACCGGCACGACTAGGCGGCTGTCGTTCCAGTTCCCAACTCCGATCAGCGAGCAGGCGAAGCAGACGATCCTGCTCGCCTGGAAGGCCAAGCATGCCAAGTCAGGCGGTGCGAGCGAGCCGCTAATCATCGATGGCGGCGGCAAGATCGAGGGCGTCAGTGGCCAGGGTGACCTCGATGCTGTGACGGCGGCCCGTACCGCGGCCATGGGCGAGATTGCCCGAGCGCTCAACGTCCCGCTGTCGTTCTTGGCTGCGACAGAAAGTGGCACACAGATTGACCTGAACGCCCAGCGGGCGTTGGTCGATCAGACGCTGCGCCCCTGGGCCAAGCGGATCGACGCCGAACTGATGGCGAAGCTGCTGCCCGGCTACCGCGTCGAGCACGACCTCCAGGAACTTCTCCGCGGCACGATGAAGGACACCGCCAAGGAGCTCTCCAAGCTCGTCATGTCCGGCGTCCTGACGCCCAACGACGCCCGGTGGTTCATCGGCATGCAGCCGGTGAAGGACCCGATGGCTGACGAACTGATGATGCGGTTGGACACCGCGGCCGGCCAGGCCGAGGTCAACGGCGACCGCGAGGACGAAGAAAGCGAGTCGCCCGATGCAGATTGATCGCCGTTCGTTCGAAGTCCGCGCAGCCGTCGAGGGCAACACCGTTTCCGGGCTGGCGATCCCGTACGAAACGGATTCGGCTCCGCTGCCGTTCATCGAGACCATCCAGCGTGGCGCGTTCGCTGCCGACCTCGGCAAGCGGAACGTTTCGCTGCTCGTCGAGCATGATGGCGGGCGCGTGCTCGCGGACACCCGCAGCGGCACCCTCGACCTCGAGGAAACCGAGCGCGGCGTGACCTTCGCCGCTCGCCTGCCGGATACCCGCGACGGGCAGGACATGCGCGTCCTGCTGCGCGACGGGATCTATCAAAACATGTCGTTTGGGTTCGTGGCTGAGAAGGACGAGTGGCGCGGCGATCGCCGCACCGTCGTGACGGCCCGGCTCTACGAGGTCAGCCTTGTCCACACGCCCGCCTACGAGGCGACCGCAGCCGCGGTCCGGGCGTTTCGCACTTCCACCGGGCTCGTTGCTCGGTACCTGCGGCTGCGGATTGGAGACCTGAAATGAGCCTGACCCCTGAAATGCTCCGTGAGAAGCGCTCGCAGCTCGTGGCTGCGTGCGAGCAGTACGCCGAAACCGCAACCCCTGACGCTGTGAAGGCGTTCGACGCTGCCGAGGAGGAAATCCGCGGCATCGACGCGCAGCTGGAAAACCTGTCCGTTCGCAGCCGTCTCGACGGCATGCGCAACAAGGGTGCCCAGGTCGTCAACCGTGTCGCGCAGTCGGCTGGCCCCAACGCCATCCGTTCCATCGCTGATCAGATGATGAAGCGCGACGGCAGCGAGCTGACGCTCGACCTCCGCACGCTGAACATCGGAACTGCCACCGCTGGCGGAAACACGACCGTGACCCAGCAGACTGGTGAGTTCGTCAAGTGGCTGGACTGGGACAACCCGATCCGGCAGCTCGCCACCACGCAGATGTTCCCCACCAACCTCGATCTGCCCGTGATCAACGGCCGCACGTCGGTGGTCGCGCTCAACGAAGGTGCGGCCTTCACTGCCAGCGATATGACCATCGCTAAGCGCAGCTTCTCGGCGTACAAGGCCGCGGCGTTCACCGACATCAGCGACGAACTGCTGAACGACAGCGTCGTGGACATCGCAGCGCAGGTCATCGAGGACCACGCCCGTGCGCACAGCAAGTACCGCGCTGAAAAGCACGCTGTCGGCAGCGGCAGCGGCCAGGAGGAAGGCATTTTCCGCGAGGGCGTGTGGGACTCAACCAACTACGTCTACACCGCCGGCAACACGACGGTGATGGAATGGACCGACGTCATCAGCCTGTACTCGAAGATCCGCCCCGGCTACATCAACAACGCCTCCTGGGTGATGAACCCGGTTACCTGGGGCCAGCTGCTGGGGAAGCGCGACGGTGCGGGTGGCACGGCCGGAAAGTTCATCTACGACGGCATGACCGGCAACTTCGTGCAGGACGGCGTCGTCGGCCGAATTTTCGGCCGCCCGGTGTACCTGACCGAATACGCGCCGACCTTCGGCGGTGGTACCGACAAGGTCGTGATCTGGTTCGGTGACATGCAGAGGGCGTACCGCATCGTCGACCGCTCAAACGCGACCTTCCGCGTCAACCCGTACATCGCGTCGCTCAACGGGTTCGTGCGCTACGAGTCGTTCATGCGTTCTGACGCGAAGATCGTGGACACCTACGCGGGCGGCTGCATCGTCTGCGGTACGGTCTGATCGACTGACTCCATGTGACCCCGGGCTGTGGGGGGGGACACCCCCCCCGGCCTTTTCAAGATGCCAGCACTCACGACCAGCGATATCAAGGCCCACCTGCGGATTTTCCACACGCAGGACGATTCCTACATCGGCACGATCCTGCTGCCGGCGGTCCGCGAGACCGTCGAGCGCTGCACTGGGCTCGCCATGCAGGCGCTGGAGCGGTCGTACAAGGTCTCGGACGAAGATGACACCTGGGTGGTCCTGCCAATCCAGCCGGTGAACACAGCGTCAGCGATCACCGCCGTCTATGTGGACGACGATGACGTGACCCAGACGGAAACGCCGGAACTGCACTGGGACGGCGACCGGGTGGCCGTGTTGGTTGACAAGGCTTGGAATCGGCCTGTGACCATCAACTGGAACACGTTGGTGGGCGACCACTACATCAACATGCTCGCGCTGCAGCTCGCCGGGCGACTCTACGCCGACCGCGGCGACAGCACCGGAGCCATCGAGGGCAAGGCCGAGCAGCTGCTGTTCGCCATGCTCGGAGAGCACGGAGTGCACTGATGGTCCCCCGCGGCATGTTCCGGCACGAGATGGCGGTGCAGAACTACACCGTTTCGGTCGACTCCTACGGGCAGGGGACCAAGACTTGGTCGACCCTGGCGACCGTGCTGGGCCACATCGAGACTGCGGACGGCCGCAGCATCGACGCCGTGGATATCAACCGCGGGCAGACTTCCTACCGGATCATCCTGCCATGGATCGAGGCGGTGACCGTCAAGAGCCGAATCCTGCTGCGCGAAACGGGCAAGACGGACCGGACGTTGGAACTGACGGGCGTGGTTGATCCCGACCTGCGCCGGATGGAACTGCACTGCGAAGCGCTCGAGGTGACGGCATGAGTTTCCGCCGCGGCGCCACATTCAACACCCCGGAGCACCTGCGTAACTACCAGCGGTTCATGGAACGCCAGGTCAACGCATCGGAGAACCTCGGCATCATGCGGGCCGGGGCCAGCCAGCGGGCCCAGCGGGCGTTCCTGGCAGCCGAACAGGTGTTCCTCGAGCTCCCCGACCGGGTCAGCCGGAACCTGTTCAAGCAGCTGCTGCGGCGCAGCCTGAAACGCCTGGCGACGACGTACAAGCAGAACTGGCTGACACACGGAGCCACCCACCGGAGCTACTCCGGGCAGGAGAGCCTGCGCAAGGCCTCCAGCAAGGTCATTCAGTCGATGGGTGACACCCGCGGGCTCAAGACGACCAGCCGCACAGGCTTCCGGTACAAGCGTCGCCCCCGGTCGTACATCGCGCCCATCGTGGACAGCGGCCGTGCCCAGTGGCACATCAAGCGCGACACATACCAGCAGTTCCCGCCTGAGGTCCTCAAGGAGGACCTAGCCATCGTCATCGAGACGCAACTGGTCGCCTTGGCCCAGCGTGCCCGCCTGAAAGCGAGTCGGAAATGAGCATCGAAACGGCCATCCGGCGTCGGCTATCCGACGACGCAGGCGTGACCTCGCTGGTGAGCACTCGCATCAGCCCGGAGTGGCGGCGAGAGGGCACCGCCCTCCCGGCGCTGGTCTACAGCGTCGAGGGCCGCACGCCGGTGCGCACGCTGACCGGGACGACCACCCTGGCCGAGTTCTCGGTGGCGGTCGACTGCATCGCCACCACGATGTCGGGCGCCAGGGCGTTGGCGGACGCTGTGTCGGCCGTCCTCAACGACAACACGATCTACGGAACGGTCGATGGCACCAAGATCCAGTGGAGCGCCACCGACGGCGAGGACGTGGAGCGTATGGACGATCAAGAGGGAACCGATGACGGCCCGCGGGTGGTTCGTCAGACGTACCGCATTTGGGCAACAGGAGGCTAAGACATGGCAGCAATCGCAAACGGAACGTCACTCAGCATCGCTGGCACCCTAGTGGACGCCACCGACATCAGCATTTCGGCCACCAGCGCGGTGGTCGACGCAACCCTGCTCAACTCGCCGTGGAGCGCTGCGCTGCAAGGCCGCCCCGTGGTGACCGGGACAGCGACGATCCACACTGACAACGCCACCGGGCTGACGCTGGCGCAGAAGTTCAGCGGGGCAAACCCCAACACCAACGCAATATCTATGAACATCGCGGCCAGCGGAGCTGGGGCAGGGGGGGTCGATTTCGAAGGCTCGGCCATCATCACGGGCTACAACACGACCTACGCCAACGACACGGTGCATTCGGCCACCGTGTCCTGGCAGTACGTCGGCCAAATCACGGCGGCACGGGCATGACCTGGCGCACGTTCACCAGCGACGCGGTAGCCGGCTACCCGGCCGTGCTCGAGGTCCGGCCGATCACCGTCAGCGAGTGGCGGAAGGTCGAGCAGCTGGACGAGGACGCCAAACAGGCGTTCGTCCTCGAGTCCTGCACCCGGGTGGACGGCGTACCAGGCTCGACGGCGCTGGACGTGCATGTGGCCATGGCACTCGTCCAAGGGGTGATGGCAAACCCTTGGAGTGGACCGCGGCAGACCGCATAGAGCGGCTGCTGGCGGTCCTGGCGTACGGGCTGACTCGTCAGCCTCAGACGGTGGTGGAGCCCTGGCGCAAGCCCGGGCAGACTGACTGGATGGCAACCCTCGGGAAGGTGGCAACGTGGCGAAGCTAGGACTCTCAATCGGGATCGACGCCGACGTCACTGGCCTGCGCAAGATGGGCCAGCAGGCCACCGCAACCCTCGAGGGCATCCGTGGCCAGTTCAGCCGCATGCAAAACTTGGTTGGCGCTGCCATGGCTAGCCCGTTGTTTCAGGCCATCGGATCGTTCTACCAGGCCAACCTTGAAGCGCGGAAAACGCTTGACGAGATGACCAAGCCGTATTCCACGCGCATGATCAAGGCCGAGATCGACGCGCTGCATGCCACCATGGCTGCTGGTCAGAGGATGGTCGGATTGGGCATGGACGAGCCGGGAGCCGCACGGATCGAGCGTGGTGCGCAGCGGGAAATCGCTACCGCGCTGCGGGCAGTTTCCCCAAGCGGAACGCAAGCCAAGAACATCGAGTCGTTCTTCACGGAGCCGGGCGCGTACATGGCCAACGCTGCTTATGGCCTCACGGCCAGCGCCGAAGCGTCCCTGATGAAGGTCAAGGAATTGACCGTTGGCCTGTCCGACATGGAGGCACTGCGGGCGCAGGAGGCCCAAATCAGAGCACAGAGCGGCCTTGCCATGGCGATTGGCGACACCGGGCAGCTTGAGGGGCTGAACCTGCAGCTGCTGCGCGTGCTCGAGCAGATCAAGCAGAACACAGATAGGAGCCGCTAATGGCGTGGCAGGTATTCAGGCAGCACAACCAGCAGTCACTGAGCATCGGCATGGAGCCGAACGTGGCCGTGCACACCACGCGGTTTCTTGTGGCCAACGACGACCCGGCCTACATCGGGACCAGCGAGGACAGCTGGAATGTCTTCAACTCGATCAAGGCGCAGACGGCACCGTTCGACGAAATTGAGGCTCTCGGCACCCGGCTGGCGCTCGGCACCATCGACGGCGGTTTGGCCCAGTTCATCGTTGAGGACATCAGGGTGGAAACCCACCCCGACCGGGCTAACACCTACATCGTGACCTCGACGGCTCGAGGTCCCATCGTCGGCGTTGCGCCGTTCCGAGGCGTCAAGACGAGCCTGCAGAGTTCCGAGCGCAAGGTGTCGCAGTACATCAAGCCCGCGCTGACGCCGACAAGCTCTTTCCCGCCGAACGGGACCATCGCCTGGCCTCCGAGCACGCTGATCGCCAACGGCACCGTCACCAACATCATGGGTACGCCGTTCATCAGGACGGTCCGCCAAGAATTGTTCCGCGTCGAGTTCATCGTGAACGACACGAACAGCGGACTAGGGTACACAAACGTCCCGGCAAACATCACCGAGGACCTGCTAAAGCGCAATTCGGCGCAGTTCGCTGGATACGCGGCCGGCACGGTTTTGTTCCAGTCGTACGAGCGGCGCTACGTCAGCGATTCCGTCAGCATGGACGTCTACACGTTCCTGTACGACGAGTGGTACCACCTCGAGCAGATTCCAATGCGCAACCCGGTAGATGGGTCCATTTGGGCCGATTCGACCATTCCCGTCGGCGGTTCGACCATGAAGGCGACCGCCAGGGCAGTGTGGTATCAGGCATACCCGGACACGGCTGCATTCCAAACGGCGGGCGTCATCCTGCCCACCGAAGTGCTCGACATTCTGTCCAACCCGAAGCCCGCGTGGCCATGACCGGATTCCTTCAACCGGCCGTCTACGCTCCCGTCGGCCAGTCTGCCGACGCGTTCAACCTGATGGTGGAGGCTGCGCAGTTCGTGACGGCCAACCGCGGGCAGCTGCAGGAACTCCTGCTGCAACGTGGGGCCGTGGTTTCCTGGCATCCCATGAAGGTCGTCAGTAGTTCGTCATTGGCATCGAACAGGTGGACCTATTTACTGACCAAGGCCCAGCCTCAATCAACGCCGTCCAGCGTTGCGACCATCACCGAAACTGACGCCATCAACGTGACGGCGTACAACCTAGCCGAGTATGGCAACACGGCATCGGTCGCAGGCGGTGGGGTCAATGCCACCAGGGCAAACGCTGCTGGTTTCAACCTACTGCCGGTGCCGGACAATGCGTTCGTCATGGCTGCCATGGTCTACACGGCAAGCGGCGTAACCGTTTGCCTGTTCGAGCGCATGAACCAATACGACGGCGAGTGTCCGACGGCCCTGATCAACGAGATTGACGGGGGAACCTACTGATGACCGACCAGATCCGACTGAAGCGCTCGAGCACCCCAGGCGCAGCGCCGACGACTGCGCAGCTCCTCGAGGGCGAACTGGCCGTCAACACGGCGGACGGCGCTATCTACCTCGAGGTGACGGGACCAGCGATTGCCAAGATCGACGGACGCAAGACCGAGGTGACGGTGTTTACCAGCAGCGGCACCTGGTCGAAGCCGACCGGCTGCGCGTACGTCGATATGTGGGTGATCTCGGGCGGTGGAGGCGGCGGCAGCGGCCGTTGCGGCGCGGCTGCAACGCATCGCAGCGGCGGCGGCGGTGGCGGCGGATGCTGCATCAATGTCCAGAACTTCCCGGCCAGCGTTCTGCCCAGCACCCTGCACGTCACGGTCGGCGCAGGCGGCACTGGCGGGGCGGCGCAATTGACGGCAGACACGAACGGAAACAACGGCACAGCCGGCGGGGAAAGTCGTGTCGGCACTACGGCGGGCGCGGGCGACATCGCGCTAACTGGGGTGGGCAACGCCGGGAGCGGCGGCCAGACCACGAGCGGAGCAGCCGGTGGCGCGACCACGGCAGGCATCTACGACGGCGGCGCTGGCGGCGCAGGAGCCCATACCACCGGGGCTAACTCGGCCGGATTCACCAAGGGGGCAAGCGGCGGCGGCGGTGGCGGCGGCATCACCAGTGGCAACGCCACCGCAGGAGGCGGAAATGGCTCGAGGACTGCCCATTTCAACGGCAGCGGCCCTGGCGGGGCAGCCAACGCAGCGGGCAGCACCGGTGCGTCCAACGGCGTCGTAGGCACGGGCGGCGGTGGGGGCGGGGGCAGTTCCACGGCCGGACGAGCCGGTGGTAACGGCGGCAGTTACGGCGGCGGCGGAGGTGGTGGAGGCGGCGGCCTGAACGGAATCGGCAGCGGCGCGGGCGGCAACGGTGCTCCCGGCCTCGTGATCATCAGCGCGTACTTCTGAGGGCACACCTATGCGTTGGGCAATCGTTATCAGCGGAATCGTGGACAACGTCGTAGTTTGGAACGGCACGCCTGAATGGACGCTCCCCGCTGGGGCCGAGGCCGTCCAGCTGCAGGAGGGCACCGTCTGCAACATTGGCTGGGAGTGGGATGGGACTACGTTCAGCGAGCCGGTGGAGCCGTGAAATGGCTACCCGTCATCCTCGTCGTCGCGGCGACATCCTGCGCTGGGCCGAGCGAGCGGATCGCCGCCAACACCACCGAAGTGCGGCAGCTCGCGCACTCGAGCGGCCGCCGGTTCGAGCGCATCGCGTCCGAGACCACCCAGCCGGAACCGAGCATCCCAACAATCCGGACTGAGGCCGAGGCCGGGCAGGGTGAGCAGGCGCGTATCCTCGACGCCGTGGACCTGATCTACATGGCGCTGACAGGCGTGGAGGACCAGGTGCCCTGGTGGGTGGCCCCCCTCGTCTGGGTATGCATCGCGCTTGCCGTGCTCGGCGTCGGTTTCATCGTGTGGCATACGGGCGTCGGCCGGTTCCTCAAGGGCTGGTTGGGCATCGTGACGCCAACCGAGCGCCGAGCGGCGGAACTGACAGCCAACCTGATCGACCTGACGCCTGAGCAGGCAGTGGCCGCGGTGGCTGAGCTGCGCCGGGCGGACCCGACGTTCGACGCGGCGTTCCGGCGTGCCGCGCCGATTCGCACTCCCAGCCGGAAGAGGAAATGACCATGGCCAGTTTCATCGGTAGTGTTTGGTTCGCCCTGCTCCTGGGCGTCTGCGGTTATGTCGCCGGAAACCTGTTCCCGCTGTCGAAGTTCAAGAAGTGACGCTGGCACGCCAGTGCTGCTGCAACCCGCAGGAACCACTGGTCTGCTGCGGTGAATGGCCAACCTACTGCGCAACGCAGGTCGGGTTGGGCTATTGGTATTACTCGATCCACAGGACGCTGATTTATCACGGTGCTGGCATCCAATTCATCGGCGTGGGGTTCACACTGGACGCGACCTACACAGGCGCAACGACGGCCATAGACCCTGAGACACTAGACACCGTCTGCAGCTTTCCTGAGCCGATTGACGAATACCCGTATGACGTCGTCATGCCGGGGATCAACAACATCCAAATCCGGCCCTACAACTATCCCGTCCCGATATTCCGCGGCACTGACCCGCAGGTCGGAGAGTTTGAAATCGTGTGGCCGATCCTGCAGAAATGCTGCATCGGCGGCGCCCAGGATCAACTGGTGGTCGGCTTCGAGGTGCGGAACGCCTACATCATCGGGAAACTGCAGGGGGCACTGGGGACAAGCCCAAACAGCCTGACCGGACTGGTCAATGGCACGGGCCGCAAGTGGTACAGCCTGCCGAACGGCAACTGGCGATTTTTCGGTGACCCTGGCACATGGCGTAGGGATGGTCTGTCTAGCGGGCTGAACTCATTCACACCGTTCCGCCTAGGACAAGAATCATCCCCGACTTTGATCGAGCAAACTGGCGGTACAGCCATGAGCTTCGAGCACATCGATTGGTGCAAGGAGAACGGCTACGGCAATCCGTGCAAGTGCAACTTCAGCTTCCCCGAGGATCCGGACTGTTGTGAGTATTACACGGCGGAGATCAGTTTTACGGTGTCGACTGATGGCTGCGCCACCCATACCGTTTCGACAAGCTGCGTCATGCGGAGGGCGCCGAGCAACTGCCCGCAGAGTCTGCCGCAGGATGACATCAGCGTTAAAAACAGCCTCGTACGGCACCCATCAACTGTGCCCAACGGCACCTACAGTGTCGACAAGATCGTTGGCATCGGATGTTGCGTCGGTTTTATCCCGCCCAACCCACCGTCGACCGGCTTTGACGTGCCATCGGTTACGGCTGGCATATTCGGGTGCGACGTCGACGCCGCGACCATCAACTGCGTTTCGTGCGACCCGTACCCGCCCGAGAAGTTTGACGCCGTATTCTGCGTGCAGACCGGCTACATCCTCGACGCCGACGTGCCGTTCGGTGACCCGTGCGCTGGTCGCTATGTCGCCTCGCAGAACTGGCTGATTGGCGTCTACATGCGGAACGCCGGCGACGGCTGCTGCATCGACGGATACCAGGTCAGGCGCGCCTACTACCTCGAGCAGGTGGCCGGGACATGCGTGTGGAAACCCTTGAATTCATGCACCATTACGTTCACCTGTGAGTCATAAACCGTACATCCTGCGGGTGCCCGGGAAGATTCAGACCTGGGGCGTCGAGCTGCGCGACGGTCGGCCGGTGATCACGGAACTGCTGGCCGAGGTCGAGGCGATAACCGGACTTGGTGACGTTGTAGCGGCAGCCACAAAGGCTGTCGGAATCAAGCCTTGCGGTTCGTGCCAGCAGCGGCGAGAGACACTGAACAAACTGATTCCTTTTTCGGATAATCGCACCTCGGACCTATAGACAGGTGCAGAGAGTGACGATATCAAGTGATAACCAACGTCCACACCGTTGGTAACTTTGGTCCGAGTCATCGCCCAAAAGCCGCGTTTTTAGGCTGTCTTCAGGTCCGAGAATATGTGTTCTGTTTCGCAATAACACTTGGCTTTGAAGGTTATTCCGGAAAGCGGACGTAAAAGACGGACGTTGACTTTGACTCCCGCAGGCGGCTTTTGGTGCCGTCTGCGTCTTCTCCGTCGTGTGGTTTGGAGTCACTCACATGGAACGTCCGGAATTGTCTGAACTGGCCGACGATGGCCTGCCCCTGTCCGACATCGACCCGCAAACTGGCTGGATGTACGGGGAGGTGGGGGCATGAAGCGCGTCCGTTCATGGAATGCGTACGCCCACGGCTGGATGTACGGGGAGGTGGGAGCGTGAAGCACAGCGAGACCATCGGCGCCATCGCCAAGGCGCTGGCAGCGGCCCAGCGGTCGATTCGACCGGCCATCAAGGACGCCACCAACCCGCACTTCCGCAGCCGGTACGCCGACCTGGCGGCCATCGACGAAGCCTGCCGCCCGCATTTGGCGGCCAACGGCATCGCCATCCTGCAAGCGTCGTCGTTCTCCGACGGCTGCGCATGCTGCACGACCACGCTGGTGCACGCCGACAGCGGCGAGTGGTTCGCCGCGACCCTCAGCCTGCCCGTGGAGCGGCCGACGCCGCAGGCCATCGGCTCGGCGCTGACGTACGCCAGGCGTTACAGCCTCTCAAGCCTTGCCGCCGTTCCGGCTGGTGACGACGACGGAGAAGCTGCAGAAGGGCGGGGGGATCCGCGCCAAGCCCGTGGGGGACCTTCCCTGTCCCCTCCGGTCGTGGTGCCCCCGCCCACTGCGGTCGTCCCGTTCGACCCGCCCGCACCGGTGGCCTACGACAAGGACCTGCCGAAGGACGCGCCTGAACCGTACCCGTGCGCGTACACGCCCGAGGAGCTGCGGCCAGTGTGGCGGGCCCGAGAGGGCGACGTGCCGAGCAGCCGCTCGAGGACGTACTACACCGACGCCGTTGGCAAGATCATCAGCATTCAATTGCCGGACGGGCCAAAGAAGCCCACCCGGGTGCTGCTGTGGTCGACCACCAGCCAGGGCGGCGTTTACTTCTCATCCTTCCGGTCGTGGACCCAGCCTGAGGGGGCTGGGGCCACGATCCGGCTGACGGGCGTGACGAGCACCGAGAAGGACGGCAAGCGCTACTGGAACTTTGAGCGGGCCGAGAAGGCCACGCCCATCGACATGGGGGATCACAATGACATTCCCTTCTGACGACGACGCCCCGTCGTGGGGGGCCAACTGGCACTCACTGCTCCGAGCCTTCCCGGCGCTCACTCGAGCGCCCGAGGCCCAGCAGCAGGGGTTTCATGAGCGGTTCAGCAAACTCGACCAGCGGCTGGTGGCGCTGGCCATCGAGCGGGCCCGCGAGTCCAAGACCGGCAACACCATCACGGTTGAGTACCTGCAGAAGGGCTACGCCAGGCTAGTGCCCCGGTACGACGCCGAGCAGCCATCCATGGCGGCTCGGATCGTGTCCTACTGGTCGTTCGCGCCAAGGGGCACGGGCAGGGCCGCTGGGCCGTTCCGGACGGCTCAGGAGGCCGAGAGGGCGGGCGGACGCCCGAAGGCCCTGTGGGTCAAGCCCGGCGACGGGTCGTGGTTCGCTGACCTCGAGGACACCGAGCCGCTGCCAAGGGAGGACCAGTGTGACGCCCTGTTACACGTCGAGGCCCTGATGTCGACGCTGCCGCGCCACGACGACAAGGGCACGTGGCACCTGACCGAGCCCGGCCATTTCCAGCAGTTTGTCGACGGTGGGCGGGCGCTCCTCGCGGCCCCCCCTAGAACCCCCCCAACCGAGGTCGACCCGCGCGAGATCGGCAGCGACAGCGCCCGTCCGATTCGCAGCGCGGGTCGTACCATCGGGACTGGGGGTTTGTCAACCCCCCCCTACGGAATCCGAGAAGCAGGCGAATTGCGCCTGCCGGCGCATCGCCTGCCCGAGCAGGTGGTCGGACAGTTTGCAGAAGCCATCGACCGGCGGGATGACGGATCGCGCTATGGCGCGACCGCACCCGGCGGTCGAGGAGGAGAAGCATGAAGGACAAGACAGGAGAACTGGAAGCAACCATCCGCGCCATCGAGGCCCTAGCCGACCGGGCAGTCGATCTAAGGCGGGAGAAAGACCACCTGCAGGCGCAGCTGCGCATGCTCGAGGTCGAGAACGCCAGGCTTCGCGCCCGGCTGTCCCACTACGAAACGAACGAAATCGAACGCCGACTGGCAGACGGGATGGGCTGATGGGACGCATGCAGCGAAACAAGGGCGCCCGTGGCGAACTTGAGGCCGCCGAGATGCTGCGCAAGCATCTAGGCATCGCTGCCGAGCGGGCAGCCCGAAACGGCGTCGACGGGGCCAGCGACCTCGACACCTCGATGACGTTCTGGAAGTGGGAGGTCAAGCGCTACGCCCGCCTGGGCGTTGAGTCGATCATGCAGCGGGCCGAACTCGACCAGGCGGCCAGCGCCATCAGGCTCGACCACACGGCGCTCCTGATGCGGGCAGACGACTGCGAGTGGCTCATCGTCCTGCGCCTGCACGACGTGCCACAGTTCCTGCGCGACCTCGAGGCCCAACGGATGCGGGATCCCTGATGGGCCTACCTCGCAAGTGGGATCCGATGCTGCCACCCAAGCCCGAGCATCAAGGCAAGGGGCGTGGAGCGCCATGGCATCGGTTCAAAGAGAAGCTGCGCAAGGCTCGAGGCATCTACGCATGTGAGCAGTGCAAGGCCATAGTCGATGACCTCGAGGCACACCACAAAGTCAGAGTGGTGGACGACCCTGCGAAAGAGTTCGACGCATCCAATGTGGCGTTCTTATGCGCCGATTGTCACAAAAAGGCCCATAGCAGCGCAGAAACGCGGTTTCAATGAGCGCAAAAGGCCAAAAACCGCGTTTTCAGCGTAAAAATGAGGGTCCCCCCCCATAGGGGGGGGTTTACGTCGTTTTTGTCCAC
>Ga0208644_1002175_pt1 | contig 15808 bp, 11 predicted proteins | sample VirMetDEL_Nov_18_FD_184517 | JGI IMG/M metagenome (GOLD analysis project Ga0208644, IMG submission 184517) | Aqueous microbial communities from the Delaware River and Bay under freshwater to marine salinity gradient to study organic matter... | ecosystem: Environmental > Aquatic > Marine >... | reverse complement strand
CTCATCTGAAAACATTCTGGATGAACTGCCGTTCCTCGTTGAGCAAGAACTTGCCGAATACTGCAAACACGATACGTGGCTGTGCAAGCAGATCTTTCTGCACATGTTGCCGGGGTATCCGACAAAAGAACTGCGCCTAATCGACATGACGCTGAAGATGTATGTTCGTCCGCTTCTTGAGCTAGATAAGAACATGCTGGTCGATGCAATCCTAGAAGAGAAGCAGCAACGCGAAGCACTGCTCGCTCGCCTTGATCTGACTGACGGAATGCTGGCGAGTAACCCGCAGTTTGCACAGGTGCTGGAGGCACTAGGCGTAGAAGCCCCGACCAAGACGAGCAAGACAACGGGCAAGACAACCCTTGCGCTTGCCAAGAACGATGCCAAGTTTCTGGCCCTGCTCAATTCAGACAACGAAGACGTAGCACTCGTGTGCGAAGCACGGCTTAAGGTCAAGTCAACGACAGAGCGAACACGCGCACAACGCTTCTTGGATATTGCAGAACGTGGGCGATTGCCCGTACCGCTAACGTACTTCGGTGCCGTAACTGGGAGATGGACCGCCAGCAAGGGGAGCGCCATCAATATGCAGAACCTTAAACGCGGGTCGTTCCTGCGCAAGGCAATCATGGCCCCAGAAGGATACACGCTTGTTGTCGGTGACCTATCTCAGATCGAGCCACGGGTGCTTGCTTGGTTGGCTGACTACGAGGAGATGCTCGACATCTTCCGCGCTAAGGGTGATCCGTATGCGCAGTTCGGGGCGCAGATGTTCAACATCCCCGGCATGACCAAAGAGTCGCATCCAGAACTTCGCCAATCTGCGAAGTCTGCTTTGCTGGGCTGCGGCTACCAATTAGGGTGGGCATCGTTCGCTGCACAGCTACTTGTCGGCTTCCTCGGCGCTCCGCCAGTTCGCTACGATAAAGACTTTGCTAAACGTCTCGGAGTCAGTAAGGAATACATTCAGCGTTTCGTTGACTGGAAAGAAAACGTTAAGCGCATGGAAGAGATCCCGCACATCTGTACAGAAAAAGAATTGCTGATTCACTGCCTTGCTGCCAAGCGCATCATAGACATCTATCGTTCAACAGCCAATGCTGTTGCCAGCTTCTGGATTCTGTGCGATGCGTTGATCCAGCGCAGTCTGGCAGATGGTGAGGAGTACCAGCACAAGTGCCTGCTCTTCAGGAAGGAAGAGATAATGCTTCCAAACGGAATGAGTTTGCGTTATCCTAACTTACGTCAAGAGAAGATTGATGGTAGGAGCCAGTGGGTTTACGGGCCAGACGCTACCAAGCTGTACGCAGGAAAGATTACGAATAATGTAGTGCAGGGAACTGCACGAATCGTCATGACAGACGGCATGCTTCGCACTGCGAAACGATACCCCGTTGTGGGCACTGTGCATGACGAACAGATTGTGCTAGTACCAGAAGAGGAAGCAAAAGACGCGCTTCCTTGGGTGTTGGCACAGATGACAGCGGAACCCAGCTATATGCCGGGTATTCCGTTGGATGCTGACGGCGGCACTCACCGTAGATATGGACTAGCTAAAGGCTAAGGAGAGACTCATGAACGCTATCCCGAAAAAGCTCAAGATCGGAGCGCACTGGTACACCGTGAATACCGATCAACCCCCGCGCAAACGAGCGCTGGGCACCATCTACTACAAGCACAAGAAGATCAACCTAGCGCCGCTACATCTGCACAAGTCAGTAGACGATCTGCACGACACGTTCTGGCACGAAGTTACGCATGCCGTGCTGCATGAGATGAACAACCCGCTGTATCGCGACGAACGGTTTGTGACGCAGTTCAGCGGAATTCTGAACAAGGCAATCAAAAGCGCGAGGTTCTAAGATGACAGTTATTCGATGGTCGCACTCTTCGCTTAAAGACTACGAGGGCTGCGCTCGTAGGTATCACGAAGTCAAAGTGCTGAAGAAGTATCCGTTCCAAGAGACAGAAGCCACACGTTACGGCACGGATGTGCATGAGGCCATCGAGTTCTACATCAAAGACAACACGCCCATTCCAGCAAAGTATGCGCAGTTCAAGCCGATAGTGGACGCTATGCTTCAGAAGTCCGGACGCAAGCTAGCTGAGTATGAGATGGCGCTCACTAAAGAGCTTAAGCCGTGCAAGTGGGATGCCGAGGATGCGTGGGTTCGCGGCATTGCGGACATCCTGATCGTGGACGATGACGATCTTACGGCATGGGTCGGAGATTGGAAGACGGGCAACAACCGCTATCCGGATAGAGATCAGCTAGTACTCATGTCCTTGATGGTGTTCGCCCACTTCCCGCATATTCGGAAAGTGAACTCTGCTTTGTTGTTCATCGTCAAGAACGACATGGTCAAGATGCAGATGCACAGAGATCAGGCAGATGCGTTTTGGTGGAAGTATCGTGAGCGTCTGGCTCGTCTTGAAGCAAGCCATGCGAACGACGTTTGGAACCCGACACAAACCCCGCTCTGCGGCTGGTGCCAAGTGACCGGCTGCGAGTTTCATCCAAGGCACTAAGGAGTTAGAAATGACTGGGCTTGAAGCAGCAAAAGCATGGATTCGACTACACGCAAAACCTCGCAAAACATTCAACAGAAGAATCACCAGCTACGGGCTAAAGCATATAGCTGAAAGAGCATACGGAGTCTACATGACTAACGAAGAGTTTATCCAAGCTATGGATGAGCTTGGCTTCTCTCGCTACCAATCGCGGCTTATGCGCGGCGGTCCTAACTACTACTTTAACGCGGGCTATACCGGCACTAGGGAGTAGTACGATGACACAGAAGAACGGTAAGCGTGACTACAAACACGCATACAAGCTACAGAAAGAGTCCGGCGAAACCGAGGATCAACTGGAACGCCAACGAGCGCGACGTAAGTATGACAAGGCTGGGGTTGATCGGAGTGGTAAAGACATTGACCACATTAAGCCGCTCAGGGCAGGGGGCAAGTCTACGTCGGGCAACCTGAGACTTCGATCTAAGAAAGCTAATCAGTCGGACAACGGAAAATAAGAACAGAAGAGAAGCTATGCAAATTGTTGAAGATAGGGCCGTGCTTATCAAGACACGTCGTCCGGAGAAATACACCGTCATCCCTAAGTCGCGAATCGTCGAGAAGCATGATAATGGCGGCTATACGGTGGCGGTGTACTTCGGTCTGGACGAGATGCGGGTACTCAGGAATCTAGGCGTTAAGAACGCGCCCTCGCCCATCGTCAAGCGCTATGACTGGCCCGGCAGGTTTAAACCGATGGCGCACCAGATCGACACCGCTGCGTTCTTTACGTTGCATCGACGCGCCTTTTGTTTTAACGATCCCGGTACGGGCAAGACCTTGGCAGCGCTCTGGGCTGCTGACTATCTGATGCGGCGGGGAGATGTTCGACGGGTGCTTATCTTGTGTCCTCTGTCGATTATGCACAGCGCGTGGATGCAAGACATTGGCAACAGTGTGATCCATCGAACAGCTATCGTGGCGCACCATGCGCAGGCGGTCCGGCGTATAGAGATGGTGCAGGGCGACTACGAGTTCGTCATCACCAACTACGAAGGGCTGAACCTTATTGCCACAGAGATTAAGAACGATGGTCGTTTCGATCTTGTAATCGTGGATGAGGCTAACGCCTACGCTAACCCCACTACCACCCGCTGGAAGTCGCTGTCCTCAATCATCACGCCCAACACCTATCTATGGATGATGACGGGAACACCGGCTGCACAGTCCCCGATTAATGCCTACGGCTTAGCTCGTCTGGTCAACCCTAGCGGCGTACCTAAGTTCGCGACTGCGTGGCGAGACAAGGTGATGAACAAGGTGACAACGTTCAAGTGGGTGCCTAAAGCCGACGCCAAGCAGACAGTTCACGAAGCCTTGCAGCCCGCCATTCGATACACCAAGGAGCAGTGCCTCGATCTGCCGCCGGTTGTGACAGAGACTAGAGCGGTGCCTATGTCTCCGCAGCAGACTAAGTACTACAAGCTGCTTAAAGAACAGATGATGATTCAGGCAGCGGGCGAGACTATTACGGCAGTTAATGCTGGCGTAGCGCTGAGCAAGCTGCTACAGCTTAGCGCTGGTGGTGTCTATACCGACGATAAGGAGGTAGTGGAGTTCGACTCGGCACCGCGTCTGCAAGCCTTGCGAGAGGTCATCGAAGAGACTAGCCGCAAGGTGATCGTGTTTGCCATGTTTCGTTCTAGTATCGATACGATCTGCGCTAACTTGGAGAAGCACCACATAAGCTTTGCGCAGATCCACGGCGGTGTGTCCGCAACAAAAAGGGCAGGGTTGATCAACGACTTTCAGACCAAAGACGATTTCCGTGTGCTGGTCATGCAGCCGCAGGCAACAGCGCATGGGATCACGCTGACTGCTGCGGACACCGTGGTGTTCTACGGCCCGCTGATGAGCGTTGAGATGTACTTACAGTGCATTGCGCGAGCCGACCGCAAAGGGCAAAACGCAGACAAAGTCACTGTTGTGCATATCCAGAGTTCGCCTATTGAAGAGCGTATGTTTAAGGCTTTGCAATCGAAAGTAAGCGATCACTCGCTGCTTGTCAGCATGTTCGATACCGAAATGCGAGATTCATAAAGCACTTGCGCACACAAAAGTAATTCGTGTATGCTTGTCAAACGTTGTACAAAATAAAAGAATCAAGGAGAAGCTAGATGGCTCAAGATGACGAGGACGCCAGCGTCCCTATGGATAAGCTGGCGCGGGTCTATCGTAAGATGTCGGCCCGCATTCAAGAACTAACCGCCGAGTACGAGTCTCAGGTCGAGGTGCTTAAAGCGCAGCGTGAAGCTGTTCGGATTGCGCTCAAAGACCGGATGCTGGAACTCGGGGTTAAGTCGGTGAACACTGCTTCGGGTACGGTGATTCTGTCCGTCAAGCAGCGGTACATCACTCAAGATTGGGATTCATTCAGGCGGTTCATCGTGGAACACGATGCGGTGGACTTGCTTGAGCAACGAATCTCGCAAACCAACATGGCTACGTTTCTCAAAGAGAATCCGGATGCCGTGCCACCGGGGCTGAACTCCAGTTCCGAATATAGCGTTATTGTACGTAGACCTAAGTGAGGAAATTATGAGCAACATTACTGTGTTTGATCCTACGCAAGTACCTTCTTTTGCTAAACGCGGCGAGCTTTCTGAAATGGCTAAGGCGCTGGGCGGCAATACATCCGCTGGCAGCAACAAGCGCATCTCAATCAAAGGCGGTGTCTTCCGTCTGATGCACGGCGGCAAGGAGGTTGCCAGCATTGAAGAGCGTCATCTCGACGTTATTCTGGTCAAGGCGGCTCCGAAAGTGTCCCGAATCTTCTACGCTAAGTCGTATGACGGAGAGAACATCATTGCACCGACTTGCTGGTCGCAGGATGGCGATGTGCCTAATGAGGATGTAAGTGAGCCGCAAGCTTCACGTTGCTCCGAGTGTCCGCAGAACATCGCAGGATCTGGTCAAGGCAATAGCCGTGCTTGCCGCTATCAGCAGCGTCTGGCAGTTGTGCTTGCGAATGACCCGGAAGGCGATGTGCTTCAGTTGCCGTTGCCGCCAACTTCTATCTTTCACAACACGAACCAGCCAGTAGAGCAGAACCGCATGCCGCTGCAAGCGTATGCGCGTTGGCTAACCGCCCGGAAGATTAATCCGGAAGAGGTTGTCACGCAGTTGCGTTTCGACACGCAGTCGGAGGCACCCAAGCTGGTGTTTAAGGTGTCCCGTTGGCTGACGGACGATGAGTACACTGCTGCGCAACAGCAGGCTCAGACTTCGGAAGCTATTCGCGCAATCACGCTGACTGTTGCTAAGATGGACAACGTTGCTGAACCAGCAGCACCCCTTGCTATTCCGGGTGTTCGCCCGTCTACCAAAACCGCTCCGGTAGTTGAGGACGTAGAAGCAGCGGAAGTGGTTCAAGCAGCTAAGCCCAAGAAAGCAGCTAAATCTGCTCCTGTAGTTGAGGATGTAGAGGAACCGGAAGTTCGCAAGGAAGCAAAAAAGCCTGTTGCTGCCGCTAAAGCCAGTCTGGCTGAGATGGTCAGCGATTGGGATGACGAGTGACTTGCTAAAAAGGGCCGGGGCTTCGGCCCCGGTTGTATCTATGACGTATTCGCAAAGTTTAATTGATCGCGTCAAAGAGCAGCCCATGTCGTTGGGGGTGCGCTTAGGGCGCTGGGCCGTCTATTTAGATCTACCTGCCGTAAAGATCGCGCAAGCGACGGGGGCTACACGACAGACCGTATACAACTGGATGAAGGGCGGCGATGTAGCTAGAGCTTACCGCCCAGCAGTTGAACGGGTGATCGAGTGCATGCAGGGGACAAAAACAGGAGAAGAAGCGTGGGAGAAGATATGTCTGGAATTTGGCCTTCAAGCTTGACGGATGAAGAACTGGCTAAGTATTCGTGGCTGCTTATTGCAGAGTCCCAGCAGATCCCCGACACCGTTAAGCCTTGGTTCAAGGAGCTTATAAAGCGGCTAGAAAACACGATTGATGACGGCAAATAACTAATTTCGAGGGATCGCCATGAAGCCGCTGGAATTTTTAGCGGAGGTTCTGCCGTCGCCGCAACACGGGCTGTACTGTATTGCAGAACTTAGCTCCAAAAGAAAAGAACACCTGTTCGTAGACGAACTTACGGAGATAAAGCCTCAAGTTAAGAAGTGGATATCAGAGAGTCGCGATATTTATTTTGCTCTGGCAACCTTCACTCCAGAGGTGCGCTCGCTCACAAAGAACCGGCGCACGGCAACTAACGCCACCTATGTCAAGGCGTTCTTCATTGACATGGACGGTTACGAGTCGAAGAAGGCGGCGGCTCAAGCGCTTAGTACTTTTCTTGAAAGTACCGGACTCGATGCATTTGGTCAGCCGCATGTCGTTGGTTCGGGAGGCGGGTTGCACTGCTATTGGCCCCTCGATGAAGCCGTGGACGTTGTTACTTGGAAGCCGGTAGCGGAGAACTTCAAGCGCCTGTGCAAGCAGGAAGGCTTGCGTATCGACATGACCGTAACCGCCGACGCTGCGCGAGTCCTGCGCATACCGGGTACGTTCAACAACAAAGCTAAGTACGGTACGCCCCGTCCTGTTCAACTGCTGCTGCAAGGCACGGGGGCTATCGACTTTAAACGCTTCGCCGCAACCATTCGCGGTTTGCTTAAGGACGAGTACGCACCACCCAGCAACAACTTCTTGGCAACCAGTGTCAATATCGAAGGGACACGACCCTCAAAAGCAGAAACAAAAAAGTCTGCGATGGCAGAAGCGCTGATGAATAACAGCGCAACACGCTTTGAAACCATCTGGCTCAAGACCGAGAAAGACGTAGGCTGTGGGCAACTAGCGTATTACCAGCAGAATGCGCAGCACGACGGCATGGAGCCTTTGTGGCGTGGGCTGCTGTCATGGACTAAGACTTGCGAAGACGGAGAAGCGTTCAGCCGGAAGCTTTCTGAGTTGCATCCGTACCCGCTAGATCGTATGTACAAGAAGCTTGACGAAATCAAAGGTCCGTATCCCTGCGTCAAGATGGATAGCGAGAACCCCGGCATTTGCCCAAGCTGCCAGTACTGGGGTCAGATAACCAACGCGCTAGCGCTGGGGCGCGAGGTGCGGGTCGATAACCGGACTAAGACGTACGAACTACCGCTGCAAAATACGCAACTTACAGCGGATGAACTGGAAGAAGAAGCCGCCGCTGCCAAGCTGGATGACGGCATCAACGATGGGAAGAGCGCTCTGGATGACGAGGCTATCAACGGGCGCGTTGTGCCAACGCGAGCGGCAACCCGACCTCCGCCCCCTAAAGGCTTTGACTACGGAGAAAACGGCGGCATCTATGTAACGCTCAAAGAGCGCGATGCGACAGGCGTTGAAGTCAAGACACAAGTCCCGGTGCTGCCCTATGATCTGTTCGTAGTGGACATGCTTCGCATCGACGAGAAAGAACACTACGCGCATTTGATGGCGGTCAAAAAGATCGGCGTTGCTGGAGAAGCAACTACGATGGAGTATGTGCCGATCATTCTGCCCAGTAAGTCTGTAGTCGCTAAAGAAGAGCTTCTCAAGTGCTTAGCTTCGCATAACATTTATGCATCGCATGGCGCAACAATGGACCCGTACCTGTTTCAGTATGTTCGGGCTTGCGTTAATCAGGCAGCGCTGACAAAACCGGCAGTAGATGTGCCTATCCAACTTGGCTGGCAAAAGAACGGCACCTTCGTCTACAACAACCGGATCTTCAGCAAAGATGGCACAGAAGTCGTAGTCCCCATGCCGGGACTGGAGAACATCAACCGCAATACCAACAGCAAAGGCACCCTAGAAGATTGGCGCAAGCCTTGGGAACTCCTCGCGCAGCGCCAGATGTATACCTTGCTGGCGTTCTGTGTGGATAGTTTTGGCTCAACGCTGATGCACTTCGGTGATTACGAAGGGTTTGTCTGGCACATTGGCTCGACCAAGTCCGGCACAGGCAAGTCGCTCACGCTAAGCCTTAAAGCAGGCGTATGGGGGCATCCGGTCAGGTATCGGACCAGTAAGGGGTCATCTCCTGTCGCAATGCAGCAACGCGCTGGGCTGCTTAACAGTCTGCCCCTGCTGATTGACGAGATCACCGTTAAGAGTCGTACCGATGAGAACTGGGTTCCTCAGCTGATTTTCGATCTGACTGAAGGGCAAGGCAAAGAGCGCATGGAGTCTGGCTCTAACAAAGAGCGGATCAACAACAGTACATGGTCACTGTCATGCACACTGACATCGAACACGCATCTCGTAGACGTTTTGACCGGGGGGCGTAAACACTCTACGCACGGCGAAATGCAGCGGATGCTGGAGTGGACGCCAGAAGAAGGACTTAGTTTCTCGGAACAAGAACGTGAAACCCTGCGCTTGTTGCGCACCAACTACGGCGTGGCAGGACAGGAATGGGCGCGGTGGCAGGTTAAGAACCGTCCAACCATCACAGAGGTACTTCAGAAAGTACAGATTCAACTACGCAAAGAATTTAACTTTATCGACGAAGAGCGCTACTGGCATAACGGATGTACGAAAGCGGTCGCAGCAGCAATCATGCTTGGCCCAAGATACGCAAACATTATTGAGCTACCCGTCAACGGGATCATCAGCGCGTTGAAGCAATTAGTGGAAAGCGCCCGTGCAGCCTACAAGAGATCTATTCGTTCTGCTGAAGACGTTCTTAACGCATACACACGCGATCACTACGGCAAATTCATTGTGCTTCGTAAAGAAGACTCAAGCATCCTTGCAAATTTTGGCGCAGACAATACGGAAGGTAAGACGAGTACGCGCAATACCGTGATGGGGAGAATCGAACACGAGATCAATCGCGAAGGCTACGTAGACTACTTTATCGAAGAGACACTACTTAAAGCACACTGCTCATCTATGAGCTTCGGCTATTCAGACTTTAAGCGTCAGCTAGCAGCACTACGCTCAGAAGGCGTATACGTTGAAGTAGTTCGTAAGAACATGCTGGCTAGAACTGACGGTCCTACCATGCGCGTACAAGCCCTGCACATTGCGATACCTAAAGAACGAGTAGACGATGAAGTGGCTCAAGTTTCCGTGGGATCGGATTGAACCCGGACAAGCGGTTTTCATACCGTGCCTAGACACGGAGAAGGTCCGCGAACTTGGGCTTCGCGCTGCAATACCGTACCGTATTAATCTTAGGGTCACCTCGGGTATCCGAGGTGACCTGTACGGCGTGTTGTTTAAGCGGCTTTCTTAGCGGCGAACTCTTTAATCTTATTGGCTAGACGAGTCTCTAGCTTCTTGACCGCATCAATCTTGGCTTTCTTTTCTTCAGGAGAAAACTTCGGACTTGCTGCAATCTGTCGCTTAAGCGCTGCCAACTCGCCCATCTTCTGCCTAAACCCACCGCCAACTGAACTGAGCGCGATCTCGTTAGCGAACTTATTGGCAAACGCACGGGCTTCCTGCGGATCAGACGCGGCAAGCTGCTTAAACGTGTATGCAGCTTTAGCCCAATCACCGACATCATCAAACGCAGCATTAACTGCACCGCGACCTGTATCGGGCTGGAACAGCGAGCCGACTAACGCATACTCATTAAGCGCCTTCTCAGGCGGAGATACGTTGCTTCCGGAGAACGGGCGCAGGATTGGATTAGCCGCCGCCAGTGCAAACACCCCTAAGCTGCCTGTGTACGAGCGCACGAGATGCTCCAGTGCTATCGGAGAGATGCCGAACTGCCCCGCCATCTTGGCAAGCTCTGAAGTGCTTGTACGGTATTGCTGAGATGCTTCAAGCAGCTTTTCCCGTTGCGAGATGATGGGCGCATTAGTGAAGAAGTTGTAGTTCGCCACAAGCTCGACAGGCCCACGCACGATTGTGGGGATAGGTACTCCACCGCCCGGAATACTGTTTATTAGCTGTTTGCCAAAGGTCTTAGCGGCAGTACCAAACTTCGTATCACCCGCCATCGTGTTGTATATGAGTTCCGGCAGCACCTTGAACGCAAGACCCAGTTCAAAAGGAATGGGGATGCGGACAGACTGGTTAGAGCCGGGAATTCGTACAAACCAGCTAGCGGCGCGTTCCTCCGGTGTGGCGTTCTTGTACGCTTCATCATCCTGCATGAGCGCGGCGTAAGCCATAGTGCCAGCAAACATCAACGCACCGCGCTTGAGCAGGACGTTCCGCGCATTCATCTTCTCTTCAAACGGCACGTTGCCTTTAAAGGAGCGGTATACCGCATCCAGACCGACAAGCTGCGCGTGGAAGAACGGGACCATAGATGAGAGCCAGTGCAGACTGGCAGACGTTCCAGTGCGCCCGAAGTTCATTGATTCGGCGGTGTACAGCAGTGCTTCGGCGTGGGACATGCCCTTCTTGCGGAAGTCATCGTACAGCACAACCCGAGTAGCTGAATCACCGTTTAGCGCAAAATTGTCGAGACGCGCCAGCCACTTTTGCCATCCATTTTCCCCGGTAACAACACGGCGCAACATATCCGCGATTTCGTTCTCGTCGCCATATACGTTGCTGCTAATCGCCCCGGCGCGTTTAAGGATGTCGCCGGTTTCGCTCGTCCCTTTTAAAAGACTCCCAAACTCTTTGGTCGCTTTCAGGATCGGCAGTGAGTCTGTGCCGGTGGTCATCCAAGCATGCGTCGAATCGCGGATTACCTGCCGCATCGCATAAACAGGCACACGAGTAATGTTGCGACGCAAGAACTGCACAGGGTAGCGCATGAGCTTCACAAGCGCCGGGGTTGCTGTCTTAATGCCCTGCAAGCCCATCACAACGACATCTGCCGGAATGTCTGGCGGAAACGCCTCTTCGTCAAGCTTCAACCAGTAGTCGTTGCCCTTGTACTTGAAACGAACTCTAAACATCCCGCTGCTGTTCTTTTCATCTTCCGGCAGTATTTGTCCCAGCCCAAGATCCTGCAACATGTTCGCCACATCATGCGTCTGGGCGTTTTTGGTTGCCATGTTGATCAGCATCATGGTGTTCTGCGCTGCACCATTGAAGATGGGCAGAATCTTCTCATCGCCGCCAACAAGCTCTTTGAGATGCGGCTGATCAACAAGGTTGCCGATCCACACAGGCTTCCCGCTAACACCGACCATCTCAACAACGCCACCACGTTCCCGATAGTAGGGGACATAATCGCCTTGCAGCAGTTCGTCGGCTTTTTCACGAGACAGAGCGCCGGATTCAACGACAAAGTTGAGCAGGTTCTTGTTGTACTCGTGGTAAATCTTGCGAGCCTTATCAAACGCTTCTTTAGTCTGCGGATTGTTTTCTACCGCCGCCTTGATCTTCGCAGCGTCCGCATCAGCTAGCGGTGCTTTGGTATTCAACTTGTCGTAACCGATACCGTCTTTCTCGGCGCGGAGAACCGCCAGCCACGTAGTGAACAACTGCTCTGTTGCAGAGACGTTGCCGACATTTGCTTTCTTCAAAGCTTCGGCAACCTGCTGCATATTCGCCCCGGCAACACTCTCAATGATCTTGACGCCGCTGTCCGGGTCTTTAACGAACTGAGGAACACCTCTCGTCATCGCCATCTGCCCAAGCTGAGAGGTGTGCCCCCACACACGCACTGCCATCATGGTCTGAAGCGCCTGCGTTGCTTCAATCTTGCCTTTCTCTACACCGCGCTTAACCAGCGCTTCAATAGGAGCAAACCGATCCGCGATCTTCGTGCGCATCCGCAAGCCGAAAGCCGCACCGCCAACCTTATCGCCCAACGAAGGCATACCGCCAACAATTTTGCCAGCGATATCGGCTACGTCACTTGCGATGTTTGCGTTGAACTTAGCGCCTCGTCCGGGGAAGATACCCGAAGCTTCCAGCGCGTACACGGCATTGTTTGTCTCAACGGCTTGTGCCGGGGAGAACAGCTTGTAGATATCGTCAACGGCTTTCTCAGAGACGCTCTTAGGCGACATGCCGATCATACGCAGCAACGCGTTGTAGAGTCTACGCAGGAACCCTTGCGGCATTACGTCCAGCTTATCCCGAACGTTCTGGTTCGCCATCACCTCGGCGACAAACTCCTTGACGTTCTTGATCCCGTACTCGTCGGCAAAAGCTTTATTTGCCTGTGCCTTCTGATACAGCGCCTCTACTTCGCTTCGTGCTTTTCGCTGTTCTGCACTAAGGGTATCGGGATCTGCGTCCAAGCTTGCAATAGTCGCGGCGTGAGTTGCCTCGTGGGCAACGCTTCCTTCGTTGAGGAAGGCGCGGTTGAGCGTGATGCGGTTGGGTTTAGTAGCATACAGCCCTTCAAGGGGCGATCCATCAGCGGCAGTAACATCGTCATCTACCTTAACCGTAGTGCTGCGCGTTTGCTCCCGAAGGCGGGAGGCCAATTCACGCACAAAGGGTGTGGAGCCGTTCTTTTCCAGATCGGCAAGAGCGCCATCAAGGTTATTCTCTTCTAACGCTTTGACCGCTGTGTCTGACAGCGGAGCAGTCTCGCGATCCGCATAGGCTTGGTCGGTTTCTCGGAAATCGAAAAAGCTGTCATCAAGGATGTCGCCAAACGACTCGTCGGTGTAGTCGTCCAACGTTCCGGCTTTTAGCTGCTCGTCGATCTCCGCTTTCTGTTTAGCGAACTCGGCAGCTTTCTTATTAATTGCAGCCATTTCTTTCTTAGAAATTGCGCGTTTGCCCGGTGCTTGCGCAGCTTGTGAGACGCGCTGCGTACGAACGTGCTTCACAAGAGGTGCTGCCGTTTTCTGTTGCGCCTGCATCTGCGCAAGCTTCTCAATTACACCCCATTTGCCGCTAAGCTGGATAAGCTCCGGATCTGCCTTAACAGGTCTCGGGGCCACCTCGTTGTACAAACGAAGCGCGCGGTCATACGCTGCCCAACTATTTTTGGCCTGCGCCTTCAACTTCTCTTTGCGCGGTGCCAGCAGCGAGTCCATCAGCTTGTCTGCTGCCTCATCCCCATCGCGTTTGCGTACCGCGTTAAGTCGCGCTTTCTCTTTTTCGTTAAGCAAGATCGTCGGGTCTTCACTGGTGTTCTTTTTGTGCCAAGTGCGCAGCGCTTCTTCTGCTGAGTCGAGGCGCTGTTTACGTAGCTCAAGTGTCTTTTCCTGCGATGCTGCCCGCTCTTGTTGCCGCTGAACTTTTTGTGCGCGAAGCTCTTTAAGCTCTTTCAGTGCGACATTCGCTTCTTTCAACTTATTGCCAACGCGAGTACGTGTGCTTTCAGCGTCTTGAATAACTTTGGTTTGCTTCTCGATCAGCTTCTGATCGCGCTCCTTTTCCGGGCGCTTTGTTTGCTGCTCAAGGACGGTCTTAGCTTTGCCGATTTTGGCGGATTGCTCACGCATAAGGGCGATGTAGTCGTTCCGCTGCGTGTTCGCAACGTCGATCAAGCGATCCGTATCGCCAAGGTCATTCCAGCCTTCAAGATCTGCAACTTTCTTAGCGGCAACCGTTTCTTTAGGCAGTGCGCCCAGCCGTTCAGCCCGTGCCTGCTCTTCTTTGCGCTGCTCGTTGGCTGCGCGTTCTTTCTCGCCTCTAGCTGCCCGCTCTTCATCTACCCGAGTCGGCTCCGGAGCTTTCTGAGCTTCCAGCGCGTTGCGTTGTTTGATCAGTGCGGTCTGTTTTTCTGCTGCGACTTTCTCGCGTTGTCGAGCGCGTTCAGTGCCTGCTTCTGCGGCAGCAAGCTTCGTATCAATGCCAGTACCAGCAACAAACTCGTCTACGTAGCTTCGTGCAAGATTAAGCTGTCCTTTGGCTTGTGACAGTTTCCCACGAGCGCTGCGCAGTTCATCGAACAGCCGTGCGTCTGCCTCAAGGGCTGCGGCAAAGTCGGCATCAGAAAGCTTTGGAAATTTAACGGCAGCGCTTCGGGCAATTCCAGCACTGACAGCCGCACTCCTTGCTTGCGAGTAGTCGGAGAAAGCTTGCCCCGCTTCTTTTCTTGCGGTTTCTAACCCCGTGTCGCTGCCGACATCGTAGTCCGCAGCCATCGCCTCGCTCTGCGCAAGATTCTCAGTTTCCCGGTTAAGCCGCTCTTTAACGGCTTCGTATCGGTTGTACGCTTTGGTGAATGCAGACTTGGCTTGTTGAACTTGTTTCTTACGCGCTGGCTCAAAGGCAATCTTTGCATCCAATGCGTCGATGTTGGCTTGGATGTCTTTATTGACTGCATTGATTCGCGCCTGAGCGCCGTCAACAGTTTGTTCTAAGCGAGCAAGATCTCGCCGCCCTTCGACAATCTCTCTTGCTGCGTTATATAAATCAGAGGGGATACGCCCAGCGGACTGCATTTGCCGCAGCTTCTCAAGGATGGTATCCGCAGCCGCTTTATCAAACCGCGTAGTAGCCGCAAAGTCGTTGACCTGAGCTAAAACACCTGCCAACGCCTCAAAGTTCTCACGCGTTGCACGAGCCTTTTGCACACGATCAGTAGCAGTCGCAATGCGTTCTGGAAGCCCTTCAAGCTTTCGCATTACCCGCGCAAGTGTCGGGCGCACATTCCAGCCAAACTGTTCTTTGCGCAGTCGATCAAGCGCGTTACTTGTAAGGAAGGTGTTGAATTCTTTAATCGACTTAAAGACGTTCGCCAGTGTATCGGGTTTACCCTGCCTAGTGAGCGGAAGCTCAGCTTGGCGAATGTCACCAGCCTCACCTAAGCGTTGCAAGCGCCCAAGCTGCTGAGTGACTCGGGCGGTATCTTCAGGCGTTACACGCCCTTCGGCAACACTACCAAGCCAGTCATTAACGTCTGCGGGGATATCCGTTACAGTGCCCTGACGCCGCGCTTCGCCAACCGCTTTATTAAGCGCTGCTAGAGGGGCTTTTACGGCTTCTTGCGCCGCTTCAAGTTGTGCTTGAGCTACTGCCCGTTTTTCCTCTAACTGAGCTTGCTTTTCAGCTAACTTAGCTCTGCGCTTCTGGATAACTTCGACGCGACCTTCTGGACTTGCGTCAGCCTTCTTACGCTGAGCTTTAGTCAGAGGCGTTTTGGTAAGCTCGCTAACCGCCGTTTCTACAGCACGAGCATAGTTCTGTGCTTGTGCAACTCTGCCTTGTGCAACAGCCACATCACGGAGCAGCGGTATCAGCCCCCTGTTCCGCATAACTTCGGTCGGCTTTTCAACCGCCATATCCCGCAGCGTTGGCGCAGCGTCTTCGATACGCTCTACAATGTTGCGCTCTTCGTCCGTAAGGCTGACGGTTTTAGCACGGGCAATGTTTGCTTCAAGATCAGAGGTAACTTCTTTAGGCAAAGGCAACTGTCCTGCGGTTGCTTCACCGCCAAAC
>Ga0208644_1002173_pt1 | contig 15814 bp, 16 predicted proteins | sample VirMetDEL_Nov_18_FD_184517 | JGI IMG/M metagenome (GOLD analysis project Ga0208644, IMG submission 184517) | Aqueous microbial communities from the Delaware River and Bay under freshwater to marine salinity gradient to study organic matter... | ecosystem: Environmental > Aquatic > Marine >... | reverse complement strand
AATGAGTTACCCTGGTTCTCAATACTATCAGTTGCGTCTAGATCAGTTGGGTTTACATAGAGGATGTTACCTTCAACATTCTTCAGGAAATTCTCTAGTCTACTTAAAGGCATTTCGCTATCCTGCGGCGTACAAGATTTCTTCTCCTTATATTTAGACGATTATAATATCGGGGTGAGAGGGCTCGAACCTCCGACCTCAGCTTCCCAAAAGCCGCGCGCTACCACCTGCGCTACACCCCGAGAGTAAGTTCGTTACTATGAACTGCTGCGTGACAACAAGCACATAGTAACACACAATCTTGAATTTCATCAAGTATTCTACTCTCACTCCATCCACGCATAGAACCATAGTTCTTATCTTTTTTGGATGGATCTAAGTGATGAACTTGAAGAGCAGATTTGTACTTATTAAAACCACAAACCCGACAGGATCCACCAAGTTGTTCAATAACAAAATCTCTCTTTCTTTTACCAAGATCGATTGTGTATTTATTATGACAGGCACCACAGATTGATTTCTTGTGCCCATAAAACTTAGAAGGATCTGTTTCTCCACATTCACCGCATTTGTGTGATTTCATATTGGTAGAAAAAGTTATTCTACCATATTTAGAAATCACAAGCCCTCGAACGGACTTGAACCGATGACCTTTGCTTTACAAAAGCACTGCTCTATCCAACTGAGCTACAAGGGCAAATTGCCATATACTTCGCAGTATATGGCGGGGGAGGGGATCCCGACCAGGGCGCTTTTAAAGTCATCCCGAGACTATACCCGTGGTCGGATTCGAACCGACACTGGAAGGATTTTAAGTCCTCTGTCTCTGCCGTTGGACTACACGGGCAGAGAGACTTAGAACAAACTAAGTTGATCTTCGTTATCTAAGACATATGTGGGAGGATGAAATGCACAATACTCATTGAATGTGATCTTCATCTCTTTATTTGTCAGTCCCGCATTTCGTGCGGCTTGTGGTAGGTTCCACTTTGCGGAGAACAACATCTCCATTGACTTACGGGTTTCTTGTCTCATGATATAAAACAAAAGAGCGGGCGACGGGATTCGAACCCGTAAGAGCAGCTTGGAAGGCTGGCATGTTACCGTTACATCACGCCCGCATTTTGTTCAACGAGAGGAGATGCATAGGACACATCAACACCAAATTCATACGCGGCATCAATAACGGTTTGAACTTGATAGAACTCTTCGATAGTATCGCAAAGAACTTCGCGTTCTTCACCAAGATTACTGGTGATGTAAAAACCACGGCGAGAAAGGTCGATAACCACTTTAGTTACGAACTCTTCTTCGATCATTGGGTGTCCCCCTCGATTACCTATGTATAATACCAGAGCCAGGGGTCACTGGCAAGGGGCTTGTGTCACTTCAGGAAGAGGTTGGTGTACTTACTGTCACTGAAGGCGGTCAGTACCCCAGCGAGGACCGTGTTCTCGGTTCTTGATTCCTCTATGGCTCTAAAACATCCCCATCTTTCCAATTCAGATTTTGATCTTTGTGATCTAATCTTATTCACTACACCAATGTAATCCGATAGTTGAGATCTAAGAGTGGTAATTTCTCCATCCTTTCTATCAATCTCAGTTTGTGTTGCAACACATGTCGATGAATTACCAAGACTTACACGAACACCAGCAGAATAAGAAGAATTATTCTGGGTAACGAAAAGAAAAGTACCAATTCCAGCGCCGTAAGTATTACTCGCACTACTCAAAACGGCTGTTGTCTGAATAAATGGATTAGTTGATGTACTAGAGAAACCCCAAATATTTGCAGTAACCGTATCATAATATTCATTTGTATATCCGATTAGACATGTAGAAATGCCACCATACCAAGGATGAACAGTGGAACCAATTCCACTGATTGATGTACCGATACCACAGCTACTGGTATCAACAATACCACAATAAGTTACTGTACTGGTTCCTACCGCATCCGAAATGAGAACAATAATTTCATCCTTAAGTGTATTGATAGATTGTCCAATCGAAACAATCTTGTTATCAATTCCTTTGATTGCTGGGTTGTATGCGTCGATCAAAGAATTTGTATAATCTATTCTTTGTTGTAAGGCTGATACTGTTCCAATTCCAATTACATCATTGTTTCTTACAATCCGTTCGTTAATATCTTTTAGAACAAACTCTGTTTTTGCGTTATTAGACTGTGGCATTATTCTTTCCTCCCATAATCATGGCCAGAGATTGAGTATTGTGTTGGGTCTCCAGGATAGTCAGCAGGAGTTTCGCCATCATATTCAACAATCAATGGTTCACCATCAATTCTGGCAGCTTCAACTTTGTAGTGACAATGAATTGAAGATCCTTGATTATTTTTGACAATCACTTTCTTACCCCATTCGATCTTATCAACATACAATTCCTGATAAGATCCAACAGGAGTTAAGTGAACAGTGATGGATTCAATATCAACTAAACCATCCCAATATTCGGGCAGTTCAATAACGTTAGATCCCTTGAGAGTTCCTCTAATGTAAATTGCGGCTTCAGGACCTTCTACACAAATATGACGAATACGTCTATTTGGTTTCTTGGGATGTTTAATATCAAATCCTTTCCAGGACTGAACATTAATGTTTCCTTGGAAAGTGGGGGCAGTAACAGTTCCAGTTGCATTAACAGTTCCAGTAACAGATAGATTACCAGCAATTGACATATTGCCAGCACTGGTTCTATTCGGTGCAGCTTCAGTAATGTTTGGTTCTGCTTTGGTAGTACCCCCAACCTCTATACTTCTTCCAATCTTATTGAATACACCAAGGAACTGCATGAGACCAAATGCATAACCAATTCCATTGGAATTCCAAACTCCATTTGTATTGGTAACACCATTAAAGTTAGCTGCGATTGGAGCAATAACATTAATACCAATAGTAGGATGAAGAACATGCAACGCAGCTAGAGACACTGACCCCGATGTTGGAGGCATCGGACCAATCATCATCGTTCCAAGTGGAACTGGAGATAATGGAGCAACACCAACTTGAACTGGACCGTTTAGGACACTAAATCCACCAAAAGCAGAAAGTGCCAGTGGAGCAGTTTGAACTTTAGTGATACCAGCAGCGATTTCGGAACCAACAACTAATCTTGTTCCGTAAATTACAGGAATATTCATCAGAAAGCAGAAAGACTATTTGCGATACTTTGTAACTTAGATATGAGAGATGCTGCACCAAAATCAGCACCAGATACCATATTTACAACACCACCCGTAAACTCACCATAAACTTTACCAATCAAACTTAAGTCCTTCACACCAAATATTCGAACATTAGTTCCCTTAATTTTAATATCCGAAGCTTGAACATTGATGCCCTTATTGGCATACATCTGAATATCACCATCACCATCATTCCTGATGCCATTTGCATACATCAGAATGTTATCACCAATTAGAATGATATCACCATCAATGGCTTCCAAAACAATGTCACCATGTTTTGCACTGATCAGTTTTGCAGGATTAACTGGATCTTGTGCATTAGTTTTTGATTTGTTTATATTTTCACCAAGGGCTTCAACCGATCTACCAGTAGCAACCATTTGGTGATCTTCTACCTTTCCAGCTTGATACCAACCAGCACCAGATCCAAGATTGGTCAGAACGCGATAACTTACCTTACCGTATGGGGAGTTTTGACCGGCCTCCACGCGGTAATGACGTTTATCGTCAATATCATAATCACCTCTTCCAGAGTTTGGCATTATCTACTTACGCAATTGATTACTTGAACAACCTTGGCAGGATCCAGAGGTTGAGACAGTTCATTCACATCAGTAAATCTAAGAACTGCACTCAAATCTGCACCAATACCAGTCTCACTATTTATTGTGATTTCTGGAATGCCAGTAAATCCAGTCCCAGGATTAATCACTTTCACATCCAATATTCTACCACCAATAATCACAGGTTCTAATACCGCACCATCAACATTAATAGTGTCTCCTTGATTATAGCCAAATCCAGGATTGAGGACTTCAACTGTGTCAATCTGACCAGTTACACTCTTACTGTCGGAGTTTGCATCCTCAGAATCAGCTCCACCAGGAATAGTACCATAAATTGTCTTCACTTCACCAAAGTTGTTACGATAACCATATCCACCATAATCGATGATAATTCTATCAATTCCACCATCGGCACCAATAATGGCTCGACCTCTTGCACCAGCGCCATCACCACAGGCATCACGGAAAGTAACATATGGTGGTTTTTGTGGAGAATATCCCAATCCTCTTTCAACTACATCAGCACCAATGATTTCCCCAAGATTACTAACAACTGCATTTGCAAATCCACCGACACCATCACCACCAAAGATTTCAACCTGAGGTGGACCACATCTCAAAATACCAGTTTGACACCCACCAACCTGACTTGCAACATATTGAGCGGTTCTTCGTTGTTCATCAGTTGGTGTTCCAAAGATACTAGAAGTGTTACCCTCAGCTTCTTTTAAGAAACCACCAAGGGTTTGATTTACGTTTCCATCTTTATCTGTTGACGTTGGAATATTCAACAGAGAGATTTTACTTCGGATTTTCTTAGCACTATCTCTTTCAGCTTGAGATGGTCCATATGAGTTATCCCAACTCGATGGAAGTGGGCACTTAAGTTCATCACATCCAATAAAATTAAAGATAAGACCAACAATTTCCAGAGCTTTTCCAATAACAGAGTTGATAGAACCCAGAGCACCACCAAGAGTTTCTGAAAGAGTGTTTAGAATTGGTGCAATCGCATCAGTCATTGAATTAACAAGACTGTTCAAAAGAGCAGCGACAAGTTCTTCAGCTGCACATATGGGAGCATTGATGAATTTACCAACCAATGCAGTCAGGAAATCAGAAATAGTTTTAAGAAGAGCAGCAATAAGATTTTCAAAGATACAATAGATTGTATCCATAATACCTTTGATACTTTCACCAAAGATCGGTTTAACTTCTTCTGGAAGTAGAGCGTTAATAAATCCTTGGATCTTTTCTCCAACCAAGATATAAATTTGATCACGAACTGCATTGAACAGTCCAGTCATGATACCAGCAATACTTTTTGCAATGAGTTGAATCTCAGCTTGCAAATCTACGATGGTTCCAAGAACTTCATTTACATAGAAGTTTGCATATCCCTGAACAGTTAGTAAGATCTCAGCAAAATCACCAAGAATTCCAGTGATTTGTGCAATTGAATTATCTCTCTTACATGTTGGTCGATTCGTCCTTCTCTTCAGGAAAAGATGGTGTGCTTGTGCAGCTTGAGTGACACCTTCAGATCCAGGTTCGTTTGTTGATGTAGGGAACTTAGTCTTGTCGTTGATAATTCGACCAGTGATCTGGTCAAAGTAAGGAGAATATGAATACTTTACTTCCTGTTGTGTATCATTCGTTCCGATGTTTCTGATAGTGTTTCCACTATTTGTTGGTGTGGTGTTATAACCACTCAAATATCCCAACGCAGTAGTTTTACCAGCAGATCCTTTCAGTGCTTTTGGACCAGGATCATCAGCCTTACTATGTCTATAAAAGACACCAACAATCACTGGTTTTTGTTCATCTTCACCATCCATCCAAAAACCAAACACACTCTCTCCACCTTCAAGATAGTGTGTGTGATCTTTACCAGCATAACCAGAGGCCAACATTGGCGTAGCCAAAACATTGGCCCATGGTAAATCATACGGATTTACAACTTTGTCGTGATATCCTACTACTCTTACCTTTACACGATTGTAGTAGATTTCAATTTCAGGGTCGTTTTGTTTTTGACCAACCTTTTTGTCATTGATCAGAGTTCCACTACCAGCCCAGGCAGATCGGGGTGCAACGATCCCGATCCACCATTTTATATTACTACCAAAACTTTCTGGATTATCAAATAACTCTGACATCTATAATCTAGACTTTTGAGTATTTATCAGTCATCGTAGACAAGACACTCAGGAGCACTTGGATTGTTATCACAGTAGAGTTCCAGAGAAGTGGGATCATGATGATCTTCTGGATGACGCTCTGCGTATGCCTCTAGAGCGGCAAGTTCTTCTTCTGTGTGTCTACGAGCTTGTGGCGAAATCTGAGGATCATCAAGGATCTTTTTATCGGCTTCAATATGTTGTTCGATGTTTTCCATTTTTGTGTTTCGTATTGAACTATTTAACTAGAAAGAAGATTTGTGCTTTGTTTCTTACCCATTCCATATGTGTCACGGATCAGTCTAAGGTGGGTAAAAGCTTGATCAGGTTCCCATGAATGTCGAAGGTCCTTAACAAGATACATCCCCGAACGATCTTTGTCAATACCATTGTTACTTGCCAACAAATTAACTTTTACGGGGGATCCAGCTTCCAATCGAATGTCAAGGTTATATGGAATGGTAACTCTCAGTGAAATAGCCTTCATTGACAGATACTTCATTCTGGACTGAGTTACAATTCTATGTGGGTTAAATTCACCATTTCCACCTTTACCAATCTCGATTGACCCATCTCTCTTCATTGTACCATCAACGAAAGGCAACACAGTATCAAATCCACCATTCACGTTAATATCAAAATCTAACTTCTCAATCTCACCATCACCAAAGTGAGTTTGTTTTTTGGAAACTTCTTCCCATGTCAAACTTTGACCAATTGGTTTTCCTATGGGATCAATACCGTTTGCAATAGAGTGTATGTTGTAATATCTTGCATCATCATTATACAAACCCTTCTGCATCTGTTCGATGATGTCTTGATCTCTTTCAAATCGTGGGTTGTAGACATTGAAGTTTGATATGGTATCAGTTTCATCTACAACTTCATTCTGTGTAAATTCAGGGACACTCTCTTCTTTACTTCTCTGAGCCAATGCATCAATACTCTTGAACATATATCCACACTTAGTCATCCAGAACAAGAACCCAGCTCGATCAGTTCCTGTTCCATCTGTACTACCAACAGTGGACATAGATCTCTTACATAACCAATAGATTGCTCTGTATGGTGTCCAGTGATTACCGAAAAATCCTTCTGCGTTTGCAGTATCTTCGATAAAGATGTGATTAGGACGTAGAGTTGTTTTTAGATTAGTGAACAGAATTGTATTAACATGACTACTGATCTTTGTTGTGTTATCAAATCTTGTTACCAATCTATTCTGTTCATTCAAGAACGCATCTGCATGAGTGAATAGAACACGGAACACCGTTGCAGTGGATGTTGTGTTCACTTCATTCATACCACGAATTCGAAGATCATCAAACTTCAAAGTTCCACTGGGATGAGAGACACTCAAACTAGCTCTCTCAGTTCCTCTGGCTCTGATTGCAGATAGAACCTTCTCCGTAGCTGCAAATGTTGCAACAACGGTGATTGATGGTTCAAAGATACTCTCACCATAGTCCAGTGAAAGTAACGTTGTAATCTCACCACCGACTGAATATGCCTCACCATCGCGGCTATAAATCGTAAAGTCTTTTACTACTGCGCTTTTGATGTATGACATTAGCCGACGATGTAATAGATTTCTTGAATTTCTACACTAGTATCTATACCCAAGGAGGCAAGATCCATTGTTCCAGGTTTTCCAATAATAGAACTTCTTGGACCAAGAACTTCAGCTCCTGGTGATAAAAGTTTTGGATCTGGAACTCCAGGAATTTGTGCAGGTTCTTTTAGGTTCTTAATATCATCTAGAGATAAGAACTCACCAAACAATCTGTCCTTGTCAATGAAATTCTTATCTTTTAACTTCTGGAATATTCCAGGTCTAATATCGGTAGATGCACTTGCAGAAGGTCTGAAGAAACGCATCAAGAATTTTACAGTAGAATCATCAAGTTGATTTACAGATTTCCCTGGTATGATACCAAGACCTTTTGAAATCTTATAGATGAAGTTGGCATACTGTTCTTTTTTGCCTGGAGGTGCTTGAAGAAGATAGTAACCAAATCTCTTTCTCAATGCGTCATTGTTCAACCCAAGAATATCAGCAACAGATCCTGATGGGATTACAACATCACCCTCCATGAAGGAGTTCATAAAGTCTCTAGGACTTTTAAGAACTCTCATGGATGTAGTAACAGTTTTAGCTGGTGCCGATTTGATACCAAAAATCTGTTCTGCAATATCATCGGCTCTCTTATAAGTTCGTGCAACAATTTTATCTACATCAGCTCTTGCAAGTTGAGAATAAACGTTTGATGGATCATCAAACATTTTAAGAATTTTTTCATCAGCAATGTCCATCAGAGCTTGTCTCATTGCCTGTTCTTCTGGTGTAATCGCAGGTCCTCTTCTATAAAGTCCACCAGTTTGAAATCCTTGCATCAATGGAGCTCTTCTACGAACCGTAGTTCCACCGATGGGAGCACCCTCTCTAGTTGCATAACTGACACCTTTCAAAATTTCTTCATAAGGTGCAGACAGTTGTGATGGTATCGCAGCCGTCTTAGGTGCAACCTTTGCAGCAGTAATTGGAGGGGGTTTTGGCAGTGTTAGGGGAGCTGCTTGAGGACCAATTTGTCTTCCATAAGTTGATGTGATTGGTGCAGCAGGAGTGTAACGTGGTGCCCCACTAAAAGCTGTTTGAAGAAGAAGTTGAGCTCTTGGCGAAAGGTTTCTCAATAAAAATGGTGATATTGCAAAAATCCCACTGGCAGCCGTCCCAAAACCACCCATACCAAGATCCATCGCCATCGCAGTTCCTGGTTTCTCTGTCAGGAACTTATCAAGATTTTTACCAAGTTCAGTCAGTTTCTTGTCAGCTGATGCAATAATATCAGCGCCTTGTCTAAAAGCAAGTCCAGGTAGTCCTTCAAAATCAGGAAATGGAGGAAGTAATGGTGGAAATGGAAATGGTGTGGGTGTTGGAACAGGTGTAGGTACGGGTGCTGGTGTAGGTACAGGACTTGGAACTGGTGTTGGTGTTGGAACAGGTGTAGGTACAGGACCACCAACAGGAGGAATTTTAGGAAACTTAGGTAATCTAGGTAACGAAATTCCACCTTCGGGAATTGGTTGTCTGTCTGGGAAGATATTACCAGCTTCACCAAATCTCTCAGGAATGATTGGAATAACTCTCTTCAATCTCCGATCAAGATCCATGATCTTGTTAAGATCGGAGTTTGTCTTCGTATTATCTCTTCTTAATACATCTACGATCTGGGAAGTTCTTTGACTTGCAGTTCTTAAAGAACTAGCCAAATTACCAATTTCAGTTCCAGTGATACCACCCAACTGCTTTACAGCAGTGTCTCTTTGCGATACTGTTAAGTCTGTTAATGGATTAAATTTCATGACTTATCAGGCAAACATGGCTTCATGACCACTGTTAAGTAACCTTGGTTCAAGAGGCACGATGTCCTTTTGAGTTGCAAATGCACCAGGTTGTTGGTTTTCTGCGATCTGTTGTGCCTTTCTAGCATCAATAACAATTGGAGCTCTAGCAACAGGTCCAAGATCCAAGACAGAAGGTGTACCAGATCTAGACGAAACAGGCATCACGGGTTCATATGCAATATCTGTAGATGCAGGAGGTTCAATAGGGGCTGATGCTTGTTCTTGTGGTTTTGGTTCTGGTTTTTTTACTGGTTTTACTGGAGTTGGGGGTGGTTCTTTAGGAGTAATACTTTTAAGAAACTCTAATGGATCTTTAGTACCAGCAAATCCAAATGTAGTCTTCTTACCTTGTCTAATTTCATAATGAATAACACCAGTTTCACTTTCACCCTGAACCACTGCTTGGCCAGGTTGAACTGTAACACCTTCTTCAATACCAGGAAGAACTCTTGCACCTTCCGCAATTCTTTCTGTTACATCATATTTTGCATTGTAGATATCAACATAATTTCCATATCCCTGTGCAGTACCAACTTTAGTAACTAAACCACCAATTCTTGAGAAAAACTCTTCGTTTCCTCTAATATCAAAGTCAACACCAGCATGTTTTCTATCTGGCTTTCCATCACCATCATCATCTCTTGGATCACCATACTGTTGGCCAGGTATAGTATTGGTAGGTGGAAGGGCTGGAAGTCCAGTAATAGGTCCAAGAGGACCTGCTTTTTCTTCTACAGGTAATCCCAATTTCTCTCTGATACCATTAATAAACTTATCAAGTTCACCCGTCAACTTCTCACTAAACTCCATGACACTGAAGATTGAAGCTAAAATACCACTAGTGAGTAGAGATCCACCAAGTTGTTGAGGATTAATATCAAGAGCGCCCATAACAGCACTCCCAGTTCTACGGAATAAAGCCTCTCTTCTTCTATTAGCCCTTCTCTGTGATCTTAACTTATCTCTCTGTGCAATCTCTTCTTGTTTACCCTTAGCTACTTCTTCTCTATATTTTGATTCAATTGTTGCCTTATCAGCTAAAGCCTTTTGAATATTTGCAATGTTACGATTAATTCTTTCAATCTCTAAAATAATACCACCAAGTCCACGAACAATCTGACCCCTAGGTGCATCAATGACTTCGGGTACAACAGTAGCTGAAGGAATGAAAGAGGTTTGAGTTTGAACTAGTGGTTCTGGAATGAGGATGTTTGGTGCATCATCACCAGGATAAGGATATCCATATTCTTCAGCACCAAGGAAAGAAATAGCTCTCTTCTTTCTTTCCTCTTCTGAAAGTTGAATTACCTGAGCAGGAGAAGCTTTCTCTTTACCAAAGAAAGATCCAACAAGATCCTTGCCAGCTATCTTACCTATTTTGAATAGTGTTTGTAGTGACATTAACCTAAGCCGTGTTCCTGTTGATGTTTCAGTTTCTCTGCATCAAGGTAATTCTTCAACAAGGAAACGTAAATATCACGTTCCCACGGCATCATATTTTCAATCTCCGTCAAAGAGTATTTATGGTACTGCATCAACGAAAAGTTAAGTTGATAGTATGACTCCGCTGTCATGTGAGCCATACTCACCCGAAAAAACTTGAGAGCCCCTCCAGAGTAACTTCATTCTCAACACCAGTGTTGGGATTAGTAACAGTAATGGTGTGTGCAAGTTTTGGCATCGTATCAAAGAACTTCTCAATCTCTTTGAACTGTGCAGAATTGAACTGTTCAACAAAGTCCGTCAGTTCCTTCTTAGTGCAATCTTTTGCTTCCCAAGCCTCATCTTCACTGAAAACAATATCAATACATGATGCAACAATTTCAAAAGTTCTATCTACATCATTATCGAAATTGAAATTCTCACTGATGAACTGATCCAGAGAAGGATACTTCATCCTCAAAGTATAGGTATCATCAATTTTGATGTCTGTGGTGTGAGACTTGTCCTTCTTGACTTGGATCTCATCAATATAAACGGTGGCGGGAACTTCGGTCACACCATCATCAGGACAGATGACAATCAACTCAACACTTTCACCAACAGACTTTGCACGAATGTTGAGAAACAAATACTCAATATCAAAAGTAGGAAGTTGATCTACTTTGATACCTCTCGTTTGGATGCAGTTCTTCAGGACATCTTTGATAGCTCTGGTGATGTCCTGAGTGTTTCCACTCTCAATCGCAAGAATGAGGATCTTCTCTTCTTTGACTAGAAAAGGTCTGTATTTAACTTTCTTTCCGTTTGATGGTAAAGTCAGTTCATACGAAGGTGTGACAATTGTAGGTAATGGCATAATGAGATGATCAGTGTTTTATTTAGAATGATTATGCAGCCCCTGGTCCAAAACCAAAGTTTCCTTTGAAAGCTGGTGGAGTAACTACTGGGGTTCCACCCTCAAGTGCTCCACTTCTCGGGTTGACAGTTCCGTTTCTTGGATTTATTCCACCTTCAACACCAGGTCCAAGATATGTTCCACCACTGTTGATTTCATAAAGTTCTTGAAGAGTTCCAGCACCAGTCAATGCAATACCACCACCAGTTGCATCAAGAAGGTTTTGTTCCCAAAGTTGTTGTTGTCTGATGATTGTTTCTGGTTCTTCAGCAATAGTGATGTTGTGAGTGGTGTATCTATCGTATCTAAAGGTCACGTTCAACTGCAACAATGTTGATCCATTATAACTTACTGGAGTGGATGCAATCGAATATGGCCAAGCATTGATAAATGTATAAGCTATTGTACCACTTCTAGGAGCCGCTTCTACAAAAGCATCTTTGTTGAACTTATAGATCGACATGCGACACTTATAAAATCCAGGATAACGAAGACGCATTACATTTGCGTTTTGTCCAGTGGCAGCACGTTTGAGTGGATTGATAAATTCACTCCATACCTCAAAGAACTTCATTACATTATAATCTCTATCAACATAGAAAGTGAATGTAACATCATCAAAAATTCTGGTGTGAGGAAATCTTTCCGTTATCCCCTGACGATCCCCTGATACTTCTACGTCTGCAAAACTTGATCCAGGAATAACTGCATCAGAAACATACAATCCAAGATCTTCTGTTAAGAATTGGTAATTAAGCCCCCTTGAGACAGCGGCATTCATCACTGGTCCATTGAGTTCAAAGAACGCCTGATAGTTATTACTAGTCGCTACAGTTTGAAATCTAGACCTGATATCATCTATTTGATAGTATCTTGGTGTAGGCATTGGGCTCTAAATAGATATCAGCCAGTTAAGAGTTATTTATGAGTTATAGCGGGAAGTATAAGCCTTCCAATCCAAAGAAATATAAAGGTGATCCAACCAACATCGTTTATAGATCTCTTTGGGAAAGAAAATTCATGAAATATTGTGATGATAATGAGAATATTCTTGAATGGGGTAGTGAAGAGTTCTTTGTCCCATACAAAGATCCAGTGACAGGAAAGAAAAGAAGGTACTTCCCAGATTTCTACATCAAGTACATTGACGCGACTGGCCGTATGCGTCGAATGGTAGTAGAGATCAAACCCGCAAAACAGTGTAAAGAACCAAACCCCAATCCACCCAAGAAAACAAAGACTTGGGTGAATGAAGTCTATACATGGGGCACTAATCAAGCTAAATGGAAAGCTTGTAAAGAATTCTGTGATGATCGTCTCTGGGAGTTCAAGATCTTTACCGAGAAAGAACTAGGTATTAAATGAGTATCGCGTCCATCGTCAAATCTCAAGCAGGTAATAAGAATCGCAGCCGCGATTGGTATCGTGGCACCTTGGCACAAGTTCTTCAAAACTACCAAGGTCCAGAGTATGACGATCCAGACAGTGATAGAGATCAGTCAGGTCCAGCAGAAGCTGGAGAGATGTACTTCTTCAATTACATCGCAACCAAACCCAATCGACTGAAGTATTACGACCAGTTCCCAGTTACATACATAATTAATACTTTCCCAGATGGTTTTCTGGGAGCAAACCTACATTATTTGGCACCTAAACTAAGACAAGGTGTTGCATTATCTCTTCTAAATAGTGGAGATGGTGTAGTTGTACCCAATAAAACCTTACACAGGTATTACTTTGGTGGGATACAAGGTGGCATGATGAGAGTACCAGAAGCAGAGATGGCTGACGTGTCACTGTTACCAACCGAAAAATTTGTAACTCCCAACGGAGTAGATTATCCATCCTACAGAGTATGGAGGGATAAGTAATGGCTGTTCTTAAAAACGGTTTCCTTCAGTCTTTTAGAGGAAAGTCGTACTACTATAAAGTAGATACAGAAACGAAAACAATATCTTTTTATGAAGCACCGACAAACGCTGACTACAAGAATGATACTGGATCTTTGATTTTTACAGAGAAGATTTCTAGTTTACAGTCAACCTCAGCATCTGGTTCCAGTAAAACCATAACAAATGCAAATGATGCGTTAATCAAATCATATGGTAGAAATTTTCTAACGCAAGTAACAAAAACCGCACTAAGTAATATTGAAAAAAGTAGAGATCTTCCAATTAGTCGGGCTCTTGGAATTGAAAATTCAGATAATCGTGAACAAGTAGAAGCTGCAAGTGATGGTAACGCCACACCAGAAACTGACAACACGGTGGCACCATCAGAACAACCTGCACCATCATCTCTAGAACTTAGAGATCAATTAATAGAACAGAACAGAGGGAACGCACAAGATCTCGAAATAACAACACTTGCAAATCTTCGTAGTGTTGGTGGATCTTTAACATATCCAATTGATCTAGACACTAGAGTTCAAGATACTCTTCAAATTTCTATCTTCCAATATCAAGCAGCTAGAAGATTACCAAATATCAATTCTGCAACTGATGATGATAGAGAACTTGGTGGATCAAGGTTCTTAAGAACAGAAAGCCTTAGATCTGACAAGACAAGAAGAGAAAAGCTTTATAGTGTAATCACTCTTCCAATTCCAAACGCTGTTGCTGATAGTAATGCAGTTCAATGGGGTGGTGGAGAGTTTAGTTCCATCGCAGGTCAACTTGGTGGCGCACTAACAGATGCTATCATGACAGGTGCAGGACCAACCGATGAGAAAGGATTTTTAGAATCGATCACAGATGCAGCTAACACTGCTGGAGGAGCAGTTGCTGGAACTATTCAATCAGCCGGAGAACTTCTTGGAAACACATATTTCCAAAGAAAAAAAGTTCTTGATGTTTTAGCTAAAGGTGCGGCTGCTCTTGGAGTGAATGTTGATGTCACTCAGGTTATCACTAGAGTTGGTGGTGTTGTAGAGAACCCAAATCTTGAATTATTATTCACTGGTCCATCACTAAGGTCCTTCACCTTCCAGGTTCGTCTTACACCAAGAAGTGTAGAGGAATCAAAAGTTGTAAGGAGAATTATCAGAGCGTTCAAACAACACTCTGCTGTCAAAAAAGGTGCAAAGTTGGGTGCAGGATTTGATGCAAACAATCTTCTTCTTGGAACTCCTGATGTATTCGTTCTCAAATACATACAAGCAGGAACAAAACAGGAGATCAAAGGTGTAACCAAAATGAAGACCTGTGCATTGACAAACATTAGTGTCGATTACACAGGTGGAGTTGGTAGATGGGCTGCATATGATGGTGATAGTCAACCAATGACTAGTATCATGACATTAAACTTTGCAGAACTGGCACCTATTTACGATACAGATTACCAATCATTTGATGTAGAGGACGTAGGTTTCTAATGTCAAACTATTTCAGACAACTTCCAAACTTAGACTATCCATCTTTACTCAATGATAGATCGAGTAGTGGTGATACAGTTCGTGTAAAGAACCTCTTTAGAAGAGTAAAAATTAGAGAAGACTATCTCAACAGTCTAGTTCTTTTTACAAAATACAAAATTGAAGGTGACGATCGTCCAGATAACGTCGCAGAAAAATATTACGGGTCTCCAGATTTTGACTGGGTTGTTCTACTTGCCAATAATATTATTGACATCAAGAATGATTGGCCAATGACGGAATATGACTTAAACGTCTATCTGAATGAAAAATACACTGAACAACAATTAGTGAAAATTCATCATTATGAGACAATTGAGTTCAGAGACTTAAATAACCAACTGATCACTCCAGCTGGAAAAATCGTTGATGAAAGTTTCACCGTTGAATATCTGAAAGGATCTCAAATTCAAAGAGTTTCACCAACCCGTTCAGTTTCTTTCTTTGAGTGGGAAGTTCAAAAGAATGACGATAAGAGAAATATTAACCTTATACAGACTGATTACGTTGGAACCGTTGTTGAAGAATTTCAGGAAATTACTAGATATGATCGTTCTTCTCAATACGTCAACGAAAGACTAAAACGAACAGAGAACATTAGGATCACTGGATAAAGAAAAATCCCTGGCCGTCAAAATGGCCAGGGATTTTTTTTCCGCTATTTTTGGAAATGGAGGTCGTTTTTCGTGGCCGGAACGTCGTT
>Ga0208644_1002172_pt1 | contig 15825 bp, 16 predicted proteins | sample VirMetDEL_Nov_18_FD_184517 | JGI IMG/M metagenome (GOLD analysis project Ga0208644, IMG submission 184517) | Aqueous microbial communities from the Delaware River and Bay under freshwater to marine salinity gradient to study organic matter... | ecosystem: Environmental > Aquatic > Marine >... | reverse complement strand
TGAAACCCACCCCCGTAGGCCCCCCACCTACCCCCCACCCCCCGCGCACGCTGTCGGAGTCCCGCGATCAGACATACAATAAAAAACGCTCAAATAGCCCCACAAAATCCAAAAACCAGAACACCCCCCCTTTATAAATATGGTTCCATGCCAATTTTTCTGGTATATATAAAAAATCCTCATAGACTTACCACCTATGCAAACGCTGATTCCCGAAATAGATACCGATATCCCCCTGCCCAAAAACGCCGCCGAGGCGATGCCCAATCTCTCTCCAAAAGAAGAATTGGACATGAGAGCAAGGACTATTAAAGTTCTAGCTGATCTTGCGGGTACGTCTATCCAGCCTGCGCCGGAACATATAGAAGAAGCAGAAACTCTGGCGCGAGAGATGATTTCCAACCCGAAGATGCGCCCCGAGTACAATCGTTATCCCAATGAGACGATGGCGTATCTGGCCGGAATGGTTGCCCAGACCAACTGTATGCTGGTCGATGAGCTATCCGAGTTGAAAATGTATGTGGTCAACCGCCTGATCATGGAGATTGAGGAGGCGAAGGACAGCCGCAGCCGTATTGCTGCCCTGTCGAAGCTGGGCGAGGTCGATGGCGTCGATGCATTCAAGAAGCGCAGTGAGGTTACGGTTCAGATTAAGCCGATTGAGGAGGTCGAGAAGGAGCTTTTGACCATTCTGGAGGGGATTGAGTACACCGTAGAGGACATAAAGAGCGAAGAAGCCACGAAATGAGTCAAAAATTGACCGCTTCTGACGTTCAGAAGCTGAAAGCTGCCCTACCGACGATGCCCGACAAGGAAAAACGGGCTACGTTGGAGCTTTTGAAGCAGTATCACAGCCAAATGACCCAGACCCGAAGCCAAGAATCCTTCTTGGACTTCATAAAATTCGTGTATCCGGGCTATATCGTAGGCCCACACCACCGCAGACTTGCCCGAATCTTTGAAGAGATCGCTGAAGGCAAGAAAAAACGAGTGATCGTCAATATCGCCCCCCGACATGGCAAGTCGGAGATGATTTCTTACCTTGCCCCGGCATGGTTTCTGGGGAAATACCCCCAGAAGAAGGTCATTATGGCCTCACACACGGCTGATCTGGCCGTGTCCTTTGGTCGTCGCGTGAGGAACTTGGTCGGTACCGATGCCTATAAACACGTTTTCCCTACAGTCGAGCTTCAAGCGGACAGTAAATCTGCTTCTAGATGGGGGACTAATTTTAACGGGGAGTATTTTGCTATTGGTGTTGGTGGCGCTCTTGCCGGTCGTGGTGCTGACCTATTTATCATTGATGATCCTCATAGCGAACAGGAAGCCAAGCAAGGAAGACCCGATGTCTTCATGCCCGCATGGGAGTGGTTCCAATCAGGCCCCATCCAGCGACTGATGCCGGGCGGTGCAATCATCGTGGTGATGACGCGATGGTCAAAACTTGACCTGACGGGTCAGATCATCGACCACATGACGAAGAACGACGATGCCGATCAGTGGGAGGTGGTCGAGTTCCCCGCCATCCTGAATGATAAGCCGCTCTGGCCTGATTTCTGGTCATTAGACGAGTTGATGGCGAAGAAGGCGGGTATGGACCCCCGGTACTGGCAAGCCCAGTATATGCAGCAGCCCACCTCCGAGGAGGGTGCGTTAATAAAGAGGGAGTGGTGGCAGGTCTGGGAGAGCGAGAACCCGCCACGGTGCGAGTTCATCATCATGTCCTTGGACGCCGCCCAAGAAACAAATAACCGCGCCGACTATAACGCCCTGACAACGTGGGGCGTGTTCTTTAATGAAGAGACAAACAACCACAATATTATTCTTTTAAACGCCATCAAAAAGCGGCTTGAGTTCCCGGAGTTGAAGCAGTTGGTATTGGAGGAGTATAAAGAGTGGGAGCCTGACGCTTTCATCGTGGAGAAAAAGTCTAATGGCGCTGCGCTGTATCAGGAAATGCGGCGTATGGGCGTACCGATAGGTGAATTTACTCCCGGTAAAGGTCAGGATAAGATTAGTCGTGTTAATGCCGTCTCTGATTTGTTTTCTGCTGGAATTGTGTGGACGCCTGACAGGCGTTGGGCGTGGGAGGTAGTCGAGGAATGCAACGACTTCCCGGCGGGAAGGAATGACGACTTGGTGGACTCTACCACCCTTGCCCTGCTGCGGTTCCGGCAGGGAGGGTTCGTCAAGTTGCCCTCAGATGAACCAGAACCCGTACAATGGTTCAAGTCCCGTCGCGCCAGACGGGCAGCTTATTATTAGGAGCAAAAAAGATCATGGCCGTTGATAAGGGTTTGTATGCCGCACCAATGGGCCTTGAGGCGTTGGCGGAAGAGCCGATAGAGGTATATATCGTCGCAGAAGGCGAAGAAGGTGACTTCCCGGAAGAAGGGGAAGACGGGAACTCGCCTGAGTTTGACATGAACCTCGCGGAAGAGATGGATGACGGGCAGTTGGCCGCTCTCGCGAACGATCTGCTGGGCGACTACGACGGTGACATCTCCAGCCGGAAAGAGTGGCTGGACACGTACATAAAAGGCTTGAAGCTGCTGGGCTTGAAGTATGAGGAGCGCAGCGAGCCTTGGGCGGGTGCGTGTGGTGTGTTCCACCCCCTGCTGATGGAGTCGGCGGTCAAGTTCCAGTCCGAGACCATCATGGAGACCTTCCCCGCAGGCGGGCCTGTGCGGGCAAAAATCATCGGGAAAGAGACGCCTGAGAAGTTAGCCGCTGCCCAGCGGGTAGAAGAGGACATGAACTATCAGATCACGGAGGTGATGCAGGAGTATCGCCCCGAGCATGAGCGGCTCCTCCTGTCTGTATCTCTGTCGGGTAACGCCTTCAAGAAAGTCTACTTCGACCCGTCACTTGACCGGCAGACGGCGCTGTTTATCGGCGCGGAAGACATCATCGTGCCCTACGGGGCGTCTAACCTTGAGTCCGCAGAGCGTGTCACGCACCGGATGCGGAAGACCAAGAATGATCTGAGAAAGTTGCAGGTCAGTGGGTTCTACCGGGACGTTGACCTTGGTGAGCCTCACCGCACGTTGGACGACGTTGAGAAGCAAAAAGCGGAGGAGCAGGGCTTCTCTGCGTCGATGGATGATCGTTTCCAGATTCTGGAGATGCACGTTAACTTGGACTTGGAAGGCTATGAGGACAAGGATGAGAAAGGTAATCCGACCGGCATCGCGCTCCCGTACATCGTCACGATCGAAAAAGGTACTAGCACCGTCCTCGCCGTCCGTCGAAATTGGCTTGAAGATGACAAGCTCAAGCTCCGCAGACAGCACTTCGTCCATTACGGATACATCCCCGGCTTCGGGTTCTATTACTTCGGCCTCATCCACCTCATCGGTGGGCACACTCAAGCGGCTACAAGCCTCCTTCGTCAGTTGGTTGATGCGGGTACTCTCGCGAACCTTCCCGGTGGACTGAAAGCCCGTGGCCTTCGGATCAAGGGAGACGATACCCCCATCGCTCCCGGCGAGTTCCGGGACGTAGACCTCCCCAGCGGAGCCATCCGGGACAACATCCTGCCGCTTCCTTATAAGGAGCCTAGCCAGACGCTGGCGGCATTGATGGAGAAGATCGTAGAAGATGGCAAGCAGTTCGCCGCTGCCAGCGATCTCAAAATCTCCGATATGTCTGCTCAGGCCCCGGTGGGCACCACGCTTGCCGTTCTGGAGCGGGCGTTGAAGGTGATGTCGGCTGTACAGGCCCGCATCCACTACGCCATGAAGCAGGAGTTCAAGCTGATCGCAGCTATCATCCGGGACAACACCCCGGAGGAGTATGGCTACGAGCCGAATATCGGGGATGCCGGGGCTAAAAAGTCTGACTACGACATGGTGGACGTACTCCCCGTGTCTGATCCCAACGCCTCCACCCTCGCCCAGCGAGTGGTGCAGTACCAAGCGGTAATGCAGCTAGCCCAAGCTTCACCCGATATCTATGATCTTCCTATGCTACATAGGCAGATGATTGAGACACTGGGTGTCAAGAACGCAGACAAGCTGATCCCGGACGAGGCGGACATGAAACCGCTTGATCCGGTGTCGGAGAACATGGCGATCCTGCGCGGCAAGCCGGTCAAGGCGTTCCTGTACCAAGACCATGAGGCGCACATCTCTGTCCACATGGCGGCTATGCAAGACCCGAAGATTTCGGCCATTGTCGGTCAGAGTCCGCAAGCACAAGCCATCATGGGTGCGGCGAATGAGCATTTGATGGAACACGTAGCCTTCCAGTATCGGAAGGAGATTGAGAAGCAGTTGGGTGCATCCCTCCCGCCGCCTCCTGACTTTGACGGGGACGATGAGGAGCTTGGGCACCTCCCGCCTGAGATTGAAGTTCAACTGTCGCAGCTTGCCGCACAAGCCGCAGCCCGCCTCCTCCAGAAGGATCAGGCTGAAGCCCAGATGCAGCAGGCGCAACAGCAAGCACAAGACCCGCTGGTGCAGATGCAGCAGATGGACTTGCAGATCAAGAAGCAGTTGGCTGACCTGAAAGCCCAAGAGCTTCAGCTTGATGCTCAGATTCAGATGGCTGAGATCGAGCGCAAGAAACTGAAAGACCTCGCAGACGCCGCCGCCCGTGAGGACGAGTTGCGCCTGCGCGAGAAAGAAATCGGGATGCGGAACGAGTTGGATGGCGCTCGCCTTGGCTACGACATGATGCACAAGAAGGAGCAGAACCAGATCAACGCGGCCAATCTCGCAGACCAGACCCGGCTCAAAGAGTCGCAGCAGGAGATGGATGGCTACCGCATGGGTAGCGAGCATAGCCTGCGCCGCCAAGAGATAGAGCATAACCGCGAGCAACGTGCCGCGCAGGCCAAACAGGCCGCCAAACCGCAGCAAAAACCCAAGAAGGAGGGTAAATGAGTCAGCAATCCGCCGTTGCCTACTTGAACCTCAAGTTGGACGAACAGGCGCAAATCGTGTCCGAGCATCTCACCCGTGGTGGGGTGAAGGACTACGCGGAGTATCAAAGGCTTTGTGGGGTGATTCAGGGTCTTAGCCACGCAAAGCAAATTATCGATGACCTTGCAAAACGTCTGGAGGACGCTGATGAGTGATGTAAACGTAGAGAAAACCCAAGCTGAAGCCGAGGAGAAGGCACGACAACTGCCTCAACCCAAAGGCTACCGCCTGCTCTGCATGGTGCCTAAAGTCGAGGAGACGTTCGGAGATTCCGGGCTGATCAAATCGACCGAAACCGTGCGAGTCGAAGAGCAAACCACGCTGGTACTGTTCGTCGCAAAAATGGGCGACATGGCATACAGCGACACTACGCGATTCCCCACGGGGCCGTGGTGCAAAGAAGGTGATTTCGTTCTGGTACGGGCGTATTCCGGCACGCGCATCCGTATTCACGGAACGGAGTGGCGCATCATCAATGACGACACCGTTGAGGCTGTCGTTGAAGACCCACGCGGCCTGTACCGCGCATAAGGAGTGAATGACATGGCTGATGAAGAGTTCAGGTTCCCCGACGAAATCCCGTCTGAAGGTGTCGATGACCTTGAGATTGAGATTGTAGATGATACTCCTCCAGAGGATCGTGGCCGCGCACCGCTGCCCCGAAACGTGGTGGAAGAACTGGAAAACGATGATCTGGAAGAGTATTCCGAGAAGGTAAAGAAGCGTCTCGGCCAGATGAAAAAGGTCTGGCACGATGAGCGCCGCGAGAAGGAGCGGGCACATCGGGAGCGCGAGGAAGCCTTACAATTCGCCCAGCGGGCGTATGAGGAGAATCAGAAACTTCGTCAGACTCTGGGTGCAGGCGAGAAAGCCTACGTCCATGAGATAACCAAGTCGGCTTCTGCGGAAGTCGCGGCGGCAAAAGAGAAGCTCAAGCAGGCATATGAGACGGGTGACTCCGAGCTTATTGCTGATGCTCAGGAAGCACTTACCGACGCAAAACTTAAAATGCGTGAGGTAGAAAGTTTCCGACCCTCTTTACAAGAAGAGGAAAAAGATGTACAAACTGTACAACAGGCTCAGACACCCCGCGTAGCTCCAGTCGATAAGAAAGCTGAAGCATGGCGAGAAAAGAACCAATGGTTCGGTGTAGACGAGGAAATGACCGCCCTCGCACTTGGTCTGCACGAAAAATTGGTCCGGTCGGGTGTCGATCCGCGCAGCGACGATTACTACCGACGAGTTGATGAGACGATGAGAAAGCGATTCTCGGATTATTTCGAGGACGCTGAACCGCAGCAGACTAAGTCTGCTACGCGCAGATCGGCCACTACGGTGGTTGCTCCAGCTACGCGGAGTACCGCGCCGCGTCAGGTCCGCCTGACACCATCGCAAGTTGCGCTCGCCAAGAGGCTTGGCTTGACCAACGAAGCGTATGCAAGAGAAATGATGAAACTGGAGAACCAAAATGGCTGAGAATCGTCTTGCTCGTGAAGTGGAAAATCGGGAATCCGCACAGCGTAAACAGCTCTGGACCCCGCCTGAGACCCTCCCAAACCCGAAAGCACAACCGGGTTGGGTGTTTCGATGGATTCGGACAACCATCATGGGGCAAATGGACCCCACGAATGCGTCCGCAAAGTTCCGTGAAGGTTGGGAGCCTGTGAAGGCTGCTGATGTACCGGAACTGATGATGTTTACTGACCCCAACAACAATAGCCGTTTCAAGGACAACATTGAGATCGGTGGATTGTTGTTGTGTAAGGCCCCCGAAGAGATGGCGAAGCAGCGGGCAGATTATTACTCCCGTCAAGCGCAATCCCAGATGGAGGCTGTTGACAATAGCTTCATGCGGGCGAACGACGAGAGGATGCCGCTCTTTAACGAGAAACGCTCCGCAACGTCCTTCGGACGCGGAACCAAACCTTAATTTAGGAGTCTTCAATGGCTTACCCTACGATTGACAAGCCGTATGGCTACAAGCCGATCAATTTGATCGGTGGACAACCTTTCTCAGGTTCGACCCGAAACTATCCGGTTCCCTACAACAACGCGGCTGCCATTTTCTATGGCGATCCCGTTGTTCTGACGAACGGTTATATCGGCCTCCCGACGCTTCCGGTGAACAGCACCAACGTAATTGTTGGTATCTTCCTCGGTTGCTACTACACCAACCCGGCTACCAAGCAGCGTCTGTTCTCGCAGTATCTGCCCGCTGGTACGCTGGCTGGCGACATCACGGCAATCGTCGCTGACGACCCGGATGTGGTTCTGCGTTGCGCGGTTACGGCATCGGCGGGTTCTACGCTGGTTTCGTCCGCTAACTCCATCAACGTCGGTAACAACATGGTCGGTAACTCGTCCGTGACGGGTTCGACTGCAACGGGTAACTCGGCCAACGGCGTCATCGTTGCTACGGCGGCGGGTGCTACGACGGCAGGCTTCCGCGTTCTGGGTCTGGCAACGGACACGCAGGTCTCGTATGGCGGCACGTATGTGTCGGGTACGGGTACGACCTCGCTGGGCGTTTCCGGTCTGGCGGTGGGCACGGTTCTCCCGGCTGGCGCAGAAGTGTTCAACGTGGTGTTTGGTGGTTTGCAGTACACGGGTTCGTTCCTGACGGCTGCTTCGACTGTTACCACGACCGGCACGACTACTCTGACTGTGACTGCTTCGACCGCTACGGTTGCAGGCACGGTGGCTGTTGTTGTGACGCCTGAAGTTCTCGTCAAGATCAACTTCGGCTGTCACCGATACAACCTTGCTTAATAGGGAGCAATAATCAATGGCTATTTCACGCGCACAACTTCTGAAGGAATTGCTCCCCGGTCTGAACGCTCTGTTCGGCATGGAGTACAGCACCTACGGCGAGGAACACAAGGAAATCTACGAAGTAGAGACCTCTGAGCGTTCCTTTGAAGAGGAGACGAAACTCTCCGGCTTCAGCGCCGCTCCGGTGAAGAACGAAGGCCAAGCTATCCAGTACGACAACGCACAGGAAGCATGGACCGCTCGTTACAACCACGAGACCATCGCGCTTGGTTTCTCCATCACCGAAGAGGCGGTGGAAGACAACCTGTACGACTCGCTCAGTAAGCGTTACACCAAGTCGCTTGCCCGTGCTATGGCGTACACCAAGCAAGTCAAGGCTGCGTCGGTTCTGAACAACGGCTTCTCCGCTGCCTATTCGGGCGGCGACGGTGTCGCTCTGTTCTCGACCGCTCACCCGCTGGTCTCTGGCGGCACCAACAGCAACACCTTCGCGACCCAAGCTGACCTGAACGAAACCTCCCTTGAGGCGGCGGTAATTCAGATCGCAGCATGGACCGACGAGCGTGGCCTGCTGATCGCAGCCAAGCCCCGTAAACTCATCGTGCCCCCGGCACTGATGTTCGTTGCCAAGCGACTGCTGGATACGGAACTCCGTGTCGGCACCACTGACAACGACATCAACGCCCTGAAGGCAATGGGTTCCATCCCGGAAGGCTACAAGGTCAACCACTTCCTCACTGATACCAACGCTTGGTTTATGATGACGGATGTGCCGAATGGCCTGAAGCACTTCGTTCGTACCCCCCTTGCTAATAGCATGGACGGCGACTTCGATACCGGCAACGTCCGGTACAAGAGCCGCGAGCGTTATAGCTTCGGCTGGTCCGATCCGCTGGGTGTCTTCGGTTCGTCTGGTTCGACCTGATCGATCCTGTGGTTGGGCTGAGGCCCAATCTTTTACGCCCCCCTCGTGGGGGCGTTTTTTTTCTTGACGTAGAATCTGTGTAGAGGTATATAGAGAGAAGGTTCTAGGTCTTATCCAGCTACGTCAGCCCTACCTAGAGGGACTCTGCATAGATGACGTAGCTACTTGTGCAGGAGTATTTCTAATGGGATTGGCTACTCATCTTGGTCCGTGGCTTCTGGGCACGGTAAAGAACACCACCGGCACCACTGCTGGCACGATTCGTAATACTGGCGCTACTGCGGCTAGCCAGACCAACACGCTGTCCTACACGGACACGACGGCTAAGACGCTTTTTGTCCTGCCTGCTGGTTCGATGATCTTCAACTTCCTCATCGATACCACGGTTGCGTTTAACGCCGGTACGAACAACGTCATCACCATTCAAACATCTGGTGGTACTTCGCTGGCAGCGGTAACCGCCACTGCCGCTAACATCACGGTCGGTCGCGCCACTACCACCTACGCCATCACCAACGCGAACATCGCTACGTGGACAAACGTAGGTTCCACTGACCTGATTGTGCAGGCTGTTTTCGCGGGTACTGGCGCAGCAGCATCTACCGGCACCGCGTATATTCATTGCCTCTACGCTGTACGTCAGCCTGACGGCACGTATGTACCGACTAGCTTCACCGGCCCGTAATAGCTAATCGGGGGACGCCACCATGAGTATGCAAGGTGATGTAAATGCCGCGTATCTGGCTAGTACAGGTACGGCGGTACCCTCGCGGGCAAGGTTGAAAGGTCTGATCGTCGTGAATACCGCAGTAGCAGGTAGTATTGTTCTGAGAGATGGTGGGGCTTCTGGCCCCATCGAATTTCAGATGGATACGCCCGCTGCAATCGCAGTTAGCAGCGTGTACATTCCTGCTGAAGGAATTCTGTTTCAGTCCAGCATCCACGGCACCCTTTCCAACTGCACGATCACTGCTATTTACGGATAGCACGGGGTAACCTGTGCTATACATCTTCTGCGACTCAGACAACGGCGTCACCACGCCGGGAACGCTGTACCAGACCACTTCAACGTGGCCTGCTAACGGTGATCGCTGGTCTAGCATCGCTAACGCTATTGCCAATGCCACTATTCAGGGCTTGGCTGATGACTTGACCTTTCTCATTCAAGGTACGGCTGATTTTTCAGCCTTTAGCCTTAGTGCTCTTACGTCGGCGCTTTCAGTGACAATTGAGGGCGACGCAACTGGCGCAGTGTGGGACTCAAGTAAAGCCACAATTCTGGGTGCTTCGGGCATTGGAGGGTCTATTGCAACGGCACTTGCAGTACCCGTAACCATCAAGAATCTACAGTGCGACACGGCCATATCAAGCGGAACCCCTCGGGGAATTTACTGTAACGGTACGGGCGCGGTTGTTATCAATTCAGTCAAATTCAAAAATCGTAGTTCGTCAGTTACAGGTGCTTCGGCAATTCATGGTTCCACAGCCGCGACAAACGTCACTGCATACAACTGCATATCTGATGGCTCTTATTACACTGGAACCTCTGCATCTGGTGGTATAAACCTTCAGACTGCCACTGTTGGTAACTTCTACAACTGCGTGTTTCGCGGCACAGGAACGGGCGCTACTAACCCTGACAACTGCGTTAACTGCGCCTTCTTCGGTTTTGCCACGCAGGGTGGTTCAAGCGGTAACTACAAGTACTGCGCGACCGTAAACGGTACGGGGACTAACCCCATTACGGTGTCCAACTGGGCTTCGGTGTTTGTCGATTACACGAACTTTGATTATCGGCTACTGGCAGGGGCAGCGTTGATTGGCGCGGGCATTGGCCCTGCTTCAGATGCTAACGTACCGACTACGGATATCGCGGGTAACCCCCGGAGCGGAACCACAACAGATGCTGGCGCGGCAATGTACGTCGCTTCTGCTGGCATTCCTATAGCTTGGCTGGTAGCGTAATCGCATGGCTATTTCACACGCATTTACCAACCGAATCCCGGATGGAACGAATACCAACATCGTTCGTCCGTCTGATTGGAACTCAGCCCATAATCAGTACTACACCCTCTCTGGCAATACGCTAGGTGCAAGCACGGTCAGCGGGACCAATGTTGTTCTCCAAGGTGGGGGTAACGTCAGTCTTTCCGGTACGGGCCAGACGGTTGTTGTCTATGGTGGTGGCGGCGGCACTGCGGGCGGGGCAGTAATTTCCGCCGGTACGCAGTTTGCTGACTCTGGTACGGTATCGTTCGCTAACTCCAATGGCATCTCGTTCGGGATGTCAGATAGCAGCCGTATTACGGCGAGCTATACCGTCCCGTCTACCACGGGCCTCGCGGGAACAGGTTTCACTTCTACCACGACAACCGGCACCAACATCGTCGGTACATTGTCTAACAATGGACTAAGCCTTGGCATCCCAGCATATCTGACCACTGCCGGTGCTGGTGGCGGGGTAGCGATTGGCGCAAGTACCCAAACTGCTACGTCTGGTACGGTAGTTTTTTCCAACTCCAACAACATCACGTTTGGGATGTCAGGTAGTAGCCGAATCACGGCTAGCTTCTCACAATCTGTTCAAACACAGGCTTCTGGGAACATAGCGGGTACAGGATTCACCTCCACTACTGTCACCGGCTCAAACATTCTTGGTGCGCTTGGTACTGATGGATTAAGTCTTTCCGTTCCGCTTTACCTGACGAACGTCGCGGGTGGTAGCTCATGGACGGTATCGGACAACGCGACTAGCGGAACGGTCGGTAGGCTGGCGTTCACCAACCTGAATGGCATAACCCTGAGCCTGTCTACAGGTGCGGCTGGCTCACATACGATTGTGGGAAGCCACAACGGACTGACTTCGCAGTCCAACCAAGCCTTCTCTGCAAGTGGCGGGTCTAGCGCGTTCCAGACGTTGAACTTCGCCAACTCCAATGGCGTGACGTTCTCCAACTCCAACGGGTCTGTAATAGCTAGTCATAATGGTCTGACTACGCAGACCGTTCAGACCCAAGCTTCCGGGAACATAGCGGGTACAGGCTTTACCAGTACAACGACTGCTGGCACAGCAGTCACAGGAGTGTTGGGAACTGATGGAATCAGTCTCGGTATCCCTAACTACCTAACAGCACTTAACGTCAGCAACACAGCTACTAGCGTCAACGCTAGACGGCTTATGTTTGAAGACGCGAATGGCTTGACGTTTGGAATATCTACCAACGTCAACAGTGCCACTATCACCGCTAGCTACACCGTTCCGGCTACCACAGGTTTTGCTGGTACAGGCTTTACCTCTACCACTACCACGGGTACGGCGATTACGGCAGCGTTGGGGACCAATGGCCTTAGTATGGCTATCCCTGCTTATCTCACCGCCGCTCCCGGCGGGGGTAACGCAATCGGTATCTCTGGCGGTGCGAACTCCGGTACAGCCGCTGCGGGTACGGTCTATCTCGCGACAGGTAACGGGATATCGTTTGGCTTCGATGCAGCAAGTTCTCAGATCACAGCGAGCTATGCATTTGTCGTAACGGACTCTGCTACCAGCAGCAACATACGGCGACTCGCGTTCTCCAACAGCAATGGCGTCTCTTTTGGAATCAGTACGGGTGCTGGTAACAGTGTCACCCTCACTGCCAGCCATGACGGTCTAACCAACATCAATGTATCGGCGGGTACTACGTCCGGTAACTTGTCAAATGTTGTCTTCAGCAACTCCAACGGTGTGTCGTTTGGCTTGAATGGTTCGACCATTACAGCGAGTGCTGTCGGTGGTGGCGGGGTCATGTACGCCAACTTGTCGGGCAACACTTCAGGTAACAGCACTGCATCCGGTAGCACGCTCAACCTGTCTGGTATTAACATCACGCTGTCTGGTGCGAATAACTCCCAGATCGCCATCTCTGCGCCTGCTACGTCCAGTTTGTCCTCTGGCAACAACATCAGTATCAGTTCCAACGGAAGCACTATCGGTATCTCTGCGCTGGCGCTTGGTCTGAACACAGCGGCAACCAACGTCACGTGGACGGCGAATACCAGCGGTATCAGTATCAACGCCAGCGGGTACGCGGGTACGGGTACGTCAGCTACCAACGCTTCTGTCACGCTGAACTCTAACGGTCTGGCTATATCCGTCGCTGCTCCGGGGGGTGGAGGAGGTATTGCCGCCGCTGCGGGGTCTCAGACAGCTACGTCCGGTACAATAGTATTTTCCAATTCCAACAACATTACGTTCGGGATGTCTCTTAGCAGCCAGATCACGGCTAGCTTCTCGCAGTCCGTTCAAACACAGGCTTCCGGGAACATAGCAGGGACGGGGTTTGCCTCCACTACAATCGCTGGTACAGCAATTGAAGGAACACTGGCAAGTACGGGGTTAAGCCTTAACGTACCTAACTACCTGACGGCTCTTAACGTCAGCAACACAGCTACTAGCGTCAACGCTAGACGCTTGATGTTCCAAGACGCAAATGGCTTGACGTTCGGGGTATCTACTAACGTCAACAGCGCCACTATCACGGCGAGCTATACCGTTCCGGCTACCACAGGTTTTGCTGGTACAGGCTTTACCTCTACCACTACCACAGGTACAGCAATTACGGCGGCGTTGGGGACCAATGGCCTTAGTATGGCTATCCCCGCGTATATCACCGCCGCTGCCGGTGCGGGTAACGCTATCGCTGTCACTCAAGCCGGTGGCGGCACAACCGCTGCCGCTGGAACGGTACAGTTCGCCACGGGTAACGGCTTCACGTTTGGCTTTGATGCAGCAAGTTCTCAGATCACATTGAGTGGTACGCTGCTTACTGTGTCTGACAGTGTTCTTAGCACCGGCATGAGGCGGTTGGCATTTGCTAACAGTAATGGAGTTTCGTTTGGTCTTACCACCAACGCCCAGAGCGTCACCCTCACCGCCAGCCACAACGGTCTGACCAACTTCAACGTATCCGCAGGCACTACGTCCGACAACCTGTCGAACATCGTCTTTAGCAATTCCAACGGAGTATCGTTTGGTCTAGACGGGTCAACGGTTACGGCAAGCGTTTCTCCATCAGGGGGAGGTTTCACCGCGTCAGGGTATTCGCCCCACGCGGATTACCCAATCATAGTTACCCAAATGGGTCAGGGCGTGTTGGTATTTGACCCAGACCATATGCCTGATTTCACGATGGATCAGGTTGCCCATGCTATCAACCACTCTCACGCAACCAACTCTACCGGCACGGTCACTATCTCCCATTGGGTAGGGCTGTATACAAGAAGCAATAGCAGCCTGTCTCTATATGCAAGTACCTCAAACTCTTTGGCGTTTACATTCTCAGGTACAGCTAACAGCAGCAACTACGTCGGGTGGAGAAACCTTACTTATCCGTGGAGTACATCTTTCTCTGAGGGACAGTACTGGCTAGGACAAATCTCCAGAACGACCACAGGCGGTGCTAACGCTAGCTTGTCTAATTATGTAGCTTCGCAGATTGCTACTAACTTCTCAGGGATTTTCGGGCAAGGATCAACTGCTACCGCGCAGTTTACGTTGGGTCAGGGGAGTTACTCTGCGACTACTTCTGCTCTGCCCTCTAGCATTGCGTTTAGCCAAATTCAGGGCAGCGCGCTCCTTGCTCAACGGTTCCCTATCATGCAGTTTGGTTACGGATCGGTATAACTATGCAAATTTCTGACTTTTCTACCTATCCTCAGTTTGAGTTAGACGGAGAAACATATATAGTTCTAGTTGAATTACCAGTACAAAAAGCCCTGTGTTGCCGCGTAGCAGATGTAGAAGGCGGGGCGGATTGTGTACCTACAGTCTTGATGGAGAACCTTGCTTGAAGCCCCAGATAGTCTCGTTGGATGGCGGACACCACAACCAAGACCTAACTGCGTCTACTACTAGAATTGTTCAGGGTAATAGCTGGAAGAAGCAGCGGACGATCATGCTGATTCCCGCTGGGGAGACAATCCCAACCAAGGTCTATCTCTCCCACTGTGGTCTGATCTTCCCGCCAAACCAAGGCGCTCACCGCATGGCGGCTATCGGGATGGAGGTAGGCGAGGCGTTCTCCAACTCCATTGCGGAGATCATCGCGCATCCTGATTTGAGTCAGTGGGAATTCCTCCTGACCATCGAACACGACAACATCCCTCCTTCAGACGGTCTGGTGAGGCTGATTCACCAGATGGAGCTTCACCCTGAGTTCGCTGCGATTGGTGGGCTGTACTGGCTGAAAGGCCCCGGTGGGCATCCGCAGATTTGGGGCGATCCCACAGACCCCGTGGTGAACTTCCGTCCGCAGCCTCCTGATCCAAATGGTGGTCTGGTTGAGTGCTGTGGCACCGGGATGGGCTTCACCCTGTGGCGGTTGTCGATGTTCAAGGATGAGCGCCTGCGCCGTCCGTGGTTCAAGACAATTGCTGGTAAAGAGGGTGTTGGGACACAAGACCTCTATGCGTGGTCGGATTTTAGAAAGTACGGTTATAGGTGCGCGATTGATTGCTCAGTAAAAGTAGGCCATTACGATATGACTGGAGCCTTCGGGATCGAGGATTTTACGTGGTGACGTATGGCTAAACTTTATAAAGATATGACACCTGAGCAACGTAAAGCAGCAAATGCACGGAAAGATCGTTGGAGGTTAAAAAATAAAGAGAAAGTAGCTATTTATAAACAAACTCATTATTTAAATAACAAAAACAAATACTTAACTATAGAACGTGATAGGCAGTACCGTAAACGATATGGCATAACGCTTGCCGATTATGAGCGGATGTTACAAGAGCAGAATGGGAAATGCGCTATCTGTCAGGCTGAAACCGCAGGTAAAGCTGGACAATGTTTTGCTGTAGACCATTGTCATGTCACTCTACAAGTAAGAGGGCTATTGTGTATCAAATGCAACGCCCGTCTTGGCTGGTATGAACGTCATAAAAATGCAGTTGTTGACTATCTTAAAGGCGTAAAAGTATGAAAATCGATCTGGGCTGTGGCAAGAACAAGAAAGAAGGCTTTATTGGTGTTGATCAGTACCCGATGGACGGCGTGGATGTCGTGCTTGATATCGGTTCTGAAACATGGCCGTGGGAAGATAACTCCGTTGAAGAGGCGCATTGCAGCCACTTTCTGGAGCATCTGACCAACTTTGAAGGTAAGTGGCAACGTACCCACTTCTTCAATGAGTTGTTCCGCGTATTGACTCCGGGGGC
>Ga0208644_1002171_pt1 | contig 15826 bp, 9 predicted proteins | sample VirMetDEL_Nov_18_FD_184517 | JGI IMG/M metagenome (GOLD analysis project Ga0208644, IMG submission 184517) | Aqueous microbial communities from the Delaware River and Bay under freshwater to marine salinity gradient to study organic matter... | ecosystem: Environmental > Aquatic > Marine >... | reverse complement strand
TGTTGGGGTGTTACCAATATTCATAGTATAAGTTCCAGCTTTATCTGTTACAGATGTAAGTGTTGAGCCTGCGGTAGTATAACTACCTGTGTCACTAGCATCAATCCATGCAACTACATTAACATCATTTGGTGCCCAAGGAGTACTTTGTGGTGTTACATCCTGACCCAATAGTTTTAAAGTAAGATTATCACTAACGATTTTTCCATTATATGAAATAAACTTTCGAGCCATATTCTAAGATTACATTTGCCACCATTGTCCTGTACCTGTACTAACTAATATAACCGCCCCACCATTTGCGGATAACTCAAAGGAAGAAACTACTGATGTTGTTATTATGGTATCCGAACCTGCCGCTTGTATGGTTATAGGATTTCTTCTAGAATTAACACCAATATCTTTTACCTCATATCTAATTCTACCTATTGTGGTTGAATCGGGTAAGAATAGTGTTGGAGAAACTGATGTAGTATCAAAACCAATCACATCGTCTGTTGTTGTTGCCGTATATGTTGTTGCGGTTACAGTTGTAATATTTACACCAAAGGTTGCAATATCTCTATATTCTACAACACCTGTAGAAGAATTTCTACTTAAAATTTCTGTGTTTGTATTATTTTCAGTAGGTGTTAAAGATAATGTTAATGTTGATGCGGTAGTAGATTGTAATGAAGTTTCTCCAGTTACTGTTAAGTCACCATTTACTGTTAACCCACTAACAATATTAATAGATGTATTAATATTTACACCATCATTTCTTGATATGGTAAAGGTGTTATTGTTATTGTATGTAAATCCAGTGACAAAGGTGTCATTTAAATCTAAGGAACTTAAATCTACATTATAAGAAGTACCATCATTTTTATCAAATGTAATTAAGGCAGTACCATTGTTATAAGTTCCACCAGTAGTAAATGTATCTGTTATCCCTGTTATGTTATAAGAACTAAAACCATCGTTACCAACAATCTGTATGGTTTGATTAGGGTTATTATTAGATGAACTTTGTGTCACAGTTCCACCTGTACTAAAAGTATCATTTACATCTATAGAACTTAAATCTAATGTATATGTATTACCATCATTTCTTGTAAAAGTTGCTAATGCGGTTCCATTATCGTAAGTCGCCCCTGTTGTAAATGTATCTGTGACTCCCGTGATATCTATTGTAACAGCATCATTTCTAGTTAAAGTAATGGTATCTGTTACATCATTATAGGTACCACCAGTAACATAAGTATTCATAGATGGTGGTATTGCGGTACCAATTATAATTGTGTCATTCACAACCGATATTGTTGTACTACCACCACCACTTAGGGAATAAAATTCAAAATCATTACCATTTCTTTGTTTAAAGACACCTTGACCAGCACCAATATTAGAAACAGTGTTGTCTTCTGCACCTGTAGACGCAAATATCCAACCACAAATTTTATCTTTCTTAGGTATCTGACTACCTTGTTGATATTGTACTGGTATTGTGAACCACCCTGTATTATCTACTGTAGAAGCACTTACTGTAAATAAAACTGCCCTAGTTGCGTCATCATTTTGTTGAATATATATTACATCACCAACATCTAATATGTTTAATAGGTTACTAGCGTCTATACCATTATTAGTAAAATTATTAACATAAATTTCTGTAATACCACTAGGAATAGTATTGTTTAATCTAAATTGTCCCGAACCTGGGTCTGCACTTGCCGTAGGATCTTTAAATTTCCAAGGGAATGATACTGAAGCACCACCTCCACCACCTGAAGTAGCATTTATAGTTATTGAGTTGTTTCCGTTATCAATAAATTGTAAGTTTGTACCACCACTAAGTTGTAAAACTTTTTGTGAGTCATTTCTTGTTAACTCTAAAACATTTGATGTAACCGTAGATCCTGTAACGAATGTATCATTAACATCTATAGAACTTAAATCTACTGTAAATGAAGGAAATCCATTTGCCCCTGAATATGAAATTAATGCTGTATTATTATCATAAGTACCACCAGTTACATACCTATTATTTGAATTAAAGTAACCTAAGTCAATTAAAGACCTATCATTGTAATTTGCTGAATAATCTGCCCCATAGGAGATACCACCGAATCCTGATTTAGTAGAAGAAATTGAAGTGAAGTCGGTGTTATTAACATTAAACACAGTACTATCACCACCACCATCCCATCTCATTTGAACTGATGTTCCACTAGTTGTATATTGGATGGATGAGATTTCACTTACACCTGTAGAGTAAATTTGTCTCGTAGAACTATTACCCATTTCGATATCTCCATTAACTGTTAAACCTGTAACAATATTAATGGAAGTACTAATATTTACACCATCATTTCTTGATATGGTAAACGTGTTTGCGTCATTATAGGTAAATCCTGTTACAAAAGTATCATTTACGTCTATAGAACTTAAGTCAACGTTATAAGAAGTGCCATCATTTTTATCAAAGGTGATTAGTGAAGTACTATTGTTATAAGTACCACCAGTGGTAAACGTGTCAGTTACGTTGGTAATGTTATAAGACACAAATCCAGCATTACCTACAATTTGTATTGTTTGATTGTTTTCATTGTTAGATGAACTTTGTGTTACTGTACCACCTGTACTAAAAGTATCATTTACATCTATTGTTGATAAATCTAGTGTATATGTGTTTCCATCGTTTTTTGTAAAGGTTGCTAATGCTGTCCCATTATCGTAAGTCGCCCCTGTTGTAAATGTGTCTTCAAAAGGAAGTGTTCTAGGTGTACCATCAGAATTTTTATAAAATAAACCTATTGTTCCTGAATTATTTGAATCTGTTGCTGAAACTGAAACAGTACCACCCGTCACATATGTATCGTTAGATTCGGTATAAGCTGTTAAATATTCTACATTAACAATTTCTTTAGGGTTTGATCCTGTTACATTGGATTCATAAGTTGAAGAACCGATTAGTCTACTATCACCGCTAACAACTAAATTATTATCTACAGTAACATTGTTAGTTGCAAATAAACTAAATGTTGTAATAACATTTGTTGCATCTAAATTTGTTGTATATATTTCATTCCATCTAAATGATGGTGCACCTAAACTATAAGTGTTATTTACACCAGGTTGTATAGCTGGAGAAGTGGGAGTATCACCATAAACAGTTGTTAACCCACTTAGTGTTGTATTATTAATTACAGTTAAATTATCTACGTTTTCAATATCGTTTACACCTAAATCTAATGGACCTGTCATTACTCTACCACCATCAGTTCTTAGATATTGTAAATGGTCGTCAGCACCTAAGTTACTAAGTTGACTATGGTCATTTATATTTAATTGTGATACCGCACTTGTTGTAAAACCAATACGTGGTCTCTCATCTAATATACTTGATATCGTTGTTGTACCACCAGATGTTGTAGATACAATAGATGCTAACCTAATAAATGTATTTACCGCAAAACTAGGTGGTGGTGGTAAAGGTGCGAGTTCAGCATCTGTTTGATTTGGATGAATACTGTCTGCATATATTAATAGGTATAATTGTTCACCATCTCTGGTTTCAATACCCATTAACAAATCTTTCTTATAATATCCATCAGTAACACCAGTTAACGAATTTGCTCCTGTATCATATAAACCATCAATAACACTAGGTGTTGCGGCTGATAATCTTTTATAAAAGAAAGGTTCACCAGTATCTCTATAATATCTATTGAATGTTATTCCAGTTGCGGCGTCTAATTCTAATTCACTTGTAGAATAAAAATAAGTACAATTGGTGATATCTAATTGAAGTGGGTTTGATGTATTTTCTGTTATAAAACCACCTGATGAAACAATTGCACCAATAGCCTCTCTAAACATAGTATCTTGGTAGTTACTCATATGGTGAGCATTCAACCTAGAATTTTCAATATATAATATGGAATCTGAATCTGTTATTACTCTACCAAGTATTATGTTAGTTCTATTTGAAGGAAGTGAAGCTGCGGTTTGAAATACGCCATATCTATCATAATAAACATATAAATCACTATTAGCAGCTATAACATAATCCCCTCCTGTTATATTTAATTCAGTAATTGCATGAGTTGTGGGTGATACTGCCAACATCGTAAAACCAACAGTGTCTGAAATTGTTATAGTTCTACCACTTGTTCCTGTTCCAGAAGGATATGTTTTACTTATATTACCACCTTGTGTTCTACCCATAGGGTGTAAATATGCAGCCATTTCACCAATATCTACTAATGGGTCAGTTGCGTTTTTAGCGTAATTTACTTGACCTCTAACATTTATATCACTAGAAAAATAAGCGGAAACACCAGTTAATGTGGTGGTATCAATACCACCATTAACGGTTAACCCTGTCATGGTATTTATTGTCGCAGAAAAATTAGAACCATCATTTTGTCCTATGGTAAAGGTGTTTGCATCATTATATGTAAATCCTGTAACAAAAGTATTTGTATCTGCTGGTATGGTAACATCTACCTTAACTAAATCACCAACAGTACTAATAGTAGTGTTAGAACCACCTGAAAGTGTTCTAAAATATAAATCATTACCTGATTTTTCTTTGAATATTTCTTCTCCACCACCTACATTGATTGCTCCTTGTACGTATCCTGTTTGTGCAGAAAAAACTTCCCAATAAGAACCTGACCATTGCCAAGTCTTTTCGTTAAAAGTGTAAGTTTGACCTACTATCGGACTATTTGGAAAATTAATTGCCATACTATTATATAATTATCTTTTTTTCATTTTCTAAACTAAGTTATCTATTAATTGATATCTAAATATTGTTGTCATATCTACGTCATTCGCACTAACATCCATATAAAATTCAACAAAAGTACCTTCATTTAATACTATTGTTTCATTTCTTTCTATTGTAGATGAAGTTGTTAGATTATATGGTCTTAAAATGTACCAAGAACCTCCTTGTGGTTTAACTCTTAAAAATAATTGTGCAGAAGCGTTTCCAGTACCCACCGCAATATTACAGTGTATGCTATCAATAATCATTTTATTACCTGTAGGAACTCTAAAAGTTGCTTGTTGTGTTCTTTGTGCTACTTGTGGTATAAAAGCTAAAACTTTTGTTAAATCGTTAGGAATACCATTAGTGTGGTCCGATCCTAATGTGACATAAACATCACCAACAAGTGTTTGATCATCACCACTAACAAATGCGGTATTACAATCTAAACCACTAACACCTATAGAAACAGGCGTTTGTCCACTTATAATAGTTTCATACTGTTTAAGGTCGTTATTTGAATCATTAACTATTGTGGTAATTTTAATTCCATTATCTGAAGCACTTGAAGATGAAACATAAATTGTGTCTGCGGTAGTTGAAAATGTTTTTCTATTGACTCTAGGTGACCTAGCGTCATCCGCTAATGCCCAAACTGTTACATCAGCGTCTGCAGTATCTATCCCACTAACTGTACCAAATTTAGTTCCCAAAGAGTTATTTGGTACTAACCCTAAAGCTATCTGAGTTAGGGTATCACCAACAACTAAGGCACCTCCTGTTGTATATTTATTATTGTCTTTATTAACTCTTAAATCTGATTGTAAAAAGAAACTAGATTGATCTATTGAATTATTTGTATAAGAAACTCTAAACCCATCTAATTTTGGAACAAAGTCTAATTCTAAATAACCCCTATCTACGTCATTTTGTGCGAAAGTATAGTTTAACGTTTGTCTTACTATTGGTGTAGTTGCCTGTACATCGTCTGTGAATTGAATAGTTAATCCATCTATAGATGATGGTACATCTGCTGATATAAATAAAGAAATTGAGTTAAATCCATCAGTATCTATCCAGTCCGATGTGTAAGTTTGACCACTTAGTAAGTTACTAGTTGTTACAAATCCAGTACCATCCGCAACCGCGTTTACAAAGTCACCATCAGGTTGTTTACCTGTTGCAACTGACCTAACTAAGTTACCTACCATAGATGGTGAGATAAATGAATTAACCCCTAATAACTGACCACTTAATGATTTGGTTAATAGTTTTGTTTCATAAAATATTTGTGTTGTTGTTCCCGTACCACCATTAGTAAAAGTATATTGTACATAAGGGGTAAAAGCGGGCGCGGAATATAATTGGAATCCTGTACTCGCTAAATAAGGAACACTTAAATACCTTTCTACACCATTCTGTCCCACAGTTGTCCCACTACAATTTGAGGTTGAGCAAAATTTAAATCCTAAAGTACCATCATTACTACAAACCATATGTGTTTGTACTTGTGTATATCCTTGTGCGTCTATTACATCACTACTAAATGTGGCACCACTAGCTAAATTTGCGGTAGTTTGAAACCCAACACCATCCGATTTATTATTAACAAAAGTACCTGTAGGGTCTTGTCCAATATTAACCGCCCTAACTATATTTGCGTCTGAATCACTACCTATTGGTTGGTTGAGTGGTGCACTCAATACAATTGGATCATAAGAATACATAGTTCTTATTCTAAAGAAAGTTCTACTACCATCTGCACCTGTAAATTTAGGTCTAACATATCTAGTACCTTTCCATGCCCCATGTACTTCATTTATACCAGCAACTACTGTAAACTCTTGTGTTGGGTAAGAAGACCAATCACTACCATTTTGTGAAAACTCAAAGGTTAATGTTCCTGATTCATCTGTTTGTAGATTAACTCCTACATAATTAAAATCGTTTTGTTCTCCCGCACCTACAAAAACATTCCCAGTCCATAAACTACCTGTTGTTGCGGTATAGGAGTTAACACCAATTTGTGATGTCAATGCTTGTATGTTTGGTATGTAACTCATATCTTATTATTTTTTATATTATCCACCAGTTATTATTTCTTGCAACTAAATAAAGTGCTTGATAATTATTTGCCATGTCGACACTTGAATTACCATCAATTAAACCTACTGATGGTATTAATCTTATTCTATAAGTACCCGCATTTCCACCTTCATCTTTTACTGTGAAATTAAATCCATCAATACCTGTTGGGTCAGGTAAGGTTAAATCTACGTTACCCAAATAATTAACACCATAGTAAGTGTAATTAGTTGTTAAAGTTGCTGCTGAAGTTGTTATAGCTGTTGTTATAAAAACCCCTGTAAACCCACTTGGTCCTTGTGGACCAACAGGACCTTGTGGACCAATAGGGCCTTCTGGTCCTGGTTGTATTAATGGTTGTACCCACTGTGAACTATCACCATCATCAATGTATACAAATTCAGAACCAATACTAGTATTAAACCATCTATAACCATTACTTAATGTAAACCCTGTTGGTGATGTTTCAGATATAAAATATTTTAATCCATTAACATCGATTACAATTTGGTTGGTCGATGGGTTGGTTAAAGTGACATCGTTAGCTCCACTTAAACTAAGTACATTAAAACCATCGTTTCTTGTTAATGTTGCTTCATTAGAACTAAATGTGGTTCCTGTAACAAAAGTATCTCCTGTCACATTATTTATTAAACTAGCTAAACCAACACTAAATGTTGTTTCAGGGGAATTACCAACAAAATCTATCGCATTTGTAGAATTATTATAAGTACCACCACTAACAAAATTATCAGTTATACCAGTTAAACCACTACCATCTCCAACAAAAGTTCCATTAAAAGTACCACCATTAAAAGTATTACCGTTAAATGTCGTGGCTGAAATTGTACCTGTTGTTGCTATGTTAAATGTGACAGCACTTAATATATTAGCTAAATCTATCGTGTCTACATCTGCCTCAAAAGTAGAACCATCATTTTGTGTTATTGTAAATGTGTTAGAACTAAAACTAAAATTATTTACAAAAGTATCTGTAAGTCCTGTAATGTTGTAAGGCGTAAAACCATCATTACCTGTAATTTGTATTGTAACTTGGCTACTACCACTTGTTGCTGATTGTGTTACAGTACCACCTGTACTGAATGAGTTAGTATCAGTAGGGATATTAACATCAATTTTTATTTGATTTGTTGTTGGGTTACTTAATGTTACATTAGTTCCTCCTGTTAAAAATAACACATTAACGCCATCATTTCTTGTTAAAGTTGCTTGATTAGAACTAAACGTTGTTCCTGTAACAAAAGTATCGTTAACATCTATTGTTGATAAATCTAATGTATATGTATTACCGTCATTTCTTGTAAAAGTTGCTAATGCCGTCCCATTATCATATGTTGCACCTGTTGTAAATGTATCTGTAACACCAGTTATTTCGATTGTGCCACCATCATTTCTTGTAAGTGTAATAATATCTGTTACATCACTATAAGTACCACCTGTGACAAATGTGTTAGTATCGGCTGGAATAGTAACGTCTACCTTAACCACATCACCTACTGTAGAAACTGTTGTATTTGAGCCACCTGAAAGAGTTCTAAAGTTTAATGTGGTACCACTTTTATCTTTGAAGAATTCATTTGCACCACCTACATTATTAGCAGAATCTATTTTACTATCTAATATAGTTTGGGTATTTGCGGTATAACTATTAAATGTTGAGTTATCTGTTTTACCACTTAATAAAGGTAATAAATCAACATTATAAAAATTAACTCCTTGGATATTATTATCAAACCTTATCTCTGTTCCGTTTAGATATGCATCAGTGGTATAAGAATCTGTCATCCCTGTGGTAAACCCACTAACTTGGAATGTACCACCACTTGAATTAGTATAAGTTACTATTCCTGTAGATGGATTATAGACACCACTAACAACATAAACATCAGATGCTAATACAGCTAAATTAGAAACTAAATCAGGTTCTCCATTATTTTGTTTAATGGTTAAATCGTAGGTTGTATTGTTAAAGGTAAAACCTGTAACAAAAGTGTTTGTATCACCACTAACTGAAGCGACTAAAGAAGTTAAATCAACATCGAAAGTAGTCTCAGGTGAATTACCAGCAAAGTTTATTTCTTGTGTGCCTGTGTTATAAGTACCACCTGTGACAAAATTATTGTCAGTAGATATTCCTGTTAAATTTGAACCATCACCATAATATGTGATTCCAGAAAGAACAGATATTGTAGCATCAAAAGTAGAACCATCATTTTGTGAAACAGTAAAAGTATTTACATTATCATAAGTAAAACCAGTAACAAAGGTATTTGTATCCGCCGGTATCGATACATCTATTTTAATTTGATTTGTAGATGGGTTACTTAAAGTAACATTTGTACCCCCTGTTAAAAATAAAACATCTACATTGTCATTTCTTGTTAAAGTTGCTTGATTAGAACTAAATGTGGTTCCTGTAACAAAAGTATTTAATATAGTTAAAGAACCGGCGTCTCTATATTTTACCTCACCAGTTACACTGTCACGAGCTAACAATTGGGTTAAAGTGTCGTCATTTGATATTGTGGTTAGTGTTAAACCACTTAAAAGAATTAATCTATCATGAACAGTAACTGGGGAACAACCATATATATTAGATGTGTGAATTCCAGTACAAGCAGTTAGTACACCATTAAAATAAACATCACCACTGTTATAAAATACGGCGTCATTATTAAAATAAACTTCACCGTCATTATAAAAAATATTATCATTTAAATTAACACTATCAGTACAACCTGATATGGTTTTTAAAAAAGTTGTACCTTGACAAACATAAAAATCACCAGTAGAACCAGTAACCGATTGACTAGAAGGTTCAACAACAAAATACTTTACTATATCTGGACCACAATTTTTATTACTCATTATACCAATATTAATCCATTTAATGTTATTTCAGCTATCTTAGTAGAATCGGTTTTAACTATGTTTACAGTTATATTATCTTCCGTATCTGCGATAAATGGCAATGAAATAAGCGAACCATTTTTATAAATAGTGTAAGTTGTTATATTATCAGTACCTATTGATGTAAAATTAGTTCTATTATCTACCCTAAAAGTAAGACTAGTTGCGGCACTAGGTAAAAACTGTACAACTACTTTTAATGTTTTATCTTGTTCTGTCTCATCTTTAATAATTCTTGCAACAGGTCTTGGTCTTCTTTCGTCTAATTCGGTAGTAACAAAAACCCTACTAATTGCTGGTTTAACATCGAATTCTTCTGAATCAACAAGATATCCTTGTAACTTCATTTCAAAACTTTGAACATAATATCTTTTAGATGTTAAATCATCTATTTGACTTTCATCACTAATTGATTCTAATAAAATAGGAAAATAATGTCCTTTTATATTAACATAAGCTTGTGCTGAAGCAAATGTTTGCATTACTTTTTTAACTAAAATATTTAGTTCTCTCATTTTAAAAGTAAAAAACCTAACAGTATAAATCATATCAACACCAACTGGGTTAGGTATCCCATAAATGTCAGCTCCCTTTCTATTACCATCCCAAACAGGTATTTGCATATAAGGAAAATTCTTTCTAACAGGGATTTTAAAATCAGCCGGATTAGTCCCAGTATCAGGATTGGGCCTTCTAACTACCGAAATAAAAGGTATTTTTATATTTTTAAATTTATCGGTATTTGGCCACACTCTAGCAAATTCATTCCATCTTTGTAGTGTTAAAAAATTAACAGGAACTTTTTCACCTCTAACAACAATCCCTAAATCGTTTTCAACAAATTCAACAAAACCAGCATCTAAATCCTCAAAATCAACAGACCTTGGTAAAAATTGTTTGTTTTGATCTAAAAATTGGTCAACCCAATGTTGAGGACCTCCATTAGGGTCTACAACTTTTATATCTATATCTTTTTTTCTTTTTTTAGGTAATGCCATAATTATTATCCATTAAATTCTGCTGGGTCTGCGGTTACACAAGTTATTTTTCTATAATAAGACCTATAACCCACTCTAGTTTTTTGGTTATCACTATTAATTTTACCATCATCAACCACGGTAAAATATTTTACATTATCCTCTTTATCAGGATAACCAATGTAATCACCATAAGTAATATCAACATCTAATTCTTTTAGTTGGTCCTCTAAAATAGTAAAAGTTAAATTACCATATTCTTCATATCTAAGATAACCTTCTGTATAAGCTTTAGATTCAGATTCTTCCAAAGTAGGCCTAACTTTTAATTCAACAGGCGGATAAAATTTTATTTCCTCTACATCAGACTCACCATAGACATCATCAGTTTGACTTTTAATTCTATCTATTCTAAAAAGGATAACAGTAAAATTTAAATCCCCCTCGATAAATTCACGAGCCATTTCATTTTCTAGACCAAAATCTAGATAGTCATAAAATTTACCCATTCTATTTATCGGTAACCTTTTTTTACTAGACATAAAATATTGTTTTTTTATAAATATTTAGTAATACCCTATTTCGTTTATTTTCTTTAAATTGTTTTTATATTTAATAAGTTATGTTAGATATTAGTAAGTTGAAAAACAGAAAAACTCTACTTAAACTTGCAGAGTATGAAGGTAAAAATGAGTATATAATCTCATTAAAAGAAAAGTTAGAAAAAGAAGGTTCTTTTTTTATATCACCCAGTGTTGCGGAATATATTGAAAATAATTTTGATAGGGACCCTTTGGAAATCAATAGGGTTATCACTATTAATGAATTTTTTGGTAAACAATTACAAGAAAAGTTTGATTTAAATCATTTACCGGAAAAAGTATTGGTAGAGTGGGTTTTAGGTGAAACAGAAAAAAGTTATCATGTAAAAGGAAAAGTATTTAAAAATCAAAAATACTCACCAATGTTCTATGTCCCAAAAACACAAATATCAGAAAATTTATATGACATTGAGATGGATGTTGATATAGACTTTGATAAATACCAAGAAATGGATAAACGTGGATGGAGAGTTTTCCCCCATCAAGAAAAAGGTATAAAATTTCTTTTAACTAAAAATAACAGAATTTTGGGTGATGACATGGGATTAGGTAAAACCCTAATGTCAACAATAGCTTCAATAGAATCAGGAGCTGAAAAAATATTAATAGTTTGTCCCGCAAACGCAAAAATAAATTGGTTTAGGGAAGTTAATGCTTATATCCCAGAAGAAGATATTACAATAATTAAATCAGGTCATTGGGCACCTAAAAAATACACAATTATCAATTACGATATTTTAAAAAACTTTCATACTATAGTTGACGGTAGAAAAACTTATAAAGACTATGAAATAATAAGACACTTAGATGATGAAGGTTTTGATTTAATTATTTTAGATGAAGCCCACATGGTTAAAAACCCAAGTAGTAACAGAGCTAAAATAATTAACCAAATCAGTAAAAACATTAAAAGAAGGTGGTTATTGACGGGAACACCATTAGCAAACAGACCAATGGACTTCTTTAACCTATTAAAAATATGTGATTCACCCGTTACCGCAAGTTGGAAACAATATGCTTTTAGGTATTGTGATGGTAAAAAGTTTAAGAAAAAATTAAAAAATGGTAGTTACAGAGACATATGGCTCACTGATGGTGCCTCTAACCTAGAAGAACTACATGACAGAACAAAAAATTTAATTTTAAGAAGAAAAAAAGATGATCATTTAGATTTACCACCTAAAATTGTGGCACCTTATTATATAGAGATAGATGATATGGGTGAATACAATAGAGTATTTGAAGAGTATTTAGAATGGGCTAAATCAGAAGGTAAAAGATTAGGAGCTGGTAGACACATGGTGGAATTAATTGTACTTAGAAAATATTTGGCTTTAGAGAAAACTAAACAAAGTATTGCTTTAGCTGAACAAGCGATAGAAAATGGTAAAAAGGTTATTATTTTCACTAATTTCACCCATTCCTTTGATACTTTAATGAAACACTTTGGTAAACTAGCTGTGGGTCACAACGGAAAAATGAATGGAACACAAAAACAAAATTCTGTAGATCAATTCCAAAATAACCCTAAAATAAAAGTTTTTGTTGGTAACTTAATATCGGCTGGTACTGCAATTACCCTAACTGAGGCAGAAGTTGTTATTATGAATGATTTAGATTTTGTTCCCGCTAATCATGCTCAAGCTGAAGACAGAGCTCACCGAATTGGGTCAGAATCAACAACTAACGTCTACTATCCAATTGTAGTTGGTACCATTGATGAAATGATGTTTAAAATCCTAGAAAAGAAAAGAAAAATTATAGATACAGTTATTGGTGACGAACATATATCTATGGACATAGAAGAAGATTTGTTTGGTGAGTTTATGGTGGGTTATTTTTAAAGTTGTTCTTTTTTAACTTTTATAATTTTTAAATATAAATCATGATTAAATTTAGTATCAGATTGTGTCCAATAATCGTTAATATAAATCATACCTGGATTTGAATAAGGTCTAATTATTCTGTTTTTTGGTACTTGGGTTGATTTTATTTTTATCATAATTAATATTATAAACAAATATATACTAAAATAAAATAATATACAATATGGAAGACAAAAATAAAGAACAAGTCGAACACCCAAAACATTACAATAAAGGGATTGAAATGTGGGATTACGCTTATTCCCACGATTTAAATTTCTTTGAAGGTAATATTGTTAAGTATGTAACTCGTTGGAAACATAAGAATGGTTTACAAGATCTATATAAAGCTAAACAATATTTAGATAAATTAATTGAATTGAAAGAGAATTCTTGATATTTATCTGAAAAGGTAAAGAATGAATATTATTTTAAAGGAAGGTTTATTAAATGAAGGTGGGTTACGTAATATACGTGATCTTTCTAATCGATACGACAAAGCTAAGATTTATTTCCACCAAGACCTAGACGGCGTGACTACAGCTTTAGCCATGAAAAACTATTTAGAAAACAATGGTATTAAAGTTGTTGACGCAGAAATAATCCAATACGGAGATAAAGAGTTTTCAATTAAAAAGCCTTCGGCTAGTGGTGATATAATGCCTGTTTTAGTTGATTTTGCTCACGGTAAACCTATGTTTGTTATCCATACTGACCACCACGATAAACAAGTGGGGGCAGAAAAAGGAGCCTCAACTTCTTTTAGACCTTCACGTTCAAACGTTGAAACTATTTCACAAGTGGTCTCACCTTCAGATATTTTCCCAGACCAAGATATTAAAATGATATCTACTGTTGATTCAGCTGATTTTGTTAAAATGGGAATTAAACCTGAAGATGTGATGACTTATGTCTTTAAGTTAGACAAAGAAAAAGAACTTTCTAGAAATAAAAAAATTATGGCTTTAGTAACAAATAAATTGTTATTAGCCTATAAAAATAAACCACAGTTTTTAGAGAACTTGGTTATGAACTCTAGTCCTTCACTTTTAAACATTTATTTAAACATTGTTAAACAAGCGAAAGAAGATGGTTATGTATCACCAGAAGTGATGAAGTCTAATTTGGAAGATTACATCCAAAAACAAAAAGAAAGTGATAAGGTTAATTATAACAAAGATTATGTTTTAAAAAGCAAAAAAACTTATAATATAATTTCACAATACGGTGGTGGAGCTTTATTTAAAGCTGGTGCTTATGATAGATATGTACCTTTTAAAAACTATCCTGACGCGAATTTCTTAATTATAGTATGGCCTTTAGGTTTACTACAGGCATCTTGTAACCCATTTAAAGCTAATAGAGAATTAAAGGGGGTTAATTTGGGTGAAATAGCTCAAGAAGTGTTAAGTGTTTATGAATCAGAATTAAAAAATAAGATTATAACGATAGATACTGTTAAATATTTTGCTGAAAAAAGTAAGTCTTTTGGTGATGAGTCTGTAGGATTTAATTTTACCGATATGGTTGCTATGTTTGAAGATACTGATAATGGTGTTATGGGATTGTACGAGAAACCAAAAGGGTCATCAGACGATTATACCGTTGAAAGATGGCAAAACGCAATAAAAGTTGTAATGGACAAACCATATAAAGACTTAAATGAAAGAGAAAGAAAAGCTCTTAAAATGTTAAGTGTGACGGGTTGGGACATGATTCAAGCTAATAGTGGGGGTCACAAATGTATCACTAATATTTCAGGACTAATGTATTTCGGTAAAGATAGTTTAGACTTTTTAAAGAAATTTTCTGAAAAATTTAAAGAAGAACTTAAAGACACAATAGACTTTGACGAGATGTTAAGGGTTTGGATTGAACATCATGGGGTTGAGTCTATATATCTTCATAAAGGTTGGGGTTCAGTACCAATGGGTGTTATGAAATCCTCTTTAAACAAACAATTAATACAAAAATATAATAAAGAATTATATCAAGACATAATCAAATTCTACGGTTAAAAATGGGTGTAAGTAAAAATAAGATAGATTTATAGTAGTTATTATTATGAGAAACATAATTAAAAAAATATTAAGAGAAGAGTTACAGAGACCGATACCTAAAATGGTTTTTGAGTCAAGAACAAAAAAAGGTCTATTAGTTGAGGGTACAAATACGGTACCAGAAATGGACTTTCAAAAATTCTATGAGGACAATTGGGATAAAATGCTGTACGGTGTTTGTATGAAATACACAAAAGACAGAAATAAAGCAGAAGATTTTTGTCAAAACGGATTTATTAAGGTTTATAAAAATCTACACAAATATGATGATTCTGGTTCTTTAGAGGCTTGGGTTAGTCGTGTTATTAATAATAACATTTTAGATGAATTAAGAAAGAAAAAAATGAACTTTGTTGATGGTGAAGATGGTTTTGATTTTTCTAGATTAGATGTAGGTGAAGAAGAATATGAAGAAGAAGGAATTTCCATAAATGATATTAAAAAAGTTTTACCACAATTATCTCCAGCATACAAAAAAACTTTTGAACTTTATTATTTAGATGGTTTAAAACATGATGAAATAGCCGAAGAATTAGGTGTATCACCA
>Ga0208644_1002166_pt1 | contig 15837 bp, 13 predicted proteins | sample VirMetDEL_Nov_18_FD_184517 | JGI IMG/M metagenome (GOLD analysis project Ga0208644, IMG submission 184517) | Aqueous microbial communities from the Delaware River and Bay under freshwater to marine salinity gradient to study organic matter... | ecosystem: Environmental > Aquatic > Marine >... | reverse complement strand
TTACTTTTCACTTATACTTGTAGGACTCTTGATTGTAATATCGTACATAAAATATCACAAGGCAATATACCCAATTATCATGGGTGTGATAGCAATACCACTTGCAATACTGTTGGTACCGAACCAATGGATACTGTTCTCTGTAATAGGAATGGCAATAGGACTGTTTGCAGGTTTCATAAAGGCAATAAAGAATAACACCAGTGATTTTGGATGATACTTGATTCAATCTCATACAGGATTTTAACTGTCAAGCCTTGGGTGATTTACACATGGCTTGGCATCATGGGTGGCCTGAATTTCATAGTGCTATTATCAGGACAGTACACCACAGAACTGTACTATATGGCAATGGTAAATCTGTCCCTGCCAGTCTGTGCCTATATCGGCATACAGTGGTACAAGAAAAAATACAACTTTATTTAGCTCGTTTAGGCAAAAATGTTGTGAAGCTTCCGGCAAACGATACTGTCTACAAGATCACAGCTTTGCCAAGATGGCAGAGAAACTGGATAAACTCTCACCGTTCCATAAACTATTCCGGACTTGTACAGGAGATGCTTTGTGATGTGATACGAAAACGTGATCCAGATTACTATGCAAAGTTCATACATCATCTTGAGGAAAGACAGACACGCAAGATGGATGTCACAAAGACAATCACAAGTTAGCATATGCTAGTATATGTTAATCATATCGTTATATATCAAGAATCAACAGTCGAGTCAGAAACAACATGGCCGATTCAAACAACATTATGGGCTTGGTAGGTGCCTTCATTGGTATCGCAATCATGCTCGGAATCGGTGTACAAATTTTGGGCAACTCTGTCCAAGACTGTACATCATTGCCAGACTATAACGCTACCGCAGGCGCAACCCAAACCGGTTGGTCAGCCCAATGTGAGACTAACAATACTCAGACACAAAACGCATACACCCTGTTAGTTATCATCTTGATTGTAGTAGCTGCAGTCGCAATACTATCGGTTGTCAGAATGTTATAATTCTGAAAACCACCACCCTTTTTTTCTGTACAGAAAATACTAAAATACTAATGTGTTAATTGAAAATCATTGTCGTCCCTGATCTTTCTCGGATTTTCTATCATAATGTTTTTGGTTTCTTATGGTGTCATGTTTCTACTTACTCCGATGATACTTGGACAGTTCTTTACCATACTTGGTAATATGCCAATAGAGAGTGCAAGCTGGCAGGCAGTGTATGACCAGAACGAGGAGACTGCACTGTTTATAGTTCCACTGATACCAACTCTGGGAATATTTGTTTTGATAATCAAAGTGCTCATGGTGGCCAGTGTTCGCGGGAGAGATTAGAGTATGAAATTCCTAAACTATACAATTTTTTTTTTGATTGCGCTATCGGTTAGCGGAATAGTCCATCTTCAATCTGCAAGTGCAACACACTATAATGGTATTGGTATAGACGACCATTTTGAATGGAGGGAACACGATGTCGATGATATCTATTCAGTCTACTGTACATATAATGGAAGAATGGAACTCCCTGATGATGACACCAAGATATCATTTAATTGCAAAGAAGGATCATATGATGGTGATACAAGATATGGTGCTTTGTATCTGATGAAAGTTTTTAACAAGGCAGATATTTACAATGGTGGAACAAATACATTTACTTGGCGTTATTACAATACATGTGTTCAAGCGTCATGTTCCTCAATAGGAATGTCTGTAATGGACGGTGCGTATAACTATACTAAAACAAGTGAGCCTTTAGGATTTGAAAATGACATAGATTATTTTACATATAATGATGTAGGTACATGTAATACTGCAGGCATACAATGGTATCAGCGTTCTTTTACCACTGCATGTTTTCAGCCAGGTTCTAATGTCATCGGTGGTGGAAACCTTGGAATTACGGGTGATGATGAGGCATTTGTACTTAATTCAAAAATAAGCACGACAAAGGGTGAAGTAACACAAACCATTTCAATAACAAACTCATTATGGACTGAATCAGATGGGGAACAGATTACAGTATTTCTTGTAATGTTTAAAGATGATGATCAAACTGAAACTGATCATTATTTACGACCACTGGAATTTTCTATAACCAATACACCAAACGGAACATTACAATGGGATTTTCCAGAAACATCAACTGAAGCATCGTTATGGGAAACTTATGGTGGGTATGGTCTGTATGAATTAAATGGGACGAATCAGGATTATGGTTATTTCTTTTCATATGACCCAGGCGTGCCAGATCCACCGACAAACCTAATTGCTGTAGAAGATATAAGTGACATTGACCTGTCATGGACAGCACCGATTTTTACTGGGTATGACCCAATCACAGGTTACAAGATTGAAAGAGAGTCACCCATCGGTGGCGGGTTCTCTGTTCTGGTTGCAAACACCGGCAGTACAGCGACATCATACTCTGACACCTCGATAACACCTGGCACTGAATACAACTACCGTGTAAGGGCACTAAATGTACACGGTGAATCTATTCCATCAAATGAGTCAAAGAACGGCACACCGTCATCATCCGTATCCGACCCTACACCTGATGTTGACTGTACAGGTGAACTTACCACATTCACGCTTTATGATGAGGCAGTTACCACCACGACTGTCACATTATGTTGGAACGGTGAGATAATAGAGCCTGTAGCAAACATTCTTGGATATCAGATAAACTATACTACACCTTGGGGTGATCCATTAACCACATTGACAGGACTGAACAACACAGGGGATAATGCGACAACCAGACTGATAGAGAACCTTACACCTGCCACCCAATACTCCTTCCGTGTACAAAGCTGGATGAATGGAAGTGCAAACAATGTAACACAAATACTAAACATTACCACACTGCCTACAGGTTTTGACTTGGAGGATTTCAGGTTCAGGGGCGAGACAAACCCATTAAGATGGGACTGGAATTTTGTCCAGTCTGACCTTGGCAACAACATGACAAGCCTGCTTGTAAACTATGACAATTCGATTAACGCGACATGTGTGTTTGATTTCAGGTTTGCAAACACGCAAAAGGAATACTCTAATCTGTCCACGACAAGTTTGGGCAATGGTAGGGTGTATGCAAACTTTACACTGCAAGACCCAGGCAGTGAGGTGATATACGTTACATGTCATGACGAGAACAATCCTGACAGTGAGGGGCGTACAATCATCTACCAGACAACATATCCGTTGCTTGAACAGATTCAGGGATTCAGGGCAGGTGACTATGGCACTGCAGGAAACTTTGGTGTCTTTGACTTGATAACATTAATCGTAGTAATAATATCAATGGTAGGATTTAACAGGATAAATTCTGCAGTCGGTGCTGTGTTTGCCACAGTGGTGATCTTTGCTGCCGGATTCTTTGGATTCATCGCACCATTCAGTGCCGTACTAATGGGACTTGTAATAGCAGTAGTCGGCATTGCAATATTTATGCATCACAGGAATGATATCAATGGATGATCAGACTTGATTGACAGAGCACTATGGATGATGATTGGAATGTGGACATTCACGTTCATGTTTATCGGCATACAGTATTTGGTTGGTGATGTATTCCAGTATGACATTACAATAAACTGTACAGACGGTGAGATGTTTGGATGTGATGAGTATTACGGTAAGCCGATAAAGTCATACCTTGTAGGCTATATTGACTTGACAAACATTACAGGTCTGTTGTCTGATTCATTGTCAGGCAGTGACGGTACGTTTGACAGGATAATTGGGTTTACACTGGCAGCAGCATATGTGGCGTGGAACCTTGTTGCCATACTCTCAGGCTTTACCATATTCTCGCTGCTTTGGTTCTTGGGTGTTCCGTTTATCATAGTGACAGGAATAGGTGTAATCTATGCGGTGTTCTTGGCGCGTGCCATCCTTGGCTATGTCAGAGGAGTTTAAGTAAAACTATGAGGTATAAAAAATATGGTTGCTGACTATTATGTTAACGTCAACGGTAAACAAGTTCTTTATTCAAGTCTTGATTCCAGCCTAAAACAAAAACTAGACCAGTCAGGCGTAACTGCAACTGAAACACAAAGACAAACACTGCAGACTGTACAGACAAAACAGAATTTCTATGAACAAGATCACGTCATGGTCACAAAGGACAACAAGGTTGTCTCCATCCCTGGCAGGTACGCTGAACGTGTCGGCATAAAGTATCAGGAACCTCAAACAAAAAAGATGACTGCAAGGGAAAAAATAGAGGAAAAGAAAAGACAGCGAGAGGAAAAAGAGGAATACTATAACGTAGTAACTGGTGAGGGCAAAGGCGCAAAGAAATTTGAATCATTAACTGGCAATCAAAAGTATGATGTTCTGACCAAGGTTGATCCAATCTCACTTGCACAGCAAGGCATACTTGCACCGTCAGAGAATGTTTTCTTTAAGGCAAGAGATGACGGCAAACACTCACAAAAAGTATATTCAAAAACACTGGAACAGAATTATAAATCATACATACTTACTGGTGACACATCCGGCATCAACCGATACCTTCAGGAACTGTACGAAAAGGAAGGTCCACGTGTAGCTTTTAGAGAACGTGAAAGATTAATCAAGATGGGAATAAAGGGAACTGGACTTGAGGGTGCAAGGCAGGCTGGCGGTACAGGTACAAGACCACAAAGGATTCAAAAAGAAGCAGAGCAAAGAAGGTCAGCACGCATACTTGAATCAGGTCAGGCAAAACTTCATGAGGCAATGTTTGGCACACCTGTAAAGGGTGAGCTTGGTGCCACGTTTGATACAAGATTCCCTACGACATGGGTAGTTGAAGGCAAAGAGTTTACGTCAAAAAAAGAGGCAGAGAAATACAGTGAGGCATTTGTCGGTCCAAGAAAGATTGAACCAAGTAAAATTGAGTCAAATAAGGTAAATGAAACCATTACCGAATATGAGGTGGATGGTAAGACTTTTAAAACTTTGAAAGAGGCTGAGGAATACCAAAAAACCCAGACAAAAGTATCTACTGAAACCGTACCATTGTTCTTATTGCCAAATCCTGTCACACAAAAGGATGACAGATCACAGGTAAAAAAAGATATAGAGAAAGCTTACAAATGGCTTGACATAAAATCACAAGACCCAGTAATCAAACAAAGTGATACTGATAGATTGATTACAGAGTTTGGCAAGGGTGCCGTAGGACTCGCTGGAAGTATTTTAAACGTTGCAGAAAGTGTTGATACCAGTATAGGGAACAAGGTAAAGGACATACGCGGATGGCAAGGTCCATCAAAACCAATCCAACCGATAATATTTTCATCCGAGTCTGCAGATGTAATACCAATAAAAGCGGTACTTGACAAAGGACTTACGCCAGAAGCATACAAGCAGTTTGAAACAGAATCAAAAGACTATATTAAAAAATACGGGCTAAAGCCATACCTTGCAGGTGTCGGTACAAATTTCCTAGGACTAGAGGCAACACCTGCCATTGCAAAGAGTGCCATAACTGGAACGGCAAAACTGACATCCAAGGTTGGCATGAAGGTTGCAGCAACACAAACCATCAAGGCCACTGACAAACTACAGAACTTGAAATACGCATTACGTGTTGAGACAAAGCCCGATCCAATAGGAATACGAATGGGTAAAAAACCAATAATTCAAAAGGTAAAGACATATCCAGAAATCGCAATACAACCTCAGATTACTGCAAAGCAGGTAGAGCAGGCAAGCAACATAATGAAAAGGACTGTATCAAAACAGGAGATGCTTGAAAGATTAAAGCAACCCACGACACTTGACAGGATTACATTAAAGTCGACAAGTGCGATAAAGTCAAAGGCACCAATATCATTTCCAGTTTCATCATCAAAATCAGTTGCCGCAACACAAAAGGATGTCAGGCTTTACATAGATCCAAAACAGAAAAAGATTGCAGATGCACTAAGGAAAACAAAGTCAAACACAGAGCAGACAATCCAAGAACTAAAACATGACATACGTGGCGAATCAGTAAAGGTAGGCGCACCAGTCAAAGGTGTTTATGGTCCACCACCAATGAAAACAAAACTCACAAGCCTTGTTGACACTGACATACCAAAAACTTTTACAAAGGAAACCAAGGTTGATCTTGGTACATCCGTATTTGGTTTTACAGCAAAAAAAGGTGAGTCATTAGAAAATATACGTGGTGCAATTTTATCAGGTAAAAGGCCTGCAGTCACACCAAGAAAACAACCCGCAGGTTGGAAAAATATAGAACAGGTAAGCGATACAGACTTTGGATCATTTTGGAAGTCAGCACCCAACCTTGAGGAGTACCAGTTAAAGCTCAAACCACCTGTAAAAGCCCCAGAGTTTATCAATGTGAAAAAAGGTGAGGAGTATTTTGAAAATGTTGTAAAGCCCACACTTGCCAAGGAAGCAGAAAACGTCCAGAGAGACGCTTTCATGAAAACTGCACCAAAGAGGAGACAAAGGGAAGTATTGAATCTGGAAACAGTTTCAACTCCAGATGATTACAAATTGATACAGGGACCACAGAAACCCAAAAACAAACTTGCAGAAAGATTTGGTGAGGGTAAGGATTATGTTGTTATGGATAAAATAAAATTTAATAAAATTGAAGGGTGGTTAAAGGAGGAACCAAATGCAAAGGTATCACAGGCTGTAGAACCTGATGTCTGGATGAAGGAACCAAACACAAAAGGAATACTTGGCAGGTACGGCAGCAAGCCAAAGACCGTGGCAAGGGAAGGAAAACTAGGAAAGAGAATTGATGCACTTGTAGGACAGCAAGGCGTAAAGGGAAAGATTGCAAACAAACTGTTTGGCAAGAAAACAATAGACCCAAAGATTCCTTCAAAGATAGACAAGGAAAAACTATTTGATGCTTACAATCCACCAGAAGAACCAGTGCCATACAATACTTGGCTTCCTGAAAAAACATACACCAAGGACTTTACAAGAAGGGCAAGCAAGACTGATTTGGAAAAACAGATTGGAGTAAAGGATGAAGTTCCAATGAAACGATTAGGAAGCACCCAAGGGAATGTAGAGTCAATATGGAAAAGTCCTGAAGGTAAACCAATAATCAAGGATTATAAAATCCCACCAAAGGTAGATGAGGAATCATTACTTCCAAAAGGGTTTACACCAAAAGAGGAATTAAAGCCAACAAAGATTGTCCCAAGGTTTGAGTTTACAAAAGCACAAAAGGCATCATTTAATTTATTGCCAAAAAAAGGAATAGAAAGAAAATATTTTACATTACCAACAAAATCAAAATCACCTGTTAATTTTGGAAAAAAGATAGAAACATTTTCCTATACAAAACAATATGAACTTAACAAGGCCGTATCAAAAATAAAAAGAATACCCGAAAGGGAACCACTTATTGAAACTCCTTTAACTCCAAAACAAAAACGTATGCTGGAAAAATCAAAGGCTGAACAGGGATTGCAGGATTTTCAAGTAAAGAATGTAAATGAGACAGATACTTCAAAAGCACTTGACCAGATAAAGCGCACAATACTTCAAAGAAAACAAAAGACTGGCATGCAGATGTTTCCAAAGTCAGAGGCATCTGTAATTGAAATAAAGGATTTCCAAAAGCCAGTTTCAAACAGGGAGAAGATCATAAAGGATATGACAAAATCGGATAAAGGATTCTCAAGACAGATAGCCGAGGCAAAAGCAAAACGACTGGAACTTTCACTAAAGAGGCTAAGACTTTCTCAAGGCAGGCTTGGTGGCAAGACGGCAAAACTTCCAAAACAAAAGAAAAGAATTGTAGATCCTTCCAAGGTAATTGATATAAAACCAAAGGAACCATTCACACCTACCCCACAGAAACAAGGACCAAACAAACCAAAGAGATTCAAGACAGATGAGGAGATTACAAGGGAAACTAAAAAGCGTGGATATAAAATAGAGAATGGTCAGATAGTAATTACAAAACCACCAGCACCACAAGACCTAGTTCCAATATCTAAAAGTGGCATACTGACTCCGGCCAAGCGACCAGCATCCATTGACAAGATACTTCCAACAAAACCAAAGAAAGAGATCAAGGTGCCAAAGATATTCACAACACCAAGGCAAAGAGAGAAAAAGAAACCTCAAAGAGCAGATGTAATAATGGAGACATTATATCTTCATAAGGACAGGCCACAACCAGTAACACCAAAACTGTCCACCACACTGTTCACAGAAAGATCACTGATACGAAGCATCTTAGAATCAAAGCCAAAACAGGTCATAGTTCCAAAGTCAATGCAACGTCCATACCTCTCATCAAAGCCAAAACTATTCAGCTCTACAAAGGCAGCAATAAAACCACTGATAAAACAAAAGGAAAAACCAATACTGAAAACCCGTACACCACAACTTGAAGGATTCAAACAGGTAGAAGTGCCAAGACTAAAGACAAAGACAGTACAGACCCCTAAACTAAAATCCAGAACGCGTGAGATATTCCCAAGATACCCAACAACTAAACTTGTACAGGAACAACCAAAACGAACAGCACAAAGGGAAACATATGAACGTCCACCAATATTTCCTGTCTTTGGTACTATCCCAAAGTTTGATGTAAAGCCACGCAAGGAGAAAAAGAAGAAAAAGAAAAAGGGCAAGGACACAGAGGAGTTCCTTGGCTCTACTTGGGAACAGTCAGTAATCGGGTTCCGTTCAAAGAAATTCGATATCACCTACAAAAAGAAAAGCATCTCAAGACTGCTTGGTGAGGAGAGGGTAAAGTTCAAGAGGACAGAGTTTAAGCCAAGAGGAAAAAGTTCATTGTCCAAAGGCAAACCAAAGAAGCTGGAGGACAAATACCAAGAGTTTAATAAAAAGAAAAACCCTTGGAAAAGCTCAAAGGTGAGATTCTTCTAATGCAAATGAGACTATTAATTATCATACTTGGAATAGCGATAGGTTCTATAGCACTTATGGGTGCTCAAGGTTATGCAGACTATCAGAATATCGGAATAGCACCTACCGATTCTTTTCAGACTATACAGGTGGAAACTTCCCCTTGGGCAGATACTGATACGCTGGTCACTGCCGATGTCTATAACCAAAAAATCTATTTCGTGTCTGACGGCTCGATAATATTCAACGTGACAAACGCGTATAATTCCACCCATCCAAAGGGACCTTGATGACAAGGAAAGAATTAGAAGAATATCTTAATTTTGTACAGGGTGAAATTGATAAATTTAAAATGGTAAATCTTAAAAGACAGCATACCGACAAATAACCATTGAGAAAATCACTCCTTTTAATTCCATTAATCTTTAGCATTGCCCTAGTACCATTCTTGCAGACTTCATTCTCCCAGACTCAGGAACTGGAGGAATGTCGTGACGGGTTAATCATCGTATACCTTACAAACGCAAAGACCTTTTCATGCAAGTCACCAGATACTGCAGAGAGATGGGTAGAGCTTGGACTGGCTGAAATTGTTGACCCAAGTTATGTAAAGCCAGAACCTATACCAGAGGAACCAAAATCAATCCTTGAAAAGATAGAGGAGAAAAAATCCGACCCTGTAATTCCATTTGTATCACCAAACGCAGTAGAGCACAGGTCAGAAACTGCCGTAACAAAACAGGAAGAAAATAAACCTGAACCACCAACATCTAATGCACCAGACCATTCCAATGCAAATGATCTTCCTGGCACACCACGAAAAGTAGGACAGCAAGGCGTACTTGCCACAGGATATGTAGTAATTGATGTTTATGACCAGAATGGCAACAAGAAGTTCCACCGTGAGGATCACAACCTTGTTGTAGACAATGGACTCGAAACTCTAGCCGACTTGGCATTTGGCACCTCCCACTCTACGGGTGAATCCGCAGGTGGGTTTACATGGATAAGTGTGGGTACGTCGGGAACTGCACCTGCGGCGGGTGACACCGACTGTACCCAACACGGTGCAAAGAAACAGGATGCAAGTGTAACCAATACAGCACTAGGCGCAGTAATCAATGTGTCATGGGTAGCCGAGCTTGGTGCTGCAACAATACAGGAGATTTGTCTTACCGACTCTGGCACTGCAGCCACTGGCAACCTGTTCTCAAGACAAGTCTACACCGGCATACCAATCCTTGCATCCGACACTGTAAATGCAGAGTGGACAATTACATTTGCCGACTCTAACGGAACCTAAAATCTTTATTTACCATTCCCTCAAATTACAGTTGAGGAATAGTTGAAAAGGAAAACAAGAACTAACATTGTCAATATTATAGGCATTTCAATATTTGTCCTCTTTGCAGGCGGGCTGTTGTACTTGGTGATATTCAATGACCCGATAACAGAGACAGAGTATGACACTGGAAACCCAAAGACATCGCTGATAATTCGGGAACATATGAAAACAGGACAAAAAGAATATCTATACGGCGTGGTTGATGGTGTAGGCAGTTCTGATCCCTAGAATCTAAAATCTTATATTCTACCACTTTTATCGTATAACATTGAACAACAATAAGAAAATTGTAATGGGCGTAACACCTGCAATTTTCGCTGTATTGTTTGCAGTATCATTTGTACCGGCTGACACATTTTCCGGCTCGACATATTCTGACGATACACAGTTAGGCGGAGTCTTTACATTCACACATCGCGATGCAGATGGTAATGTAATCCAGACATTTCAACAGCACAACCTTGTGGTAAACGAGGGAATGGAATGTGTGTCCGACTTTGTGTTTGGAACTACATCATGTACAGGTGAGGCAGTCTTTCAATATCTGGCAGTAGGTACAGGTGCGACAGCAGTTGCAGATGCACAGACTGCTTTGATTACTGAATCAGGTACCTGTGCCAGAGTACAGGATGCAACACCAGCCATTGATACAGGTACAACCGGTCAAAGAACAATAACAATATCTTCAGTGTTCTCAGGTGCAAACTGTGAGGGTGCTTCATTTGCAGAAACAGGATTGTTTGATGCTGCCACCACTGGTAATATGCTTGCCCGTGCATTGATCTCACCAACAATCAATCTCGGTTCCGGCGACACATTGCAGATTGATTATGACATTGTAATCAACAACACATAAACTCGTATCGAGTTTACTTTTTTATTTTTTATAGTCAAGTTTATCTAATGTTATACTTATCCAAAACTAATGAATAATCGACTTCTTATTGCGTTTCTTATTCCTTCACTGATAATACTTCCATACCTTCTTGTGGACAATGCCGAAGCCTTCAAGCTTACAAACTATGAGATACGGCTTGAGGTGGATTTCCAGAATGACGAGTTTACTACCAATCTTCCACAGCTTATCGTAGACCTTGATTCAGGTGTGATAGAGGATGACATCTTTACAATATTTGACCAAGTGGCAGTAGGGCAGTTTACACCCGACAGTATCATTGCCGATTGGAACATAAACATTGGATCACCAAACCAAGGCAAGAACAGCCATCTGGTCTACAACCCTGTCATAACTGAAATCAACACGGCGCAGGGTGTGAACAAGGCAACCATCCAAGATCAGATAGTAAATAATATGAAGTCACAAGTGACTTCATGGCTTAACAACTATGGCATAACTTCATACTCTTGGAAGTTATTCTATGACGGCGGCACCCAAGTTATTGAGGAACGTCCACCAGAAAACAATAACAATTCAAATTCTGATAATATTAGCATCTTCGATACTGTTCATACTACTGTTGCAAATCCGTTTAAGATAGGAACACTGAAAATTATAAAGACATCTGATGCACACGCCAGTTCATTTGATTTTACTGGAACCCTTGGCGACTTTACTGTATTTTTAGAAGGTAATTTTGGCGATACAACATTCACCAACCTAGATACACGGATAACATATAGCATACAGGAAATACCCCGTGAGGGATGGACACTTGAAAGCGCAATATGTGATAGTGGAGAAACTATAGACAGCATAGACTTTGATGATTCGTTGGAAGTAACCTGTACACTTGTAAACACGTATGGAGGATAAGTTGTTTTCACGAACCCTTCTTTTTTCTTTTATTATATTTTCACTTGTATTAATTCCGACATCACAGTACGCATTTGCTGCTGGTCCAACTTACCAGGCAACCGTAACTAGCAGTACGGAGGGTGGTACCACCTGCCAGATAACTGCCAATGTTCAGGCAACTACTAATGTTATCGTGGTAGGCGTGATCACGGACTCTGGCATAACAAGCGTTACTGATGAGGATACCCAAACCTATACTGTTCGTGCAAGCTATACAGCCGGTGGTGGTGCAGATTATGCGTATCTTTACACCACAACATCTCCTACCACAAACGCCGCAAACACAATAACTGTCACCGCACCTTCAGGCGATATTAGGTGCTTTGCAATAACCATGTCAGGTGCCAATACATCCACACTTGTAGGCAATACCGGTTCCAACGGCGGCACATCATCACCAACCTCTGACACCATTACATACTCTACTGCAAATGATGACTCCATAATTGTTCATGTGTGTGGTAACGAATGGAGTGATACATATGGTTTTGATACGGGTAAGACACAGACTGGTACCGTATCTGACGGTGGTGCAAACAAGTTCGGTGGTGCGATAGCATATGAAACCACTACAACAGCAGGTTCCAATGATGCAACTTGTACTATGACAAAGACAGGCGTTGCGTGGGCACACGCTGTAGTCGAGATACGTGGTGTATCATCACCTGTATATGTGGTAGATTTATTAGATGTCTACGAGTCATCGAGCACCACTCTTGGCAGTGGTACTGCAGTATGTCTTGATGTGGACTTGGAGGTTGCTGATAGTTGTAATGACATCATGACATTAAGTTTTGTTGATAATAAATCACTCGTTGCACAAATTGCTAGTACACATACATATGGTATGGATTGGAGTTATGATGGAACAAAAGCGTTTATTGTAGATGGGGGTACAGGTAAAGATGTAAATGAATACACATGCACATCATGGGATGCAAGCACATGTAGTTTTGTTGACTCTTTTAGTGTATCATCACAGGATACAAGTCCTAGAGGACTTGTATTTAGTAGTGATGGACGTAAAATGTTTGTTGTTGGTGGTGCTGGTGTAGACATTAATGAATATACATGTACTTCATCATGGGATGTAAGCACATGTAGTTTTGTTGACTCTTTTAGTGTATCATCACAAATAACTGTACCAACTGGAATTGAATTTTCAAAAGATGGCACAAAAATGTTTGTTATTGATCATGGAAGTGCTGGTACACCAAATGATATAAATGAATATACATGTGATTCATTTGATGTATCAACATGTGTATTTGTAGATGCTTTTGATCATTCAAGTCAAACAACAAACCCTACAGAGATTGAGTTTTCTAATGATGGTAAAAGATTGTACATAATGGACTATATTGAAGATGAAATTAATGAATATGCTTGTAGTTCGTGGGACATATCAACATGTTCTTTGAGAAACACGATTAGTACATCTACAAATACATCTGGTGGTAGAGGTATGACATTATCAACTGATGAAACAAAACTTATGATTACAGATGATGTTACACCAAATCTTCAAGAATACACATTAAACGCACCACTCAAGACAAACACCTCATATAGATTTGAGGTGCAAGTCAGCAACACAGGTGGTGCCGCAGGCTCGCCTACAAGATTGGATGCAGACTCTGTAGTTGCCACAGGTGATGTATTTGGTTCAATACCAGTCGGCAGTGTACTAAACTCTGGGTGTTCAACCAATACCGACTGGACGGAAGCGATTTCATCAACCGAAGTTCAGGTCAGCTCAGGTACCACATGCTCAATTTCTGCAAGCGGTAATGCAGTATTCTGGTTTGTAGTAACACTTGATCCTGATGCCGCAGACGGTACGACCACATTTAGCATTACCGATGGCACGGTAAGTGACACCTCAACTACAACAAGCTTTGATATCACAACACCAGTCTTTGTATTTCAAGAGCTTGACGTGTACGAGTCTGCAAGCACCACACTTGACTCAGGCACTGCACTCTGTACCAACATGCCGTTCTATGACGGATACTGTACAGGATGGAATTTGGATACAATGTCATTTGTAGACTCGCTTAGTGTGTCTGCACAAAATTCATCACCTAGAGGAATTGATTGGAAATCTGATGGAACCAGATTGTTTATTATGGATCTCAACAACAATCAGGTTGAGGAATATGAGTGTACTACTGCTTGGGATGTAAGTACGTGTTCATACACTGATGCGTTTAGCATAATAACGCAAAGTCTTGGTGCATATAGATTGACTTTTTCCAGTGATGGTACAAAAATGTATTTAGTTGACAATACTAATGATCAAATTGATGAATATAGTTGTACTGCTTGGGATGCAAGTACGTGTTCATACACTGATAATCTATCTATTATAGCACAGGATGGTGTGCCAAGCGGTTTGGCTTTTTCATCTGATGGTACCAAATTTTTCATGGCTGGTGGTGATGGTGATGATATAAATGAATATACTTGTACTGCTTGGGATGTAAGCACATGTAGTTTTGTGGATTCTTATCCACTTACAACCACGGATACATCATTACGTGGATTGGATTGGTCAAATGACGGTACTAGATTGTTTGTTGTTGGTGGATCAACAACCGATATAATTGAATTAAAATGTAAAGCATATGATGTAAGTACATGTTCAATCGTAACAACATATGATTATTCCACAGAAGATGCAGTTATGACAGGAATTGAATTTTCATCTGACGGAACCAAATTTTTTATGACTGGTGGTGATGGTTTGGATGTAAATGAATATGAATTGACCGTACTTGATGTCGGATCAACATACCGTTTTGAAGTTGACGTGTCAAACATTGGTGGTGTTGCCACAAGCGCGGATGTTTTCAGTATGCTAAGTTCTGTCGGTGCGACACAGGTGCTTGGTTCAATCGATGCCACAGATATCACAAGTTCCGGATGCTCAACCAATACAAACTGGACTGACAGTATTGCAGCCTCTACTGATGTCCAGCTTGATGCCGGCACCACCTGTACAAACTCTGTTGGTGGGACAGTAACCTATTGGTTCATTGCTACCATAGGTGACACCGCACCAAGGACAGACACTGCAACATTCAAGGTTGATGATGGCGACTTTAACACCACATCTGCTGCTGTGACATTTGCAGTGCGTGCAAACGCCGGCAATTATACAAAGGCCATCTCTGATGCGATGAGCCTTACTGACAACCAGTTCCTAGCCATACTTCATAACAAGTCTGACCCGATGTCAATTACAGATAGTGTGACTACAAGCGTAGGCAGAACAAGCTCAAAGTCAGATCCTATTTCCATTACAGATAGTATAAGTACGATTCACGGCTTTGTTGATACTGAAAGTGACCCGTTATCTATAACAGACAGTATCACAACTGTGACGACTAGATTTGATACAGAGTCTGATCCTCTTTCAATAACTGATAGTGTAACTACAGTTGTTGCTAGGTTTGACATTGAGAGTGATCCTCTTTCAATAACTGATAGTGTGACTGCGACAGTTGTCATATTTGATGCCGAGTCTGATCCTCTTTCCATTACAGACAGTGTAACTACAGTTGCTACTAGGTTTGACACTGAGAGTGATCCTCTTTCAATAACTGATAGTGTAACTACAGTTGCTACTAGGTTTGACACTGAGAGTGATCCGATTTCATTAACTGACAGTGTAACTACAGTTACCGCAAGGTTTGACACTGAAAGTGATCCAATTTCAATAACTGATAGTATGACAGATACTGTATCAAGGTACAAGAGTATTTCAGATAATCTCTCCATCACTGATTCAATGAACGCAGTATGTACTGGATGTGGTGATTA
>Ga0208644_1002165_pt1 | contig 15838 bp, 19 predicted proteins | sample VirMetDEL_Nov_18_FD_184517 | JGI IMG/M metagenome (GOLD analysis project Ga0208644, IMG submission 184517) | Aqueous microbial communities from the Delaware River and Bay under freshwater to marine salinity gradient to study organic matter... | ecosystem: Environmental > Aquatic > Marine >... | reverse complement strand
TTAGACGGACACCCATTGCTGGGCATCTTCATCCCACTGATAAAGCTGCCCATCGTCAGGTGCTGGCACGGGTGCCTGCCAGAGGCAGGAATCTTCATTTAACAGCCAAGACGGGAATGGCTGCGGTGGGATGAACGCATCGCGCTGTTCGTCGTAGCTGTAGCCAATGCCGGCGTAGTTCTTGCGAAATGGTGTGCCACCGCCAGAGTGAATGCCGCCGCTTGTGTTGTAGCTGGTGCGCTTGCAGGTTTGCCCACGAAAAGCACCGTAATGCTGCTCCCAATCCACGCCATCCTCGCCTTCGCCTTTACCGACAATCACTTCGGTGGCAATGTTGTTTTCATCCAAGAAAGCGTAGTGTGCCATGGTTATGCGATCTGAATGTTGCCGGTGCCAGCGGTAATGGTTGTCACCTTATCGCTGCCATCTGTAGCAGTTGATAGGGTTAAGCCGCCGCCTGGGTTGGTGAGGCTATAGCTGCTTGGGTAGCGCAAAATCACGACACCAGAACCACCGTTGGCTCCAGTCGTGTTGTAAGCGCCGCCACCGCCACCGCCAGTGTTATCGGTACCATTTACGGCTGCCGGGGTGTCGCCTTGTAGTCCGCCGTCACCACCACCGCCGGTGCCGCCGGTGCCGATTGTTGAGTTTGCCGCGCCGCCACCACCACCGCCTCTGGTAACCGCTGATCCTGTAATTGAAGACGACACACCGTCACCGCCATCACCTCCCACTCCATTGGTGGCAGCTGTTCCGGCTTGACCTGCGCCACCACCACCACCGAAGGCGTTAGCAGATGTGTCTACACCAGCCCCACCGGCATAGCCTTGATTGGTGGTGCCAGAGCCGCCAGCGCCTGCTGGGTATGGAGATGCGCCAACACCGCCGCCGCCGCCAGATCCACCCGTTGCACCATCTAAAACAGTGTCGCTAAACCCACCACCACCACCACCGCCAATGGATGTAATTGTGGCAAAGACACTATTACTGCCATTGTCACCTTTGCTGCTTGCTGTTGTCCCTGTTCCACCCCCGCCAACTGTGACGGTATAGTTTGTTGCCAAGCTGAGGGTAAAGCTTCCCTCGGCAGATGAACCGCCGCCGCTGCTTTCGCCTGTCTTGTTGGTTCGATAACCACCTGCGCCGCCGCCACCAAACGATCCGCCGCCACCACCGGCGATCACTAAATACGTGACATTTATAGGTGGGATTGGCCAGATATTTTGAGCTTTTGCAAGAAAAACTTCATCAATCGTCCAGACACCAGAGGCTGTGCCTAGCGTTGGAACATTTGCCTTGCCAATAATGCCGCCGTTGCTCATACCGTGATCTCCAAAGCGCTGAGGGTCACTTCAAGATCATTAGCTGCTGAGGCGGTCGCCCTGACTTTCTGTGACTGCTTGAGAATCAGCTTATTGGCAATCACTTCAAGCGAAGCATCAGCAGGCACCGTGATCGTGCTCGCCAGCGTGCTTTGCACAACATCGCTGCCGTCAGTCACCGTAATCGTGATGTCGGCATTGTTAGTGCCATCTACATTCGCCACCAAGCAGCTCAGCACAATCGCACGATCTGCTGCGTTACCAGTCGGCGCTTGGTAAATGTCGGTGGCGCTGGTGGTCGTCAGCTTGACGCTGGCGTTGTTAAAAGTTTCAGCCATGGTTTCAGGATAAGGCGATTACAAGGCCAAGGCTTACGCCGCCAGCAGCTGATGGTGTCTGCCAGCTCAGCGTACCTGAGCCGTTAGTGGTGAGCACCTGATCCGTTGTGCCATCAGCATCCGGCAGCGTCCATGTCACATTGCTGGCAACAGTAGCGGGCGCCTGCAACGCCACCCAGTTGCTGCTGTCTGAATCAGCAAAGCGCAGATCAGATTGAGCGTTTAGCGTTACGTCACCGGTCAACGTGCCGCCTGATTGCGGCAGTGCTGCATTAGCTAGGTCATAAGCCGACTTAACAGCGTTGGGTGTTGCCGCTGTTGTAGTGCTGGTGCTGCTGGTGGAATCCTCAAGCTGAACTGCACCTTTCTGCGCTGTTGTCGCGTCTTGGATGCTGATATCTGGCGTGGTGCCGCCACTGCTTGCAATCGGGCTGGTGCCGGTGACTGCAGTTACGGTGCCGCCGCTACCTGTGGCGCTGATAGTGATTGCGCCATCGCCGTTTGTGATCGTGACGCCACTGCCCTGCGTGATCGTCGCCTTTGCCAGCGTGCCATCGGTTTTGCCGATCAGTAGCTCGCCATCGGTGTAAGTGGTCTGCCCAGTGCCGCCGTAGCCGGTGCCGATGGTGGTGCCGTTCCATACACCAATGCCGATGGTGCCAACGCTGGTCAGGCTGCTGCTCACCACAGCGCTGCCCAGCGATGTGGCGTCAAGCACCTTGGTGCCAGCAATCCGATATTCCTTGGCGCTTGCTAAATCAACGTGCTCGCTGAATGTCCACGCATCTGTGGCGTCAACCCAGTTGATTGTCTTATCGGTATCGCCTTTCAGGGTGATGCCACCACCATCGGCGGTCACATCGGTTGGCGTGGCAACCTTGCCGATTTCAATGTTCTTGTCTTCCACTACCAGAGTGGTGGTGTCAATCGTTGTGGTAGTGCCGTTGACGGTCAGATCACCCTGAACGGTCAGATTGCTGTCAAACGTGACCACACCAGTCACGTCCAGCGTGCCCGGTACGTCTACGTTGTCGGTCCACTCAACACCAGTCCCAGCCGCATCGGTCTGCAGCAGTTGACGGGCTGCACCGTCTGCCAGCTTGCTGACGGCAATTTCTGCCGCTGCTGCAATGTCCGTATTAACGATGGGATAGGCGCTCAGCTGTGTGCCGGTGACATAGCCAAGGCTGGTCCATGCCGTAGCACCGTCGCCAATTTTCCAATACCCGGTATCGCTTTCAACGCCAATCTCACCAGCCAGCAGCGTTGGATCCTCTGCCGTCCAGTTGGCTGCCGTATCGCGTCGCTGGCGTTGAAGTGCTGAGAGGGTGATGCTCATGCGGCTGCACCAGGGGCGATCACATAGTCACGGGCAGGCGTTGCAGCTGCCCCACCTCCATTAAGGATATAGTCCCGCGCTGGCGTTGCACCAGCCAAACCGCCATCAAAGATCAGATCACCCGTGTTGATCGCATAGGTGGTGAGTGCAACATCGACACTCCATAGGTCGCAGGATCCATCTGTGACCGTAGGGGCTTCGGCATAGCGCCATGCGTAATCACTGAGCAGGGAGACTGGTGGCGTGGCGTAGCCGTTCCACACCTCTGCTGATAGGTAGAAAATATCAAAGCTGCCATTAACACTGAGGTAATGCGTTTTGATCTGATTCAGCTGCGCTTCGCTGATGTTGTTGAAGCTGAGCGTTAGCGATTGCGCAATCCTGCGGTTGCCTTGCCGATAACCGCTGTTCACGCCCGATAGCGTCACCTGCTGCTGCTGCGGCACATCACCAGGCGTAAAGCTGCGTGCTGATGGGATGAGAGCCGGAAAAGCCATGATCAGATCGGCACCGTTTCAAGCTCTACCGTCAGGTTGTAGCGCCGCGGTGATGCCACGCCAACCTCAAACGGGCCGGCATAGCGCCACTTGTAATCCACACTGCTAACTGGTGGCGTGCTGTAGCCACCCCATACGGCAGCCGATACATCAAATGGAATAAGGCTGCCCTCTTGCCCGGCATAGTGATCTAGCAGCTGCTGGGCTTCAGATTCGGTCAGATATTCATATCCAAGCGTTAGCCGCTGCGCAATGTAATCGCTGCCCTGCTTAAAACGGACCTCACCGCCACTGGTGCCGACGTAAACCTGCTGTGGGATATCGCCCAACGTGAGCGACCGGGTGCGCGGTGCCAGCGAGGGGAAGGTGGCCATCACACCACTGTAAAGGTGCCATTCAGCACTTCATCGCTGATCACCGCTTCATCGCTGCCGTTGACCGGGAACTGCGCCGCCTCAATGCTGGTGGTGCCATCGGTCTGGTGGTTGATCGCGGTGATCTGATACCATTCCGTTTCGGTGCGGTTGTCGCCAGTGCTAGTGATGCGCTGCCGCTGCACCTTGATCACATCCGTGGGCGCCAGTCCTGCGGTGGATAGTGGCGTGGCAAAGCTGATCGCATGAACGGAATACTTACGCCGTGCAAGGTAATGCTTGCCATAGATGATGGCGTGATCGCGGTTGGCGCAGAAGTCGGTCAGATCAAACTGCTCCACCGGCGCATCTAGGCTTACGCCGGTATAGCGCACCTGCACGGTTTGCTGTGTGCCAATCTTTGCAGGATCATTTTGCCGATACAACATCACCGCATTTACGTCCGTCTTTTCAGCCGCTGCAACGTAGGTCTTACTGAATGATCCAGGCAGGATGCTGGATTCGGTGAATGTCGCTGCAGGCGTCAGCGCAGTGGCATCAATCTCTTGGCTGGCGTTAAGCGGCAACAGCGGTGAGAAGCGATACTGCCCGCCGTTGGACTGGAACGACAGCAGGAAGTAGGGGGCAGTTTCACTCAAAAACTCAACGATATTCAGCGCCTCTGAAATCACGCCATTAAAGTGCAGACTGTATTCATCGCAGAATGCTGCGATATCCTGCATGTTGTCTGTGTAGATCGGCGCTGCCACGTCAGGATCCGTGGCGCTTACGCGCTTGTAGATCGTGAACAGATACATTGCCAGATCTACCAGCTGATTGCTGGCGCCTTGCGTGTAGCTGCCGCTCACAAGCCCCACGCTATAAAGATCAACCTTGATGCCCTGTTCGTAATAGACAGAAATCTGCCGCGTGGTGGTCGGATAACTGCCAGACTCCGGCGGATCGTAAATATCGCCAACGACTTTTAGAAAAGTGATGTCTGCGTAAGATGAGTTGTCAGCTGTTGGAGTGCTAGCGGGGTCTGCGTATTTGCTACGAACAGTTTCGTATTGAACGCCGTCTAATGTCCCAGTAGTCGCGGGGTTAGATGGATTCAGTTGATTGTCTAAAGAATCAAAATCCCAGACAAAGGTTAGATTCCCGCTTGCTCCAATCGCAGCCGGCCAAGTAGCAGGAGCAAAATATCCTTGCCCAAAAGTTGGGTCATCAATAAAATCCTGGACCGTGCCAATGGCTCCGCCGCCAATCAAATTAAAGCTGCCATCAAAGCGTCCGTTAAATAAATAAAGAAGACCAGGCGGCAGTCCGAAATATGCGTTATAAGCGGCTGTAATGTCATTGCCTGTTTCATTGTCGTAGATTGCATTAACGGTCATGTAAAACCCAGTATTTGTTGTGTCTCCTGATCCTCGTGCAACCGTGCGAGTGCCGGCGTATGTAGTGTCAATGTCTTCTATGCGCTCCGTGAATGATCCTGTTGTTTGTCGCACTGCGTCAACATAGGAGTAGGTCTCGTTTCCGCAATACATGCCAGAACCAAGAACCGGGCATGTGCCAGGCGACGCCGCAAGTGTTGCAGCACTGTTGTAGATATTGCTGATCGTGATTGTCTGATCAGCCAAGAACGCCATATTCCGCAGGCCAACCCATGTGCGGTGCTTTGCCGGGCTGCTTACAATCTCGCCCTGACTGATGGGAAACAGGAAACTGCCCTTAAAGAAATAGGATCCTGCCTTGACCAGTGATGGCTGCACCCAAACGCCGCCGTTATCGCTGACGCGCTTGCCGAACACAATCGGCACAGTCTCACCGGCTGTAGCAATGGTCTGCTGGGCGCCAAGGTCTGCCTTGGGTGCTTTGCGGTTGGCAGGCGATTTATCGCGTTGTGATGTTGATTGATTTGGCGTAGCTTTATCTTGCGCATTTCCGCGGACGATTTGAATCGCGCCGCCTGGTAGCTTTTTCTGCACCCATGACGTGCCAGGGTTTAGGCGCGTCAGCTCTGACTGCATCCAGTCGGCCTTGCGTTGTATCTCTGCTTGCCAAGCTTGTGAAATGGCCATTATTCACACTCCTTGCAAGCGTGCAGAGCTGCCGCTAACACCATAGGCGGCACTACTGCGGTGCATTTCTCAATGCAATCCACATCGCTCAACTCGCTGCCATCGTCGGCAACGTACACGAGCCGATTGTCTTCCACAAATAGCTTAACGCCATCATGCACAGCGCCATCGGTGCAACGCACTTGCAGGTTGATCGCCAGCAGTTGTCTCATGATCCTGTAAACCTCCCAACCAAATCAGATGCCACCTTGCGCGTCGGGATCTGTGGCTTGCTTTTGTCGATCACTGGACTGACTGACCAGCTCACGGAAGTGTCACTCACTGAAGCGCCATCAATGCCGCCAATGTAGCGGCTAACCAGACTGGCGCTAGCAGCATCAATCTCATCCTTGCCAGCATCCTGCAAATAGAGCGATGCGATCACAAGACGCCCGGTGCCGATAGCCGCATCGGTCAGATCAACGATATCGCCCGTGGCCGCAATCTCAATCGAAAGCTCGCCAATGCTGTTGGCTGGGCGCAGCGTGAAGCCCTCAGCGGTAAACGGAATGTAAACAAAAGTGCCTTGCACGTCAGAATCCACCACTGACAGATCCTGGGGCACTTGATAGAAATTCTGCCACCTGCGTGTCGGCGCACGTTTGCCGGTGCTGATGTCGTACACGCTGGTGCGGTCAGCGTAATACTCAAGGAAACAAAGGAGATCGTATTGAGCCATTAGGCAATCCCCAGCTGACGGCGCACACTGCCATCACCAGCAATCAGGTTCAGCGTTTGATTAACGCCGGCCTGCACTGCACGGCTTAGATCTTGCGTTGTGACGTAGTTGGTGCCATTCATCTGCGTGACTGGCCCGGTCTGAATGCTGACGTTAGCGCTGGGCACCACCATGCCGCCCTCAGCAAAACGCGGAATAGCAGACGGGCCACGCACGCCAGCCATCCAGTTGGCAGCAAATGCGCCAGCCTTGGACTGCGGCACGATGTATTCGGGCTCGCCACCCTCTCCAACCATTGCGATGGTCGGCCCGGTGACAACGCCGCCATCGGCAAAGCGGGGTAATGATACGCGGGAAGCCTTTGGAATATTGACGCCAGGCAAGCGGTTAGCTGCGGCAATCAATCGATTGATGGCATCAACAGCGCCGTTAATGCCGCCTTCAATAGCTGCCATGATGCCATTCAATGCCCCTTTCACAATGTTCACGGCAGCAACGAACGGGCTGGAGATGATTTCTTTCATCCTGGCCCATGCGTTCTGAATGAACTGCAGCGACTGCTGGAATGCGTTTTGCAGCACTTGGATGAAGTTTTCTTGAATCCATTGCCATGCTTGCTCAAATGGTTGTTTGATGAACTCAAAGATGCCCACCCAAGTGCTGACGTACCAGTCCACAACTGTCTGGCCAAGCTGAATGACCGGATCAATAAAGTTGGTTTTGTACCATTCCCACGCCTGCATAAAGGGCTGCTTGATGAAATCAAACACAGCCATAAAACCCTCGCCAAACCAGTTGACCAGTTGCCCCATCGCATCAATAACAGGCTGCACAAAACTCTCGTGGAGCGTCTGGGGGATTTGTCCTATTTGTCCAAACCAATTTGATATAGCATTCCATGCTCCCATAAAGGCTTCTTTGATCTGATCTCTAAATTGCCACGCAATCGCAATCACGGCGCCAATGGCAATCACGATGCCAGCGGGGCCAGTCAACAGCGCAACAATTGGGCCAATGATCGGAGCTAATGCACTAAGTGCGCCAACTACGGCACCAAGCGGGACGGCAATCGCTGCAATCGGTATCGCAATGGCAGCAAAGCCCGCGGCTAAATCCTGAACAGGCTGAGGCAACGTGCCGAACCATTCAGATGCTTGCTCAATAAATCCAATGAATTTTTCAAAACTAGGTAGCAGCTTCTCAGTCAGACCCATTGCAAGTAGGCCCAGTTTTTCCTGCATGTTTTCAATGCGATCATTGAACGCCGCGGCACGATCAGCAAAATCCTGCGTTAGCGCAGTGCTCATATTGCGCACTGCATCGCCGCCGCTGTTCAGCATCGGAATCAGCTCGCTGCCGATCTTGGAGCCAAAGATATCCGCAGCCAGCGCTGCCTTTTCAGGGCCATCTGCCATCTTGGCAAACTTGTCTGCGATATCAAGCATCACTTGATCGGATTCGCGCAGCTTGCCATTGGCATCGGTGATCTTGATGCCCAGCTGATTAAATGCCTCAGCAGCTGGCCCAGTGCCTTTCGTTGCTGCATCTTGCATATTGTTTGCAAGCGCCTTGAAGCCTTTGCCAACGCCTTCAATGCTGGTATCGCTTAGCTCTGCAACCTTGCGGAACTTATCAAGCATCGGAGCTGCAACACCAGTCCGCTGCGACAGCTTTGACATTGCATCAGCAGCGTCTAGGTTGTCTTTTGCAATCTTGCCAATAGCTGCGACAGCAAGACCAGCGGCAACACCAACGCCCTTGAGACCATTCATGGCGCCAGCAGCGGCGCCCTTGAGCCGCGCCATGGCTCCAGCAGTTTTGTCAGACTGCCCGGCCACCTTCTGCAGGCCACTATTCAGACCACTCAGCTGCTGCAGGCCATCAACCTTCGCCTTAATGGTCAGCGCGGTTGTCATGTCCAACGCCATGGCCGCTACTTCCTGCGCTTCATAAAGCCTGCTATCACTGTAGCCTCAATGATCTGTAAATCCGCCAAGGTCTTGGCAGCATCATCCTTGATGCCATATACATCGAACACCCAGCGCACAGCGCCATAGTCCAAGCCGATAATGGCGCCGGAATCAGCGCGCCACTGCGTCTGCACCTTTAGAAACATGGCCACCGCTGGCCACGCGTCTGGCAACACCTCAAAATCCTCAGCCTGTTTGCTTGGTGGTGGTGCAATGCCCAGCACCGCTGCATCCTTGGCTGTGTCGTCGATCTCGGTGCCGCCCAGCCAGTGCTCAGCGGCGCCGATTAGTTTTTTCGTTTCGCCTCCACAAGCGACTCGAAATAGGCTTCGATCAAAGCGCCAGCCATAAAGGGCACATCCAACAGCTGCGCCTTGCTGCTTTTGCTAAATGGCACCGGCTCACCGTCGCCGTCCACGATGCCATCCCATCCCACCAGAATTTCATCGGCAACGGTCACATCACTGATCCCGTCGCCGCCATCATCGCCACGCTCAAGCGCCTTCATACGCTTATTGGCCAGCTCCTGAATCTCATTGATGCGGCTTTGCGGCAGCCGCTTGAACTCCGCATCAAAGGTCTGCCGCTCCCTTTTGCCACCATTGGCCGGCAGCTTGATGCTCACCGGCCAGGTGTAGGAGTCCGACTGCTTTAGGACAAAAGCCACGCGATCAGGTGAAGACGATCTCTAGCTCATCATTGCCCGAATCGGTCGGGGTGGCAATGTAGGGCAGCGTCAGCATCTGAATGCCATCCTCATCGCTGTAGGACGGATTGCCTAGATCGATTTGGCCGGCAGTGAAGGTCACGATATTGCCAGCGGTCTGCCCGTGCTGGAACGTGAGGTTCCCGGTGCTGGTGCCAGTGGCATCGTTGAAGAAGTTGTGAGTTCCAACCGGCACGGCTTCGATCATCACTTCGCCGGCAGGGGCGCGGTTGGTGATCAGAACCTCCTTAGTGCAGCCCACCAGCTCGCGGTAGACCAGCTCGTTAGCCATCTCAAGCGTGAAGCTTTGCAGGCAGCCGGCGTAGCTGAACACCTCAAAAGCGCTGGTGTTGCCCTGCTTGAACACCACCGGATCAGCCTGGTTGGCATAGGTCGGTGCGCTGATGGATACGTCAGTCGGTGCGTTGTAGATGCCAGTGAACTCGAAGGCAATCGTTGGGATCTCGCCAACGGCGCAGTTCAGCGAGAATGTGCCGCGGCAGCCGGTGGCCTTGTGCAGCACGCCATCGTTGTTGAAGTAGATGGTGACAGAACTGGGCGATGCGTCGCTGTTCGGCTCATAGGTGACGCTGGTGCCAGCGCTCACGGTTTCGGTCATGCTGCACGCTTCCAGCAGCGGACCATAGGCGGGCGCCGTGCCAGCAGCACCAGAGCCGGCCAGTTCAACCTCAAAATTCACCAGCACGCGGGTCTGCGCCAGCAGCTGCTCCGATTGGCCGAGGTAGGGCCGGATCAGCTCACGGCTCACCGTGTCAGCTTCCAGCGGTGTCACCTCAATGTTGCGCACCAGAATCGCGTTGGCGCTAGAGGTTGGCGTCGGATCGGTGCCGTATGTCGATTCAGTTTCGGCCAGCAGCAGCTGGCGACGGGTAAGCAGCGGCATGGCGTGGCCTAAAGATTGAATCTTTCACCCATCGTAGCCGGGTCAGCTTGTAGTCAGATTCGTGACAGAAGTGCGATATCGCACGAGATACTCACACGCAATCACGCCGGCAGGTTGATCAGCTTCAATCAGATCAAAGCTCACCGATTGTGGTTGCACATCAATCGCATAACCGCCCAGCGTTAGGTCGGCCATGATCTTGCTATGGAGTGACTGAACGGTGGCATCAGCCTGCTGATCCGGCACATTCCCGCGCACGATCACCGCAACGCGCACCGTCAAGCTCCAGTCCAGCGTGGGCAGCGCGGTGTTTTGCACTGCCGTATCGCTCACAGGCTCAATCACGATGGCTGGGCTTTCCTGCCTAGCCAATGGCTCCACCCGGCTGCGGTAGATCCGTGTGCCGACGCCAGTGGTGCCGGTCAGCGCAGTCTTAATAGCGCTTAGGATCTGCTCGCGCTTGGTGGTCATGCGCGCACCTCAACAGCGATCAGCCGTGCGCGTTTTAGAACCAGATCGCTAGCTCCACTGTGGTTTGCGATAAACAACGACACCTCATCGCCATCGTCTAGCTCAACCATCCAACTGGTCACAAGATTGGCCTCTTCCGCACCGCTGCCCGTAGATGCCCGGCATTCAGTGGCATCAATCGCCGTGCCATTCTTTGCAAGCTTCACGCCCAGCGTGCTGTTGTTGCCATCAGTCGCATCAATGCTGCCGTAACAGCGAAACAGCTTGGTTGCGCCACTGTCATTCTTCAAGCCAAACGCATCGCTTGTGCCCAGCACCATCTGGTAGTTGGTGTCAGTGTCCAGCGTTGCAGTCAGGCCGGTTGTGACGTAAACGCCTTGGGTTGTAATCGTGATGTTCCCATCAGTCATCTTGCTGATCTGACCACGAACCGCAACGCCATCGATGTAATAGCTAAGACCAGTCCACGCGGTAGAGCCGTCGCCTACCTTGTATTTGCGCGTATCAGTCTCAACGCCCATCTCGCCGGCAAGCAGCGTTGGGTTGGCGCTGGTCCAATTTGCAGCTGTATCACGCCGCAGCCGGATGCGTGCAATGCTGCTCATGCCGCGCCACCATCGAGATCGTTGCCTTCAAGGTAGCTGCTAGAAGCGCTGCCACCGTCAAACTCAGGATTTAGCTGTTCGTTGCCTAGGTCGGTGATCACATCATCAACATCACCGCCATCAATCGGAGTATCAGGCTCAGCCAGGCTTGTGGCCACGCTGCGCATCAGGCCGATCTGGCAAAACGCGCCATCATCAATCAGCCGCGTCTCGCGCACCGTGTAGGGCACGCCGTTCACGCTGATCTCAGCGCCATACTGCAGATCGCCAAAATCAGAAGCGCGCGCCGTCAACGTGTAGTCAGTGCTAAGCACCTGATCACCCGCAAGCACCTCCATCGGCATATCCAAGATGCCTTGTGCAGTAACGGCGCCAGCCGTGCAGCTGACGTCGGAATCTGCCAAAAACACATTCAGATCTTCAGAGATCGCCATCGGCTTTTGCCTTCTTTGGCGCCGCCTTAGGCTTCACCACCTCAGCAGGTGCGTCAGTGGCGCGACCCATGCGCAGCAGTTCATTGGCCACTTTGTTGTCAAGGTCGTAGACCTTGCCTTCTTCAAGATGCTGCTGTTGTGCGCAGCAAGTCCGAACAATCAAAACACGCATAAAGAAAAAGGGGGCCGGTTGCCCGGCCCCGCCTCCCTATCAGGTGGTTACGTCAAGGATGGCCGCGAAGCTCTCGGCGTGACGCACTGCCACGTCATAAGTGACGATGGCGCGCACGCTGGTCAGAGCCTTGCTGAAGTCGTCGGAGTCTTCACCCACAACGATCTCAAGACCGTTACCCCAGAAGCCAACCATGGCCTGAGAGAAGTCGCCCATCAGCATTGCAGAGCAGACGCCGCTGCTGGTGCCCTTGGTCAGGTTGCTAGGCACCTGATTGGTCACATACAGCGGGTAGCCGTTCACCGAGGCGGGGGTGCCGCCGCGGCCGATGGCGTTCAGCTGATCATTGACCAGGTAGGCGCCGTCAGTGGTGGTAGAACCACCAGCGCGGAGCTTCTTCAGCTCAGCCAGCACCTTGGCGTTGGTCACATAACCGATAGCGTCGCGGTTCACCGCGCCGTTGTCGATCAGCACCTGCTCTTCAAGGTCCACCAGAGCGTCAACCGTGATGGCGCCGCCGTTGGTGCCCAGAGCCACCGAGCCGATGCCGGAGGTGTTCAGGATGCCGGTGGGTTGACCGGAAGAACCGGAGCCGTTCAGGATGCCGAGATCAATGCCGAGGTTGATGCCATCGGTGAGGTCACGACGCACCAGATCTTCGATGCCAGGGGTGGCCTGCAGCAGAGTTTGACGGCTGTACTTGGACAGGGCTGCCAAATTCTTGGGCTGCAGAGTCACCTGATCAAAGGTGGACTCCGATTGGGTGATCGCGGTGGTTTCGGTCGACAGGTAATAGGTCGAAGCGACACCGGAGCGACGGGGGATCGCCACATCACCGACCAAGCCGGTCATGGTGCGGATGCCCAGGTTGAGCATCACCGACTGATTGCGCAGAGCTTCGATGAACTCATCAGCCATCAGATCGGTGGCCACCAGATTGCCGCCGGTGGTAGCACCAGAGGTCACATAGGTGGCGCGCTTAGCCAGTGCAGAGAAAGGCACGAAGAAGCCGCGCTTGCCGGTTTGGGCAAAACCAGATTGCTTCTGCACTTCCTGGCTGATCTCGCGGACCAGGCCGGCCTCACGAGAAGACCAGTCGCCGCTCAGAGCGGCGCGAATGCCCTCGCTGATGCTGTAGGTGGCAGCATCGCGCTGATCCATTTCAACGGGCTTAACAGCCTCAACGGGCTTGGCGCCCAGCTTGTCGAGCACCGCAGCGCGGGCTTCATCAATCGAGCGGCCGGACTCGATCATTTGACGGCCAAGGTCGCCCATAGCGTGCTTGTCGCACAGAGCGGTAATACCAGCGATGCGGGAGCGCTCAGCCTCCATGGCTTCGGCCCGCACCACTGCCAGATCAGGGGTGGTGTTTTCCATTTCAGGAATGGGATCGGGTGTAGGTGCTGCCGAGGCAGCGTTGAGGTCAGTCTCTAGTGAACGGCCAACCCCAACGGAGGGATCAGCTGGCACAGAAACAACGGACACCTCGTAGGGCGTCCAAGCAGTAGCAACAAAGTCGCCACTGCCACGCTCCTCCATTGTGTCGATGGAGTAGCCAAAGGAGACATTCCTAAGAACGCCATCCTTCACATCGCCTAGGACTTCCTGAGCGAATGGGTTGCGGCTGAACCGCACGCGCACATAGCCCCGGCGCATTTTGCCGTCGATGTACGCGCGCTCCACCACACCAATCACACGATCAGGGTTGTGATTGAAAAGCAGTGGCGCAGAATCGTTGAGGCGGGCTAGATCAGCCGCTGCAGGGTCATGGCTCAGGATTTCATTGCCGAAATACCGAGCGACCGGATATTCCGAGCTAAAGGGAAACTCAAACGTGCGCTCTTCAACCTCAGCAAAGGTGGTCAGTTCAGCACGCTGATACTTGCCCTCCAGATCGCGCAAATTGCGCTCCTCTGTCACGCCAGTGGCCTCCTCAAATTCGATGGGTTGGTAATCGTTCTCGTCCAGCCAAGCACGGGCCTGATCAGCGTCGAAAAACTCAACCCGAAACCGAATGGCTTGCAGTTCGCTGGTCTCGCCCTTAATGCCGTAGATAAAATCAACGCCCTCGCCGCCTGCGTCGTTTTCACGCCGTAGCTCGTCATACTGCCCAGGGTCAGTAAGCCGTGCAGCGTGCTCGTTTGGATACGGCCGAGCGGCGTCCATCTTTATCTCAGCTGATGTCGTCATCATAGGACTCATCATCCGATGAATCCTCAACTAGATCATCTTCAGGCGATTGCGGATCAACCATGGCAGGCGCCGCAGTCTGGAAACTGCCGCCAGCATTCATCACAGTCGGATCTGTATCGACCGCGATGCCAAGCTCCTCCAGCTTCTCAAGCTCAGCCTTGCGGGCTAGCAGATACTCATCCAAATCACCGCCCTGCTCGTTGACCACCTGAGCCAAGGTCTTGAAGCCGCAGCGGATCGCCTCTTTATAAGCCGCCACTTCCTTCTGAGGATCAACCCAGCCCCATGCGCGTGGCACCCACTTGATGCGCTTGAACCGCATCGGCTCCACCTCGTAGAGCGGCAGGTTCAGTGCGCCGCTCATAACCGCCATTTCCAGCCATGCCTCAAACACCGGCTGGTGGAAATTCTTGATCACATAATCCTGCAGCGTGCGCCAGTGCTCACGATCCTCCAGCAGGCTCAGCCGGCTGCTGCTGTAGTTGGTTTGGCTGTAGTCACGGCTTACCGTTTCATAGCTGCAGCCAATACCAGCCGCCACAGCGCGCAGCATCGCCCGCGTGAACGGCTCAAACTGCCCATCAGGTGCGTCAAGGCTTGGCACGCTGACCGATTCACCAGGCTGCAGATATTTGAAGGTGCCTGGCTCAAAATTGCTGACGCGCTCACCGTCGATCACCTCATCGCCAATCAGCTCACCTTCAGGGCTAGTAATGAATCCCATCAGTGAGCTAGCCGCACGAGCGCGCACCACTTCGGCTTCCTCATAGCCGCTCAGATGGTGCATTCGCTTGATTGCACTGGCAAACATCGTCACGCCACGCGTTTGGCCGGGCCGGTCAAACAGCGCAAGGTGGATCACCTCACCAGCAGGCAGCATCAAATGTCGCTTGCCGGGGCTGCCAGTGAACGGGCCATCACCAGGGTGCGACGCCAAAAACGCGTATTGCACCGGCCGACCCCATTTATCAACCTCAACGCCCATGCGCCATTCATTGCCGGCAACGGTGCTGTTGCCGTTGTAGGTCTCATCCAGCTGGTCAGACTCGATCAGCTGCAGCGCAAACGGAATGCCGCTATTGCCAAATGGTTGCCGGATCAGCCGGATAAAGATTTCGCCGCTCTCACACATGGCGCCAACTGCCATGCGCTCAATGTCGGCAAAACACAAACGCCCGGCCACGTCGCAATGCTGCTTATATCCCCAATAGCGCCATGCGTTCTCAATGGCCAGATTGATCTGCTCATCAAGCTTGCCGCCGCGCTGCATCATCACTTGTGATTGCAGCTTGACGCCAGTGCCGATGACGTTGTTGACCACGGCGCGCTTTGCCTGCCGCGCATAGTCCGAATCACGTACCAGTTGCCGCGCACGGTTGCGCAGTCGCGTCAGGCTGCCATTGATCTCAGCATCTGCGCTGGTGCCACCGGCAATCCAGTCAGTAGTGAGCCGGCTTACGGTCGCGCCTTCATACATCCGACGCGGCCGCCGACGCCGCACCGGCTCAAAACCCATCGCCCGAAATAGCCGCGTGCGCAATCCCATCAGAACCTCACGAACAGGTTGTGCGGATTGCCAAGACCATTGGCGATCAAGTCCGCCATCTGTTCGCGCTTCACTTCAGCCTTCAGCTTAGATTCACGCTCCATCAGCTCGCCAAGATCCAACTTGGTGAAGCTGCGGCTGCCGATGCTGTATTGCTTAGCGCCGCCGCTGATAATCGCGCGGATT
>Ga0208644_1002164_pt1 | contig 15839 bp, 18 predicted proteins | sample VirMetDEL_Nov_18_FD_184517 | JGI IMG/M metagenome (GOLD analysis project Ga0208644, IMG submission 184517) | Aqueous microbial communities from the Delaware River and Bay under freshwater to marine salinity gradient to study organic matter... | ecosystem: Environmental > Aquatic > Marine >... | reverse complement strand
CGTCGCTGTTAAGGGCTGGCACCATATCGAACTCGGCCCCGAACGCCTTAAGTAGTATAACCTTCCACTGATCAACCGACATCAGTTGGCCGGTTCGCGGGTGGGGTATCGTGCGCGACCACTCGCGGATGATACCATGCAGCATCTCGTTCTGTTCGCTGGACCGCTTAGGCGCAGCCAGCGTGACAGTGTAGCCCTCCGGTATCCGCGACACGGCGGCAATCGCTTGCTGCCGTGTCTCAGGGCCTCGTATGGTGAACCGCTCCGACATCAGGATGCCATCTCCATATGCTCTGCCGCGTGGCATTTCGGGCATAGCCACATCACATCAAGCGGCTTGCTGTAATCTGCGTGATGCCCGTGGATTATGCCTGTTTCGCCGCACTTTTGGCAGCAATCAGGCTTTTTTAGCTCGCCGCTTCTGACAGCCTTAAAGACCGCCCTATGGGCCTCGTGCTTTTGCGGGTTCTCGCGATTATAGTTCGCCCTCGTTTCAACCCTGTGCGGCAGCATCGCTCTCTTCCTGTCATACGCTTTGGCGCAGGCTTTGCACTTGTTATGAAGACCGTCAGGCCTAGCCAAGTCGCGATAAAATTCAGTGAGAGGAAGCTCCGCACGGCATTTGTAGCACACCTTAAGGGATGGAGTTGTCATCTAGGCTCTCCTCGCGCATCAGAAAGGGATCGAGTCGTCAAGCTCTGCCGTCGCTGGCGCAGGGGCTGGCGCTGCCGGTCGAGTGGCGGGCGTGATAGAACCGGAGCCGACGTGGACGATCAGGTCGTCGACGGCCGACACCACGACCTCTGTCACATATTTCTTCTCACCATCCTTCTCGTAGCTCCGGGTGCGAAGCTTTCCTGACAGCGTCACGGCATCACCTTTGACAGCGCTCTTGACAGCACTGACAGAGCTACTGTCAAACGCCACAACTGTGTGCCAGTCGTCGAACGTTTTGTCCTTGAACGTGGACGAGGTTTTAACGCGGATGTTCGCCATCTCGCCATTGCTCGTCTGCCGGATGTTCACGGCGTCGATCACGCCACTCAAAAAAACCTTGTTCATCTTCAATCCTTCCGTTTTTTGTTGAGATCATTGAGATCGCTTTGCAGTTCAGCCAAAAACTCGCGGGCGTTGTCCACAAGCTCTTGGAAGTCCTCACCTGACGGCCTGATCGTCACCTTGACGATGTCGAGACCGCTGGGTAAGTCGGGGCAAAAAGACATGAGGTTGCAAATCTCCATGTCCATGACCCATAGCTGCGCGGTGCATTGCGCGGCATATTTTCTGACAAGCAGGTCAGAGTTCCTGACATACTCTAGATGGGTATGGGGCAGCGGGCATTTGAATTCCCACAGACAGTGATTTCGCTCATCAACCCCATCGCATGAGGCCCCCAGCCAATCAGCCCGATCGGTGTCGAGCAGAATATCCCGCTTGGCGAGGCCGACCTCACGGATCGTCGCGTCGAACTCCAGTTCGGCCATTGCGCGGGCTTGTGGTTCAAGCTCTGTGCCGCGCATCATGGCGTCGTTGACGAACGTAGGAACCGGGCGGCCGGTAAGGCGTTCGCAGATCAGCTTCGCCTTGAGCGCGGCGCGTGATGCGCCCCACCTGCTCTCGGTCTTGGTCTTGGTCTTGGCAAAGGCGTCCTTGACAACAGAAGCCGTCAAGAGCCCAGCGCGAGCAGCCAGCCACTCGTCGCTGCCCTGTTCAACGTCGATATATTCAGTCGCCATCTTTTGAACCCCTGATCTTTGCCTTGAGGCGCTCGACAATCTTGTCGTAATCAGCGACCTTGATGTCGGTGAGGAGTGTGACTTGAGCCGCCTTGCAGACAGTTTCGCGGTCTACCCCGGCCTCTTTGTAGAGGAGGACAAGATCGTCGAGCTGCTTTTCAGTGATCTTGGGGCTCTTGCTCCGCTGCATTGCGGCCTCGCCATCGTCGTCGACCGGCGGCAGCATAAACACCTCTTGCAGCAGATACCGCTGGGCATAGGTGCTGGCTGACCCCATCGCCTGCGGGTCCAGACTGTCGCCCATCGGTAGAAGCTTGGTGTAGTGTGACTTTTCGCCTGTCTCGACATGGACGAGCGTGAGCGTAGCGCCGACGCACCGGACATCTGGCACATACTCTGTGGACAGCGACATCAGGACGCCGTGCTCGTTAAGGGCAGGCAAGACGCGGCGGACAACAGCGCCCAGCGTGGCGTATTCGTTGCCATAGTATGAGTTCGACGCATCGCGCTTAACACCGCCGCCGACCTCCTTCTGCACCTCGAAAAGTGCTTTGTTCAATTCAGACATCAGAACCTCCTTCGTTGTTGATGAACCATATCTAATGGCTCTTGTGGAATTGTCCAATCACGAATTGTTACAGTGTGAGATAAAAGGTGAGGGGGGAGCGCGAGGCCGGAGGAAACCTGTTGCTCAACCCCCTCTATACGACCGGGCCGGAGAGTAGAGCGCCTAGTCGTATTTCCACTGATCGACAGGCGACCAGCTTTCGTTTCTAAATATGAACACTCCGGGATCAATTTGCAAGCACAACTCGGGTGGCATCAACTTGCCGGCGCGGAAAGTCAGGACGGCGAAGCCGGGTATCCAGTTGCGCGGGTTGTCCTCAGTATAGGCAAACGCCGGGTGATACGGATCTGACAGGCAGCCGGTATCGACGCCATAGCGGGTTCCCCGATAGTCTGTCCACGGTATAACCTTGGGGCTGTGCAGATGGTTCGTGATGATGTTGACGCCGGTCTTCAAGACATTGTTGTAGACAGCGTGGACGCCACCGGCAATGCGGTGCTTGATAAACGTGTCGCCGTTGACAGCAACCGTGAAGCACGATGTCCAGTCCTTGTCAAAGTGATCGTGCAGGGCTGTCCCGGCCACCTTCTCAAGCTGGGGAAGCGTAGCGGCTATCTTGGCTTCAAATCGGGCGTCGTGGTTACCCAGCGTCCAATATAGCGCAGCATTGCCCGCACTATCCTGTATCTCGCCCAGCCGCTTCTGACAGACGAGCAATTCTTCAGCAACTGACGGCTGATCCGACCAGTTGATCGGGGGCCAGCGAGATATTGCGGCTCCATCGAAGGCATCTCCATTATAGACGACGATATCGGGCTTGATCCGCTCTGCCACCTGACAGAAGGCCATGTGAGCGCCTGCCGGAGGCCCCGGCCAATAGTGGCCGTCACCGCCGACAAGGATGGTTCCATCCGGTAGGTCGACATTAATTCGACCTGACCCGTTAGCCTCGCGGGAGTATCGGGCATTGGGCGAGACAATCTCGTTGTCATCCCGGTCCTCCAGCCTGCGTCTGCGGCGTTTGATTGACCGCTCGTTCATACCATACTTCTTCGCCATCGCGGCGGGGCCTATCGTGCGATACTCCTCAATGAAGTCCGCCTCAGGCAGCTTTGGTAATGTCATTGGAGCTCCAATCCACACTGTGATCTCGCGAGGCTTCTCAGCTTGTCGTAGAAGGATTCTGGCATTGGTTTGCCAATGCCAGTGACGATGGAAAACGTGTCGGACACGAGATAAGCCTCAAATTCATACTCTGGCGCACATCCGTTGCCCCGGCTCTCGACCTGTAGGTGATGTGTTATTTCGTGGACGAACACCTCCGGCTCCTCGTTGAGGCTGTAGCCGTGCTTCAGATACATGACGCCAGCCGAATAGACGGCGCGGTAGCTACCGCCGTCTCCCATCATCTCGTTGAGGCGCTCTTGGGTGACAAACTTCCATTGCGGCCACTCCTCCATCTGCTTGTAGCCTGTTATATCCATCGCAAAGCGGGCTAGTGCAGCCGCCCTATGCTCGACGGGGACATTATAGAAACCCAGCTTCGCCAACAGGGCCGCATAGCCGGGGGGTGGCGCGGTGACGACAGCGGCGTTGCAGGTAGACAACATGAGGGTCAAGGCGCTAAAGAGAGCCACTGACGACAATACGCCTATTGCAAACAACGCACTTGCAGCAAGGAATGTATGCTTGATTCTAGACATGGGAACCTCCGTTTCCGATACCCATTACATAAGGGGCAGGCGGGAAAGTGTCAAGCGGTTATTCGCATGAGAATACCCATGATGATTTCTGGGCTGCTAGAGCGACGAGCTATCATGCAACCGTCACGCATCAGGAACACAATGACCTTGGGGGCACCCTCGGCCACGACAAAGATGATGGTGTCGGGGGTTTCTTCCTCGACCTTGCCATACTGCGCCTTGAGCTGAGCCAAGAAGGCCGTGACATCGCTACCTTCAAGCGAGATGCCCTTAACGGACAGGCCCTGCGCGTTGAGGATGGCAATATCCTTCTGTATATCCAGCGGGCCGTAGCAACTCTCAACGTGGGTATCGCTTTTGGCGGGTCCGGCTGCAATGAAAATTGCCGTTATGATGGCCGCGAGGGCTGCAAGAGCTTTCATTTAACGTGCACCTTTTTCAAGAGCGCGAAGGCGCTCGTCCAGTTTCTCTATAAGCGTGTTTATTCTTGAGTTAAGAGCGGATTGTAGTTGGAGGTCGCGGGAAGCCTCCTCTTGGGTATACCTGCCGCCGTCGCGAGAGAAGAGCTCAAGGTTGCTAACGCGGGCCTTTATCTCACCGAGGTCTTCTGCCGCATCCAACCGGCTTGAAACAAGCTCAGTCTTAAGCGCGTCAATGCTGTGGGCCAGCTTGTCAATCGTGTCGTTCATGCCACTATAAACTGCCCAGCCGACAGCAACCGCGCTGGACAGGACAATCGGAGCCATGATGGTGGCAGCAAGCGCGCTGATCCGTATCCAGACGGATCTTGATACCCTATCTATGTTGCCGCCGTCGCCAAAGGTCATTTCTTATTTGGGATCAAATAGGTGATTATGTAAGACACTAGCGCCACACCAGCCGTCCCAATGTATGGGCCAAGCGCGGCGTCGATGTCACAAGCCTGCGTGACCACCACGGCGGCGGTTCCGGCTGCGCCAGACAGGCCAGCGGCGACCGCCTTGAAGGCACGGGGGCCAAGGTATCTAGCGACGGCAAATCCAAGTGTAGCGATCATTTTCATCTCCCAAAGATAGCACGAAGGATGGCAAAAATCCAATGTTCGCGCGGCGGCGTAACAGGTTTTACCGGATCTTTTACGGCCGCGACAACCTGTGGCTCTTTGTGCAGCGGGTCATAACCGGAGTTAAACAAGGCCCGCTCAAACTGTAATGACAGGCGAGCAATCTCTTGCGCCCGGTCTGTGCCATTGACGACGCGGCGAGCGTTGACGTACTCGCGGAGGTCTTCGCTGTCAGGCTCGTCCTTGTTGTCAATATAGTCTGACAGCTTTTTCCCGGTGAACCAGCCCTCTGTCATCCCACGGCAGGCAATCTCCCACGCGACCTCCGGGACGAGGGCAAGGTCCGGGTTGCCGACAAGGTCGCGGCCGATCTTGGCTCCCGCCTTCCTGTAGTTGTTGCGCCCGGTAATCTGGACATACCCGCGACCGTGAAACCTCGCCCCATCTCCGGGCGAGTTGTTTCCCAGCGACTTTCCAACTCTCGTTCCGGGTCCGTAACGTTTATTAAAGTAGGCCGCGCCGCCATACTCATTGATTGGCTGCATCCGCTGACCTGTCTCCCACCAGAATGTGCCGAGCATATTGGCGGCAAAGCCCAAATCAATCCGGCCCTCTTCCATCCGGTCGAGGATGAACTCCATCCCCGCCACGTTTTCAGTGGTGAGGTTGAGGTGTAGGCGCAGGGCGTCGTAGAAAGCTTTGCGGTTCATTGTTCGCGCCGGGCCTTGAAGAATGCTGCGATGTGCCGGAGCGTTGAGATCAAAAAGCTTTTCATGCTGTGCTCCCTATTTTAATTCGACAGGCCACACCGCCCCTAACTCGTCTGGCGTCTTTGCCGCGTCAACGTCGCTTTGGACGACCTGAGGCAAATCGCGGAGTATCTGCTTTTCAGCCTCGACAGTCGCCACAGCCGCTGCGTTTTGCTGGCTGGTGGCAATAATCCATTCCGTGTCTTTTTCAGCGAGTTTCTTATTTCGCGCGACGCGGATGCGCGTCATTTGAATACCCCGCGCCTTTACCATGTCGTGATCGACGGCTTTGCCGTTGACCTTCCATGCATCTCGGAATGTCCTATCTGCGGGAATATCTGCAACATCTATCGGAGTGATCGACACAATGGCTGCGCGATCTTCGTCCGTCCATTTTCCAATGCACTCGTCAGGCGTGGCTTCATTCACCGTCTCCATTATGGAGACACCACCATCGGTGCGTTCAATTGCGTATTTAGCCATTATGCTTGGTCTCCAAAGCCAGAAACAAACCAGCTGACGGGATCTCTAGGGGTGGCACCTAAGTCATAAGCCCGGCAATCAATCACACCCGCGGCAATACTATCCGCATATGTAGTTAATTGGTTTGCCGCATATAATCCACATACAGAAGCGCACCAATTTGCACTCGAAAAATCCGTGTCGATTGTTACCCTAAGGTCTCCAGTTCCTGTGTCGGTTATGCTTGTAACATTGTGGCTCGTGGCGATGGATGGGGTTCCTCCGCCGGTAGTGCATACCCAAAACTTAGCAGTGCCGGGATGGAAATTCATGGTTCCCGGTGTAGCCGCCACGGTATTAGAGGTAGCCGCCTCCATCTCGGTTTGGTTGGCGGCGGACAGGCCAGCCGTCGCAAGCGCAGCAATCGCCGCCGCAATGGCATCAGGGGCGACGATGCTTGCAGTCGTGCCGACCCCCGCCTCCCATACGGCATCAGCTTGCTCGGTCTGGGATGCGTCGGTGCTGCGGACCAGTGTTGCGTCATTGCCGGCGTCGTCCGTGAATTTCGGCACATTCGGCGTTGCCGTCTCAACCCAGAACTGACCCGATCCCGCCGTGTCTGCCTCCGCCGCCGCTTGTTCGACTAACTTAATCGTGCCAAGGTTGGTAATGTCAAACCCGCCGCCGTCCAAGGCCCCGCCGAGAGTTGGCGTGGTGTCCTCGACCACGTTTGACAGGTATGTTGTGCTCTGAAGTCCGCTAATCGGGTTAAGCATGAGCCACGAGCCAGCCCCCACGCTGGCGTCGTAAATCACGCAGACGGGCATCCCAGCCACAATGTCACCGGCTGACAGAGCCGTGGCGGACCCGTCGCCCTTTACAAGCGCCTTTGCTCCGACACTATCGACATTAAGGGTCGCCGCACCTGTGTTTGTGCCGCCAGCGATAAACATCAGCTTAAGGCCGTCGGCGTAGGCTGTGATCGTCTGCGCGGTTGTCAGAGTGACGGTGTCAGTGCCAGAGGAGGCCGCCGCACCGCCAACATCATCCATGTACTGGGCAAAGTCAGCCATCAAGCTGCGGATGGCATTGTTCAGCCCGGAAAAGGCGCAGTTCTCATCTACGTCGACGCCGTCGATGCTGGTATTGGAGGCTGGAGTTGTGCTGTAATCTTGTGCGCTCATAGCTACTGTTTTACCTTATTCCTACGAGGATATCAACGAATGCTGACCCGCTCTCTACCCGAGAGGGTGGAGTCCTTATTGTATGTGTTTCCACGGTCTGCTGGGCCTCTGGCTGATCTGTCTGATTTGGCTCGCTCTGCCTGCGCCATTCTTGACAGCGACGCCGCCGTGCGGGCTTGTTGCTCCGCCGTCCCACCGTAGGCTCCGCGCAGACCAGACCCGGCCGAGTTGACTGAGCCGGCTTTGCGTATTGCGTTGGCGGCGCTGGTTCTTCCAAGAGCATCAAGGTTTGACGCCATAGAGTTCGCGAGGCTGCCAAACGTCTGTCCGCCAGAGGCGCTTGAGGCATACGCCGGGCCGCCGAACTGGGCTGGTGTTAAATCCATAGGTGCGGGCAGTTGGTTGGCTGGCCGCATTGCCTCAAGCTTGGCAAGATCGTCTGGCGTCATTGTGCCAGCGGAGAGGTCTTCGGCGTCAAGCTCTGCCATTTTCTGGTTATAGGCGGACACAGCCGGCTTACCTGTCTGGTATCCCACGCTTGACACCTTGTCGTAGCCGGCTAGGCGGGTGCCTGCCGGGGTTTCTTGTGTCTTGCTGAGAGCGTTGTTCGCGTAAGCGTTTGACAGGCGTCCACTAGCATATTGCGCGTCAGTGACCGGGCCAATCCCCATAGCTTCGTTGGCCTTCTGACGAGCATCGGCAAACGCCTTAGCTTCCTGTGCGGCTTGAAGCCCAGTGTCGCCTATTGACGACGATTTGCTTGTTGTTGCCCTATTGTATCCAATCATGTCGCCGCCGAACGTGCCAGTTCTCACCCCTACTGGGGCGGCGTCCGCAGCAAGAGCTGGGCGGGCGCGGGGTGTTGGAATTGCCGTTGACCCACCGTTGACGGTCCCGATTTTAGCTGTCGAAATATTAACGTCACTGAGCGGCGTCAGGGGCTGATCTCGGTACTGAGACAGGTCTGGGCGCGTGGGCATCGCAGGGGCCTTGGTAGGCATGGCGTCCACGCCAATAGGGTCAACCGCAATACCTTGCGGCGGGGCCATGTCAGCCGCCGGGCCAATGACGGCGTCGGGCTCCCTCAGGGGCTTTAGGTCTTGATCATAGTATTGTTGGGCCGGCTGTTCTGGCTTGCCGGTCCAATAGTCCGCCGGACCCATAGTCGGGCCGATCACCTTGTCTGGCTCCACGGGCTGTGCGGGCGTAAAGCCCAATTCAGGGGTCTGCGACACCCTGACAGGGTTTGCCCTTGGCGTCGGGACAGGGGCCGAATACTCCGGGTAGCCCGGAACGACACCCTCCGGGCTGATTCCAGCCGGGATAGCCCACGGAGTTTCCATGGATATTTCTCTGACGGCTTTCGTGACCTGTGCAGGGTCAACAGGCGAAGGGGTTGCACGGGTTGGCATCGCCGGGGCCGTGGTGGGCATAGCGTCCACACCGACAGGGTCAACCGCAACGCCTTGCGGCGGGGCTGCGGGGGCTGTCTGCGGCAGCGGGTTTTTGAAGCCTGCTGATGGGTCTATTACACGGAGCGCGTCTTGCGCCTGTTGAGAGACTTTCGCCCTAGCAGCGGCGGCGTATTCTGGAGTGATTGCCCCCATTGCGCGGAGCTCGTTAAGGCGGTTGAGCTTGCGCTCAAGATCCGCCCTAATCCTTTCGCGCTCTCCAGTGAACGAAGCCTGCATCTGTTCTGGCGTGGCAAGCTCTCTGGTAGGGGCAGGCGCGGGATTGACGGTGGTATCGGCAACTGACCGCGTTTGCGCTACTGCCTGAGATGGTGCCTTCACAGCTTGTTCAATGCGAGCGACCTCCTCCGGTGGCATACCGAGGGCCGCGCCCATGTTGGTTGGGTTCAGACCCGCTTGCGCAGTCCGTGTGACCATCTCTGTCCTGAGACGCGCCGGATCGACCTGTAGGTCCTCCGGGGTCAGCCCCAACATATTCGCGCCATATACGGCGTCAGCCGTTTTCTTGTCAGCCATCCCCGTCGCCGTCAGCCCCGTCTTGGTCTGGAAGTCCTTGAGAGCTGCGCGGGTTTGCGGGCCAATTTTGCCGTCGACCTGTATGTCGTAACCTATGTCAGCGAGGGATTGCTGGAGCGACGCGGTTTTAGCCTGCGATGCCGTCATTGTCGGCCCGGAGCTTTTGCCTGTAATGGCTACCTGCTTCGCGCCGCTTAGCCCGTCATACCGGCCAATGCCGACAGCCTTCGCGCCATACCACTCGCTCCACCCCCTTTGAGCGGCATAGTTCAGCGACCAATCAATCGCCTTAAAAACGTCCTCTGGTTTGCGTGGGTCAATGCCAGCCGCAAGCATGGCGTTACCTTGCCCCTTCGGGAAGCCCGTTCCCGGTCCACCTATAAGGCTTTGGAAGGGCCCGTATGACGGCTCCCTGATGCCATTCTTTCTGGCGTTGCTTCGCATGAAGCCGCCGGGGCCGTTTAACGCCGCGCCACCACCCTCTGAACGGTAAACCCTGACAGCCGTGTCTGGGTCAATGCCCCTAGCCTTGGCGCTCTCGCGGATGTAGTTTTCGATTTGACGCTTAGTTGCCACCTACTCGCCCCTTTGTGATTGTCAGTTCGAGAGGGCCGGGCGGGCGAGTTGCCTCCTCCAGCATCCCCACGGGGACATTGGTTGTCAGGTCGTTTGCGCCAACGACACCGAGCCCCGGAGCCATCGCACGGCTTATGACGCTGCGGCTGCGCCCCCAAATGTTGTCAATAAGCTCGTCAATCATTCTCTCAGTCGCACCCTCTTGCGCCTTCTTGGCAACAAGAGACGCGCCAGCGCCCGTAATGCCAGCGAGCGGACCGGCTGTGACGGCCACGCCACCATGCAAAATGTTGCCCATGAGTGAGCCGGGGACGGCCTTGGCCATTACGCGGTTCAGTACGCCCGTGCCCTTGCGGGAAGCAAGGCGGCGGATGTCGGCAAGCTCTGCCTCTGTCCAATGTAGCTTACCGCTTGCGCCGATCTTTTTGAGCTTCTCAGCACCCTGCACCATCGCAGTAGAGAACCCGGCTTGGCTGAACTTGCCGGTTTTCTTGTCAATGGCTTGTTCAACCGCATCACGGACAGCTTCCTCCTTGAGCATACGCGACCACATATTCCTGACAGCCTTTAGCTGCTGTGAGTCCCCACCGCCCGCGTCAACGGCTCTATATAGCTCTTTCATGGCGACATCTTTTGCCGTGATAAGCTCCCCAAAGCGCGAACTGTTCTTGTCTCGTCCAATACTCCTTGAAAAGTTTTGGACGATGTCGTTCACGTTGCGGACGCTTTCCATGACGCCGGGGTTGTCGCGAAAGTGCTTTTCCAGCATCCCGGTAGTCTCGCGGAAGGCGGTGCGGCTTTCCGGCTCATACGCCCGCTTCGCCACTTGCGATATTGGCCGCCCCATCGCATCAAGTTTTGGTGCGGTCAGTTCACCGCGACCGGCGGCGTCCCCCATGCGGCCATACATATTGCGAGCGGCGGTGGCGTCCATAGGAGCGGCGCTGTCAAGTACCCTATCAAATTCTTGAGTTAGTTGCTGCTTGTTGACATTTCTCCCAGTCACCTTGTCCAGAATGCGGCCGCCCTTGTTCAAACCCTGCACGATCTTTTGCCCGGCATACCCGCCAGCAAGACCTTGCGCGGCACCAAGGCCAGCGGCCGAGGCGGTTTCCAAATTTGCCCCACGCTCTTCCGGGTCCATACTCCCAACCTCGTAGGTAGCCCCGCCTGCCGCCGCCAGCTTGAGCGGGTGCTTCGCCGCCCGCCCCAAAACACTCGTCGCCAGCTTGCCACCACCTCGCGCCAATCCGGCGGCCGCCAATCCGGGTATGGGGAGAAGCGCACCACCGACCGCGCCACCAAGGGCGGTCTTTGGGTCCATCGCGCTGCTAGCCTCAAGCGCAGACCGCATGTCCTGACCCATCTCAGGGTCAAAGTATCCAGCTATATCGTCGGCAAAGCCAAAGCTGACGCTGTCAAGCGCATTGCGACCGGCTGTCTTCGCATAATCCATCCCGGTCGTAGCATTGTTGATTTGGCCATCAATGTCTTCGATCTTGAAATGCTTCGCGTATTCCTGTTTGTAGTTGTCAAAAGGCAACGGCTCCTTGCCTGCGGCCTTGGCCGCCTTGACATGGCTCATAAACCTCTTTGTCAGGTCTGCGCGTACATTCTCAGTCATTACCAACCCATTTCCTGCGGGGTGAAGCCGGGGGGCGGCTCTTGCGGCACACCATCTGGAGAAGTGGCCTCATTTTTCTTTTCTGGGTAGAGGCGGATGCCCGCTTCGTTAAGCGTCGTCTGCTTGTCAGGGGCAAATGGGTTCACAACAAATTGTTCCTTGACCTTTAGCGCTCCGCCATTATCCAGCGCCTTTCGATCAAGTATCCCCCAAGTGCCGTCAGCCTCTCTTTCGTCAACGGCGGCCTGCCATTGTTGCTCAAGGTTTGCTATCAGGTCGCGCTGGGGGACGCCGCCGGCCCTTTGAACCTGTTCATTGATCCACTTCAACCGGGCATTTTCGCGAATAGCCGCAATCCCCATGTAGCCGACAATAGCCTCGTTTTGCTCCTTGGTCATGTTGGGGCCAAAGGTGGCGTTGGCAAAGAGCCTCATCTCAGCGTTGGAAATAGCACCCTTTGTTTGCTGGACATAATCAAGCACACTCTCCATCGACGCCTTGCTGAGAATACCAAGACCGGATTCCGTTCCCCACTTCTCTTCAATTTTCTCCTCAGTCATTCCGGGAATAAGCCGTGCGGCCCTCTTGAGCGTTTCCACTCCAAATATGCCACCGAGCCTAGACCAAGTTTCACCAACCCCACCGGGCGTCTGGAACATCGTCCCGCTGTTTCTTATACCATCAGCGGCCATCTTGAGAGAGCCAAGGACATCTGTATTCTGTGAGAACTTGTTCTGCAACTCGGAGATAACCTCTGGAGTATCCTTACTCATCTCCTTCCCGAGCGTCTCCATATTGATAGGCACAAGCTCCAGACCGCCGTGTTCGTTGTAGCCGGCGCGGAACCTGCCACTACTGAGGGCGTGGGCCTTGTATATCTCAGGGAACATTTTCCCGAACTGTTCCGGGGTGTTCCGCGCCATCTCTTGTATGCCTTCCGGCAGCCCGAACTGCTTCGCAAGCGCGGCCATACCCTCGCCTTGCTTGTTGGAAAGCTTCTTGGTGTACATACCTGAGCCCATACCGGCGAAGAAGCTGGACAAGAGTTCTCCGTTCGTCTGGGCTCCAGATCCAGCGGCGGCCATAGATCCAGCTACAAGGCCAGCACCCAGTTCGCTCTTGAAGCCACCGCCCTTTGACGCGGATATCTTGTCAAGGAAAGCTTGTTTTTTATCGACAGGGGCGATCTGTTGGCCGTCCAGAGCCATCCCGCCGTTAGGAGCTACGGACGGCATATCGTTGGCGCGGCCAAAGCTCTGATCAATCTGATCTAGCTCCGCCGCCATCTCCCCGTCAAACGTCTTCGGGCGGGCTACCGCCCCCTGCTGCAACTTTTGATCCGCTGACGGGTCAAAGGTCTGCGGTCGTTGGACGGGCGGCACACCCTGAGGCGGCAGAGGCCCAAGGGCTTCCCCGGTGGCTCGCCCCAGCTCCCCCATGTTAGACCGTGCTGACAAGCCCCGCATAAAATCGTTAAGCGGGTTATAGGCCATAACCATCAGTAAACTCCGGTGTTAGATGGCGCGAGGAAAAGATTGGGGAACATGGCTTGTGCGAGCATCTTAGCGTTCTCCGGGCTTGACAGGCCCTCCAAGCCAGTGACAGGCTCGGGTAGGTCGCCAATCCCGAGAAGCATGGAGCTAACGTCAACCGGGCTCATCCCCTCCATACTGGGGACGCTGCCCTGTTGCGTCGCAGCCATCTCAGCCTCTTGGCGACGGCGCTTCTCTTCTTCACGCCGACGAGCAGCCTCTTCCTCTTCCGGGGTCATCGCCGGCTGGTAAGGTGTGGACGGTGAAGGCGTCTGCATGATCTGACCAAAGGTGCGCTGCATTAATTGATTCTCCGCACTAGCGTACGTGACGAGGTGGCATCCTTGTCGTCATTCTCTTCTTCAAAGCCCTTGTTTGCGGCTTCGACAATCGCGCTCAAGTCCTTCCTTTTCCCGCCAATCTTGGAGGTGGGCGTGAAGGCGCTCGCTAGTGCGCCCATGCCGCTGCCCTGCCCAAAGCCCTGCATTAGCTGCTGCATGATAAGGCCGGGCGGTGCCCCGGTGAAGGTGAACTGCGGGAACGTCGGGGGGGCCGCACCGAGGCCGCCCTTTCCACCGCCAAGGCCGGGCCAGCGAGTAGCTTGGCCGGGGACGCCTACCTCGTAAGGCGCACCCGTGCCGACCGCTGGTGCCGCCGCATCCTCTGTCTTCTTTTTTCTGCTGCCGCCACCGCTCATAGTGCTTGTCCTTTATCTTGTCTCGTTTGGGAATATATCATGGTCAGTCACACTCCACCAGCTACTTCTTCCTTGACATAAACCTATCTATGAAGCGTTGGTCGATCTTCTGTGCCGTATCTTTTGGGCTTAGCCGTTGAAGAAGGTAACCTAAGTTTGCCCTATTTCTATCGTCAGTCCAGTTTTGACGCCATGCCTTATCCGCAAGGTCTGGAACCAAATACTCCAAAGGAGTTTTACCGATTGAGCCAGCCGGTTTCCCCTTAAAACCAGTGCTATATGTAGGATGTCCGATATCGACCAGCCCCGGCAGCATCTCAGCTAGTTGGTCGCCTCCGTGATATGCTGCTCCCAACTGATCAAACTCTGAGACAGCGAGACGGGCCGCTGGGACACTTGGAAACCCAAGTTTTTTCATCTCCGGTGTTTCCATCAGCCTGACAAATGACCTCCGAGCAGCGCCATTCTTGGCAAGGTATTCCTTAACAGCCTTCGTATCTTTCATGTCAGGAAAGTCTGGGAAATCAGCGAACCCAACTGATGGGACTTTCCAACCATCGCGTATCCTGTCGCCAAAGGTCTTCAGTGCCTTTGAAGAGACCGGAGATTGCTTCACAGTCTGTTGCAATACGTCAGATACGAATGTAGAGTAATCAAGGCCGGGGACAGCCATAGCATAAGGTGTAAAGTATGCTTTGCCGCCACGACTATTGATCATATCTCTTGCCTGATCAAACTTCTTAGCCCCGGTTTTATCATTTCCCCATCCTGCGCCGTCTGGGTTCTTATTTATGAACTGCTGCCCGCCGTGAGTTATAACCGGCTCTTCAAGCTGAATACCATCAACAGACTTGATCTTGTGGTCTGCCGTCGAGGTGTCGGACATCCCTACGATAAGGCTGTCACCCTGCATCTTTTCTATATCTACGGGAGCTTGCTGGACATCTGGTGTTAGGACTTCGCGCTCAAATGGTATTTCAGTGTAATCCCTTCCGAGGGCTTTCAAACCTATGCCCGCTGGGTCTTGTCTAGCGGCTGGAGTGTCTCCCTCATTTATCTTGGAGTTGATGCGCGCCACATCTTCCGGCGGTATAGCCGTCTGTACTTCAGTGAGGCTTGGCCCGCCGTTATGGCCTATTCTAGCCCCAAACGTCTTTCCGCCACGACGAGCGGCTTGTGCCGCCTTGACAGCGGACTTGATAGAGCCACCGGCCACCACGCCGGGCGGTCCTGCGAGGTACATAGCGTCCCCAGCCACGCCCCCAAGCTGGAGTAGGGCGTCCGCAATCTCGCCCATCTTGAGGTTCTCCCACAGCGTCTTCGTCTTCTCACCATCTTGGGTGAGCATGGGAGTGCCAAACATTGCGTCGGCAACGCCAGATCCGGGCATGAAGGCTACGCCAGCGTCTCCAGCCATCTTAGCCCCAAACGTGGGGCTGATCGGGACTGGCCTATTTTGGGCGGCTGAACGAGGGTATCGACTGCCCGGGTTAACGTCCGCCATCCGTCACGAGCCCACACGCTGCATTGCAGTTCCGATCGCGTTGTAGTCCACCGCGTAGTAGCCGGTGTCCATCATGTGGACAGCGTCAGGCCGCGTCTTGATAACATCCTGCGCCATCACGCCAGTGTATTCCGGGCCGCCCCAAACGTAGCGGAACTTGTACAGCGGGATGTCCGGCGTCAGGTTCCCGATTTGTTCTATATCGGTCTTGAGGCGTATGTCTGACGCACCAAGCAGGGCAGTGCCAATCGGCCCGGCGAGGCTGGAGGCAACTTGTAGGAACGGGTTTGGCGTCGGCTGTGACACATCGTTTGTGCTAGTGGCACCGAGGCTCCCAGCGCCCCTGCCTATGGCGTTGAGCCACTCTACCGCAGCAAGAGGGGCTTGGCGGGTCTGGTCGTATATGCGGTTCTGGTCTTGTAGTGTGCGGGCGGCGAGGTCTTCGTACATTGACCCGACCTTCATCATGTTCTG